>Ga0180432_10006515_pt1 | contig 15121 bp, 15 predicted proteins | sample SS_ome_10_FD_132414 | JGI IMG/M metagenome (GOLD analysis project Ga0180432, IMG submission 132414) | Hypersaline lake sediment archaeal communities from the Salton Sea, California, USA - SS_1_MS_2 metaG | ecosystem: Environmental > Aquatic > Non-marine Saline and Alkaline > Hypersaline >... | reverse complement strand
TGTCCATGAACTTCAACTTCTCAAGATATACCCTGCCAAAGACTGTGAACTGGGTGCCTAGAATCGCGGCTATAAAGATCATTACGGTGCCTGTGATGAGCACCATCTTCTCCTTCTTGTAGTCCTTCTTCTTGAGGTAGACCATATCTAGCCTTAAACAAAGGGGCTTATTGAAAAAGGGTTAAGGAGTATAGAAAAAGAACCCAAAAATAGAACAGAACTACTGCTTTTCCTCTTCATCCTCAACTACACGGTAATCAGCATCAACCGTCTTCTTACCCGGCTCCTGCTGTTCACTCGGAGGAGGAGTCTGCGGTCCACCAGCTGCCTGCTGAGCTTCGGCACTCTGCTTATAGATCGCCTCACCAGCTTCTTGAGAGACTTTCTGCAGTTCATCCATCTTACCCTTAATATCTGCGATGCTTCCGTCCTTCATAGCTGTCTTGAGCTCTTCTAGGCTGCCTTGGATCTTACCCTTGATGTCATCGGGTATCTTGTCCCCAAGCTCTCCCAGCATCTTCTCTGTACTATAAGCAAGTGTATCTGCCTGGTTGCGGGTCTCTATGTCTTCCTTTAGCTGCTTATCTGCCTCAGCATATTCCTCGGCTTCCCTCACCATGCGGTCTTTATCAGTGTCATTGAGCTTCGTGGATGCCTGTATCCTGATGCTCATCTCCTTGCCTGTACCTAGGTCCTTAGCTGAAACATTCAATACGCCATCAGCGTTGATATCAAAGGTAACCTCAATCTGTGGCACACCCCTAGGCGATGGTGGGATCCCCTCAAGGTTGAAGCTCCCAAGGCTAATGTTATCCTTGGCCATGGCTCTTTCTCCTTGGAGCACGTGAATTGTTACTGCTGTCTGCATATCTGCGGCAGTGCTGAATATCTTGGTCTGCTTCGTTGGGATCGTGGTGTTTCTATCTATGACCTTTGTCAAGACGCCTCCAAGAGTCTCGACTCCAAGGCTTAGCGGGGTAACATCCAGCAATACGATGTCATCGATCTCCCCAGCAAGTACCGCTCCCTGAATGCTCGCGCCTATGGCTACGCACTCCATGGGGTCGATGCCTCGCTCCATCTTCTTACCAACCAACTCCTCAACAGTCCTCTGAACAAGGGGCATCTTGGTCATACCGCCAAACAGAACCAGCTTATCAATCTGGCCTGATGAGAGCCCAGCGTCACGTATGGTTCGTCTGATGGGCTCCTTGATCTTCTCCACGATGGATGAGGCTATCTGCTCCAGTTTTGCCCTTGTCATGGTGATGTGGAGGTTCTGGGGGCCTTCTGTATTCATCGCGATATATGGTAGATCGATATCCGTGGTCATCAGGTTGCTTAGCTCGATCTTGGCTTTCTCGGCTGCTTCCTTGAGCCTCGCCATTGCCTTCATATCCTTTGTTAATTCGATCCCTGTCTCCTTTCTGAACTCTGCAACAAGGTAATCCATGATCGCCGTGTCTACGTCTGCTCCACCTGTCTGGGTGTCCCCGCTGGTAGAGAGTACTTCGAATACACCGCCGCCGAAATCCATGATGGTGGTATCGTTTGTACCGCCGCCAAAGCTGAAGACCAGTATCTTCATATCCTGATCAACCTTGTCCAGTCCATACGCTAACGCTGCTGCGGTGGGTTCGTTCACTATCCTCGTAACACTAAGACCAGCGATCTCACCTGCGTCGATTGTTGCTTGTCTCTGGTTATCATTGAAGTGTGCAGGTACTGTGATGACCGCTTTAGTCACTTTCTCTCCAAGATATGTCTCGGTGTCCCTCAGAATCTTCTGTAGTATAAACGCGCTGATCTGCTGTGGCGTATAATCCTTGCCCTGCAGGGTGATCTTGCGGTCTGTACCCATGTGGCGTTTCGCCTCACGTATTGTCCCCTCCGGGTTGGTGATAGCCTGCCTCCTTGCTGCCTCTCCAACCAGAAGTTGCCCATCCTTGGTGAAGGCAACAACGCTGGGAAACATCTTTCCCGCTACTGTCGGACCCTCGGCGCTTGGGATTACTACTGTGTTACCGCCCATCATCACAGCTGCTGCGCTGTTTGTAGTACCTAGGTCTATGCCTATGATCTTTTCTCTTTTAGTTTCACTCATCTTGATTGTCCTCTATTTTAATCTCAACAACATCAGGGGCTCTCGCCACCTTTACCACGCTGGCTCTCAACACCTTATCCTTGAAAACGTATCCGCGTCTTATTTCCTCTGCGATACAACCATCCGGGACATCGAGGGTCTCGACCTCCATTATAGCCTCATGCTTGAATGGATCGAATTTCTCTCCAACTGTCTCTATCTGGGTTATACCCTCTGACTCTATGAGTCTCGCGAGTTTCCCGTGAACCATCTTTACACCCTCGATGAGTCTCTGCTTCTCAGCGTCCTTGCTGTAAAGTAGCTCTAACTCATCGATTAAGGGTAGGAGTTTCTCTAATAATTCGCCGTTCGCCCGTTCCATCACATCGATTAGACGCTTCTGGTTCTGTTTTTGGACGTTTTCCAAGTCTGCCTTGGCGTATTTTAGCTGGTTTAGATATTTCGCTGATAGTTCTGCTGTTGATTGAAGTTCTTTCTCTAGTTCTTCGATGCGTTGCTCAAGTTCTTTCTTGGATGATTTTTTCTTTGGTGTCATATTGGGCCTCGGTGGGTTTTCTCTTTATGGTGTGCGTTGTTGCTTTATTTTCTTTATGGTATGTCATAAATATGACGTAATGTATAAATTTATTGCATTTACTCGGCGATATCCGCCAACCTATAGTCCAAAACCCGGGGAAGATCAACAGAAGCAAGCTCAACCCCATAAAGATGATTCCCAGAGCCAAAATTAAGCTTATCAAGCCCAAGAACGCGGTTATCCACAATCACAGGAACTTCCAGTAAAAGCGGGCATATTGCGCCGGGCTCAACACCAGTAACCTTCATAGCCTCATCATGTGATGCAATACTCGTCTTACCTATCAGGGATTTCAACTTCTTGAAGTCGATCTTATCCGAGCCTCTGAGAAACAAGGCATAGAACTCTTTTTTTTGTTTGACAAGTATAGTCTTACAGATTTCCTCTGGGTTGATTTCCTCCTTACTATACTCAACTACATCTTGAACAGTGATTGCTCGCTCTTTTAGCTCAATAATGCTGTACTGTATGTTCTTGGATTCCAATCTGTCTTGGACTTTGAGCCTCATATACCTTGATAATCGACTAGTGTTGAAAACTTCTTCGACCAAATCCACCCTTTTTTATACCGGTATCAATCCATCTAATTAAATTAATAATGTGATACCTATGAGTGAAGGCTTAAACATAATAGTCTGCATCAAACAGGTCCCAGAGACCACAGAAGTAGACTTCGACGAGGAAACAGGAAGACTCAAAAGAGAAGGCGTAGCCGCCGTCATCAACCCATTCGATGAATACGCCATAGAAGAAGGACTAAAAATCAAGGAAGCACACGGCGGAACAGTAAAAGTACTAACAATGGGTCCCCCATGGGCAGCAGACGCCCTCAGGGACGCCATAGCCATGGGCGCCGATGAGGGCTACCTAGCAACTGATAGAGCATTCGCGGGAGCAGATACATGGGCGACCAGCCTTACTCTCGCCAAGACCATTGAACATATGGGAGATTATGATCTTATCATCACTGGGCTCAAGACCACTGATGGGGATACAGGCCAGACTGGTCCAGAGATGGCGGAACACATGGGAATCCCCCACGTTTGTTATGTCAACGAGGTATCAGGGATCAAGGACGGTAAGGTGACACTCAAACGGATCATGGATGATGGGATCGAGACCCTTGAGGCACCACTACCATTGCTTCTCTCTGTGAGCAAAGATATCAATCAACCCAGACTAGCCACACTCAGAGGTAGACTCAAAGCCAAGAAAGCCGAGATCAAGGAGATCACAAACAAGGATTTAGGCATCGACCCCAAGGAAATAGGCTTGGACGGCAGCTTTACACGGGTAGTCAAGATATTTGAGCCAGAGACCCATGAGGCAGGCGAGGTAGTCGAGGGAACCACAGACGAACTCGTTGAGGTGATTTTCAGTAAACTACAGGAGTGCAAGGTGATCTAGATGAGTGAAGCACCAGTATACGTGACACCCGACTGCAATGGATGCGAAGAATGCGTAGCAGTATGTCCCTTCGGGGCAATAGAGATGCGCGATGGTAAAGCCTACGTAACAGAGGCTTGCCGCGTCTGCGGACAATGTATAGATGTCTGTCCAGTTAGCGCCATAATCATGCGCGAGACCGAGGAAGTTGTAGTTAGTAAAGGCGAGGGCGTCATGGTCTTTGCTGAGATGAGCCAAGGAGAACTCCACAAGGTATCATATGAGCTTCTTGGCAAGGCACAGGAGCTAGCAGCCCAGTTAAGCGAACCGGTTTACGCGGTTGTCGTAGGCAGTGGTTTGGATCAGGCTGCTGAGGAACTCATCAACCGAGGAGCCGACAAGGTATTCGTATATGATCACCCAGACCTGAAACAGTTCAGGGACGATCCATACACCGATGTACTCGCCCAGTGCTGCAAAGAAGAAACCCCAAGTATATTCCTCGTTGGAGCCACCAGCATCGGAAGAAGCATGGGACCAAGAGTTGCAGCCAAACTCAAAACAGGGCTTACAGCAGACTGCACCAGCTTGGACATAGCCCCCGAGACTGGGCTACTACAGCAGACACGTCCCGCCTACGGAGGTAACATCATGGCTACCATCATAACACCAAACAGTAACCCACAGATGGCTACTGTCCGCTACAAGATGTTCCCCGAAGCCAAAAAAGTCGAGAACCCCAAAGGAGCTGTCATCAAGAAGCCTGTAGATATCAGTAAACTAACCGACAGGATCAAGATAATCGGTTTCGAGGAAGCCGCTGAACAGATAAGCATCACTGATGCAGATATCATCGTCTCAGGCGGTCTAGGTATGGGTGAACCCAGCGGATTCAAACTCATGGAAGAACTAGCCAATACCATCGGTGGAGCAGTAGGCGCATCAAGACCCACAGTAGATGAAGGCTGGATCGACTACCGGCATCAGGTAGGTCTCAGCGGTAGAACCGTAAGACCACAGGTCTATGTAGCTTGCGGCATCAGCGGAGCAGTACAGCACCAAGCAGGCATGAAAACCAGCGATGTCATCATCGCTATAAACAAGGACCCGGAGGCACCTATCTTCAAGATCTCCAGCCTCGGAGCGGTTGGGGATTTATATGAGGTCATTCCCCGTCTCATAGAGAAGATCAAGGAGCAACGAAAATAGTGCCTGAATATAACACCCTAACACCAGATATAATCACTCAATTGGGAAAAATCGTAGGACCCGAAAACGTCTCCTCCAACACCGAGGACTTGAAGAAACACGCGATAGACGAGAGCCCACTGGAACCACACCCACCCCACATAGTAGTAAAACCCGCAAACACAGAGCAAGTCTCAAAAGTACTCAAACTAGCCAACGATAACCTGATACCAGTGACCCCACAGGGCTCACTCACAGGGCTCAGCGGAGCATCCCACCCCATACACGGCGGAATAGCCCTAACACTAGAACGCATGAACAAGATCATAGAGATAGATGAAAACAACCTCATGGCAGTCGTTGAACCCGGAGTCTTAATCAGCGATGTACACGAGGAAACAGAAAAACTTGGACTCTATTACCCACCAGACCCAGGTCAAGAATCAGGCAGCCTTGGTGGAAACATATCAACCAACGCCGGTGGCATGAGAGCCATGAAATACGGTGTCACCCGAGACTTCGTAAATGGGCTTGAAGTCGTACTAGCTGATGGCACTATAATCCAGACAGGCGGAAAAAACGTCAAAGACAGCACAGGATACAGTCTCATCGACCTGATAATAGGCAGTGAGGGAACCCTTGGAGTTGTAACCAAAGCCACTCTCCGTCTAATCCCTAAGCCCAAGCTTACTGCGTTAATCTATGCGCCATTCTTGTCAACCATCGACGCAGCCAATGCTGTGAAAGAAATAGTCCACAAGAAGATTCTACCCTTTGGCTTGGAGTACATGTCTCAGCGCACAGTGTTAACCGTTGAGAAGTATCTTGAGAAAAAACTCCCAGACAACAGCCACCCAGCATACCTCATCGTAGCAGTCGAGTCCAACAGCCAAGAAGACTTGGATCTGCAGCTTGAGACCGCTGGAGAAGTCTGTCTTGAGATGGGTGCAGTAGATGCCTATATAGCTGATACAGTCAGCCGGCAGCAACAGATCTGGGATGCTAGGAAAGCAGTGTTTGACGCGTATCTCGCCATGTACACCCTCGATGAGGCGGATATATGTATCCCGCGAAATAGGATCCCAGAGTATATTGAACTCGCCAACGTCATAGGTGAAAAACATGGGGTCATATTGGACCCAGTGGGTCATGCTGGTGATGGAAACCTCCACTACAACATAATGAAACCCGATGATATGTCCATGGAGAATTGGCCAGAAGCGATGGAGTCAGCTCTGAGTGACTTAATCGATCTATCTCATGAGATGGGGGGAACAGCTTCTGGGGAACACGGATTGGGCTATACTAAGCGCCACTACCTTGAACGCGAAGTAGGTCCCAAGCAGGTAGAACTTATGAAAGGTATCAAAAAGGTGTTTGACCCCAACGGGATACTGAACCCCGAGAAGGTCTGGCTCTAATACTCTCTATACATTTCTGCTAATGGGTGACCCTTACAGGTTAACCCAAACGCCTTATACCAGCCAAATGGGCTCCTATGAGCGTTAATTCCTTCTTCTTGAAGTCGCTTTTCTAGGTCTGCCATGAATTTCTTGGCTCTTTTTGGGCTGCCCAACTCATGGCTCAGATGAGCATAAGGGTGGAGCAGCACTGTCTTGCACCCAATCCTACCTGTATCTGTCTTGATGTTCTCAGTGTATTGCTCAATGATCTCTGCCTCATGATCCACATCCTTCTTCTCAAAGCATGTGAAACAAACAAGTACATTCTCATATTCTCCCTCCTTAGGGAAAGCAGGGTGCTCCGCCACAGGAGTCTCCTTCAATGTCTTAAAATTAAAATCACTACAATGTAGCTGTAATACTCTCATCACTATCCATTGAAACGAGACAGTAATGGGTTTTAGGGATTTCCCCCAAAGCTAGAGTTCTTTAGCAGCCTCGATAATCTTAGCTACCTGTTTCTCGCTGAGACCAGTCTTCAAAGCCAGCTCGAAAGACTCTGCAGTAACTATCTTGCCTACAGTATCATAGCCAGCAGAACGAAGCTTTTCCTCAGTAGCCTCACCTACACCCTTGATCTCCGAGACCTCTGCAGTCGACACTAGTTCAACCTTAGGCTCTTCTTTTACCACAACTTCAGGTTCCGGTGCCTCCTCGGCTACTTCCTCAGGTTGATCCCTTCTTCTATCCCTTGATTGTCTTCTGGGTCTGCGTTCAAAGACCTCCTGTGGGACCACAGCTTCTCCCTTGTTCAATACAATGGTCATGGTAGAGACATTTCTCATACCCCTGTCATCCTCGACCTGCTCAGTACCGATGGTGATCTCAGGGTGCTCCATCCCTGTCATGTACCTGTTCCTTGTGATCTCCGCTACGTCAACAGCAGTGGTGATCGCTCTTCCTCTAGCCTTTAAGTGGACGGCCTCATTGTTGTTATTGAATGTCGCGAGAGTTGCCATTACATAGCTCATCGCTGGTTTCCGTCCAATGTATATGATGTTATCTTGGCTCATTTTGAGTCAACTTAATAATCAACTCCTAGAGAGATAAAAATCCATCCTTTTTCTTTAATCAAATATTACCCTGATCAATAAAAAATCACGGAAAAATACACAATATTCTCATCAATAAGAGATTTTATAGGCATCATGGCTCAAGTTTCTACCATGACCACGAGTTTTTGGCCTGAAGGATATCAGGCTTGTTTCAATCTAAGCTTCGACTATGACTCTAACAGCGCCCTTATAAGAAGAGCACCACTGGACATCGTAGCCCAGAGCAGGGGCAAGTTTGCGCCCAATGTAGCTATCCCCAGAATACTGGACCTTCTGGACGATTTGGAGATAAAGGCGACCTTCTTCACCCCAAGCTGGACCATCGACCAATTCACGGAAAGCTGTGAGGAGATTGTTAGCAGAGGGCATGAGATGGGTGCCCATGGGTATCTCCATGAAAGATTGGCTGAGATCAGCATGGAGAGTGAGCGAGGGGTTTTCGCGAAGGCTGCTGCTAGTTTTGAGAAGATTGGGGTTAAGCCTGAGGGTTTCAGGGCTCCTTATTGGCTGATTAGTGATAGGACCCTTGAACTGGTCCAAGAATTGGGGTTCAAGTATGATAGCAATTTCATGGACAACGATATGCCCTATTTGCTCAAGTGGAGAGGAAAAGACACAGGACTAGTTGAGTTGCCCGTGGAGTGGCTCATGGATGATTGGCCACACTTCGAGACCAACCGAATGAACCCAAGACAAGTCTGGGATCTATGGAAACCAGAATGGGATGGAATCTATAAACTAGGAAGATACTTCGGACTAACCTGTCACCCACAGTGCATAGGTAGGATCAGCCGACTCGATATGCTTGAGAAACTCCTAGTTGATGCAAAGGAGCGTGGGGATGTCTGGTTCGCCACATGCAAAGAGGTAGCCGACTGGACTAGAAAGAAATTAGCCTAATTTCTTTATCTCTTCCACTAGTTTTGGGAGTGCTTCGCCGGATGGTGCGAATATATTAATATCGCAATTATAGCTGATCTGGCTCTCCCTGATATTAACCTCGATTAAGGCACCGCCGTTTCTCCTAACAATCAATGGAAGATTAGCTGCCGGAGTCACAGTCGCACTAGTTCCTGCTACTATCATGCAGTCGCTCCTTTCTGCCTCCTCGAAACACCTGGTTAGTACCTTGGATGGTATGGGTTCTCCGAACATCACTGTATCCGTCTTCACGATTCCACCACAATCAGGGCACTTGGGTGGAATCTTATCTACATCAAACTCATCAGCAGGCCATCTTGATGAACAATCAATACATCTCACAAAGTGACCATTCCCATGAATCTCCAATACCTTGGTGCTACCCGCTGCAAGATGCAGATTATCGATATTCTGGGTAACAAGATACTTCAGGACCCCTATTTGCTCAAGCTCAGCCAAAGCATAATGCCCCGGATTAGGCTCACTATTATGAATACTAATACCGAACTCGCTCTTCTTCTCTAATCTTCTCTTCCAATAAGCCTCTGGGTCGGCAAGAAACCTTCTATATCCATCCATAGAAGGCTCTCCTTTTTCGGTCCAGAGCCCCCCCGGACCCCTAAAAGGACGAATACCACTCTCAACCGAAATACCCGCCCCAGTAAGACAAGTAACATAATTAGACTTCTTGATAATCTCGGCAGCGTCCCTTATTCCTTGAAGAGCTTGTTCATCTAAAACCATAATTAAGAAAAAGAGTTGGGATGATTAGGCTTTTTCCTTCAAAGCCTTGACCAACGCGGGGACAACCTCATAGATATCACCCACAATGCTGTAATCGCTGACACCATGGATACCAGCACCCTCATCATTGTTGATGCTGACGATGATCTTGCTATCCCTTATACCAGCAACATGCTGAATCTGACCACTGATACCACAGGTAATATACAAACTGGGCTTCACCTTCTTACCGCTTATACCCACCCAGTCCTCCATCCACCCAAGATCAGCGCTAATAGGACGAGTACAACCAATCGCAGCCCCACCAAGCGCCTCCGCAAGCTCCTCAAGAACCTTCAGGTCCTCCTTGTTCTTGAAGCCACGACCAGCCGAAACAATGATATCCGCATTCTCAAGGTCTTGGTCTCCCTTTGGTTTCTCCCTGCGCTCCAATACCTTGACTCTAGGTTCTGGAGCATCAAAGTCAAGCTGGATGACCTCACCAGTTCCCTCTTTGAGCTCTAGTTTTTCGAAGCTACGAGGCGGAACAGTGATTATGGTAGGGTTGCTTGTACATGTCTCCTTTGCGATTGTTGATCCACCATAAGTGAGCCTCTCAACAACGAGCTCATCATCAATCAGATCAACACTAGTACACTCAGTCATGCATCCCACGCCGAGGGCAGCAGCGATCCTAGGCGCAACCTCTTTACCGCACTTGGAAGCACCGATTAGCACTATCTCTGCTCCAGACAACTCAACAGCCTTCAACAAGGCTCCCCTATATGGCTCAACTGAGAATTCACCCAGCTCGGCTACGAGAACTTTGTCTGCGGCCTGATTGATATAATCCTGAGCATCACCAGACACCAAGACATAGACCTCTGAACCCTTTTTCTCGGTGAGTTCAACGCCCTTGGCAATTAGCTGATAAGCATGCTCCTTGTCCTCAGACCAAACTAAAACACTCATAGCACTCCCTCCTCCCTGATAGCAGCCGCAAGTTTCGCCGCTGCTTCCTCTATGGTATCCGCTTCGATCTTGACTTGCTTCCTCGAAACCAGAGGCGCTGTAACATCCTTGATCTTGACAAAACTCTGAGCCTTGACCTCAGCTAATGATAAACCGAGATCAGATAGACTCCAAATGGTCTGAGGCTTCCTCTTCGCCTTCATAATATTCATGAGACTCGGTATTCTGGGCTCATTAATCTCACGAACCACAGTAACCACCGCAGGCAAAGGAGCCTCCACCACCTCATCCATTGTCTCTAGATCACGAACCGCTCTCACAGAGCCTTCTAATAACTCATATTCCTTGACATATGTTACCTGAGGAAGATCAAGCAGTTCAGCGAGCCTCGGACCAATCTGGCTACTCAGACTATCCAACGTCATCTCACCACTGATAATGACATCATATTCGCCTATCTGACGGACCGCTGCCTCAAGCACCTTACTCGTCGCATTTGTATCAACCCCTTTAACATTGGGCTCAATGACAATATACGCGGAATCAGCCCCCATAGCAAGGGCTTCCAGTAGGGCTGTCTTGGTCTTATCATCTCCCATAGAAAGAACCGCTACCTCTCCACCCACCTTGCCCTTTGCTTGGATGGCTGCCTCCAAGGCACGTTTATCCAAGTCACTTATCCTTCTCTTGACACCCTCTGTCTTTGGCCTTCTCTCGCTATCAATGATTATCTCAGTAAGATCAGGTATATCCTTCAACAGAACTAATTGCCTCATATTATCTCTCCCGCGAAGATAGACCCCACGAGATAATAATTTTATCCCAAATAAGCGGAGTGAAATGAGAATTATGTTTGAAAATATATTTTCTCCCCTTGATGAAGGACAAAATAATAGTATTATCCCAACCTTTGGGGGAAAATAGATAAGTCCAATCCAACTTATTCGATTTGAAAGACATTGAAGCCTGATCAAGTAAAAAAAATAGCGGTCCTAGGCGCAGGGGTCATGGGGCATGGGATAGGCCAAGTCGCCGCAGCCGCTGGATACCAAGTAACCATCAGGGACATAGCTCAAGACTATATCGATAATGGGCTAAAAGGCATCACAGGAAGCCTAAATCGATTAGTTTCACGTGAAAGGATGTCTCAAGAACAGATGGATGAGATACTTGGTAGAATCACCTTCACAACCGACCTCAAGGAAGCTGTTGGAGATGCACAGCTGGTAATCGAGGCAATACCTGAAATAATGGAGCTAAAACACAAGGTTTGGAAAGAGGTAGACGAGATTGCCCAAAAGGACGCCATCCTGGCATCAAACACCAGCAGTCTAAGCATATCCGAGATGGCGGAAGCAGTATCCAACCCAGAGCGCTTCATAGGGATGCACTTCTTCAACCCCCCCGCCATAATGAAGCTGGTAGAGGTAAACCAAGGAGAAAAGACCAGCGAAGAAACCGTCAAAACGGTTATGGACATCGCCCTCAATATGGGAAAAACCCCAGTATGGGTCAAGAAAGATGCACCAGGCTTCATAGTAAACAGGATTCTTGTTACATACCTGAATGAAGCAGCCAAGCTACTTGACGAGTACGATATGGAGCAAATAGACGCCGCAATGCAACACAAAGCAGGAATGCCCCTCGGACCCTTCATGCTCAGCGACCTAATTGGACTCGACATAGTATACAACATACTGAAGACATTCGAGGAACACCTAGGAGAAGAATACACACCACACCCAAGAATCACAGAGCTATACGAGAGCAAGAAACTCGGAAGAAAAACCGGAGAAGGATTCTATAGCTACGCAGATAGACCAAGCGTAACCGAGGCACAGGCAGAAGGCTTCAACGTAGTAAAACTACTAGAGCCCTTCGTACAGGAAGCAGAAAAAGTCCTCAAAGAGGCAATAGCCACAGCCGAAGACATCGATACAGCCATCAAACTAGGTGGAAACATACCCCGTGGACCCTTCGAGATGAAGGAATCTGGGCTAGGTGTAGAGAAACCGGTTCTAATGGAGAAGAAAGACGGAGTCCTGATTATCACCATAAATCGACCCTCCAAACTCAATAGCATGACACTGGAGATGTTGGACTTGATCTCCCAATACCTTGAGGAAGCCAAAAGAGACTCAGACACAAAGGCAGTACTATTCAAGGGCGCAGGAGACCGAGCTTTCTGCGCGGGCGCAGACATAACCCAGTTCCCAACCCTCACCACAATAGGCGCAAGAAAAGTCACCGAGACAGGACACAGGGCTTTCTCTAAAATACTGGAAGTCCAAAAACCAGTAATCGCAGCCATAAACGGCTACTGTCTAGGAGGAGGAAACGAGCTTATCCAATTCTGTGACTTTAGACTAGCAAGCGAAAAAGCAAGATTCAGCCAACCAGAAGTAAGCCTTGGACTCATACCAGGCTGGGGAGGAACCTATATGCTACCCAAACTCGTTGGACTTACAGCCGCAATGGACCTTATCTTGACTGGAAGAAGAATCGATGCAGAAGAGGCAAAGAACATTGGACTGGTAACTCATGTTTACCCAGTGGAGGAATTCGATGCCAAGGTAGACGAATTCGTAAAAACCCTAGTAGAAGGACCACCGATCTCCATACGCGCAATGAAGAAACTAGTAACCAACGATCCAGATATGAAAGAAGCCCTCAGAGCAGAAGCAGAAGCATTCGCAGACCTATGGAACTACGGTGACCTAAAAGAAGGAATAGCTGCCTTCGGTGAGCGTAGAAAACCAGATTTCAAAGGCAACTAATCAACGATTTTAAAGGCGAGGAGCTTCTCCTCTCCCTCATCAAGATAGACAGCCTCAACCCTGTCACCAATCTTTATCTTATCAACCTCACCAAGAACCATGCCAGTAATCATTGGTCCCTCATCGAGTTCAATAATACCCACCGCGTAAGGGCTAAGGTCTTGGAATCTTGTCAGGGGAACATAGACTATTGTCTTTGTCTTTATGCTACCTTTTCCATCGAAACAGTACTCATCAAGGTCGGTTGAACCACATTTAGTGCATATCATCCTTGGGGGGAGCATCAAATTATCGCAACTCCCACAAGTACATCCCTTGAGCTTGGACTCTTTCAATCCTTCCTTAAAACTATGCACACTCAACAACCCTACCTCCTATACACCTGCACAGTAACAGTTCCACCCGTCGCGCCAACATTATGCGCCATACCATACACCGGATCAGAAACCTGTCTATCACCAGCCTCACCGCGCATCTGCTTGAATATCTCAACCACCATTCCCGCTCCAGTCGCGCCAACAGGATGCCCTTTAGCCTTCAAACCACCATCAGTATTAATTGGTATATCTCCGCTCAGAGCTGTTCGTCCCTCAGAAGCAGCCTTCCCTCCTGTACCTGGTTCAAAGAATCCAAGGTCCTCAGTAGCTACCATCTCAGCGCCGGTAAAACAATCATGCACACAAGCCAGACTTATATCCTTGGGCTCTATCCCAACCATCTTGTAGGCTTGTCTACTAGCTACCTTGGTCGCATTCAAGGACGTTAGCTCAGCCCTATCATGCAACGCCATAGTGTCCGATGCATGACCAAGACCAGCCACATACACAGGAGTATCAGTATACTTCCTAGCAACCTCATCTGACGCCAATATTGCCACCGCTGCGCCATCAGAAATAGGGCAACAATCAAACAACCTCAATGGCTCTGCCACCATGGGATTCAAATCAGAAGTCAGGAACTCCATAGGATCATTAAACTCAATGCCTTTCCTCTGACCGATCTTGTTTGCTATCTCCAGTATCGTCTCCTGATACTGAGCCTTGGGGTTAAGCTTACCATTATCATGATTCTTAATCGCAATATCCGCCAGTTGCTCCCACTTTGAGCCATACCTCTTGAAATGAGCCGCAGTAATCGCAGCATATAACCCGGGGAAGGTGAACCCAACGGCTGCCTCATAACTAACATCAGAAGCCATCGCCAAAGCATCAGTGACCGCACCTGTTCCAAGGGTCCTCATCTTCTCAACACCCCCCACAAGCACAACATCATACAAACCAGAGGCAATAGCGAATATGCCAATATTCACCGCCGCGCCACTAGATGCGCACGCTGCCTCAACCCTTGTAGCAGGAACAGGGTTTATGCCTAACGCGTCAGCCATCAAGGCAGATGTATGACCTTGTTTCTCAAAAATATCACTGCTAAAATACCCAAGATACAATGCCTCAGACTCATTCAACCTGAAGCCATTATCCACGCTGTTAGCTGCCTCCAATGCAGCCTCAACAAACATCTCACGACTCTGCTTTTCACCATGTATCTTATGATGAAACCTAGTCATCCCCGCACCAATGACCGCAACATTACGAAAAAGAGACAAATCAATCAATAACCGCGTATGTTCGAACAGAATTAAAGCTTGTGACGTAGCTAATATCGACAAACAACGAACAAAAAAGCCGGGGAAAAAGCGAAAAAACAAAGAAAAAACCAGCAAATAGTATATAGAATATAATCTGTAAGCTTTGAGGTTAGAAAACGTTAAAAATTGATACGCCAAGCACTCTTAGGTGTTAAAGGTGAGCACAGCTTTCGTACTAATAAATACAGACTTAGGAGAAGGGAACGAAGTATTCGACGCCCTAAAAGAGATCCCAGAAGTAAAGGATGTCTACGGAGTTTATGGTGTATACGATTACGTGGTAAGGCTTGAAGCAGACACTATGCAGAAC
>Ga0180432_10006513_pt1 | contig 15127 bp, 16 predicted proteins | sample SS_ome_10_FD_132414 | JGI IMG/M metagenome (GOLD analysis project Ga0180432, IMG submission 132414) | Hypersaline lake sediment archaeal communities from the Salton Sea, California, USA - SS_1_MS_2 metaG | ecosystem: Environmental > Aquatic > Non-marine Saline and Alkaline > Hypersaline >... | reverse complement strand
GTCTACGAAGGCTTATCTCTTTTCGGTGATGGAGTTCGCGGAGAAGATGGGGGCGAATATGCTCGCCGTGAACGAGATGATCGAGGAGGCGGATGAGAAACGGGGGGAGTCGGTTGGGGAGTACTTGGGGTACGAGTTCCAGGCCGCCCTGGGTCTGCTCGAATCATCTATCGAGGATCTGAGGTCGGCGAGCGAGAGGGCGATGGAGTTGAAGGACGAGGCGATGGTTTGGATCTTCGTGATCGAGTGGCTGGTGGTGTCGGCGACGTTTTCGCTGGGAGGTTTCGTACTCTGGACGTTGATGGTGAGCAGGAGGCTCTATCGTGATATCGGTAGCACTAGATTTGGGAGATGAATGATTTGGAGAGACGTGAGGCCGTTGGCATAGTCCTGATCGCGGTGGTCGCCTCGGCGCTGGTGACGATATTCATCCAGGGAGAGAGCGATGTTCCGTTCGAGGTGCTGGAGGAGCGGGTCCCGGAGATGATACCCCCGGGATCGAAGACGACGCACGGTTTATCGCTTGGCATAATCCTTCGTCGCGATGTTGAATCTCTGACGTGGGACTTCGACTGCCTGATCAATGTAACCGACCGGGATGGCGAGCCGACGAGGACGGTTGACCGGGCTATCGGGACCTGCGTCCGGCTATGCGAACAGATCGGTATCCCGTACCTGAGGCAGGAGATAGAGATTGAGGGGGGGAGGGGCGTACTGTACGATTTCTCACCGGCCTTTCCCGAGCTGGCTCCCGGGAGCGCCGTGCTGTCCGCAACCACGGTCTATGCGCTGGTCGAGGTTGGGGGAAGAAACGTCAGCTACAGGGGCGTATCGGATTTCTTCCTGAACCGGGAGAAGAGCCTCTCGTCGATCTCGCTCTCCAGGAACGAGAAGCCGGAAACCTACATCACCGCGGAGGCGGGCCAGGCCAGTGCGATGGACAGGCCATCGATCATGGATGCCCCGGCTCTGGGTACGATACGATATATGGACAATGGAATTGACGACAGATTCTCGATGGGTATGGTGATCAACGCGGTCGGGATCCCGGTCAATTCGGGCATGATGGAGGTCGTCAGGATCTACGCGGACAGGGAGCTCAGGATGGCTCGGGGATACCTGATATCAGAATCCTAGGGCGGTCCCCCACCGGGAGGGAGGTCTTGGCCCGGCTGGCTAGTGGATGAAGCGCGTCTCGCCAACCTCACGGTAGAGCCGTCTTCTCACCATCAGGGTCCAGACCACGAACCCACCGATCGAGAATGTTGCGGCCAGTGTGGCCCACTCGATGATGTAGATCCAGTACATAGCCTCGTCCTTGAGCCTCATCGCGCGCTGGACCGCGCTGGTCAGCCTCTCGATGGCAGCGTCGAGGTGGGTCATCGCGCCCTGGAAATCCAGCTCAATGTAGGCCTCGGTCGAGGCCCGGTGATCCTCACCGGCATCCACGATCATCTCGCCGATGGAGTTGGTGTTGGCCCCCATCTTCTCCGCGAACTCCATGACCGAGAAGAGGTAGGCCCGGGTCGAGCGATACTCCAGATAGAGTGACCTGGCCCTGTGAAGCGTCTCGATGTCGGAGGGGATTGGGTTCCTCGAGAGGTACATCATCAGATTCACGGCGAAGTCCCCGTAGTACTCCCACCTCATGAAGCGACGGCCGCCGGCCGGGGTCCAATCCCCCATCATCGCGAAGCATCTGCCCTCCCCGATATCCCAGGTGGCCCAGAACGGGCTTCGCTCCCCGCGCAATCCAACCATCTCCCCTAGCAGCTCGGCCTGCTGCTTGAGGGTCACCTGATTTCCGTCGTACCATCCCATCCAAGCCCACCTCTCCTCCAAGGGCAGGGTGGAGAGGAACTCGTGACCGGGCCTCAGGACCTCGATGGTGCCCTCGGTCCAGCCCCCGACGATGCACCAGACCGGCAGGATATCCTGCACCACGGTGGGCGACCACGGGGGGTTCGGCCTCCCGCCGAAGCCGGCGTTGCCGCCGATCATCACCAGCCCCGAGCCAGCCTCTATCACCGCGTCCTTGAACCACTGGTAGTGCTTGTCCTCGAATATGAACACGTCGGCATCGCTGATTATCATCGCATCGTTCTCGGCCAGCAGGGTGTAAGTTCTGGGTATGTACTGCCTGAACATCCGGCGTATCTGGCTCGGGTTCAGCCCCTCCATCGCGCTTGGCCAGGCGAACCTGAGGTCTATGAGGGGTTCGGCCTCCATCTGGGGGTAGGGGCTCGACGCGCTGTAGTCCCCTATGTAGAGGACGCGGACCTTTCCCGTCTCGGGGTCCTTCCTCGGGAATGCGGGGGCGGAGAGGGAGAGAACGAGCAATCCCACCACGGACAGACGCAGGGCCCCCTTCCGGTCCATGCCGGGGGTTCTTCTCTCTAGACATTAAAATTCTCCGTTGCCATATTATTGGATCACCGGGAACCCCGGCCGGCCGACGGGTTACTATCCGGCGATGCAGAACTGGGCCACAGGGACAGAACTGGCGGATTCATACACGATGCGCTACTGATCGAGGGATGAGATTCGCCTGAGCAGGGCACTGATTGTCTCAGGCCTGTAGGCACGGCTCCTGTGTACAAGCCTCAGAACATAGGTGTTGAATTCCCGGGGAGAGTAGTAGACTCGGCAGTCTCCCAGGCGTAGCCTCCACAGCCCCTCGCCTACCTTGCTCGTGTCGCCTCTCGCGTGGTCCCTGAATTCCAGGAGTGCGTTCCTGATCCTCTTTCGTTCCTGAGCAGGAAGCTTCCCCACGTCCTTCCGGAATTCAGGGCTGAGTAAAATCGTCATTCCAGGCCCCAGTCAAAATGCTCAAGGGGGACCCACCCGTTCTCGGGGGTCTCCTCCAGAACCCGACGCAGGTCTCGGATGAAGGCCTCTCGAAGCCACGTTAGCTCGAGGATTATGTCGTCATAGGTATCGCCTTTTGAGCCGGCCGCCCGGAGGATATCACGTGTTCTGGTGTCTATCTGGATGGTTGTCTTTCCCATACTATTGCATACTATAGTTTGCAATAAAAAACTTATCGATGGTAGAGTATAAACACGGGTTATCCTCATGAGCGGGTTTTTCTGCTGCCGATATGGAAGGGCCGACCTTCGAGGAGGTACCACATTTCAGCGCCAGGATCAGATGCTGTCTTGGAGTTCAGGGTACACTGGATTTGTGGACCAGATGACCACCAGGAACAAAAGCTCACGCAAGCGCGCTGGAAAGAAGGGACGCCGAGGGCGTCGCCCGGCCTCCCCGCGGTCGGTTACAGGCAGGTTGGCGATGACGACACGCGGCTTCGGATTCGTCGAGAGACCGGACGGCCCCGACATCTTCGTGCCATCGGAGAACCTTTACACAGCCCTCGACGGAGACTTGGTTGCAGCGGAGATCCTACGCGAGCCCGCCGACCGCAACCCGGTTGGTCGAGTGGTTCGTGTGACCGAGCGTGCCAGGCGTGAGATCGTCGGCGTCTTCAAGAAGGAAGATGGGAGGGCGATCGTCGTTCCCGAGGACGAACGGCTGAAGAAACCACTCTCAATTGCGCGTGGGAGAGGCAAAAAGAGGAGCGGCGCGCTCACCCCGGCCGAGGGCGCTGTCGTCGTCGCCGAGTTCATCCGCTGGGAAGACCCCGAGGAGCTCCCCCAGGGGCGGGTCATCGAGATCCTCGGCAAGCCAGACGATCCCAGCATCGACGCCCGCATCGTCGCTCGCGTTCACAATCTGCCGCGTGAGTTTCCGAGAGAGGTCGAGAGATCGCTCCGGAAGATGAAACCGTCGCCGATTCGTGACGAGCTCTCGCGAAGGAAGGATCTTCGCAGCACCGTTTGCGTCACCATAGACCCCGATGACGCGAAGGACTTCGACGATGCCGTCTCCCTCGTACAGCTTCCGAACGGATGCTACGAGCTGGGCGTGCACATCGCCGACGTAAGCTTCTATGTTCCAGAGGGGGGCCCGATCGACCGCGAGGCGGCGCGCAGGGGGACCTCGGTCTACTTCGTCAGGGACGTCATTCCGATGCTGCCCGAACGGCTATCCAACCATCTCTGCAGCCTGCGCCCGGGTGAGGACCGGCCGGCGCTGAGCATCATCATGTCTATCGATTCACGCGGCGATGTGAAGAAGTACCGCATCGTTGAGAGCGTCATCCGGAGCTCACGCCGATTTACCTACCGAGAGGTCGAGGACATCATCGGCGGTGCCACCGACCCCCTTGCGAAGACGATCCACAACATGATGATGTTGAGCACGATCCTGAGGCATCGCCGGGAGGAAACCGGCAGCGTCGATTTCGACAGCACCGAGCCGGTGTTCTCACTCGACGAGAACGGCATCCCATACGAGGTCCGGCCGAGCGAGCGGCTCGACGCAAACCGTTTGATCGAGGAATTCATGCTGATCGCGAACCGTACCGTCGCGCGGCACGTGGCTGCGAAGAACGCTGAAGCCGCGGCTTCTGGGCCACGGCGTGGGTCGAGGCGTACCCGGCGCAGCGATGCGTCGCCGTTTCCATTCATCTACCGGATACACGAGAAGCCCGACGACGCGGATGTTCGGTCGTTGCTGAACATACTCGAGCGGCTTGGAATCTCGTACCGCGTTGACGGTGAGCTGACGCCGGACGACTACCGGAAACTGCTGGATATCGTCGAGAACCTCCCGTTCAAGGACTTCGTCGAGAAGGCCGTTCTCCGGTCGATGACCAAGGCCGTCTACGCCACCGAGAACCGGGGCCATTTCGGGTTGGCGTTCGATGCCTACACGCACTTCACCTCACCGATCCGCCGGTACCCCGACCTCGTCGTACACCGCCTGCTGAAGCGCTACGCCGACGGCCCCCCGGAGGCGCCGGAGAGGCTCGCCGCTGCGCTGGACGAGGTCTGCAAGACCTGCTCCGCGCGCGAGAGGGCAGCGATAGCCGCCGAGCGCGAGTACACGCGGCTGAAATCGATGGAGTTCCTCGCCAACAAGGTCGGTGGTGTATACGATGGCGTCATATCCGGCGTGACATCGTTCGGCCTTTTCGTGGAGCTGACCCATTACCTGATAGAGGGCCTCGTCCACGTCTCCGAGATGACCGACGACTGGTACGAGTACGACGGGGACGAGTACCAGCTTCGGGGCCGAGAGAGTGACAGGACATACCGCTTGGGCGACCCCGTGCGAGTCAAGATAAAGGACGTTTCGGTGGAGGAGAAGAAAGCGGATTTCTCGCTTGTCTCAGAGTAAGCCATCCGACTCCATCTCTGCGCGGGGGTCGCGTCGGGGGTTGTGCAGGCGACGAGCGGTGCGTTTTTCGGAACTTAGGGGCCGGATCATGCCAGATTTCCCCTACTTTCTCGAGTAGATCGAGTACTCAACGAGCAGAAGGGATAGCGGAAACAGCACACTCAAGAGGACCTGGGTGTCGAGACCGATGACCCTGCTCTCGCTGATCGTGTTCAGTGACCTGAACAACAGAAATACGGTTGTGCCCAGAGTTGCGCTCTGAAGAGCTCCGAAGATCCAAAACATCGTTTTCACCTCCCTCACTCGGTTTCCGTTTCACGTGGCCCAGGATCTGAGAGATCTCTGAGGAGGAGCCTGATCCTTTGCAGGAGGCTTGAACGACCTATGCGTTGCCTTCTGCCGTCGTTGTCTCGAGGGATTTCTCCGTCTTTCACCCTGGATACTCTCGATGGGGGCCTGGAATACTGTCTTTTTCTTTCTTTCTCGATAGCATCCAGGACTTCCTCACATACGAAATACCTGTTCATGCTACCCTTCCCCACGAGAGGTGTTGATCGCTCGCTCCAGCCGGTTCTTGTCAAGCTCAATCCTCAGCACTCCCTCAGTTCCCGTGATCTCGAGAACGATGGCGTCGGTAAAGGCCACATCCTCCGGATCTACCGGTGATCCTTCGAAGAGAACATGCTCCTGAGATTCGTTTGAGACAAGTATCTGCTTGACACGTCTTTTTGACTCCATCTGAACGGAGAACGTATGCTTCATCTGATCGCCTTCTACCAGCGTCATATCCGGCGTAGCCTAAGAAACCGCCGCAAGAACGATGAGGACGTGGCAACATCGTTTGCGGGATGTCAGGACTGGTTCCGCTTGCTTGGAGATTACTGCGTTATCCGTTCCGACGTTCCGGCGGCAATGAACGTGCCATTTCCTTTCCAGGGAAGCTGATCGGGCCGGCAAGATATTGGGTAGGCGTGATCCTTCTCGGTAACGAAGGAGCGATACGGGAGGCCCGGGATCATATCCTGTTGTCAGTTGGCCGGTACCGGGCATAGGCCCACGACACAGGAAGGGATTGATGCCGGTCTATCGTAGCTCTTTCCGGTGCGGACCGGTAGCCGCGATCAGGAATGATCCTGTTCCTCCCTAACCACTGTCGGTACCGCTGCAATGCTGTTGCGGCGGTTATTTGAGGTTTCCGGAGGCAGGCTGGCAGAGAGCCTGGTGTGGGTCTCTACTGGGACCCGCCGCTCTTGAGATGAGATCCATGGTGGAGAAATGTGAAGTGGGTTCCGTAGGGTCGGAGGAGCCGAGCAGGTCAAGGCTCGCTACAATGACGCTGATGAGTGCTGTGGCGGTTGTGCTTGCGGTGGCTCTGACATTTGCAGCAGTTGAGCTACCCGTTGTGGTCAACAGGGTACTGGCGGAGTACTTCCCTGATTATGTCCCCGCCCAGCCGGAGGCTCAGGACTTCCTCAGGGCATGGCGACCGGTTGGATACGCCTGTCTGGCGGCGGTGGGCCTGCTGATCTTGGCTGGTTTCATAACTAGGAGGAAGAAACTCTCATCCCTAGGCGTGGTCCTCTACTTCATGCCGACATTCGGATACTTCGCCAGCTATATGTTCTTTCTCGCTGGATTGGGCATACTGAGGGTTGCTTGGATTCCTTTCTGGAATCCAGCTCTGATAAGGCTCGGGGATATCGCCTACCTGCCATACATGGCAATCGTATATCCGTATAGTCTGGTAGGGCTGGATGTCAGGAATGCCGTGGCATATCTCTGCGTGGGCATTGGATTCTTTCTCTTCGTGCTGGGCATGGCAGCCTGGTTATACGGGAAGGCATCGAGGCGGAGGACCATCACGTTCTGGATCTACAGGTACTCGAGACACCCACAGTACCTCGGCTTCATAGTGTGGAGCTACGGGGTGATGCTCCTCGCGTCCTTCAGGCCCGTTCCATGGGGAGGGCAGAACCCCGGTGCAAGCCTGCCCTGGCTTATCTCGACACTGGTGGTTGTGTCGATGGCTCTCTGGGAGGAGGCGAAGATGGGCAGAGAGGACGGTGCGGGATACCGGAGGTACAGGGAGAGCGCTCCCTTCCTATTCCCCGTTCCCAGATGGGTAGCCTCTGCGATCACCGCCCCCGTCAGAGCCGTGTTTGGGAGAGACCGTCCGCGGAACGGAAGGCAGATAGCCGTCACACTCGGCGTCTATAGTGTGGTCCTTCTCGCTCTCTCGGGGGTGTTCTTGACGATCTGGCGCCCCAAGGAGGAATCGGGGAAGATATGGTATCTCTGGCCCTTCGGTCACCCTCCAGGTCAGGGCCACGACGGCCCCCCGGGCGGAGGCGAGGAGCCCTCCCCTTCTCCCGGCGGGGATACCGCCCCGCACCACGATTCGCCGTCTCCCGGCCCTGCGCCCGGTCCCGATCCTGGGAGGGTCCAAGACCCCGGGGTGGACGGTGTGATCGCGTGAAGGCGAGAACCGTGCTGACCTGGGTGGGTGAGCTATCCGGTGGTCATCCGTTGAAGATCCTGGTGGCGCTGGGCTTGGTAGCCCTGATAGTCATGCTCGCTTTCCTGGAGGTCACATCAAGGCGGTGGAAGGTTGCCCCGGGTGAGTGATCTGCGGGTCGGGATGGATATCGAGCCAGAACCCGGAGCGGTGACTCAATACGAGCTTCAGTTCCACTTCCCCCCGGCATGCACGGCGTCCGCGATCTCGCCCGGCTTGACGCTTCCGATGAAAGCGGTGGTGAGTTGATCCATTTGACTGAAGTTGGAGAGGTCTCCTGTATGGTCTGTCTGGCGCTGCTCATCATGTCAGTATCCGGTCTATGGATGCAGTCAGATTCTCGCCTCGTCCGGCGACAACGTGCTCTTTGGGAACAACGAGGACCTCTCCATGGGCATGCCTCTCTACAACAATCCCCTGAATGGTACGATCTGGTTCTATCAGGCGTCCAGCAGCGCTTTTCCGGGTGAAAACGGCTGCGTCTTTCTTGGATGGTTGTGGCAGGGAGACTGGAGAAGCTTCCAGGGAGGAATGAACGACCAAGGTCTGTGCTACGATACGACCTCGACCCCGAGGAGGAGGATGAATCCGCATCCCGAGAGGGATTACACCTCCGGGGAGGGAGAATATTTCTTCGCTAGAATGAACCTTGCCTGCTTCCGGGAACCGCCCCCCAATGGAGCTGGGGCTGCCCGGTTCTCGAGGCTTACACTGCTGTATCGACCCCGTCACGGTGAAGAGCGGGGCACCGAACTGCAGGATGGTTCTGAGAACAGCGGGCTAGGTGTTGCCAACAAAAGATCTATGTGTGATGGTGGTTCCACTGGGGCCTGGATTGGACACCCTCTGCTCCCTGATGTTCGAGCTCTCGAACCAGGACCGACTGAGGATTCTCAAAAGGCTCCGTAGGGGCCCCTCCAACGTGACCGGTGTCTCAGAGGATCTGGGTCTATCCACCCAGGAGACCAGTCGGCAGCTATCCCGGCTGGCGAGGGTTGGCTTGACCCGAAAGGATACCGAGGCGCTCCACCACATCACCTCCTATGCGGAGCTTGTGCTGGAACAACTCCCGGGTCTGGATTTCGCCTCGGAGCACACGGATTACTTCAACGGACACTCCGTCACCGGCCTGCCGTCGAAGTTCGTGGGCCGGCTGGGCGACCTGGTGAAGGCGGAACGGATAGAGGAGATCATGGCCGGTCTTCACAGCGTGGACAGGATGATCCAGAGGGCGGAGGAGTATGTCTGGTCGGTCACCGACCAGTACCTGGTCAGCACGACCGTGCCCCTCCGGGAGGCTCTTGAGAGAGGTGTTAGCGTGAGAAACCTGGAGGGGAAGTACTGTGTTCCTCCTCAGGCAGATGACAGCTGGTACGGCGGCCTGGAGGATCGGGCGCTGCAGAGGGCCAGGGGCAAAGGCCTGCTCGAGGAGAGGATACTGGAGCATGTTGAGGTCTATCTCTACATGTCTGAGAGGGAGGTGGGCGCCCTGGCTTTCCCTCTCCACGATGGCAGGTTTGATTACCTGGGGTTCGCCTCTGAGGACGAATCCACTCGCATGTGGTGCGAGGACCTGTTCGAACACTACTGGGAGAGGGCGGAGGACCGTGTGGGCTTCTTCGAGGAGATCAAGAGGTGGCTGGTGACCAATCCCAGGGCTATCGGTGCACTCAGGGCTATCGGTGAGGGAAAAAAGACCCCGGCTGCGGACGAAATGGTATCGGAGTTCGAAACCAGGGGGGTCATGAGGGGAGGCAAACTGACGATACTCGGCATCATGGCCTATGCTTCCATCATGGAAAGGCCCAGGGCTCGTGACGATTAGGTTTCGCCTGTCAGATTAGCGTTAGAAAGACATCGATGGAACAACGGGAAGCAGATCACCGTGACGGTATTGGAGATACGGCCTGCATAGCCCGTGGATGGTGGGCGTGACTAGAGAACTTGAAGAGCCGTTTTCTTGTTATCCGCTGAACCTCTCGAGAAGGGAAAGGGATTTCGCTCTATCAGGGCACGAGGGGTCTACCACAACCTCCCCGGGCAACTAACACCTCCTTGGTGAGGGCCCTCCCGAAAGCCTGGACAGGCACGTGAGGCCTGCGATCGGTTTTCCCTTCGTAAGAGCGGAAGAGGTCCCATCTTAGGGGGAGGTGGTGTTGCGAAGTCCGCTAGGGATCTCGCCGGGGTGCCAATATCGTTTTTCTTTACAGGTACCGTTCGTTCCGTGGAGGCTCGGTTTGGCGGTTGATGGACGAAGGCTGCTGTTCCTCGTCGGGGTCTGTCTGCTCCTCGCTTCGGGGATATTGTCGCTGGCTGTACTGGAGAGGCACAATAGGCATGTCGCGTACGCTACTGAGCTATACGAACGCATGGTCTCGGCTGGCATGGCTGCGGATCCGCCAAGATACTCTCTGCATGATGTTGTGTTTCGAGTATCTTCCACTCGTGTGCCTGCACAGGTAGGGATTGTCTGTGCCATCGGGGGCCTGGCTTCGCTAGTCATGAGTGGGGGATGGGGATTGCTGGCCGAATCACACGGGTGTTGCCCTAGGTCGGAAACCTAGTCTATGGGCTTCCCATCACGACGCGAACGAGGAGTTGAGGTGGCGGTTCCAGGGCGCGTGGAGAGGTGGGATTGCCGGTACATGTTTAGCCATTAATGCACAGATATGTACATAAGAGTTATAAACTGATCATCCCGGCTGGAGGGATGTGGAGCCACCTGAACTATCCGTGAACGAGCTGGCCACAAACGTGGTTCGCCTTCCTCAAGAGGGCACGCCCCTGGAGGTCTTCTCGAGTATTAGGGAGAGGTTCGAGGGTGAGAAGTTCCTCCTCGAGTCGGTTGAGGGCACGGAAAGAACTGCAAGGTACTCCTTCATCGGCTTCGACCCCATCGTTGTATTCAAGTCGTATGACGGGGAGACGGAGGTCTCCTCTGGGGGGGAAGCGGTGAGAGAGGAGGTGCGTCCGGTGTCGGCCCTTCGATCTCTTCTGGACGGTCACAGGGTGGGCTCGGTGGGCATCACCCCCTTCTCGGGTGGGCTGGTCGGGTATCTCTCGTACGATTTTGTGAGGCAGTTCGAGAGGATCCCTGACCAGAACCCCGATCCCCTGAATCTTCCTGAGGCCTACCTGATGATGCCGAGGCATGTTATCTGTTTCGATCATGCCTCCGGGGAGCGTCTCCTGATCTCCCATGGCAAGGAGGTCGAGGGAGTCGGGGCTGGGAGTGGCGATGGACCCTCGTCGGCGAAGGTGGGTTCCTATGACCGATGGATGTCGAGGGCACAGTACGGGGAGGCGGTTGAGTGCGCCAAGGACTACATCGTCGATGGCGATATCTTCCAGGTTGTTCTCTCCCTCCGCTACGATGCGGGCTTCGGGGGTGATCCCCTCTCCCTGTACGATGTTCTGAGACAAGTCAATCCCTCCCCGTACCAGTACTACCTGGAGTTCGGGGACGCCCAGATCATCGGGTCTTCCCCGGAGATGCTTGTCAGGTTGAGGGAGAGGAAGCTTGTCACCCGCCCCCTGGCCGGCACCAGGCCACGCGGAATCAGCGCCGAGGAGGACGAGAAGCTCCGGGTTGAGATGCTTCTCGATGAGAAGGAGCGGGCGGAGCACCTGATGCTCGTGGATCTGGCGAGGAACGACATCGGGAGGGTCTCGAGATACGGCTCGGTCGTGGTGGACGAGCTGATGTCGACGGAGAAGTACAGCCACGTACAACACATCGTCTCCAACGTGACTTCGGACCTGGCCAAGGGCATGGATGCCTTCGATGTCCTTGGGGCGGTCTTCCCGGCGGGGACAGTGTCGGGTGCCCCCAAGGTGAGAGCCATGGAGATAATCGAGGAGCTGGAGCCGATGAGGAGGGGGCCCTACGCCGGGGCGGTGGGCTACTTCGACTTCAAGGGGAATATGGACCTTGCCATAGCGATCAGGACGATGTTCACAACCCCCGGGAAGCTCCACCTGCAGGCGGGTTCCGGAATCGTCTATGACTCGGATCCTGACAAGGAGTACGGGGAGTGCCAGAACAAGCTTGCGGCGCTCTATGCCTCCGTCGGGGGTGAACCGGGTTGACGTCGAGCCCTAGGGTGCTGATCATCGATAACTACGACTCATTCGTGTACAACATAGCCCAGTACCTCGGCTACCTGGGCGCCGAGGTCGAGGTTCGGAGGAACGACATCGGGCTTCGAGAGGTTTCGAGAATGGACCCGGACCTGATCGTGGTATCACCAGGACCGGGTCGCCCGGAGGACGCCGGGAACAGCCCCCGGATAGTGGAGAGGTTCGACGATACCCCCATACTGGGCGTCTGCCTTGGCCACCAGGTAATCGGGTGGGTCTACGGCGCCGAGATAGAGCACGCTCCGCTCCCGGTTCACGGCAAGGCGTCTCTGGTCAGACACGACGGGAGGGGCCTCTACCGGGGGGTGGGCAACCCGTTCTCAGCGGTGAGGTACCACTCCTTGGTGGTGTCTGGAGCGAGCCTTCCGAAGCAGCTTGAACTGAGGGCGAGAACGCCGGATGGGCTGGTGATGGGTCTGAGACACCGGGAACTCCCCGTGGAAGGGGTACAGTTCCACCCTGAATCCGTACTCACCAGCGGCGGCAAGACCATACTTTCGAACTTCCTGAAGAGCGCGGGGTGTGTAACCTGATCAGAGAGGCAATCACCGCCGCCGTGGGGAGGACCGACCTCACCCAGGGGATGGCGGAAGCGGTGATGGAGGAGATCATGGGAGGGCAGGCCACCCCGGCCCAGATAGCTGGGTTCCTGGTATCCATGCGCCTGAAGGGCGAGACCGCGGAGGAGATCACCGCCTTCGCGCGCATAATGCGGGCGAGATCCAGGCAAGTGAATCCCAGGGTTAAGGGGAGGATCGTCGACACCTGCGGGACCGGGGGCGACGGCCTCGGTACCTTCAACATCTCGACAACGGCGATGTTCATAGCGGCCGGGGCGGGGGTGACCGTGGCGAAGCACGGGAACCGCTCGGTCTCAAGTTCGTGCGGATCCGCCGATGTGCTGGAGTATCTGGGGGCAAGGCTTGAGCTCGAACCGAGGGAGGTCGAGAGGATGCTGGAGGCGACCGGGGCCTGCTTCATGTTCGCCCCCGCCTTCCACCCCGCGATGAAGCATGCGCTCGGCCCCAGGCGCGAGCTGGGGGTGAGGACCTTCTTCAACATCCTGGGCCCGCTGACAAATCCGTGCCGGGCGGAGGGCCATCTGATGGGCGTCTACTCAGCCTTCCTGATCGAGAAGATCGCCCTCGCGGCGCTGAATCTGGGCCTGAAGAGGGCCTTCATCGTCCACGGAGAGGATGGCCAGGACGAGATATCCACCACCGGCGTTACCCGGGTGTGCGAGGTCTTGGGTGGAGGCGTCAACACGTATAGCATGACTCCCCGGGAGCTGAAGGTGAGCAAGGCATCGATCAGCGACCTCATGGGAGGCAGCGCGAGGACCAATGCCAGGATCATGCTCGAAGTACTCTCGGGAATGGACACTGGGCCGAGGAGGGACGCTGCCATCGTCAACGCGGCAGGGGCGATTGCCGCCTCCTGGGATTCGGGCTCGATAGCCGATGCCATGGAGCCCGCCCAGGAGTCTCTGGAGACAGGGCGCGCCCTCAGCTCCCTGGTAGGTTTCATCGAAGCCACAGGTGGGCAAGCGAGAGTGGAGGAGATCCTGGAGCAGGCCCCTGAGGAGATCGAGGAAGGGGGTCGTGTGGACTGACCGGGTGGGAGTCCCTGATATCCACGGTACTCACGGCGAAGCAGGAGCCGGGAGATCCTCCCTCCCAAGAGTTTGATCCCGGTGGACGCCCACACCGTGATCTGCCGGGTTCCATCACGGATCTCCATGACCGGGGCATAGCCCCCATAATCGGGGAGATCAAGCCCCGTTCCCCGTCGGCGGGCGTCCTCAGGGAGAGCGTCGACGTGCGGCGGGTGGCGAAGGAGATGGAGTCGGCCGGCGTAGCTGGGATATCGATAGTCACAGAGCCCTCCGTCTTCGGGGGCAGCCGGCGCATGCTACTAGAGGCATCCCGCCAGACTAGGGTACCGATCCTGAGGAAGGACTTCCTCGTCGATGTGAGGGAACTAGAGGAGTCACGGGCCCTGGGGGCCGACGCAGTGCTCCTGATCGTACGTCTCCTCGGCGAAGGGCTGGAATCGATGTACGACGAATCTCTGGGTCTTGGCCTAACGCCACTGGTGGAGGTCCACGACGAGGCCGAGATGGAGGCCGCCTCCAGGCTCGACCCCGAGCTCATCGGCATAAACAACAGGAACCTCGAGGACTTCACCATCGATCTGGGTAACACCGCCAGACTCGCGTCGCTGGCCCCGGCTCGAAGCTTGGTAGTCAGCGAGAGTGGTTACAGCTGCCGGGAGGAGATACTGCGAATGAGCCCCTTCTGCCACGCCTTCCTGGTCGGGTCCGCCCTCATGGCCGGGAAGCCGGGGGAGAAGATCCTGGAGCTTCAGGGAAGGGGGGGCCTGACGAGCTGACCTGGGTGAAGATCTGCGGCATAACCAGGAAGAAGGACGCCGAAACGGCGGTGTCGGCCGGGGCCACTGCAATCGGAACCGTGGTGGACACACAGTCCCCGCGAGCCGTCACCCCGGCCCGGGCGCGTCGAATCCTGCTTGCCGCAGGAGACGCAGTAAAGGTGCTGGTGACAACCGCACACGACCAGGCAGAGATTCTGGACATCGCACGCCTGGCCGAGCCCGACATGATTCAGCTCCACGGCCCGTCGTGGAATGCGGATCAGCTGGCCGACCTCATGGACCGAGTCGGGAATACCGGGCTGGTGAGGTCGGTTGGTATCACCGACGATCCGGACCGCGATTCACTTCTGGGTTACTGCAGGGTATGCGCGCCCTACGTCGATGCCCTCCTGCTCGATACCGCCCACCTGGGCCTTGACGGCGGCACGGGACAGACCCACAACTGGGGTATCTCGGCCTGGCTCAGGGAGAACCTGCCCGGGACACGGGTGATCCTCGCCGGCGGCCTGAACCCACGGAACGTCGCCGACGCGGTCTCAGCGGTCAGACCCCACGGCGTGGATGTCTCCAGCGGAGTTGAGACCCGGCCGGGGATCAAGGACCCCGTCCTGGTCGGGAGATTCATCGCCGCCGCGAGGACGACGATACACGGGATAACTGACACTCACAGGATGGACAGGATGCGCAGGACGATAGGAGCAAAACGAGTTGAATGATATGCATGAATTCGGGGCATACGGCGGACGCTACGTCTCGGAGATGATAATGCCGGCCCTCGTCGAGCTGGAGACGGCCTTCGAGAATGCCATGAGGGATCCCGGATACCGCCGGGATCTC
>Ga0180432_10006510_pt1 | contig 15131 bp, 7 predicted proteins | sample SS_ome_10_FD_132414 | JGI IMG/M metagenome (GOLD analysis project Ga0180432, IMG submission 132414) | Hypersaline lake sediment archaeal communities from the Salton Sea, California, USA - SS_1_MS_2 metaG | ecosystem: Environmental > Aquatic > Non-marine Saline and Alkaline > Hypersaline >... | reverse complement strand
GCGAGCTGGTGAACAGCTGAAGACGAGCAGTGCGAAGCCGACGAGGACTCCGAACCATCGCATCTCTTGTGTCTTCATGATCACACCTTCTATCGGATCACCAGGATCCGAAGCGTGTTCTGATGCCCACCGGTGGCCGAGCGGAGGAAGTAGATGCCGCCGCCGACCGGTTGACCCGAATCATCCCGTCCATCCCAACGCGCGAGCTGGAGACCCGCGCCGTAGGCGCCGTCGGCCACGGTGCGCACCAGGCGGCCGGCGGCATCGTAGAGCTTCACGACCGCGCGCTCCGACTCGCCCGTCGCCTGGAAGGCGATCTGCATCTCACCCGAGCGGTAGGGCCGGGGCCAGGCCGACAGCGCGGCCAAGGAGGCACCCGCCGTTTCTCCGAGTTGCATCTCCTCGCCCAGACCGTTGATCGCGATCAGGCGATAGCGCGCGGACGTGGGGGCACCGGTGTCAGTGTATGTCGTCTCCCTCGTCAACGGGACGAGCGTCGTCCACGTGCCACCGCGTTCATCCTGCCGCTCAATCCGGTAGCCTTCGAGATCGTCCGGCCCCGGATCGGTGTTCCAGCTCAACGTGGTCCCGGTCGGCCCATCGGTCGCCGGCTGCGCCAGGAACTCGAGCAGGACGATCGAGGCGTCGATCGTGAAGAAGGAATCAGAGACCGCCCGTCCAAGGACGCCCGGCGCCGCGCACGTCAGCTTGACCCGAGCAAAGCGCGTCGGCTGATGCGGGATGAGCAGTTGTACAGCGTTCGATTCCGATCCGCCGACGTTGCCTGCCATCAACTCGTACGTCGCGCCGCCGTCGACCGAGAGCCAGACATCGGCCGGCTCCCCGCCGATCCAGGAGACCGATCCCTGCGAGCCCACGCTCCACAGCTCTCCGCCAACCGGAGAGCGCAGCCGGTAGCGGTAGGCGTCGTAGACGATCGCGCGACCGTTGGTCGCACCCGGGGCGCCGATGATGATATCGGAGCACCCATCGCCGTTCATGTCCCCGGCGCAGGCGAGCCCGGCCGCGAAGGCATCACCCGTGCTCTCACCCGAGAAGAGAAGATCGGGTGTCTCGTCGATCCGCGGCCCGCCGAAGTAGACGCGCACCTCACCGGTGCTCAGGTTGGGCGACCCCACCGAGAAGTCGCACCACCCGTCGCCGTTCATGTCGCCGGCGGAACTGATCGAACGACCCAGCCTCGACTGCTCGCTGCCGGCGATCACGAGGTCCGGCGTGCCGTCCATCCCCGGTCCGCCGCGATAAAGGTAGGCGCGGCCCGCGTAGGTGCCGCCGATGTCACATCTCCAGGCGCCGATCAGGAGGTCGGCATAGCGGTCGCCGTCCACATCCCCCACGCCCGCCACGGCGTCGCCGAATTGATCCCCTTCCGTTTCGCCCGTCAGCGTGAGGTTCGGCGTTCCACTCGCCAGGCTGCCGGCCAGGAAGAGGTAGGCACGGCCCGCGTCCGCCCCACCGGCATCACTCCCGTAAGCCCCCACGAGGAGATCACACCGCCCGTCACCGTCGACATCACGGGCGCCCGACAAGGCAGCGCCGAATCTGTCCCCCGCGGCCTCGCCGAGGAGGGTCAGGTCGGCAATCCCATCGATCGCGGGGCCGCCGAAGTAGATGTAGACCTTGCCCGCGGTCGCACCGGCCTCGTCGTTGTAGGGCGCCCCGATGGCGAAATCTCCCCAGCCGTCGCCGTTGACATCGCCGACCATGGCCATCGAGCCCCCAAAGCTGTCGTTGGCCACCTCTCCCGACAGGAAGAGATCATGATTGCCGAGGGGCCCGGGACCGCCGTAGTAGATTTGGGCATATCCGGGCCCGGCGTAGGGGCATCCGACCATGACGTCGACCCAACCGTCACCATTGATGTCCTGCCCACCTGCCACAGCCGAACCGAATTGACCTTCGGGCTCGGGCGCCCAGAGCGTCTCATCAGCGATGTCATCCGCCGCGGGACCGCCATAGTAGATGTAGACACGACCCTCTTCGTCGTAGTCACCCGAATGCAGAGGGTCCGCGACCAGCACATCATCCCAACCATCGGCGTTGATGTCGCCGATGCCGGCCACCTCCTGGCCGAACTCCCAATCCCCCTCGCCGGTGAGATCCAGAAGCTCCCGATGGGAGACCTTCGGGGAGATCTTTGGCGATGCGATCCGAAGCGCCCCGCTCTCCGCGCATCCGGCGACGGTCGGATCAGTGGGCGTGAGCACGATGCTCGCGACGGGCGCGGGATGGTCGGGCACCGGAAGGTCGATCGTGTTCTCCGCTCGGCCGCCCACGCCGCTCAGCAGAAGCTGATCGTTCCCGATCCCGTCGACCCGCAGCCAGATGTCAGCCGGCTCCGCTCCGAGCCAGACGATCTCTTCGGTCTCAATCGTGATCCAGGTCTGGTCCGGGGCGGGAGAGAGAATCCGGTAGCGGGAGAACGTGTACAGGTAGGCCGCGCCCGCGTTGGTGCCCGCCTCGTCGTTCTCGGGGGCGCCGACCAGGATGTCGCGGAACCCGTCGCCGTCGACGTCGCCGGCAGCGCCCACGCTCGTGCCGAATTCCTCACCGGCGACCGCCCCGGTCAGAACGAGATCGGCGCACCCGTCGCCCCAACGTCCGCCGTAGAAGACGTACGCGCGCCCGCTCTCGCCGTCTCCATGGGCGCCCACGACGATGTCGTCCAAACCATCCCCGTTCACATCTCCCAGTCCGGCGACCGACCAGCCGAAGGTGTCCAGCTGCGATTCGCCGTCCCAGACAGCATCGGGGACGGTGTCGGCCCCCGGCCCCCCGTGGTAGATGTAGACGCGACCCGAGTTCGAGCCGTCGGCGTCGCAGTAGGGCGCGCCGACGATGAGCGCCGGATAGTCGTAACCGTTGAGAGAGGCGATCGAAGAGACCGAGTAGCCGAAGAAGTCGCCCAGGGCTTCTCCGGTCATGACCATGTCGGCCACTTCGTCCGGATCCGATCCGCCGAAGTAAACGTAGACGCGGCCTTGGTTGGCTTCGAACGGATTAGCGCGCGCGGCGCCGATCACCAGATCATCGAATCCGTCGCCGTTGATATCGCCCGCCGAGGAGACGGAGCCCCCGAACCGGTCACCGTCGGTTGCACCGTTCAACACCATGTCGGCCGTCACGTCCGCAGACGGCCCGCCGAAGAAGACGTAGGCCCCCCCGGCATCGGTTCCCATGACGTCGCAGTACTCGGCACCGATCACGAGGTCATCGAAGGTATCACCATTGACATCCCCCGCCGGGGCGACGCATCCGCCCAGGAGCTCGTTGTCCGTCGCCCCGTCAAGGATGAAGTCAGCCACGTTGTCGGCACTCGGCCCGCCGCAATAGATGTAGGCCCGCCCCCGGTTGGGGCCGGCGGCATCACTACCCCGCGCGCCGATTACGATATCGGCGTAGCCGTCGCCGTCGTAGTCACCGGCCTTGGCCACCGAGCAGCCGAAGCCCTCATTGGCGGCTCCACCGGTGAAGATGAGGTCCGCGACATCGTCCGATCCCGGGCCGCCGAAGAAGAGGTAGGCCTCCCCCGTCCCCGAGCCGCCCGCGTAGATAACGCCCACGAGGTAGTCGTCGTAACCATCGGCGTTGAAGTCGCCGGCCGAGGCGACGGCGTTCCCCAGCTTGTCGCCCGGGTCCAACCCCAGAGGGGCAGCGCGCAACTCTTGAGCGACCGGCTTCGGCGGATCCGCCGCTATGATGCGGAACACACCCGGCGAGATATCACCCGCCCCATCGGTCGGATCGCTGCCCGCGGGGAAGAGCGCCATCCGCGCCTGACCCGTGAGGGTTGCCGGCGTGTGAATCGTGAGGCTGCTCTCGCGGTTGCCGCCGACGTTGCGCGCGATGATGTCCCAGGTGAAACCGTCGTCGACAGAGAGGGCAACATCAGCCGCCTCCCCGCCGCGCCAGCGCACATCGACCGGGCGGCCGGCGAGCCACGCCTCTCCTCCCGCCGGGGCGAGCAGCCGGAGCGGCTCCAGCGCGAGGGCATAGAGGACATCGTGATCGCCGTAGTCCCCCCAAGAGCAGAGCGCCAGGAGATCGTCGAGACCGTCGCCATCGACATCTCCCGCCCGGGCCACGTGGCGGGAGCCGCGTCCCGGGGCGATCTTGAGCGCCGGGGTTTCACTCAGCTCCGGCCCGCCCAGATGGAGATAGCTGATCCCGTTCTTGTCTCCCTCCTCCGCATTAATGCTTTGGACTATGAAGTCGGCGTACCCGTCACCGTTGACATCACCGAGAGCATCCAGGTCCCAGCCAAGCTGATCGTTGTATCCGCCAACCAGGATGAGATCGGCACCGGCGTCCGTGGCCGGGTTCCCGAAGTAGACGTGGACCTCGCCCGCATGGTAGCCATCGTCGTAGTTTGGGTTGTGCGCGTATCGGGCAGCGACCGCAACATCGTCAAAACCGTCGCCGTTGACGTCACCAAGACCGGCGATGCACTGTCCGTAGAGATCCATTTCATACATAACGTCAGTGGGGTAAAGCACGCCGTCGGGCATGCCGTCCGCGCCCGGACCACCCAGGAAGACCCAGCAGCAACCGAAATTGATGCCCGAGAAGGAACCCCACTGAGAGACAATCACGTCATCATATCCGTCGCCGTTGAAGTCCCCCGCCCCGGCAACGTCTCGGCCGAATCCGCAGCTGTCTGCGAACCAGGCCGTCGGATCACCTTCGAGCACGAGATCGGGCGAGGCATCAGGGACGGTGCTACCGAAGTAGACGTACGCTTCCCCGCTGTTGGGATAGGTTCCGCTCGCTTCGCGGGCACCGATGATGAGGTCATCACGACCGTCGCCGTTCACGTCGCCGGCCGGGGCCATGCACTCGCCGAAGTAGTCTCCCGGGGTCTCGCCGTTGAAGATGAGATCCGGCGTGCCATCGGGATCGGGGCCTCCATAGTAAAGGTAGGCCCGCCCGCCGGGCCCCGCGGTCGACATGTCCGAGCGCGCGACGATAACGTCGTCGTAGCCGTCGTGATTGAAGTCGCCCGCCGAGGAGACGGCTCTGCCGAAGGACTCGGAAGTCCCCTCGCCAACCATGGTGACGTCGGGCACGTCATCGTGATGGGGTCCGCCGAAGAGGACATAGGCCTCCCCGGAGACGCCGGCGGTTCTCGCACTGCAGATTATGTCGGCATAGCCGTCGCCGTTGAAGTCTCCGGCCGAGGAAATGTCGGTCCCGAATGTGTCTGGGTCGCCGGACCAGGCGACGATCGTATGAGAGGAGATGCCGCTTGCGGGGGCCAAGGAACCGGCCAGACAGAGGGCGGCGGCCACGAGGGCAACCACCGGGGGGGTACTTCGCTTCGACTGCATGGAAATCCTCCTGTAGACGCCGTGGGCGGGGCTCGCCTGTCCCGCTCATCAGAAGAAGACGAGCGGGCCCGGTGAAGCGAACAGGGTTTCTGGCCGGGACGGCCGGATAGGCCCCATCGGCAGTGGTGCGCACGAGGCGGCTGCCCGTATCGTAGAGCTTGACCGTGGCGGGGGCCGCTCCTCCGCCCTGGTCGGCCTCCTCACCTAGCCCTTTGATCGCGATCAGCCGGCAACGATAAGCGTCCTAGACATACGTGTTCCCGAGCTCGGCGGCGGGGGCACCGACGAAGAGGTCGGGGCACCCGTCGCCGTCCGCGAGGCCGAGGAGCGCGAGATCCGCCGTGTTGTCCGTGTTCGGTTCGCACGAACAGAGGAAACCTCCTGTCCGAATTGGAATCCTGTGTGTCGGTCCCTTTTTGGGGGCTCACCCGATCAAGACGAGCGGAGAGACCGAAGCGAACAGCGCCTCATCTTCGGATGCGCAACGGTCCGGCTATGTCGCCTTATGGAAGTAATTTGCGAATCTAGTGCCCCGCATTGCCCTGGGGGCGTCGACCCCGAGCCGTCAAGAAAGATACGCCTGCGACCGAAAACCCCAAGTGGAGTAGGCGCGTGGCTTCCACCCCCGAGGGAGGCGCATGGACCCCGACAGCACACGCCAGACACACCCACGCGGGTTCACCCTCGTGGAGTTACTCATCGTGGTCGTCATCTTGGGGGTCATCGCGGCCATTGCTGTTCCGCAATTCAGCAGCAACACCGAGGATGCAAAGCTCTCCCAGCTGCAGGCCAACCTCCACGTGATGCGTGAAGTGGTCGAGCGTTACCACCTCCAGCACAGCGGGTTCTATCCCGGGGCCCAGAAGACCGATGGATCAGCCATAATGCTCGCCAGCGCGGTCCAGGCGCGCAACGCGTTCTACGATCAGCTCACCCTCTACACCAGCTCCAAGGGGGGAACCGCTTCGGTTCGCGACGCCACGTTCTGTTACGGCCCCTACCTTCGGGAGATCCCCGTCAATCCGTTCAACGGTCTGAACACCGTGAAGTGCAATATGACCGACGACGGATTCAGCGGGGTCGTCGCGGATGGTTCGAGCGGGTGGCTTTTCTTCGTGAAGACCGGGGTGATCCGCGCCAACGATGCGGCGCACGTGGACGAGTAGACTCTCATTTCGGAACCCCCGGTGAGCAACGAGTCGTGCACACTGTGTGTAGTTTAGCCGCCCGCCCATCTTCAGCGAATGCCGCGGGACGCTTCCCCATGACTTGGCTCCCCTCTTCCGCTAGAGTCTTGGTAAGTGCTCGCGCTTCGCAGCCGTGCAGTGAACGAGCCCTAGCGATCGTGATCACAGATCCTCAACCGCCGCAGGCTCCTCCTTTGGCGTGGACGGCAACCTTTCGAGGGGAACCTGAGGCGACAAGAGTAAGGAAGATGAAACTTCAACGTACAAGGAAACCGGTTGGCGCCTTCATCGGCATCCTGGTGATGGTTCTGAGCCCAGCGGCCTACGCTCGCCCCGCGGATCATCTCCCTGATAGTGTTGGGCCCCTGGAGGCGAGCGGCGCCAACGAAACTCGTGATCTACCGGAGTCCTGGGATTGGCGGGAACTGGGCGGGATGACGCCGGTTCGGCACCAAGGCGCCTGCAACTCCGGCTGGGCGTTCGCCGCCACCGGAGCATTGGAATCGCTCTACCTGATCAGAACCGGCACGATGGAGAGCTTCTCCGAGCAGCAGTGCCTCTCCTGCAACGAGTACGGTAGCGATTGCGACGACGGCACATTCGTCTCCGCGTATGATCTCTGGACCTGGTTCGGCGCCGTCACCGACAGCTGCATGCCCTATGTGGGCTCGCCAGACTTCCCATGTATACAGAGCGAATGCGCGGTGCCGGCTCGGATCAACGGATACGCACCGGTGCTCGCCACCGCGGAGGCACTGAAGGCCGCGATCATGGTCCACCCCATCGCGGTCACGATGCATATCTCCGCGATGTTCGACTACTACTCGGGTGGCTGCTTCACCGGCCCTCCCGGTGTGCCGAATCACGCGGTCTTGGCCTGTGGCTGGGACAACGACGCCTGCGATGGGGACGGCGCCTGGCTGGTCAAGAACAGCTTCGGTCCGGGTTGGGGCGAGGAGGGATACGCCTGGCTGAGGTTCGGCAGCTGCTCCTTCGGGGGTGAGGGTGCGATCCTTGAACTGGAGCTCCCACCTCCCGCCCTCGTCGCATATGCAGCGCACGAGTTCCCCGACGGGGACCACGCCCTGTCACCCGGCGAAACCTGTGCCCTGTTGGTCAAGGTCACCAACTACGCCGCCGGGGAAGCCACCGGAGTGACCGCCGTCTTGCGGTCAAACACCGCAGCCGTCACGGTTCTCGAGAGCCTCGCGGCTCTCCCCGACCTTGGCAGCTGGGAGAGCGCGGTCTGTGCCTCGGCGTTCGTGGTCCATGCCAACTACGACATCTTCCCTGGCCAGCTGATCGAGTTCGAGCTGGAAGCTCGCTCCGACCAGGGGACGGATGTTTCGGGATTCTATGCCTTCGTGCTCCCGGTGGAGACGATCTACCAAACCGACTTCGAGGACAGCCCGCCCGGTTGGAGCCATTCCGGTCACGTGGATGACTGGGAGCTCGGCCCACCGCGCAGCTTCGACAATCAATGGGATCCTCTCCAGGCCTTCTCCGGATGCCAGCTGTACGGTACCGACCTGAATGCCCCTCCCCCTTGGAGCAACGATGGGTTGTACGAGGCGTCGTCCTTCTGCCGCCTCTCTTCCCCGCCCATCGATTGCAGTTGCAGCTACGGCGTCCACCTCCTCTTCCACCGTTGGCTCTGCATCGAGGAGGGTGTATGGGACCGGGCGCGCATCAAGGTCAACGACCATGTCATCTGGACCAATCCCTCGGCGGAACGTCATCTCGATCGCGTCTGGGTCCCCGTGATCATGGATATCTCGGACTGGGCGGATGGGGTGTCCGAGGTGGAGATCGAGTTCGAACTCGAGACCGATGATTTCTGGCGATACGGTGGGTGGAATATCGACGACTTCCGGATCGTCGCGGCTCCCTGCCTTGCCGCCGCGCCCACGCCATTCCTTTCGGGAGAGCAATGGGTGCTGGATGCCCCGCCGACCCTCTCGTCGACGGGCGCCGAACTCGTCCTGGATGTGCCTGGCGGGTCTCGATCGGGTCGTGTTGACATCTTCGATGTCAGCGGTCGAGCGGTGACCGCGCTACTCCGAGGCCCCATCGGACCCGGCAGACATCGACTGCGATGGGATGGGGCGTATCCGAGCGGCGTCTACTTCTGCCGTGCCCAAGTGGGCGCTCAGGTAGCCGTCGCGCGGCTGGTTCTCATCCGGACCCGATACACACAGTGATGATCAACCCCGCTTTTGATTGCTATAATAGTACCCAATCACGAAGGAGGCTGCGTCATCATGGGTCTGCGCATCTTGGTTTTGGGCCTGGCCTGCTTGTTCTTCGCCACCGCCGCCGGGGCCGACTGCACGATCGGCCTCGTCCTCGGCACCGCCACCCGTGACGGGTGTCCCGTCATCTTCAAGAACCGGGACATCACCTCCTGGTCGCTCGAGTTCCGGACCTTCACCCCCGCCCATGCGTACGCCTACGTCGGCAACTGCTACCGGGGCCAGTCGACGGTCTGGATGGGCGTCAACGAGGTCGGCTTCGGCATCGTGCAATCGGCTGCCTACAACCTCCCCTACGGGGGCAGCGGTCTGGGCAATGGCACCATGATGGCGTTCGCCCTGGAGCGCTGCGTGACCGTCGAAGATTTCGCCGGGATCGTCGACTCCACAGATGTCACGGGACGAGCGACCGCGGCCAACTTCGCGGTCGTCGACGCCTATGGCGGAGGGGCGATGTTCGAGTGCGGGCGGACGACCAGTGCTCGCTACGAGCCCGATTCGCTCGGGATCATCGTGCGGGCCAACTTCGCCTACATCGGAGACGACGGCCGCGTGGGACTCAATCGCATGGAGCGGGCCCACGAGCTTCTGACGCAGGCGGCTCTCGGAGATTCGCTCGATGCGCTCTTCGTCTCCAAGCGCGTGGTGGCCGATCTCTACTACCCCGGTCAGGACCCCTATCCCCTGCCGTGGACCGGCTCGTTCCCCGGCATGCCGGCCGGCTACGTCAACACCGGACCCTTCACCGGCATCCAGACGATCTGCAACTTCAACACGCTCGCCAGCGGGGTGGTTCAAGGCGTACCTCTCGGATACGACCCCGCGAACACGCTCATGTGGTGCTTCTTCGGGCAGCCGGCTCTCTCGGTTCCCCTGCCGATCTTCCCCGCGTCCCATGATGAGCCGCCCGAGGCGGTCGGCTCACCGGCGCCGATGTGTGCGCTGGCCCAGGAGAAATCGGAGGCCGCGTTCAACGACCCCACGCATGAGTACTGGCTCGATGCGTCACACATCCTCGATCTCTACGGCGACGGGGTGATGACCTACGCTTGGCCCGCCATGGACTGGGCGCACGGGCTCGTGGCGGCCACGATCGCCGATTGGGAGATCGACCCGCCATCGGCGATCGAACGGGCGGACTTCCAGGCTCGGCTGGCCGCGGATCTCTACGAGATCTACGACTCCGGCGTGCTGGCGGGCGTGGCAACGGCCGAACCGTCCTCGGCGCCGGTGCTGGAGGTCTTTCCCAATCCCTTCGAGACAAGCTGTCTGATCCGCGCCCGCGCGGGGCAGGGGCGGATCGAGGAGATCGAGATCTTCGATGTCAACGGTCGGCAGGTGGCGGGATCACCCGAGGCGCTCACATGGCAGCCGGGACCCCTCCAGGGTGCGGGGATCTATCTCGTTCGTGCCCGGATCGGCGGGGAGGTTGTCAGCCGGCGCGTGATTCATCTGAAGTAGCTTCCTTCTCCCGAACCACGCGGAATCCCACCGGCCGGTTCCGCCGCTCCTGCCGGAAGGAATGCCAATAGCTACAGCCGGCGGCGTACTTCGTGTGAAGGAAGTGGCTCCCCCGCCATATGCGGTAAGGTCCGCCGGGAAACTCCCGGCCCGGATTCCGGCGCATGTAGGGCGCGGGATCCCAGATCGTGGCCGTCCACTCCCCCGCATTACCCGCCATGTCGTAGAGGCCCCAGGTATTCGGCCGCTTCTCACCCACCGGGTGCGGCCTTCCCCCCGAATTCTCGTCGTACCATTCGTACTCACCGAGCCTGAGCGTATCTTCTCCGAAGTGATAGAAGGTCGTCGATCCGGCGCGGCACGCGTACTCCCACTCCGCCTCGGTCGGTAACCTGTAGAGGTGACCCGTCGCCTCCGAGAGCCGCTCCATGAAGACCTGAACCGAGTCCCAGCGGGTGTTGATCACCGGTAGGTCATCGCCCTTGAATTCCGCGGGATTGCTCTCCATCACGGCCTTCCACTGCCGTTGGGTCACCTCGTACTTCCCGATGTAGAAGCTCTCCAGGGTGACGATCATCGCGTGGCGCTCATAGGTCGCCTCCCGCGACAGCGTGCCCGAGGGGATCTCGACCAGCTCGATGTCGGAGGGGGGATCGACGAGAACCTCCGATCCGACCGCCAGGCCGGTCAGCGGATCCTCCCGACTCCGAACCCAAAGCAGCGCGCCCAGTGTCAGTAGCACGAGTGCGCCCAGGATCATTCTGATTCTCATGCGAATCCCGCTCCTTCCTCTGGGATTCTAACCTCGCCCCGGGCGAACCGTTGCCTTCTTGCGACGAGGCGGATCGGGAACGCGATCAAATCGCCTGCCAGGGGCGCAGAGCGGCCCTCAAACTCCCCGTTGACACGCCGACCCGGGAGCCGTTCCCTTGGGGCATGGCACGGATCATCTACGGTGTGCAGGGCGAGGGTCGCGGGCACAGCTCACGCAGCAAGATCATCATCGAGCATCTCCTCGATCAGGGGCACGAGGTCAGGATCCTCACCTCTCAGAAGGGCTACGCCTACCTCAGCCAGTTCTATGATGACGTAACCGCGATCATGGGTCTGAAGTTCGTCTTCGATGGTGATCAACTGGACGTGCTCAAGACCTTGCAGAAAAACCTGCAGGATGGTTCGACCGATGCGGGGAAGACACTGAAGGCGCTCTTCTCGGGCATCAAGAGCTTCGATCCTCATCTCGCCATCACCGACTTCGAGCCGTTCGTGCCCTATGCCAAGACGCTCTACAACCTCCCCTTCATCAGCATCAACCACCAGCACGTGATCTCCCACTACCACCTGGAGTACCCCTATCGCTGGCGCGGCGACTACTTGAAGGCCCGCGCGGTCGTCGACAACATGTACTGGTTTGCCGACCACTACTACGTCACCAGCTTCTTCTTCCCCGAGGTTCGCCGGCGGTTCCGCCGACGCTCCTCGCTGGTGGGGCCGATCCTGCGACGCGAGGTGCTGCGGCAGAAGCGTGCGAAGGGAGACCACATCCTGATCTATGCGACCACGCCCGAGTCGCGCCGGGCGCTGGAGCTGGCCCAAGAGATGAAAGCGCCGTGCGTGGCCTACGGTTTCGAGGAACCGGCAGGGCGGCGGGGGAATATCACATTTAAGAAACCGAGCACGCGCGGCTTCCTGCGGGACGCCGCCGAGGCCCGGGCCATCATCACCAACGGCGGCTATACGCTCATGAGCGAGGCGCTCTATCTGGGGAAACCGGTCTACTCGATCCCTATCGGGAGTCAGTTCGAGCAGATGATGAACGGCTATTACCTGGAGAAGCTGGGCTACGGCCTCTTCGACCTCGAGCCGCGCCGCGAACGGCTGCGGATGTTCCTGGACGGCCTGGCCTACTTCCGCAAGAACATCCGTCGCGACCGCGACCGCTTCTGCAGCAACCAGGAGCTCTTCGCCGAACTCGATCGACTGATCGCCGATCTGAACAGGTAGGAACCATGGCACGCACACGCCGAACCGTCCTTTGGATTTTCGCGATCCTCGCGGGAGTGATCATCCTGGGCGTCCTTGTCTTCGCCTTCCTCGTGCCCAAGGACGCGGTCCAGGAGAAGGTGCTCGCCGCCCTGGAGCAGAAGCTGGGCCGGCCCGTGTCGGTCGGGGGTGTCCAGATCTCACTGCTGCCCGACACGCGCGTGAGGCTGGAGGAGCTCGTCCTCGGCGGCGAACCCCGCGTTTCGGTGCGGGCGCTCGATCTAGAGGTAGAACTCCTCCCCCTGCTGCGCCGGCAGGTCAAGGTGGTCCGGGTGGAGCTGCGGGAGCCGCACATCGAGATGCGGCTGCCCGAGGATGTCGCTGTCACAGACCTCGCGCGGCCCGCCGAGCCACGGGAGATGAACGCTCCCGAGACATCCCCCGCGCGAGAGCCCTCGCCACCGGCCGCACGGTCCGGGACTGAATCAACCCCGAAGGTGAGAGAGCCGATGCCGCCGCTGGAGAGCCCGGTCGACATCCAGGTCGAGTCGTTCGCCATCCGCGACGGGCGGATCGACGTGATCCAGGCGGACGGCCGGCCCCTCGTCGCGGTGGCCGGATTCCACGAAGACCTCTTCCTCTCGGTCACGAGTCAGGGGCACCTGGAGCTGCGGGGAGAAACACGGATCGATACGATTCGCATCCACCTGCCGACCGGTACCTTTGGACAGGATCTCCCCCTCAGTCTGAGCAAGAGCCTCGCCTACGATCAGGTCGCCGATGAGCTCACGATCCGCGAGGCGGACATGCGCATCGGCGACCTCCCGGTCGCGCTGACCGGCACGCTGGTGGGCCTGAGCGCGGGAGCGCCGCGCGGCGAACTCGATCTCGCCGGCGGGCCGGCCAGCGTTCGGAGCATTCTGGGGTACCTGCCGGCCGGGGCGTTCCCCGAGATGGAGGGACTCCGATCGGAAGGGGAAGTGACCCTGCACGCGGTCGCACGCGGAGATCTCGGCGGACCCAACATCCCGTTTCATCTCGAATTCCATCTGCGCGACGGGAGGGTGGAACACCCCGGGCTCCGCCTCCCGGTCGAGGACCTGACGGTCGATCTCCTGGCGGATCCGGATTCGGTGCGGATCCGTCGCTTCTCGGCTCGCAGCGGCCGGAGCCGATTGACGGCGAACGCTGTCGTGACGGCTTACACAACCTCGCCGCTGGTCGATCTCACGGCGGAGGCGGATGTCGTCCTGGATGAGGTCTCGCCCCTCATCGCCCCCCCCGATTCCCTGACGCTCGCGGGCCGGGTGATCGCGCGCATCTCGGTTCGCGGGCCGGCGGAGAACCCCGAGGCGCTCGGCGCTCGCGGCTGGGTGGAACTCCAATCGCTGGCGGTCGAAAGCCCCCGCATGCCAATGACCCTGCGCGATGGCCGCGGGCGCCTGCGACTCGAGGGAGAGCGTCTGGCCTTTGAAGGTATCGAAGCGCGATGGGGCGAGAGCGACATCCACCTCGACGGCACGATCGATCGATTCCGGGCGTTCGATCCCCAGGCTGCCGGCGAGCAAACCGCGCGCCTCGATCTCGCGCTCCGCAGCGATCACCTCGATCTCGATGCCCTGATCCCCCCCGAGAGCCAGGAGCCTCCGGCCGGCGGGGAAGCCGGTGAAGTACCTCCCTCCGCGGCGGCCGTGGCGGCGCTCCTCGGGCGTGCGGAGGGCCGGATTGGACTCGAGGCCGACTGGCTCCGGATCAACCGGGCTGAGGCGCGAGAGGTGCGCGGCACCCTGCGGGTGCAGAGCGGGCGGGTGCATCTCGACGATCTGACCCTCCGGACGTTCGGGGGCCGACTTGACCTGGACGGCGTGCTCGACTTCCAGGAGCCGCAGAGACCGCGCTTCGAGGTCACCGCACGTGCCCAGAAGGTGCGTGCATCCGAGCTCTACGGCTACAGCGTGAGCCTCGATCGTCTCAGCGGACTTGGTCAGTTCTTGACCGGGGAGATCGACGCCACCGCTGAGATGCGCGGCGATCTCGATGATGCCCTCGGCCTCGACCTGCAGTCCTTCGCCTCCTCCGGGGATCTCGCGACCCAGGGAGCGCGCCTCTCCGGACACCCGCTCCAGAACGCGCTGGCGGGCTTCCTCGATGCGCCGCAACTGGAGACGCTGGTGATCTCCGATTGGCTGCAGTCGTTCCGGATCGAGGACGGGCGCTTGAATGTCGATGACCTGCGCATCCGGGCCGACCAAGTCGAGCTGACCGGTTCGGGATGGCAGTCGCTTGACGGGAAGACCGAGATTGCGCTCGACGTTCGATTGCCGCGGAAGTTGTCGGCCGGGGTGAGGCGTAAGATACCCTCGGAGCTGGCGCCGATCCTCTTCGATGACTCGGATGAGCGGATCCTGCTGCCGATCAACCTGGGGGGCACGGTCAGCTCGCCCCGTGTGTCGTTCGACACCGGTCGCCTGCGGCAGGCGGCGCAGGCGCGGGCGAAGCAGCAGCTCGAACAGAAAGCGCGGGAGACGGTGAGCGGATTCCTGGAGGATTTGATCGGGGGTTCGGAGAGCGACAGTGCGGGGGCGGATTCGGTGGGGGAGCGGCAGGAAGATCCGCTGCAGAACCTGCTGAAGGGTCTGTTCAGGAAGTAGGTTGTGGATCGAGGATTCGGGTTTCTCTCCTGGCAGTCGGCCCTCTCCTCCCCAGTTGGGGCCGCACGGGTGCCGTCAGGTTCTTCGTCCCTGAGTTTGGCGAACCATCGGCGCGAGACGATCGCTTTCAGTCGCCGGCGTCAGGGGGCGATGGAGCGGATGGCGATCCTGGCCGTGTGGCGCAACACGATCAAGCGGCAACGGGAGAACGGGCCGGCGGAGTCCTCGGCGATGGTCTTGGGCATCTTG
>Ga0180432_10006509_pt1 | contig 15131 bp, 10 predicted proteins | sample SS_ome_10_FD_132414 | JGI IMG/M metagenome (GOLD analysis project Ga0180432, IMG submission 132414) | Hypersaline lake sediment archaeal communities from the Salton Sea, California, USA - SS_1_MS_2 metaG | ecosystem: Environmental > Aquatic > Non-marine Saline and Alkaline > Hypersaline >... | reverse complement strand
GGATTCCCGGAAGACCCGGGAGGTGAATCGAACGCGGGCTCAACCTCGTGGGCGATAGGTGCGCTGGAGGCCGCTGGAGAGGACCCCGATAGCGGCGATTGGCAGCCGGACACGGATACTCCGGTTGGATTCCTCCTCTCGCTCCAGCATGGCGATGGCTACTTCGAGTGGACCGACGGAGATGACTCCAATTCTGAGTGGATGACGGCTTACGCCATCGTTGCACTGCTCGGCGAGCCGTATCCGGTGCCCGAAGTGTCGTCATCCGGCGGGGGCGACGTATCCATCGAGTTCAGCCCATCCGATCTGATATTCAGGGCGACTGAGGACGGCGAGAACCCACTGGGCCGCATCATTGAAGTGTGGAATGGCGGCGACGACACACTCGACTGGGAGGTCGGCGACGACGCGGTGTGGCTGTCTGTCAGCCCTTCCAGCGGTACATCCGATGGAGAGGAAGATGAGGTTGAGGTGTCTGTGGACATCTCGGGCCTTGTGGCGGATACGTACGAAGCGACCATCACCATGACAGGTGCCGACGCCGACAACAGCCCGCAAGAGGTTGACGTTGTCCTGTACGTTGAAGAGGCCACCACGGAAGACGAGATAGCCGTTGTGACGGACGAGTTCGAGTTCACGGCAGAGACGGGCGGCGACGACCCGGAAGACCAGGTGCTGGAGCTCTGGAACTCCGGCCCCGACACCATCACCTGGGAGCTCGATGTCGACTGCGACGATGGGTGGCTCGATGTCAGTCCCGATGATGGCGAGTCTTCCGGTGAGCACGACGATGTCACCCTTCGTGTGGATATCGAGGGCCTTGATGTGGGCGACTACGATGCGACCATCACCATCACTTCGGATGAGGCTGACAACAGCCCTGTGACCATCGATGTGGTGCTCGAGATGACGGGAGACCCGCTTGAAGAGGATCCCGAGATCGATGTAAGCGACGACGAAATCGAATTCGAGGCGACTGTTGGGAGTGACGACCCGGACGAGGAAACCATCGAGATCGAGAACTCGGGGGAGGGCACGCTTGACTGGTACGCCTCCGAGAATGCCGGCTGGCTGTCCATCAGCCCCAGGAACGGCTCGCTGGACGCCGGCGAGAGCGAAGACCTCGATGTGTTCGTGAACCTTGGCAGCCTGGAAGAGGGCGAGTACGAGGCTGAGATAACCATCCAGGATAACGACGCCACGAACAGCCCCGTCACTGTGGACGTTGTCCTCACGGTCCTGTCCGAGGAGGAAGGTGGGGAGGACGACTTCTATCAGTTGACCGTTGCGACGAATCCGGGAGGCGCGGGCAACGTATCGCGCAGCCTCCTGCCGCAAGCGTCCGGCTACCCCGACGGCTCGACTGTCGTTCTTACGGTCACCGCCAATCCCGGCTATTCATTCGTGGGGTGGTCGGGGGATGCCGTGGGCACGCAGAACCCGCTGACCGTGTTGATGATCGATGACAGGACCCTGACGGCGAGCTTCATGCAGTTCGATGCCAGCGGAGTCTCCAACGTGTCGCTATCCTACGTTTCGCCCGACATCACTGCCGTCTCGGTGCTCCCCTATCCGATCTCAAGCATTCCGACCGACCCGCCCGGCTTCACGCTGGTCAGCGCCTATGTGGTCCAGCCGCAAGGCTCGGGGTCTATCTCGCTGCAGTTCGATGCGTTGCCCAATGCCGCCAGTGTGGCCGTGTTCACGGTTGTCGGCGGAGCCTGGGCGCAGTTGCCGCGCACACCTGTTGGCGATTCGAGTATCCAGATCACACTGAGTGGAGGGGAGAGCCTTTTGGCTCTGGGGTATCCCGGCGGTTCGAGTTCCGGAATCCTGGGCAAAGTGAAGGACCTCTTCAGCGGAGGCGACACGACGACCTACATCATAGTGGGTGCGGCCGCGGTGCTGGTTGGCGTCATCGTCACTGCGCTGCTCCTGTTTGTGCGCCGTGACGGGTACTAGCGGCGCTGATGGCGGAGCCCGGCGCGCCCGCCGCGCATCAGGAGGACGTGTGAGCCACGAGTCTCCAGGACGACCGGCATTTCTGTGGGCCCTGTGTATCGGTTGTGTGCTCACATCTGCCGCGTGGGGCTGCTCTTCGGCCGACGCCGGTGGCGACGCACTGGAATCGGGAGCGGGCATCGCCCAGCCTGCGTGCTCACGCGTGGTTGCGACTGTCGATTTCGGGTCCAGCCGCCTCCTTGATGCCACCGTCGCGCTGGACGAAGACACCACGGCTATCGAGGCGCTTGAGTCGGTAGCCACTGTTGAGACCTCGTACGGAGGGTGCTTCGTCGAGAGGATCGACGGAGTAGGTCGTGGCGATAGTGGCGGAGACCGCGATAGGGTCGACTGGTTCTACTTCGTAAACGGCTTCCTCGCCCGCAAGGGAGGATGTGAGTACGTGCTGTCCGACGGCGACGTGCAGCACTGGGACAACCATGACTGGCGTTTTCGGCGCGATGTGAGCGCGACGCTCGGCGTCTTTCCGAATGCGTTTGTCCACGGCTACGGCGGGGTCGCGCGTCCCACTACGGTTGTGTTTGAGGCCGGCTACGCAGCCGAGGCTGAAGCGCTGGCAACGGAGTTGGCTGCCGCCGGCACGGGAGACGTCGCGGTCGTTGACACGGTCGGTCTCGACGGTACGGACAGAGAGACCCACAACCTCGTTCTGGTCGCGGGTCCAGACGAACCCCTGGTCGTTGAGCTGTACGGCGTGCGCGAGCGGGTCGGGCTATTCACTGCTCTGGAACCCGGCACACTCGTCGTCTTTGCTGCCGACGGTGCCGTGTCGGCAACCTTTGGTACAGGCACCGGAGTCATCGAGGCGATGCAGAACCCGTGGAATCCGCGGGGGACCGGCGCGTGTGAAAACGCCGTGCTGCTCGTCAGTGGCACGGACGAGGAAGGGGTTCGCGCGGCAGCCAATGCGTTGATTCGTTCTTGGCGCGACTTCGGTCTATGGGCCGCTGCGATTGTGGTTGAGAGCGAGCCTGCGCGCGTGCCGCTGGGTGGCTGAGACGCTCCGGGCGCTCCATTCTTGACTATGCGACTGAGCTATTCATACGAAGACACGGGCAGTCACCTCCATCAACTCAATGCGGTGGCGTGGGCATGCTGGGTGACTGTTGTTGTGGTCGCCTCGCTTGCGCTTGAGCACCCGTTGGCGCTGGCCATTCTCCTGGGTGCGTCGCCCATCGCGGCTGCTGCCGCCCGTGTCACTAGACAGTGGTGGAGCGTGATGAGATTCGCCGTGTGGATGTTCCTGCTGGTGGTGGTAATCAACGCAGTAGTGAGCAACGAGGGCAACCACGTACTCTGGGCTGCCGGTGTCCGTATCCCGCTCATAGGAGAGCCAAGGCTCACCGTCGAGGCGCTGGCATTCGGCGCCGCCATGGGCATGCGCCTGGTCACTGTTGTCTCGGTATTCGCACTGTTGAACCTTTGCGTCCATCCTGATGAGCTGATGCAGGCCGCCATCAAGGCGCGTCTCCCCTACAGGTCCGTGCTGGTGACTGCGCTGGCGACCAGGTTCATCCCCGTATTGCTGGCAGACGCCGGCACGATAATGGATGTGCAGCGTTCGCGTGGAGTGGACTTCTCTTCCGGAGGCCTTGTCCAGCGCGTTCGTAGCTATGGCTCGCTTGTCCTGCCGCTCCTTTCTAACTCACTGGACAGGGCAGTACAGGTTGCCGAGGCCATGGAATCTCGGGGCTTCGGCGCCAGTGCCCGCAGGACGTTCTTCCGCGATCGTCCGTTTCGGCGTGGTGACGCGCTCGCGGTGGTCTCTCTCTGCATGGCGCTCGTCCTGATCGTGGTCATGAAAGCGGGTGGAATCGACGCCTTTCCCTACTACCCCACCGTGAGCTATGCCCCCCTCTCGTGGTCGCTCTTCCTCTCGCTCGCCATGCTGTTGGCACTTGTCCTGTCGCCGATTCTGCTGTCGCGCCTCAATGGAGCGTCCGATGCTGATTGAGTTCAGGGACTTCTCCTTCTCCTATTGGGAGGCATTTGCACCGGCTCTGCGCGATGTGAATCTGCATATCGACGAGGGCGAATTCGTGCTTGTTGGCGGTCCTTCAGGCTGCGGCAAGACGAGTCTCTGCCGTTGCTTGAACGGCCTCATCCCGCATTTTCACGGCGGCCGGCTTGCAGGAAATGTGACGGTCGCCGGTCTCGACGTGGCGGCAACGCAGCCAAGGGAGCTGGCCAGTTTCGTCGGAATGGTGTTCCAGGACCCGGAGAACCAGGTCATCGCCGCGGACGTTGAGCGGGATGTGGCCTTCGGCCTTGAGAACAGCGGGATGCCGGTTGAGCAGATTGCGGCTCGCGTCGAGGAAGTCCTCAACCTCATGGGTATTGCCGACCTGAGGACAAGGCTCGTGTCGTCGCTCTCGGGTGGAGAGAAGCAACGCGTTGCCATTGCGGCCGCACTGGCCGTCCGGCCACGCGTGCTGGTGCTGGACGAACCGAGTTCTGAGTTGGATGTGGAGGGAGCTTCCGACCTGTTGAACTGTCTTCGGGACTTGCGGTCCAGGCTTGGTATCACGATTGTACTGGTGGAGCACCGGCTTGAGAGGGTTATCGAGTATGTCGACAGGGTCGTGCTGCTCGAACGGGGCCGCATAGTGGCGGACGGCCCACCCCGTACAGTACTCGACTCGATGGCCTCACCGGAGGACACGATCGGCCTTCCTCCCGTTGTCAGACTGGCCCGGGAGCTGCGAAGCCGGGGCCTGTGGCAAGGGGTAACGCCGCTATCTGTGGAGGAAGCCTCTGTGGCCTTTCGTCCACTCCTGGACACGCTGGTGGCAGGGCACCGACAACCCCTGAGTGGTGGCCCGTCCAGCGCGTTGGTGTCCGTTGACCGCGTCTGCTATAGCTACGACGACACGCGCGATGCACTCAATAGTGTGTCGATGGTCGCCACGGGCGGTGGCATTCTGGCCATAATGGGAAAGAACGCCTCAGGCAAGACGACACTTGCCAAGCACCTTAACGGGTTGTTGAGGCCGCGCAGCGGAATCGTTAAGGTGCTCGAGGCCGATATCGCAGGCTGCCCGGTGGCCGCCCTATCTCGCCGGGTGGGCATGGTATTCCAGAATCCCAACGACCATCTCTTCGCGGAAACCGTGGACGAGGAGATACTGTTTACGCTGCGGCACCTCGGGTTCGACAGAGAACTGGCGATGGACAGGCTCGAAGAGGTTCTGGGTCTGTTCGAACTATTGCCGTATCGCGCGCGATATCCTCGTTCGCTGAGCGGAGGCGAGAGACAGAGAGTCGCTCTTGCCTCCGTCGTGGCCGCCCGGCCGCCAGTACTGGTGCTGGATGAGCCGACGAGGGGGATGGAGTACGCGAGGAAGCTCCGCTTGATGCGTTTTCTGGAGGACTATGCCCGGAGCGGCAATCTCGTGATTCTGGTGAGTCACGACGTGGAGACGTGTGCGAGCCACGCAGATTCCGTGCTTGTGATGGAATCAGGCACCGTCCGCAGGTTCGGCGCGGCGCGCCCGGTGCTGGCAAGCACGGACCCGTTTGTGCCCCAGATCGGGCGAATGCTGGCAGAAATCCACGGCAGGAGTGATGGGGCCTACATGATTGTCGAGGACTTTCTGGAGGCGTTGTCTTGAGGCCGGGCAGGAACTCGCTGCTGTTGCCCGCGGCAGTTGCGGCAATCGTGCTGGGCGTTGTCCTTCTCGGAGGTGATGAGGCTGGCTCGGCTCGCGGACCCTTCATAGCTATCGGCGTCGCTGTCTGCATCTCCCTCGTCTTCGCGGGACTGTTTGAATCTTCCTCCATCCAGGTGCGCGAGATCGCGATTATCGCCTTGCTCGGCACGCTCTCGGCTCTGCTTCGCGTGCCCTTCGCCGCGATACCCAGCCTCCAGCCGAGCACCTACCTTGTCATATGCACGGGTTTCGTGTTCGGCCCCGTGGCAGGATTCATGGTTGGCGCGCTGACGGCAGTAGTCTCCAACTTCTTCCTCGGGCAGGGACCGTGGACGTTGTTCCAGATTGTGGCGTGGGGGCTGGCAGGTGCTTCGGCGCCGCTTCTCCGCGCGCTGCCTCTGCGCCCGGGAGTCCTGGCAGGATTCGGCCTGTTCTGGGGCTTTCTCTTCGGCGCAATCATGAATGTGTGGACGTGGATGGCGTTCGTGTATCCGACAACTATTGAGACGTTCTTCGTTACCTGGGCCAGCAGCATATGGTTTGATGGCATGCATGCCCTCGGGAACGCGCTCTTCCTGGGCCTCCTGGGTGTACGCACTGTAGCGGTGTTGAAGCGCTATCATGGTCGCTTCCACTGGGTACGGGTCCGTGAGGGAGACGAGCCCGCCGAGTGAGCCCGTCATGTGGTGAGGCCTGGTGGAAACTCCCCGCCGCGTACGTCCGCTGGTCGCAGGCGATTATTTTGACTGGTTGAAAAGTCCGTGATAGTATCGATGGTGCGGGAGGAACAGGGGCCCACTTGCAAGAGAGCGTTCCGTTCCCGCAGGAGGACGGCATGGGACATGCGATGATATGCCAATGGATGTTTCCTATGACCGGCTCTCCGGTGACCGGAGGGGCGTAGCGGGGTAGTGGCGAAAGGTCAGCGGAGAGCAATTGGAATCCCCGAGCTCTTTGGCTGATAATGCGCTCAACAGATGTGAGCAACGAGTATTCAGCGTTTCTGAAACCGGAAGAGTAGGGGCGCGAAAAGAATAGTGACAGCGAAGGCACCGGCCTCAGCCGGTGCCTTCTTTTTGTTGGCGTGAGGCCCTCTTCACCTCATGAGACGGAGCACAACGTTCACTATGACGGTGAGCACGATGCTGATGATGATGGACGAGGCAATCGGAACGAAGAGTCTGAACCCGTCCTTCTGGATGGTGATATCGCCGGGAAGCCTGCCAATCATCGGGATCCGCGGCCAGAGCAGGAGCAGGAGGCCTATCACGAGCGTGACGATACCGACGGCGATGAGAAGGCGGGCGATGGTGGAAGTCGGAATCTCAGGCATGGCACATTGTACCGCGCCGGCCCCGCAGACTCATCCGGGTGAACCTGGCATTGTCGGGAGTCGTATTGACGCTTTTCACTCAGGACGGTAACGTATTCGACAACCTCTATGTAGAAGTCCCGGTGGAGTCCTGTTCTGTGCTTAAGCGACTCACTATTCGCAATTTCGGGATAATCGACGCGCTCGATTGGGCGCCAACCGGCGGTTTGAACGTCCTTACCGGCGAGACCGGTGCGGGCAAGTCGCTGGTGCTCGACGCGCTCGACGTTCTTCGTGGCCGCAGGGTGGGCCAGGAGGTCGTGCGGCATGGCGCGTCGGATGCCTCTATCGAGGCGGTTGTCGCTGCGTCTGCCAACATGTCCTTTCAGGATGATGGTAGCCATCATTCGGACGTGCCGAGGGATGTTGCGATACGCAGGGTTGTGGAGCGGAACGGACGGGGAGCGGTCACCATCGACGGTCGCCCCGTGCCCGTGAAGACACTGAGGGACGTCGCGAGTCGCCTGTTCGAACTCCTTGGCCCCAATCAGCAGTTTTCGCTCCTGGAGCCACGCGAGCAACTGTTGCTGGTGGATGCTCACTGTGGCTCGGAACGTCTCAGGGAGGAGTTCTGTTCGCTCGCCGAGGAAGTCAGGGAGGTGCGGCGAAGGCTCTCCGCCGCGTCGACGGACGAGCGAGAGGTAGCGCGGCGACGCGACCGTCTGCAGTTTGAACTGGCGGAGATACGCGGAGCCGACCTGGCCGAGGGAGAGGACGAGGAACTGGCGGAGGAAGATGCGCGGCTGACGCACATGGACCGCCTGCGCTCCAGCACGGGCCTGGCGGCAGACAGCCTGAACGGCGGCGGGCAGGACATTCCGTCCGGCATGGACCGGATAGGTGACGCTCTTCGTGAACTTCGCGACGCCGCGAGCGTAGATGCGCGCCTGGCGTCTATCGTGGCTGCGGTCGAGAGTGCTCTCTACCAGTTGGAGGACACGTCTCGCGAATTGGATACGTATCGCGACACTCTCGAGTATGACGCGGCGCGCCACGAGCAGGTACAGGCAAGGATCGACCAGATCGACGCCCTGAAGCGGAAGTACGGTGCGACCATCGAAGCGATACTGGAGTATGCGGACAGGGCCGAGGCGGAGATCGGCGGCCTCATCACCAGCGACGAGCAACGCGAAGGACTCACGTCGAGGGAAACGGAACTCCTCGAACGCCTCGCCTCAGTGGGGGAGCAACTCTCTGAACGGCGGCGCGCGGGTTCGTCTGAGCTGTCCGCTGCGGTTGAGAACGAGCTTCGCGAGCTCAACATGGATGGCACCGGGTTCATTGTCTCCTTCAGCTATGTTGAAGGTGACGACCTTGTCCTGAGCAACGGCGAGACAAGCGGCTTCACATCCGACGGCATCGACGATGTCGAGTTCCTCATCCGGCCCAATCCAGGCGAGCCTTTTGTTCCGCTGTCGCGGACAGCGTCGACCGGCGAGACATCGCGCCTCATGCTTGCGATGAGGTGTGCCCTCTCGCGCTCCGGCGATGTGCCTGTGGTGGTGTTCGACGAGATCGACATCGGCGTGGGTGGCAGGAGTGGAGAGGTCATTGGTCGCAAGCTTGCCTCGCTTGCACAGGATCACCAGGTCATGTGCATCACCCACCTTCCGCAGGTGGCTGCGTACGGCGACAGCCAGTACGTCATTGCCAAGCATGTCGAGAACAGCCGCACGTTTGTCACGCTTTCGCAGGTCGAAGCGGACGCCAGGGAGGCCGAGCTGTCAGCGATGTTGGGCAGTCTGGGCGAGCCTTCGCTCTTCGGCGCGAAGGAGCTACTGTCACGGGCTGCTGCCTGGAAGAACGAGCACACGTAGGGCTTATACGACGCATGAGCGCGTTGACCCACGGCGTGTCCCATTGAATCGGAGCCATGGTGAGAGTCATCGTCGGGTCAACCAACACCGGCAAGGTTGAGGCAGCCAGAAGCGTCTTCCGGAAGGCGTTTGGTGCTGTGACGGTCGACTCTGTGTCAGTCCACAGTGGTGTGACGTCGCAGCCTGTTGGTAACGATTGCTTCGTCGGTGCGCGCAACCGGGCGACCGCGTCCCTCGAGAGCGCAAGGGCGAGCGATAACAGGGTCGACTATGCGGTCGGTCTCGAGGGTGGGCTCATCGAACTGTACGAGACGTGGTTTGGTCTGAGCGTGGCATGTGTGGTTGCGGCATCCGGCCGCGTGTCCTTCGGCACCAGCCCGCTGTTCGAGATGCCCGCTGATGTTGTCGGTGAGGTATCGCGCGGAGGCGAAATAGGCGACATAATGATTCGCCTGTCCGGTGACAGTGCCATTCGCCACAGGAAAGGAGCGGTCGGCTTCCTGACGCGCGGCCTTCTCACCCGGGAAGCGGCACATGAAGCTGCGCTGATGGCGGCACTCGCACCGCACCTCAGTCCGGAGAGGTACGGACCTTGACGCGACTGCTGCTCGTCCGGCACGGCGAGACCCAATGGAACAGCGATACCGTCTATCGCGGAAGGGCTGACATTCCCCTCAGTGCGAAAGGTGCTCTGCAGGCGGAGCGATTGGCTTCAAGGCTCGCTGCCGAAGGGGTATCTTGCCTGGCCACAAGTCCCCTCAGTCGTGCAAGGGACACTGCCGCGGCTATCGCACGAGCGACAGGAGTCCATGCCAGACCGGAGGATGGCCTGACGGACATCGACTGTGGCGAGTGGGAGGGTCTGAGCGACATCCGCGTTAAGGAACTGTATCCGGAGTTGCGGCAGCAATGGCACAGTGCCCCACAGGAGGTCACTCTGCCGGGTGGCGAGTCGCTTCGGGATGTGGAGGAGCGGGTCAAGGTTGTCCTGGACGCTGTGACCGGGAATGACGGTATTCTGGTGCTCGTGACGCACAGGGTCGTCCTCAAGGTCGCTTTCTGCAGGCTGCTCGGCCTGGGCAACTCGCACTTCTGGGATGTCCGGTTCGACCTGGCGGGTATCACCGAATTCGAGTGCACGCCCGGCCGTGCCGTACTGGTGAGGCACAATGATGTGTCACACCTGAGAGAAGAAGAAGAGGTGGGGGCCGGACGGGACTTCTAGTGAGAGCCGCGCAGGGGCAGTGCTACTCGTCGAACCAGGCCGAACGGCTCTTATCCACGGACTTGCCATTCCGTAGCACGTAGACCATCAGCCTCGTGTGTTCTTCATCCGGCATCTTGAGGGACATCTCAAGGTCGATTCCCTGGCCGGGCTCGAGGTCGAATTCCTGGCTCTGCGCGGTATTCCAGAGCTTGCTGCCTCCTGCATCGAATCCCGCGTAGATCGAACAGCCATAGGCTGGCGCGCTGCCCTGGTTTTCGACGTGAATGCTGAGGTCGTAGGTCTGGCGGCCACGCTGGCCGGTCCACGTATGGTCGATGGCTGCGCGCGGCGAGAAGTCGTAGATGTACGCGAGCTGCCCCTCGTACTCTTCCGGAACCATGCCGATTCTGCCAGCCAGTCCCGTGGTCTCGAGGTAGAAGTACTTGTTCCCGTTGTACGGGTAGTACGTGCCGGCGTACTTGAAGTCCTCGAGCACGCCGAGCGCCATATGCTCGGGCAGGCGGACGAGCACAACGTCGTATCCCATCTCCACCATCAGCTTGCCCAGCAGAATTGCGGTGTCCTCGCAGTCGCCGCCTTCAGCGACCAGTGTCTCGATCGGATAGCGTCCGTAGTCGTCGAAGCCCGTGGTCTCCGCGTCGGATGTGTACGCAAGTTGCTGAACGAACGCCGCGATGAAGTGGACGGTCTCATACGCGTCGAGGTCGAGCGACTCGGCGTATCCCTGCAGCGTGTCTCCCAGCGACCTGATGATGTCCCTATCCAGTTCTTCCGTCGCGTAGACGCTGTAGTCGCGAGTGGTGGGCCGGGGCTTGTTGCTGTAGTATCGGTGCAGGCTGCGGGGTATGTCCACTGACCAACGCCACGTGATTTCGTCGAACCTCCAGTAGGTCCACTCGTACTCCTTCGTGAAGTACTCGCCGTTGTCATTCTCAAGCGGGTTACCGGCAGGCGCTGGCTGGACACGCGTGTCGTCGGGAATGGCCGCACTCTCGGGCGCGGAAGCACAGGACGCCGTCAAGAGAGAGAGCGATGCAAGGACAACCAGGAAGGTAAGACGAACAACCCGGTGTGTGTGCTGTTGGTGTGGAGCAGACTGAGAATGCGTGTGTGGCACAGGCTGCCTCTAAGCCGAGAAAGCAACTGGCGCGCCTGGGGGGATTCGAACCCTCGACACCCGGTTCCGAAGACCGGTGCTCTTGTCCGCTGAGCTACAGGCGCATGTGTGTTTGAGGCTGCTCGTCTTTGTCTCCGCAGACTGTTTCAGGATGAATGCTGTTGGCCTGCATGAGAGATGCGTGGCTCCGCTATGGGTCGAGGAAGTGGTCGCCCATACCTGCACGCTTCGTCATTCTAGCAGAATCGGTGTTCTGGGCGCTAGAAACGTCGCTCGTCCACGGGACCAGTGACACACATCACCTCCTTTCGGTCGGAACGGTACTTGTTGCATGGAAATGGTACCAGCGACGCATGGTCACACGCATCACAGGAACGTCACACGATACCATGGTGTGATGGGCAGCGGGCTGGCGGACCAGTGTGACATGAGTGCCGACGGGATACAACGAGATTCGGCCAGGCAGTGCGCGGGGCTACCGGCCACCGGCTCCCGAGGCGATCCTGGTGTCAGCACTTAGACGAGAATTGGTATCGTTTCAGGGAGAAGGTCACTCCAGAAGGTCGCGCTGCGTGACATCGCATCCGGCGAGCGAGTCTACAAGTACTGAGCAATCATCGGAGAAGCCACGAAGCCCATGGCCGCAGCCGGACACGTCAACGTGCACAGTATTCGAAGTCGCTGGGAAAGCATGGACTTCTGACAACCGCCACCGACATACTCTCACATCTGCGGCGCAGACTTGGAGAGAATGCTCTTCCACGGGATTGTCATGAACCCTCTGTGCTGTTAGAGTAGCTGGCATTTAGCACGGGCGGCATCGCGAGTCAAAGCAAGGCAGAGGGGGTCTGGGAACTGCGACAGCCGCCTTCGTGGAGGGACAGATGCGGAGACCAGGGGCGCTCATTCTTGCCCTTACCCTGATGGTGGCCCTCGGTCCGATTGGTCTCGCCACGCCGATGCGTGCCGGAGCGGATTCGACGTGGGTTGTGACTTCGCTCGCCGATGACGAGTCGAGTGGCACACTGAGATACGCCATCGAGAACTCGAACGAAGGTGACGTCATCACCTTCGCGACTGGGCTCCACGGCACCATCACGCTCGACGATTCGCTGGGGCAACTGTCCATCGTACACGCGCTCACCATTGAAGGTCCTGGCTCCAACAACATCATCATCGACGGTGACGGAGAGATACGGGTTCTCGCTATCGAGGTAAACGACTTCCCCCCGGAGGCGGGACCGGGAGACCTGCCGGGACTGGAGCCGTCACTGACGGTCGAGGAGGCAGTTCACATCAGTGGACTCACCTTCCGCAACGGCAATTCATTGGCCGAACTAGGAACCTTCGACCGTGTCGGCGGCGATGTCGCCGTCGGGTCCAGCACCGTGCATTTCGAGGACTGCGTCTTCGAAGATGGCACGGCCAGTTCAGGTGGAGGTCTATACGCGGAAGGAGCCTACGTATCGCTGACACGCTGCATGATACGTAACAACAACGCCACTGATAGCCCTAGCGGTGGAGTCGGGGGCGGACTGTACTGCGGGTACTCCATTGTTGTGGCCGACGAATGCGTGCTCGAATACAATCTTGCGAAAGACGGCAGCGCGTATAGTCATCCAGGGTTTGGTGGCGGGATGGCGGCGTTCTTGTCCGCGTGCCACTTCACGGGATGCGACATCAGCCATAACACCGCCGGCGATGGCGGTTTTGGAGGCATGGGTGGTGGAGTGTTTACCTTATTGAACCAACTGCTGTCGATGACTGAATGCACCATCAGTGACAACGTCGCGGGGAGCGGAGGTGGCGAAGGCTCCGCCGGAGGCCTGTCCCTGTTGGGTTCCTTGGGACCTGCGGTCCTGGTCGACAGCCTCATCGCCAACAACACTGCCGGCTCCGACACGTCGGAGGCTGCGGCAGGGGGTGGCATCGTGATCGTACCCGTCGAATCATTCGGGGCGGTGGAGTTCCCCGTGAGCCTCCCGTCGACGCTCGTTCCATCGGTACCGGAACCCGGTGACGACCTGGGGCTACTGCTTCACATGGTCAACTGTACCGTCAGCGGGAACACCGTCCTGGCAAGCAACGATAATAGCTGGGGAGGGGGAATCGTGGCCGACGGCGGCGAGACGGGTGCGATACTCGCCGGGCTCAGCTTCTGCACGGTCACTGATAACAGTGCGAGACGTGGCGGAGGCATCGCGACCGCCGGCACGCCGGCCGATGATTCGAGTTTCGAAGGCGTCATCCAGTTGAAGAACTCAATCGTGGCAGGCAACACTGCCCTGATGACCGACATGGGCAACGATGCGCTTGGGACCATCGCTTCTCTGGGCGGAAACATCGTGGGAGATGCCCAGGGGTGGGACTACTCCGAGGAAATGGAGATGGCCGCTGACTGTGGTGACCTCATCGGTGTCGACCCGCTTCTCGGCCCGCTCGCCGACAACGGTGGCCCCACGCTCACTCACGAGTTGCTGCCCGGAAGCCCCGCGGTCGACGGCGCATGCGACTGCAATGCGATTGCGGACTACCACATCGACTGGGACAGCATACTCGTGCTGTTCCTGTTCCCTTCCTCGACCAGCTTCCAGGACGCACTGAATGCCGCGGTCGAGAGCGACCAGCGAGGCGAGATAAGGCCCGTGGACGGGGATGGGGACGGTGAGGAACGTTGCGACATCGGGGCAGTCGAAATGCAGCCGGACATCCTCCTTCCGCACGCTGTGGCAGATGCGGACCGTTCCGGCAGTGCAACTGTTGGGGAGTGCGAGCAGATTCGCGTGCGAGTTGTGAACGATGGCGACACAAGCCTCACCATCGACCACATGGAGATCACCGGCCATTCTGCGGGCGATTTCTCCATAGTGGGGGACCCATCAAACCTCGTACTCCTGCCCGGTCGCTCAACCGAGATCATCCTGCGTTTCTGCCCGAAGACGCCGGGAGAGAAGAGCGCCGATGTGATTATCTACTTCAACGATCCCTCTCAGGACCCTCTTCATCTGACGCTGAATGGAGTTGGACTTCGGAAGGAAGTCGAAAAGGCCCTTGAGCCGGCGAACATGTCCATGACCTACCTGCGCGTCGACCCGATGCAGGTGCTGCCTGGTCAACAGGTGACCGTCTCAGCCAACGTATGCAACGGCGGGGAGGAACGCGGTTCAGCTACTGCGACGCTCATGGTAAATGGTGTTGCCGAACAATCGCAGCGCGTGGCGGCCTCAGGCGGTTCGTGCAAACAAGTGGTTTTCGCCGTTGCCAGGGCGGTGCCGGGCACGTACCAGGTGTCTGTGGGCGGCATGCAGGGGCAGTTCTCTGTCGTGGCGCCACGAACGGTGCAGGCGTCGGTCGCATCCACGCAACATACCGGTCTTGGCACCGGAGGGCTTGTGGCTATCGCGGCAGTGATGGTGGTGCTCGTATTTGCTCTTGTCTACGTCTTCCGCAGAGAGTAAGGCCAGTTCCAAATCATCCAGAATGCCCGGCCTCAGTACCGAAGACCGGTGCTCTTGTCCGCTGAGCTACAGGCGCACGCGCTCAGCAACTCTACCAGAGTTGCGCCGTAGGCTGCGAAGGTTCACAGTCTTGGGCTCGGTACATGACCTGCCTGTCCATCTGTATGGGTGTGGCGTGCCGGGTGTCCGGGGTAGAGTGGGCCTTCCAGCTTTGAAGCCCAACTGGCTGGCTCAGAGTCGCCGATCAACCACAGCGGAGACTTGAGGTCGCCTATCTTCTCCTGCAGGCTCCTATCCTCCACAGGCTACGTGATGCGCCACGGTAAGACATGAGCGGCTGCAAATGCCATAGCCAGTGACCTTACCCCGCCGTTGATACCAGAACTAATTGGAGTCCTGACGTAGTCTCTGCGTACTCGTGTGGTGTCAGGCCGCCAAGAGAGCTGTGGGGCCTGGCGCTATTGTAG
>Ga0180432_10006508_pt1 | contig 15131 bp, 17 predicted proteins | sample SS_ome_10_FD_132414 | JGI IMG/M metagenome (GOLD analysis project Ga0180432, IMG submission 132414) | Hypersaline lake sediment archaeal communities from the Salton Sea, California, USA - SS_1_MS_2 metaG | ecosystem: Environmental > Aquatic > Non-marine Saline and Alkaline > Hypersaline >... | reverse complement strand
TCATAGCGGCTCGCGTAACAAGGCTGGCGTGCTCGAACGGCATGATCGTCAACGACCTCGTCAAGCCCAAGCGGGTCAAGTACACCGAGGAATTGAAAATAACAGTGGAAGGTCTGATCGACAAGATCATCAAGGACATTATCACCAACGACGACAAATTGGCCAATCTAGTGAGTGTATGCATGAGAGATAGCGTCGAGTGGCAGGCATTGAGGCTCTTGACCAAGGCCATGTTCAAAAAGCCCAAACACGTCAAAGAGATACTATCGAGAGTCAAGCTCGATGAGAACGGCCGAGTGACCCGGTGGAACCTTTACAACGCAGTCACCAATTACGTGAGTCGCTGGGGCAGCAGGTTAAAGCCCCAGGTGGATACCTGGCTTCAGAACAAGGCCCAGAAGATACTGAAGACATCGATTGCACAATTGACAGAGGAGATGGTGAAAGTCGACCAGAAGAAATCAGACTGATTTCTGTTTTGTAAAGGCCCTCTTCTCATGAGGCAAGAGGGCCTCATTGTTTATGAAAGATTGGTCGGAGGTGGAAAAATGGCGGATAAAAAGTATTTCAGGATTACGGCTGGAGTGGAATATGAAAGGGACTTCTACGTCCAGGCCCAGGACAAGGAAGATGCCCTGAGGGAATTAGAGGAATTAAATTTTGAAAAAGCAGAGACAGTGCTTTTTAGCGGCAAATTTGAAGTAGACGTGGTCGACAAGGAACAGGATATAGTGGAAGTGAGCGAAGAGGAGGCCCAGCCCAAGGATGTGATCCAGGAAATAAAGGAGGTGATGGAAGATAAAGGTTTTGCTTTGGTCTGTTGTGGTCACGGCCTCAACGGATCTCGGGGCTATGCCTTCCTGCATAAAGAAACGGGAGAATATATCGGTGTGCAGGAAGAAGATCTGGATGAAGAGGAAATGTGGGATGTGCTGGGAGTCACAGAGGAAGAGATAAGGCACCGGATAGAGGAAAGGAATAAGACCGAGGATTTTTATACCGGCGAGCAGATGGACAGCAAGGTCGGCGATTGGCAGGATGAGGATTACAGGGCTGTGATCCTGGAAATCATCGATGAAAAATCCAGAGAAGAAAGCTGTCACGGAGCCCTTCATACAGAAGGTGAAAAGAATGCCTGAGCGACCATCGGATTGGGGTATACACATAGAAAAGCTCGAAGAATCCCTGTTGAGTTGTTTTCGGCAATGGAAAGAGGTTGCAGCAGCGTTGAACAGGCATTTGGGAAAAAGCAAATCAGATAAGATGAGGGGTTTTGACCTAATCGATTGCTTCTGTTGCGATATGAAAGACCGGTTGACAGAGATTAGAAAACAGAATGGGCATGCCGAATTATGGCGGTTCGGTCCTATGGGCGAACCGCCGTTATAGAGTGGTCCGGCCCGGAGGTACGAAGATGGAGCAGACGAAACAAAAGGAAGTATTTTCAGGACCATGGACATTGCCGATAGTCGGCGTTGAGGCAACGATGTATTTTACCGATTTGAGGCTGAAGCAGTTCAGGGATATCAGCAATCCGCACAACTACGTTGATTTTGACAGTGAATTGGGCAGAAGGATGTGCGTGCAGAGCGGTGTCATTATCTGCCCTGCGTGCGGGACAGCTGTCATTGTTTCACCGTCATTGGATATGGAAAAGCTTAGATGCTTACAGTGTTTCAATTTGATTGTGCCACTTTTCGACATATAAAGCACCTCGATATGGAAGGCACGATCATTTGCCGGAACGCCCGCAGAGGCGTTCCGGCAGGAGGTGATAAAATGCGATTGGGGGTAAACTATATATCGCGAGAATGGGTCATTCTAAAGCAGGACATTCTACGCGGACTACACCGAGCAGGCACAGCTGCTCGAAGGACGATGAACAAGCGGGCCTAATCCAGGCAGAAATCGCACACGTCGGTCATCCATTTCTCGAAACGAATGCCGGCCATTATCGCCTCTCTATCCTGGGGCCTTGCCCTAGTGTACAGTCTGGAAAGAGCGGCCGCTCTTGCGGCTGAGCGCAGTCCTACCTGTCTTAGAAGCTGTCTTTTCAGTAAGTTCATAGCGATCACCAGATGAGTGGTGCGCCGGAGTCATTTATAAATCTTTCGTAAATTCACCGCATTTTGGATGACACTGCGTTTGGCGCCGGCAGTGCTGATAATTACCGGCCGGTAGCTACAAAAATGCAAAGCTTTATAAATACAAGCGTATTTACTACCTCAAAGGAATGATTTTGGGGTGGCAAAATGTACAACACAGGTTTGGCAAAGGGGCCCGTCTTCGACGGGACTTATGTACCTTATTTCTATCAGTCAGGCAGATTCCTGTCGTACGATATTCCTCACAGAACGCCCGGATCTTCATATTTTGGCAGAACTACCGGCTACGACTTCACTTCAGACATAGTGCCTAACAGCAGCCGGCCCAGAAGTCCAACCGTTGAAGATATCATCAATAACGGCTATTTCCCAATCCCGAAGTCAGAGCCTGAGACAGCGATAATTTCGGATAAGAAACGCACATCAAGCCTTGGCCTCGGCGATATCATTAACCAGGTCAGGCAGCGTTATGAGATCTACGATAGAAACATCTATCAGATTGAACTAGGTAAATGCTATGCCATCAGCTCACAACTGGCCGTGGAATCTTCACGCGGAGGTGTCTACATGAGCAGCAGGGAAGCCTACAGCCTGAACAAGAGCCTGCGGGAGCTCTACGAGCAGCAGCGGGACGAACGTGTACGACTGTGGCAGGATATATCGAGATTGAAACAATCTCTGCCTGAGCAGGCCCAGCAGTACCTGGCCGCATATAGGAAGGTATCCATACTCGATGATAACAGAGGGGATCAACCTTGATGATCCGCGTACAGGAACTGTGCCGTAGGCTAAAGCCCGTCCTCGGCGAAAAGATTGATAGACTATGGTCCGCGTACTTAGCTGAATCCGATCAAAGCGGCAAGGCCGATATCGAACAAACCCTGGAATTATTGGCGGCCAAGCACCTCGGCCAGAATTACGAACCCGACCGTTCGCCTTTTCCGCCGCCGCCAAGGAAGTTTTCAACATCGGGCGATATCGAACTCGGCGCTATCTCTTATGCGGAAAAGAAGATGTATCCGTTTTTCATCAGGAGCCGGCGCCTCAAGGAGCATATTTTGATATCGGGAAGGAGCGGCTCGGGTAAGACCAACCTGACGTTCATACTCATGCAGGGGATTATGTCACGGGGTATCAAGGTTCTGGCCTTAGACTGGAAGCGCGGATACCGCGATCTCATGAGTTTCTATCCCGACCTTCGCGTTTTTACGGTGGGTAGAGCCATCTGCCCTTTTCGGTTCAATCCGCTCATTCCGCCACATGGTTGCGAGCCGCATATCTGGATAAAGCTAATCGTCGATGTCATGGCGGGTGCATACCTCGGCGGCGAGGGTGTCATCAGCCTGCTCGTTGCCGGTCTGGATCATCTATATCGCCAGGCGGGTGTGTTTGACAAGCTCCAGACCCACTGGCCGACGATCCAGGATCTGCTGATCTGGCTAAAGACGGTCAAACTAAAAGGAAGAGCCGCGATGTGGCAGGCCTCGGCAGAAAGGATCCTGCTTGCGATGACATACGGTGAGTTCGGGGCAGTCCTCAATACCCGGGACAACAGCCATATCGCCGAGCTGCTGGACTGTAACGCAGTCCTTGAGATGGATGGCCTCTCCAGCTCTTCCGATAGAGTGATGTTCTCAGAGGCCCTGACCTTGTATCTTTACCGCTATCGTCTCGCCCAGGGGCCGCAGGACAAGCTCACCAATATGATTATCCTGGAAGAAGCCCATAATCTGTTATTGAAGAAGGCATCGGATTCGGCCGAGTCGGTATTGGAGACATCCATACGGATGGTCAGGCAGTACGGTCTCGGTTATGTCTTTGTAGACCAATCCGCATCATTATTGAGCAAGGTAGCCTTTGCCAATTCTTACGCAACGATAGCACTGAGCCAGAAGCTTCGCAGCGACGTTCAGACCATTGCCGGCGCTATGAACCTCACCGATGAGCAGAAACAGGCTCTGAACACCTTGCCTGTCGGCACGGCCGTTGTCAGATTGGCCGATGAGTATCCCGAGCCTTTTGTTGTTAAAATCCGCCGTTGTCCGATTAGAGAGGGTTGCATCTCTGATAAGGCGATTCGAGCTAAATGGGGGACTTATTACAGCGATATCAACTCGAATAGCTCTATTCGGGCCTCTACGGGAGCGGTTCCGGCTATTTCGGTCGCAGATAATAAAGAAAAAGACAAACGGAATAACCTCAATAACGATAATAACACCCACCCACCATCCCCCAGGAAATCACAAGATAGAGAGGATAAATCCACGCAATCTTCTGATTCCAAACCAGAACCACCCAATCAAAGGTTGAATCGTGAAGAGATACGGTTCTTAGCAGATATAGCAACGCGTCCGCTGTCAACAACCGTATCGCGCTATCAACGACTCAACCTTTCCCGCCGTCGCGGAAATGCCATCCGTCAGCACTTGGCCGCCACCGGTATTATCAAAGCTTTTACTATCGCCACCAGGTCCGGCCAGGTAGTCTTGTACGAATTAACCGAACTCGGTCGAACGGTGTGTTCGTCGGCCCATATTGAAATCGGCCCCAGGCCCCGTGAGAGTCTGGAACATCGCTACTGGGTCGGGCGGACCGCCAAGTACTTCGAGAAACAAGGCTACGAGGTCACGCATGAGCATCCGGTCAAGGGCAATGGCGCCATTGATATCCTGGCGCAACGACACGGCGAAAGAACCGCAGTCGAAGTGGAAACAGGCAAATCGAGTATCACTGCAAATCTGGCTAAAACAAAGGACGCGGGATTTGACAGGATCGTCTTTGTCGCCACATCCGCGACTGCAGTTTCTGCGTGTCGAAAAGTGATTAAATCAATGGAGTCCGGCAGGTCCACCATAGTTGAGCTACTGACTTGGCTGGATGTTTCGTAAGGAGCTATCCGTAGCTGCCGGACGAACGATAGACCGGGCGTCTATGACACAGCCTCTCGATTTTTTTGTAGAGTGTACTCTGCCAGCTCTTATCGTAGAAATCACTCCGCGTGAGGAGCACAGCCTGCATCTGGTTCTGAGTGTAGATCTGCTCTTTGCGAAGATAGATCTTGCTCTTGGTATCGACAACGTAGTCTATGGCCAGGCCGTTGTAGGTTGGAAGGAAAAAGTCAACGTACTCGATTGTCTTTTGGCCGTTGTCATTGACAAGGGTAGGCTGTTTATAGAAAAAGGGAATGCCATAGCTCTCGAGCATTTCGGCAATGGCGGCTTTCTCCTTGGATTCGAAGCGATGTTTTAGTGCATCGAGCCTATCTTCGAGTGGTGGAGCTATGGTTTTCATTCTTTATTCACCTGTTTGACATTTCGTGCTGCCTCGTTGGCGATGGCAGTGAGCTTACTTTCGGTGCGATCGATAGTCTTAAAAAGCTTGCTGTTGTGGTGCTGGAGTTTTTGAGCTTGCTTGAGGCAACTCACGAGCTTTTGATAATCATAATTGGCGGTATGCTGCTGTGCCTCCTGAGTCAATTGCCGGATCCGCCTCTCGTTTTCGGCAATGGCCCTATCCAGCCTCTCCAGGCGGGTGTCCATGCCGGCCATTTGACTATACCGGGTGGCCAATTCAGCAGATGCTTTCTTTTTAACAGCTGTCGGTAGTTTTGCAAATACATGGCGGGTTTCCTCTAAGCGGGCAATATGGCCTTTTCGGATCCCGTGGGCTTTGGCACGAAGCTGGGCCATCCTCTGAGTCAGATATCCCTGGGCCGGGAGCATGCGTTTGATTTGCAGTGATATATCAGCGGCCTGTTCGGGATGCTCATGCAGTGTCCTTGCCTGTCTTCGCAGTCTTCTCAGGCCGTGATCCAGTTCATTGGATAGATGCCGCTGGCGATAGAGATCGGCCATGTCATGCCTGATGTCGGGTACAGCATGTTCTGTGGACCGTAACCGAGGATGAAAATGATGACGGTGTAACATGAAGGCCAGAAGTCCGAAGGTCAGAGCCACAACGATGATCGTCTGGATGATTTCCGGATCCACAGGTATATTCAGGCCGAGCAGTTTGGCGATGATAATCGCAGAGCCTATCGTTATCCCTGCGCCAGACCATGAGCCTCCCACCTGGCGTATCGATTGGTACATGACAAAGGCCAGCAACAGTATCGCAAAACCGACCGCGATCGGGCCCAGATTCCTGATAGAAAGATCGTTGGCTCGTTCCCACCATACGAGCCCGGTCGACAGGGCAAAACCTATCGCAGCCGACATAGCCACGGCAGGTCTTTGCTTTTCGAATCTCTTGCCGAGAACGGCATAGACAACAGACGTGAAAAATGCAAACGCTAGCACGAAATCAGCAAGAAGGCTCTCCAGAAGCTCATGGAGATTCAGATCATAGATAAGATTATCGAGTCTCATGCGAGACCTGGTGGGGCTACTACTATTTAATTGTTTCCTTTTGGCAAGCCCAGCATGCGATGAACTGGGCTTGCCCAATAGAGGCGGCCCGGGGGTGATCGAGAATGAGTGAACCGACTGGAAAGGTCTCAGTTCTGGAACAATACCGCTGCAGGAAATGCGGCAGAGACTTCTACATCAACAAAACCGATGAGGAGACCTGGCATCCTGACTTCGGATGCGCTTTTGGATGTGACGACAACGGCAGGCACATACGGGACATCAGGATAGAAACAAAGGACGTCGGAGGTGGGCGATGATGAATCCAGAAATGGAGGAACAGATAAGTTTCGTCCTGGAGGACGATAATGAAGTGATGACGGCCGCCCTGGCGGCTTCCGAAAGCGATCTGGACGCAGAGAACAAACAAATGAATCGAGAGCTCATAAAGAAACACGAGACGATCATCGCTAAAGTTGAAAAGGGGAAATTGCCTACCCAAACGGAGCTGCAATTGATTCGAGACGCCAACGAAATTCATTTGAGCGATAAAGACAATCTAAACGGCCGTCACGAACAAGCTGAAAAGCTCAATGACTGGCTGGATCGTATAACTGAATTCAGTAAGAATCAAGCGATTAAGATTTTAGAGCAGTATCTGGACAAAGATCCTCATACACCTGTCAAAGTCTACAGAGCCCTGCATACATTGTGGGAAGAGGCTACCCCCAACGATACAGCCGAGAAACCGGTATTTGATGATAAAGGTAAATGCCACAAATGCGGCAGCAAAGTGTCGTTTGCTGATGTAACAGATACATTGGTATTCGTCGGTGATGAGATCATGAAGCGATACGACGGTGATATTACGAACAGGAACTGTGTGAAGTGCACTTATCCCAAACAGTATGTTGACCATGAGCATTATGATGAGCCCGGCTTGCCCAATGGCGACGGCCCGGAGTGATAGAACAATGACCAGATTGGCCGGAAACGTTGAAATCATCGTGTCTATTGTGGTATCATCAACTCTGCTACGTGCTATTTGGCAAAGGCCTCTACAAGAAAGCAAACAGGAGACCGAATAGATGACCAAGTGGATACCTATCATTGTTTTAATTGTTGTGTGGACGGGAACATGCTCAGCGGCGGGCCAGACGCCCAAAAGGACATACACAAACCCGGTTATCGACGAGATCGGTCCGGCTGACCCGGTTGTCATTCGCTTCGAGGGCATATATTACATGTACTGCACCGGGGATAACACCAGCTATTATGTATACACGTCTCGCGACCTGGTGCACTGGACCAAAGGCCGAAGGGTCTTCATTCCGGGCGACAGGAATGTCTGGGCGCCGGACGTGTTCCGCGACCCTAACGACAAGCAGTTCTATCTATACTACACAGTCAACAAACGTATCGGCGTGGCCGTGGCCGAAAGGCCGGATGTCACCTTCCAGGACCGCGTCACACTGTTCAACAATGCCATCGACGCGCATATGTTCTGCGAGGGCGGCAAGTACTATCTTTATTACGTCCAGCTGCCCGGCTTTCGGATCCACGTCCAGCAGATGAAGACGCCGCTGGAGAAGCTGGGCCGGCCAATCGAGATCATCCGGCCCACGGAGCCCTGGGAGAAGGTGCGTGGCGCCGTCACCGAAGGGCCCTGGATGCTCAAACACAAGGATACGTATTATCTCCTGTACTCGGGGACCGGGGCCAACTCGCTGGACTACGCGATAGGCTACGCCACGGCCGCCAAACCGACCGGGCCGTTTGCCAAGTACTCGGGTAATCCTATTGTGCACCGGACGGACAGGGCCTTTGGCCCGGGCCATGGCTGTGTCATCACGGACGCGGCGGGCAAGCTGTGGTCGGTCTATCATCAGCAGAAGGACGATACTCAGCAATGGAATCGGTTCATCTGCATCGATCCGCTGTGGTTCGATGAGAGCGGCATCTTGCATGGTAAGGCAACCCGAGGTACGGCCGAACCGGCACCGGCGCAATAGTTGAGTGGCATGAAATAATCAAGAATCGCCTATCTTCTTCTCTACGAAGCATCACTCCACAGTAGTCGCACAGATTTATATACTCAGGTCCCTCGCAGGTATCGCAGGAGGTGATGTTTATGCCAAGAGGAAGACCTTTCAAGTGTCCTTACTGCAGCTCAACAAACACGACGAGCAAGGGAAAGAGAGTGACTAAACAAATGGGGATCAGGAGAATACGACATTGTAAAGACTGCAAACGCAGATTCACGCCAAGAAACCAGAAGCCGGTGCAGTAGAGGTCCGTGGTAAGATGGACATCATCAGGCTCTCCTTCGATATGACCGCCGCAGTGCAGGAATTCGTCGAGAAGGTCCGTAGCTTCTACTACTGGGTTATTCTTTTGGGCTATCGATGTCCGAGGTGCAACGGTTCGCTGGTAATGGTGGCCGAAGGCAGGTGCAAGTGTAATCATTGCCAAAATGAGTTGGATCCTACGGTGGCTTTTCAAAGGTGCTCTGTCTGCGGTGGAATACCCATCATGCGAATACGAAGATACCTGTGTAAAGACTGTGGTGGTGACATTACATCAAAATTTCTATTTGACGGTATCGTCTTCAATCCGGATTATTTCCGGCAGAAGATGTCTGAATCGAGGCAGCGGAAAAAGCAGCAGCGAGAGCGTGTACGGCAGATGCTGGCAGAAAGCAGGTCAGCCAACCTGCAACTAGCACAGGTCGATCTGGATGCGATGCCCGGCCTGATGGATGCCTCAATAGCCTGACAGCCGGTCTGGAGGCAGATTTTGAAATTGCACCCCGCGATCAATTCGACCTCAAACGCTATGAGAGGCATATACAAGCCCATATTCAGGACTTTCCTGTAAGCCTGTTGGATATACCACCTCTGAGTGAAGATGCCCGCAAAGACCTCATATGGCGGTTTATCGCGGCCATATTCCTGGCTCATGCCGGTTTTGTGGATATCTGGCAGGACGGGCAGGATGTAATGGTGATCAAACATGAAGCTGACACAGAAGGATGCCGAGTTTCTAGAGAATTTGAGCAAACTGACAGATTCGAAAGATCTCCGGGTGGAATTGAAGCGTAGCAATCCCAGCTACATGGTGCTCAAAGGCACCTACGGCGAGAAGATTCACAAAACCTTCAGAGTCACGCGTCAAGGAGTACGATGGCGGTTTCAACGCATCTTCAACCACGTGTACGTGGAGTCATTTCTGACCATCTTGATGATAGAAAAAATCTTCGGCACTCAATTGCGGGACTATGCAATCAGGATAAGCAAAGAGAGATACAATTTAAGACAGGAAGCTCTGCAGAGGAGCATCGACGGGCAGAGGCGTTCCGAATAATATCGTCACGTTCAAATGAAAAACTTTATAAATCCATCTTCATTCATATCTGTTATCAACACTATATTGTGAACACCCTTTTCCACAAAGGCGAGTGTTCGCATGAGGGATCTTTGCACATAGAAGCACCGGGCTAAGCCCCGCGTCATTATGAAGCGATTCCCCGCCGAGCATTTTGGATTGGCGTAAGCCAGCCGTACATTTGCATAGATGATTTTCTCAACGGATTTGCCAGGTTCTTTGTCGACGAGGGCCTGTTTTCTATAAAGGTTTGTAAAACCATGAAGCGTTACCAGATGGCACGCTCTTTTAGCGCAGAGCGTGCCATCGCTTTCTAATGAAACGGAGGCAATTCAAAATGCAAACTGTAATACAAGCAAGAGTGAGTAAGAGATTGTTATCGAAGGCCGATAGGCTTTTTACGGGCACACTGGACGGTCGCGTCATCGAAATCCTGCAAAACGCTAGGCGTGCCGGCGCAACAGAGGTGAGCATTACCAACAAGGACGGACTGGTTACAGTCCGGGACAACGGAAGCGGGATCGATGATTTTGCGAAGCTGCTGGATCTGGGCGATTCGGACTGGGACCAGGCGATGGAAGAGGCCGAGGACCCGGCAGGCGTGGGCATATTCTGCCTGGCGCCTCGAAAGGTAGGCATCTGTTCCAAAAGGCAAAAGCTCGTCGTCACCAAAGACGGCTGGACCGGAACACCGCTGGAACTGACCCAGATAGAAGACATCTGTAACGGCACGGAGCTTGTCTTCGCCGATGAGCCATGGGAACTGTCGAAAGTCCAGAAACACGCCGTATTCAGCGGAATGAAGGTAGTGGTCGATGGGAAGACATGCCCGCAGCAGCCGTTCACTTCCCGCAGAGCGGCACATTATCCTGAACTCGGTTGCAGGATCGAGGTCCGAAACAGAGACCGTCTCAACGAAGGGCACAAGCAGTGGCAAGACCATTACTACAGCGATAAGGTCCTGGTCAATTTCCACGGTCAGGTTATCAACTTTGCGTACAGTCCGGTCAGCGAAGACCTTGTGTTTTTGGTGGATATGACGGGCGAGCCCACAGGAATTCGGATGATGCTGCCTGCCAGAACACAGCTCATCGAGAACAAGGCCTTCAAAAAACTAAAGGCCGCGATAGAAATTGAGGCTTATCATTTCATCCAGAAACAAACTTCTCACAAACTTCCCTTTGCCGAGTACAAACGTGCTGCAGAGCTTGGCGTCGAGCTGCCGGAGGCCGAACCCGTATTTAGCGTTGGTCTTCTGGGCGGTGATACGCCCGAGCCTGTTGAGGTATTCAAGCCTAAAGACTTTCCATTGGCTAAATGTTATCGCTTCGATGAGAACTTTATAGCCCAGGAAACCGATGAGGCCAATGCCCATCTCTTGGCTGCAATTGGCAAATTCAACGAGCCTTTTGTGCCGGTCAGTATTTCAGATTCCTACGATGGGTATAGTTGGGCTGATCTACCCACAATCGGCAAAGTGCAAGTTGCCATTGGCAAGGAACTCGGTCGGCAGTGTATCTGGCAGGAAACACTTGTCGCGGTGGAATCGCTTAAAATAACAGTTCACACCAGCGATAAGAAGGTCTTTGCATCGGATGTCTGCATGGCGGTACAGGTAGAGCCGTCACAAGTAAGAACCTGGAGCAATACGAGCGTCTATGTGACGCCTGAATCCCGAAGTCAGCTGGCGACAACCGATATATGGTATCACCTCGGAGGCTGGAGCGATGAGGGTGATACCTGGGACACACAGGTTTACAACTTAGAGCAGGAGATCGAAGAGTTCTGGGCAACGATCATCGGGCCTGCGGAATACCTGAGGTCGAAGATTCGAGAATCTCTTTACGGTATCGTCAAGGATTGGAAGACAATTATCTACCAGGACGATGAAACCCTGACCATCCGGTACAAGGATGGTAGTGAGAAGGTATACAAATCCCCTAAGAGCAGATCGGCAGCAACTTAGTCTCAAACAATCTCACACAACATTCAATTCAAATCAATCACATCACCCCAGATGGCACGCTCATTCTACATAGAGAGCGTGCCATCGCTTTTTCAATAAACGGAGGTAACCAAAATGGCTTTTAGACCGACAAAGTACCTGCAGGAAGGCGAACTCGACAATACATGCCCCAATAAGGTCACGGGATGGATGAAGTTCGTCGGTATGAAAGAAAAGATGACCTTTGATCTGGAGGGCAACTTCCACAGAGATATCAGGGGAGCTAAGATTCACTTTACAGGGGATGCATACGAAGACAGTAAAGACATCGACAGTGGTAATTACTTAGAAGGAATTGCTCGGCATCAGACAGGAAGGGCCGGCGATATCACAGCAGGCCTGCCGCCCCAGGATTACGGTAGTGATCCGTATATTGAATGGTACAGCGCCGAAAACGGCAGAGTGGTTCTGGAATTGGAGCCGGCACAGATCGAAGTGATCGGTACACCTATTCCGGCGATAGAGTCAGATCCGATCTCGCGAGAAGAACAACGCCGCAACATGGCCGAATTCCTTGGGAGCATCGCACAGGAAATGGACATCCCGCACGAGAATGTAGTCTGTGTAGGCAGTGAGACAGTCGCAATAGCGAAAAAGAGAGCTGCCAACAACAGAATTCGAGGCATGAAACTTCTGCCATGCAAAATTCGCGAGAAGCTGCCCAGATTGGGCGAACAGGATGGCAAAGGCGGTAAAGCCATAGCCTATGCGAAGTGCTTCACGCCGTCAGGGGCGTGGTCGTGGTACATCACCGAAGGGTCTCCGGTACGCAACACAGACAATGTACCGGTCGATTACATCCTGTTCGGCCTGGTTGAAGGCCAATGCAAAGAACTGGGCTACTTTCGGCTCTCGGAGCTTGAGAGTGTCAACGGTCCGATGGGTCTGCCGATCGAGCGAGACCTATACTGGAAACCGAAGACTTTGGAAGAAATTGCACCGGAGATGTTCAGCGACAACGAACAAGCTGAATAGTCAAACATTTCAACTTCAATTTGAAAGATTACGGAGGTTTATATATGGAAGAGTACTGTCAAAACCAATTGTGCGAGAATAAAGCAGTAAAAGAAGTGCCGGTATCGGTGGAAAAACCATCCGACCAGACCAGATCGTTATGTGCGGCATGCGATGAAGTCTTCGCATTGGGCGTACAGCACGGCACTATGATCTTTAAAGGTCTAAAGATCGAGCCTCCGCCTGAAGAAATTGGCGATGAGCCTCTGTTTCGCGTGGTGTACATGATCGACGTCAATTCGGGCGATGTCCGCGAAGCGGCTGAATATACGCACCGCATCATGACCGATCCGGAATCCTTGCGGCCGGTGCTGAACGTCATCGATTCGGCCGGCAATGTAACAGAATTGGACTTGTCCGAGGAAGATACCAGTCCCGATGATATCGGCAAAACGGCTAATTACAAGGCGGCCGACCAACTCAAAGGTGATACGGAGAACACCGCCGAAATCCGAAAGCAGCCGGTCACAGATTTGTTTACCAAGACCACGGTCGGTTTTGTTATTCAGACCTTCCGAAAGAACTCCCAGGGCCGATATATCTGCACCCATCAGGAGTTTATCGCCGGCGACCAATGCGATTACGAAGATGTCCAGGGCAATACGATTGAGCCCCCGGACTATGAGTACCAGCCCTATATCATGGTGCTCAGAACTCGAACGCCCAATGAAATGGTTCAAGCTGCGATGCTCACAAGTGCCTACGACGCCATAAAAGAAGTGTTGGAAAGCCTCGATGTAGGAGGCGAGCAGTCACGCCAGTTCGCCGAGGAGATCAAAATCCTCAGAGAAGTCATCGGCCGTCGATAGTCTTGGCGCCGAACTGTAAATGTCAACCGGGACATCTGTTCGAAATTGAGCGTGCAGATGCCCCTTCTTTTTGGGAGTTCAAAACATGGATGACTATCAAGTAAGAATGCGTTATGCAGGCTCTGTCCTGATTGAAGTCAAAGCAGAAAGTGAGACTGAGGCCCGGAAAAAAGGGGAATTCAAAGTCCAAGGCATGGACGGCGACACCTTTGTAGCTGCGTTGGAACCACAGCATCTGAGCACAGAAGTCGCGCGCTTATGTCCGAAGTGCAGATGCGAAATACCGAGTCCACAACAAAGCCTATGTGATACATGTGAAAACAAGTAATTAACCGATTAAACCTTTTTATCGCGAGTTGGCAATGGGAAAAGCACCGTCAAATTAGAGTTTTATTGAAAGGAGACATTACTATGTCACGCAAGAAGAAACTATACACATTTGTTGTAGACCGTCGTGAGCTGGCGACCATTCTAGCTGCTCTGCGGTTTCACCAGGATGAGAACCTTCAAAATAGAAGCGACATCCCCGACAAGGTGATCAAAGATATCGCTACAGATGAAGGCTCACTGAAGCCTCTCGATCTCAAAGCCGTAAACCGGCTGTGCGAGAAGATCAATACTTGTGACGAGGTATCTGCCGGCGTGCAGCAGAAAGACCAAGTATTGATAGTCACAGACAGAGGCACAGTAGTCTACGTCCGCGGCTATGGCACCAAGACTGCTGCTAAAAAGGGGCTGTTCAAATACCTGAAAGAAGAGCACGGTTACAACGGCCGCAAAAACATTAGAGCGGTTAGTGAATGGATCGCCGAAGATGCGGAACACCTGAACGTCGATATCGTCCGGCAAAATATCCTTGATACGGACGATTAGACGCCGGGATCTCAACGCCAAACACCACTTTTCAAGGAGATATGAATATGGAAACAAAGATCAAACAATTGGACAAACCAACGGTTCGGTACATCAGAAAACGCCTGAAAGCTGCTGTCGAGCCGCTAGCCGAAGAGCTGGGCATAGCGATTGATTTCGGCAGTTGCACCTTCCAGACGAGCAACTGTCGAATTCAGTTGAAAGTTGCGGTTCTGAATCCCGATGGGGAACCCGTCACAGAAGAGGCCGATGCCTTCAGACACAGTGCAAAGCTCTTCGGTTTTGAACCGGCCGACCTTGGCAAAGAATTTGTCGTTCAGGGACAGACCTATACCGTTTGCGGCTTGAAGCCAAAGAGCCGAAAGTACCCGGTCATAGCGCGAGCCGGCAACGGCAAAGATTACAAATTCGCCTGCCGGACCGTTTTGGAAGCATTAGACAGAGAAGTGCCTCCCTGGATGTAAGGCGGTTCATATCACTGATAGAACTCAAAACAAGAAATCAGAAGGAGTAAGACTATGTCCAGGAACGAAGAACAGATTAACATCGCCCGGGTCGTCTATGACGCTTATCCGCATTCAGACCTGCTGCCTAT
>Ga0180432_10006507_pt1 | contig 15132 bp, 20 predicted proteins | sample SS_ome_10_FD_132414 | JGI IMG/M metagenome (GOLD analysis project Ga0180432, IMG submission 132414) | Hypersaline lake sediment archaeal communities from the Salton Sea, California, USA - SS_1_MS_2 metaG | ecosystem: Environmental > Aquatic > Non-marine Saline and Alkaline > Hypersaline >... | reverse complement strand
TTATGTGGTCGAGGAGATGCGAACCCGTCTAAAGGACAATGAGGTACCCGGTTTGGAAAAAACAATCATTCTTCGCTATTTGCAACAGATTTCTGGTTTGGTCAACGAGATGGCCGACCCGGCCGGTAAGAAAAAAGGAGAACACGGTGAAAGTCGAGGAGTGGGTACTCGCGCCGATACGGGTGGTTAGTCTCAACGTCTGGAAAAATGCCGACTGGCGCGTCTACCATAAGGAGCGGGAGAAGTGGCTGAAATACCTGAGTCTGGTGATCCCAAACGGTGTCCACCACGATAACTTTAGATACGTCTCCATAACCGTCTATCATAAAAACTACGCCCGCTTCTACGACCAGGATAACCTCATCGGTGGCTGTAAGCCGGTAGTAGATTGTTTGAAGGAACTCGGTTGGATCTTCGACGATACCAGGAACTGGGTTCGGGTATGGTACTATCAGACCAGAATAGAGGACGCATTGGCAGTCGGTCCAGAGTTGGACCAGGTAACAGAGGAAAGCACAGAGATTACATTGTATCACTCCGGGGAAACGCCAGGTTGGTATCTGTGCCCATCCTGTTATAAAGAAAGGTGGGGTGGTACTCTTCAAGATGTTTCACCCGGTGTATTTGATGGAGGCCATACGGGGATTATGTGCGACTGGTGTTTAAATACAGAGGCCACCCTTCATTTACAGACTATAGTAAGGCGGCTAGATAATGGAAGAGGAAGAATCGCGAGGGAAAAAGCGGTTCAAGCTAAAGCGGCTCGAGCCGAAAAAACCCCCACTATCCCCAGACGAGTCCAGAAGAGCGCCCGACTTCGCAGACGCCGATACTGAGATTCTCTCGGAGGACGAAGTGCATCGGCACCAGGCCCGGGTAATGAGCCTTCGTTTAGATGCAGAGCGTGAAGAACGCTATGCCAGGGCTAAAACACAAATGAAAAAAGTCCCCCCGCCACCACCGCCGGTGCCGGTCCTCACCCCTCCCCAAATAAAGAAGAAAAGAGAAAAAGGGGTAAAGACGACCCGAACAGTGATGCGGGGGGTCTTTATAATGCAAGAAGATGGGAAATTGAGAACCATCGTCAAAGCGTACCGGACAATCCAGACATGGAAACGTGACCGATCATGGCTTTGGTGGTTTGTAGCAATCCCAATGTCTCTGGTATTCTTCGGCGCTGTCGTAATCTTTTTCATGGCCATCTTTTTGATTCTAGGGCTTTAATCCCACCACAGAAGGAGGTGTGTTGTGTATATCTCTCCACTTAAAACCAATGTATCCACCGGACAGACCTGGTCTTCGATGTCTGCCAGAGAAGATGAGATGGAACGTTTCCAGGAAATGGTGACAGACATCTTAGGAGACCCAAACGTTATCACCGACAGTGTGAAGATACTTTCGATAGGGAACCGGATGCTTGTCATCTGGGCAACTCAGAATACAATTACCGGGTGATGTCATGTATAATAAAAAAGCAGTAGGGGCTCGCATCCGGGAACGCCGGGTGGCCATGAATAAATCTTTGAGGCAGCTTGCGCGGGAGGCGAAAATCGCTCCCAGCTACCTCTCGATGATCGAGCGGGGCCTCATCCCGGGCAAACCCAGTGATGCCGTTCTAGACAGCATCGCCTACCGCTTGAAGGCTCAAAGAAAAGATCTCCTAAAGAAGCCCAGGTAGAAACAAAAAAAAAGCCCCCAGCAACCAGATTTCACTCTGGCCGCTGGGGGCTTTTTTTTTATGTTTTGTCAGGAGGGGGTGTCTTTCTCCCCCTCCTGGATTTGAAAAGATGACACGACCCCCATGAGGGCGTCGTGTCGTGCAGAGTGTTTTCTGCACGACACTTCCCTACGGGGTAGTGCCATTCTTGGGAACCATCAGGGGTAGCTATCCCCGACGGTTCCCACCGCTCGAATTGAAAGAACCTGCAATGATCGCAGGTTCTTTTTCCTTTTGCTTTTGACGGTTTCCAGGGCATTTTGCCCTCCTTTCTCCCCGAAGGGAAATAGGGTTTGTGAATTAAAGAAATACATTGATACCCCTGATCGGGCTTACACCGACCGGGGGTTTGTTTTAGAGGAAAAGAGTGGCCGAGGGGTCGTAGGTTTTGACTACGAACCCACCGATTTCCATCGGTCCCAGGTCGAGAGGGTCTGTTACAACCCCCCTTTTATCTATGTGGTGTCTCTTCCGAAGTTCCTCTTCGATGAGGTTTTTTTCTTCTTCAGAGACTGATACCACGGTGTCCCAAGTGATGTTGTCATCCCACTCTTCCCAGTGGGCACCGGCAACCGGCTGCCCATCCTTTTCGATAAGGAACCAGTCTGAGTTCACCAGAACCCAGATTTCTCCTGCTTCCTCATTAATTTCTCCGACCATTTTCCAGAAGTCTTCCTCCTGGAAGACTTCGAGGTCGAATTTCACACCTTCGATCTCGCCGTCCCATCCCTCAACAATGGATGAAACGGAAACCCCGTCAACAACGTCCTCGTCGGACAATTGTGACGGGAGTTCGCTACAGTACAGCCACTCCCCATTCACACGGAACCCAATAGAGGGTCCGCAGGGAGTCCCATTGTACACTGCTTTGTAGAACCCGTATAGGTCTCCGGGTTCTACTATTTTTCCCACCATTTTCAGAATTTTGTTCATGGTGGTCTCCTTTCTGTAAAGGTTTGTTTTAGTAATAAAATAGGTTGATACCCAACCCGGGGTATTTCACCCGGGATAGGTTGTTTTATGGTTGGCACTCCCGGTGACCCCTTCGCGCCCAACGGGGTACTTTAGGGTCATCTAGTTTAGATCCACACCAGGTTGCGACCTCCTCTGGGTCTACAGGGAGACCGCATTTATCGCAGAGGATTACATCCTCTGCGATTTCTTCGTATTCGGCAATAATCTCTTTAGAGGCAACAAGCCTCTTTTTGAGGGATTTTGCCTCCAAATGAGATAGAAGTCTACAAGTAACTCCTATCTCATCTTCCCGGAGGTGGGCAACCTGGTGGAATTCTGGATTAATTTCCCAGAATTCCTCGTAGATGTCGGGAGTGATCTCTACGAGTGCGTGGAGATCGTCCAGCACCTTATATTGGTAGCTGGATGGTGCATTCCACTCCTCATAAAAAATGGGAGCGGCTAGAAATGCCTCAAAGAACTGCCCGGGTGTCCGAATCTGATTTCCGAACACCTCATAGTAGTTCTCGATAAATTTCCGGTCGAGCTGGAACTTTTGGTAGAACGCAGGCTCAACTGGATTAGGGAAAGTAAATTCCCAGCTTCCGTTGGGAAACGGTTCCGATGAGAATTTACACTGACATTGCAAGAGACAAGCAGCGGCAAATTCTGCCGCTTTCTCTCCTCTACAGAAGATTTTTGTAGTAGGTTCGGGCATGACATGCCCTCCTAAAAAGGTTTTTGTTGATAAAACAAAGAGATGAAGGCACCACCCGGGATTTCACCGGGCGATGTCGGTTTTACGGCCAAAGGATGGCCTTGATGTTGGCGGGAAGCTGCCTTTGGTACTTGCGTACCATTTTCGCAGCAGCGAGTGCCTGACGGGGTGTTAGGGTGTCTAGATACGCAAGTTCGTGACCGAACTTCGCGTCGTACTTGTTAAACCCCTGTCCATCTTGCGACTCTGCTCGGTCGCAGACATCCGCCAGGATCTTGACGGCATCGTGTGCCGCCCGTATGAACTCTTTAGATGGCCCCTTTGGAGCGGAAACCGATTTCCGCTTTGGTTTTTCCGGGACTGGTTTTGGTGCTGGGACAACCGCAGACGCATGGGCATCAATTGCCGCATACGACATTGCGGTTTTTTGCGCCAGGAGGTTGTGAATGTGCAGGTCCAACGGATGGGGTGAAACCATCCTTTTGACCAGCACTTTTTTGGCAGTCTGCCCGATCCGGCAGGCCCGGTCCTCGGCCTGTGCGTTTAGAGCCGGGGTCCAGTCCAGGTCTACGAAAAGGAGATGTGAGGCGCGGGTAAGAGTAAGCCCCGTGCCACCGGCGGCAATGGTGAGTCCCACACCTTTTAGCTGCCCCCCTTGAAACTGCTCGACAATTTCTTGCCGATGTTCTATAGGGGTGTCCCCGGTGATGGTCGCCCATCCCTCTCTCTCATCTAAGGCATCAATAGGTGCCCTATGAGCTGAGAAGACGAGCAACGGTTCCTCGTTCTCCTCATACGAGGAGACAATTTCGAGGACCGCAGGAACCCGCGACTCCGCCAACTCGGCTCGGATCTCGGAGAACATGGTGAAGGGGGGTAATTCCCCACAGTCCATGAACTCATCCATCAATGAGTCGAGCTTTGCGATGAGTTTCCCATTGAGGTGGTTGACCTCAATGGTTTGGAACATCTTGTCCGGAAGATCCGGCAAGACATCCTTCCTCAGACGGCGGAGGCAGGCCCGACGAAGTCTTTCAGGGACTTCGGTAGTAGGTTTGTGAAACTCCAGCCCTCCCCACTGATTCTTGTAGGCCCCGAACAGCTTCAGGAAGGTTTTCCATCCGCCGAACACGGTCCTTTCGATACCGATGACGGACAGAACCCCCCAAAGATCCATGGGGCGATTCATAAGTGGGGTGCCGGTGAGTGCCCAGACTCGGGTGGCCTGGGCGGATAGCTTCTTGGATCTTTTAGCGCGGGTTGTTCCGCGCTTCCCAGCATTTTTGAAATACTGGGCTTCATCAAAAACCACGAGAAGCTCCTTTGGGGCGTCTTCCAATTCCGAGAGGATGTCGTAATTGATAATCACGACTTCCCCCGGTTCTGGCCAACGCATCCCTTTTCTGCCAGAGAGGATACTTGTCCGGTATTCTGGCGCCCAGACCCCAATTTCATTCGCCCAATTATACTTGAGCGAGTTGGGGCAAACGACCATTACCGGCCAGTCTCTTCCTCTTATGGCAACACAGACCTGGATGGTTTTCCCCAGGCCCATCTCATCGCCCAGCAGGAATCTTTCTTGCCGCGACAGGCGATCAACGCCTATTACCTGATAGGGAAATAGGCGTTCATCCTGTGCTGCTATCACAGCCTGCTCGGTTTTGGTTTCGGCCCGGGCCAACAGATCGGGGTCTATCTTGAGACCGAGCGTTTGCGCGATCTCGATAACCCGAGGAAGGTCTGCATCATCTGTGCTGACCTTCCAACACTTGTTACCTTTAACCCACCTCGCCCCAGGAAAAGAGCGGAGCAAGGTAAGGTTTTCCGGTTCATAAGGCGTTATTACACGCCCATCCCCGGTGAGTTCTCGGGCGACAGGGGCGGGTTTACTTTGCTCTGGGGCGCACCCCTCACAAAACACCAACCACACCCCGTCTTCTTTTAGACACTCGCCGCTCTGTGCGGGTACGCTTGTCCCGCAGTCGCAGCAAGTCCCCGGATACCTGTTTTTCATGGCAGGTCTCCTAATAAGGGTCTTACGAATAAATCGTACATAAAGCTGAAGGCAACCCCGGGGATTTCACCCGGAGCTGCCGGTTTTTATTCGTCTGTGACAACCCACCAAGTTTGGTTGTCAAACTTGATGGGTCCTCCATCAGTTACAAGGCGTTGGGCCCGGAACTTCTCCCAGGCATCTTTCCAGTCCCGTGCCTGGCACGAGAACTGGTAAACGGCGTGTTTGTCCTCCCACGGGGATATGCTTTGGTATCGCAATTCCCCGAAGGTTTCCATAAGGTTCAATATCCATATACGTGTGGATATTGGCCTTTGAAAATCATCACAATGGCACCCCGGATCGGGGTCCACACAGGGACATGTGTGGCAGTCCCTGTAGTGATGGTGGTCGCACCATTCGCACGTCCACCCATTGTGGCAACGCTCGTTTTTCTCCCCTTCTGAGGTGAGGCACACATAATCGTGTACCTCATGGCACTTATCGCAAGTGGGATAGTAATCCCACTCGCTTCCGGCAAAGACGGGGTAGACTCTGTCATCGTCGCAGTCTACCCCATCTGGCAGACATCCGACACAGAGGATTGTATCGCCGTCGAGAATGACGGCGTTATAATCGAAATGGTGCATTATGCACCTCCCTTCTCCCTTTCGGGAAAAAAGGTTTACTAGAATAAAATTTAACAATAATGTACCCGACCGGGTATTCCACCGACCGGGTGCTGGTTTTTGCGTCGAGTTACCCCTCCATTTCGATGGAGAGGCGTTTACGCCTCCCCTTGGCGGGGTGTTTTAAGCTGACACGGATGCTTTGTACACCCATGTCTAACTTAGCCTCCAAGTCCTCTCCAGTAATGTCCGCTTCACGGACCAGGTCAGACAAGGAGGCTTTCATTATAGGGGCCATCTGCCCAGGTAGGGCAGATGTTTCTTCGGGGGTAGGAGGTTTTATAACCTCCTCCCATTTAGGGGCGGGTTTCCCCGCCGCCGGATTCGGTAATTGATTCATTTTTTTTTCCTTTCTCCGGCGCCTGCCGGAAATAGGTTTTTAGAATAAAATAGGTGATGACTACCCCAGGGCTTTCACCTGGAGCAGTCTGGTTTTAGTCGCCACCCTCTTCTTCAACGAGGATATCGTCCTCGTTGAAGTCGTCGTCGCAGATGCAATTGGGGTCAGGGTCATAGCAGGGGCACGACTCGCATGAATGATAGTGTTCGTGCCCACACCGATCACAGACCCACTCTTCGAGTTGCGCGTCTTCTTCTTCTTGGTACATTACCTCGAAGCGCGCTTCCAACTCGAGAACCTCATCTTTGGTGAGGGTCTCTACCGAGAAGAACCCAGACGGGTCTTCCCAACAGTGGACGGCGATAGTTTCCGGATCTAACTCCGGAAACTGTTCTCGGTCTGTGGGGGACAGGGTTATGATGGAATGCACTGTGGTGTTCCCATCATAACCAAATATGTATTCATCCCCCCAGCCTTCCGAGAAGGCTTCGTAGAAATGGGGCGCCCACACGGGCTCCCCCTCGAATTTTCCCGGGTGGTGGATGATCCCATCCACCACCCGGTAATCTTTTTCGATTTCCTTTCGGTCCATGATGGACCTCCTTTCTCCCTTTCGGGAAATAAGGTTTTACTAGAATAAAATAGGTTGAAGACCAACCCGGGGATTTCACCCGGGTTGGTCTATTTTCTACTGAATGCTGCCTCGTTCAGTTTGGCGTGATAAAAGGCCACAATACGGCAGATGGCTCTTCCGAGTGCCCGACGGGCATCCGGATCGAGGTTGATGAACAGGACGTTATCTTTCGTCCCGTTCAGGATCGACAACCGGACACCGCCGGTTTCTTCTGCCCTAATGAGCAGACTGCGGTATCCGGAACCTCCTATTGATTTCTCTGCCAGGAACTCTCTCCTGGCGAGGTTCAGGGGAAGGAGGTCATACCCCCAAACCTCAGCGACCAGGGCCCCGAGGTGGAATTCGACGGTGCGGATGGCCCTGTTATCCGCATCCCGTTCCCTGAGGGTAAATGCTACATTCTCGTAGCATTTACCATTTCCGCTCCGCTCACCGAGTAATGCCTGAACGAACAGGCTTACCCGGGAGTTAGCAGAGGAGAATATGTCTTTTTTCATACCCCCCTCCTCTCATATCTCTTGTCCTCGATCTCATCGCGCAAAACGATGAGATCGAAGCGCCACCCGTCCAGGTCACCTTCTCGGTGAACCTGGTCTAACCAGGCCAACTGACCCGAGGAGTACTGGTCAAAGTACTCTGAATCAGTATCTCCGTGGTAGACCAGCAGAAAATCGAGCAGGTCAACCCACACTCGATCTTCTAAGGGCGACCAGTGAACGGGGGTCGAGTAGTCGATCCCCCAGAATATGGGGGACTTCGACCACTTGGGGTCGTAGAGGTCATAGCGGTAGAACCGCCTGTCCTCTATAGAATAGGCAGGTGATATGAAAATCACCAGACGATCAAAGAAGATCGTCCGGCTCTGTTTTTTGTTCACGGCAGTCTCCTTGAAAGAGGACTCAGTGAATAAAAGAAAAACGTGATGACGATAGCAGGGGTTTCACCTGCTATTGCCGGTTTTTGCCTTAGATTACTTCATACAACTGCATGTATGACTGTTCTAGGGCTATGTTGTCTATCTCGATGTAGTCTTCTGGGTTCTTCCAGAAGTCATCGTAACCTTCCGACGTGGGGTCGTCGGTTCCGATGAAAATTTCAGGGTGACGTTCCCAATAGTATGAGAACGCGCACTCAACAGCATCTTGGGCGCAGCGAGAGAGGAGCATAATTCCCTCTGTATCGAACTGGTCGCGGTGAAAACGCCAGTACGAATCACCAGTCTCCGGCACTTCGTTATTTACAGAATGCCAGAGATCCAACTCTTCTGCGGGACGCACGTTGACTATGGCATCCCTTTTGAGGTGCAGGAGGACCGGATTTTCTTTAAGTCCGGCCCATTTTTGCCTTTGTGGAGTGGTGTAGAACCATACGATTTCCCTTGTGTGCGAATAGTCGCACGGGTAAAGTAGCCCTTCTACCTCCTCGCGGTTCATTGCAAAGTCAGGCCAGAAGCACCACTGAAGCACACCGTAGAGAAATAGGGTGTGGTCCATATCCACCTTCCGGTTTTGGAAGTGGTGGATGCGCCATAAGGTGGCCAGGTGTTCTAGTGAACACTCTGGCATTATTTCTAAAATTTTTTCTAAATCTTTCTCAGAGGAAAAATTTGGTCTATTAGGCAACCACATCGAAATCTCCTTTCCCCCGCACTGCGGGGAGTTGGGTTTTGAATAAAATTAAAACGTGATGACACCAGCGGGGCTTTCACCCGCCAGCATCTGTTTTATTCCACCCGGTGTATTTGCCAGGGTGGGGTATCTGGCAGTTTTCTCCGCCGGGTGTGTTCGCAATACTGGTAGAGAAGCGCGTCCCCTACCATGGCGCACACGGCATAACAAACCGACCAACCCCAAGGCTGGCCAGTCATGTGCCAAAGAAGAATCATTGCTACGAAGGATACCATTGGCACCCTCCTTTCTCCCAGGTTCTCCTGGGTTTGAAGAAATTTGATAATGAAATACGTTGGTAACCACCAGGGGGATTTCACCCCTGGTGGTTTATTTTTATTTGGTGCAGTTTTCTTTGATGAAACCCCTGACGGATTTCAGGTGTTCCAACCCTTCCGACATCCATTTTTTGTGGATTCTGAGCGACTCTTCAGCCGCTCTTACTATCTTCATGTCTGGGCGTGGTCCTGCCATTTTCGGCAGGTCTTTTGCCAGGACACTGGGAGGGTAATAGCCAAAGGCTACATACGCTCCACAGATATCCCAGGACATGTCCATGCCACAACAAGTAAGAGCAAACCCCCACTTGTTTTCGCCCAGGAGATCCCCGATGTGTTCGGGGAGTTCGTAGTTCCCGACATCTTCGGGGTTGAAGCGGATGAAGCAGATCCCATACCGATCCCACTTTTCAGCGGGTGGTATTTCTGGGTCTTCACCAAAGAAAGTTGGTAGCGGCCAAAAGCTGCTACAAAAGATTTCGTAGTAGCAGCTTGCGCCGCATTCTTGACATTCACCATCTTCAAAAATGGTATGTAACCCACAGGTATCGCAGTGGGTTACATACCACTGCGTGCATGGGAGTACAGGAGGATAGAGGCTTATTTGCCTCACATCCACTGCTTCACAATAAAGACGGTCCACCTGGACCTCCTTTCTCCCTCTCGGGAAAATGGGTTTTATGAAATAAAATAGGTTTATGACACCCCCGGGGATTTCACCCGGAGCTGCCATTTATTGAAGCCCGTCCCACCATTCCTGGAACAGCTTCTCGATCTGTTCCAGGAGTTCTCTTCCGCGTCCTGTGGAAGCGCGGGTGATAACTTCTGGTCGAGAGACGTTGCTTACGCCTACCCGCCAAATGAGATTATCCGGCCCGTCCTCTTCCTTGAGAAAAATCCGACTGTACCCACCATCTGATAGGTACACGATTTGGGAACTGGAACTTCGTGTGAACCACTCCGCAGGAGTGGTGGGGAAGCGCGTAAACATACAGTGATCGCACTTCCCGGTGAGTTCGAGATCTAACTCCAGGAACATCTCCTGGAGTTTCGGGAGCTGGAGCGTCCCGTTCATTATTTTTCTCAGAACGCTCCAGATAGTAGAATTCCCCCCGAACTGGGGGAGGTGCCACAGGGCTTTTAGAATAATTCTCTCCTGTGGCGTTTCCCTTGGGAAACCCGGAGGGTTTCCCCCAGCGGCACACATTCCGTCGTTCCACTGGGACCACTTCCAGATCTCCCAAGCTCTTTCGCTTGTAATCATTGCTGACCCCTTAAAAGAGGTTAGAGCGGAAAACGATTTCCGCTCTGGAAATAAAACATAAACAATAAAAGCACATAGAGGATTTCTCCCCTATGTGCTGCCTTAGGTGAATGTATGATAGAGTTACCGGCCAGGCCGGGGTTTTCACCCGACCAGACCAAATTTTTAGTGCCAGGGGCGAGGATACCCACCCCTCTTGCACATTCTTCTGAACCGCTTTATCGCGGTTCTCTTTTTCCCCTTACCCGTGGTAAGGGTTTGGGCTCCGGAGAACACCTCCTCTGTGTCATTTATGAGGAGGATTCTCCACCACCCCGCCACTTTCCCCCCATCTCTTGTTTTCTGAGGGGGGAGAAAGTCGAGTTCCATAGACACGACCCCGTGTTCGGGGTCGATTTTTTGTGTGTACAAATTCTTCATAATTTCAAACCCCTGTTTCCCCTGTTGCAAACAGGCAGGGGTTCTCCATTTGGTTGTAGAAGAACCGGGTAGGTTTGCATCCTACCCGGATAAGTCGGAGTATGGTGGACATTCCACCATAAAGCTGATGACTGTCCCCGGGCTTTCACCGGGAACGGTCGGTTTTACTTCTGACCTTCCAGGAATTTCTCCCGGTCGGTCAGATATTCTTGCCACCCCCTGACGATTTGGAGGACTTTTTCCAGGTCCACCTCTTCGCCACAGGAGTCGCACTTCGGTTTGTCCGGCGCCCCGGCGGGGAGGACAATGTCCTCCTCCTGGCACTCGGGGCAAATAAGATAGTAGGCTCGCATTTGAGCCTCCTTCCTCCCGCACTGCGGGGAAAAAGGTTTATCGAATAAAATTGATGTTGATACCCCAGCCGGGGTGTCTCACCCGACTGGGGTCGGTTTGTTATTCGGTCTCTTCTACGGGTAACCCCCATTTCAGAGGGTATCCGGCTTCTATCCATGCCAGGAGGATTGCCTCCTTGTCGGGCTCCTTCTTGGCCCGATACTGACCTTTCCTTCCGTACTCACTCGTGGAAACACGAGCGAATTGGTTGAGAAAATTCGCCGGGACAATTACATCAGCACACGACATGCTGATGAAGTGTCCCGCTTTTCTCACCACCGGCTCTGGCACAGGGACGATCACCGACACCTCGTCCCAGGTGTCGGAATCGTAGAAGATGTCATCCGGGGTCACCTCCGGATGAGATTGCCGAATTTGATCCAGGTCTTGAAGACCCAGATCAGTATTTCTCAGGTTGAATGGGTAGTGCCCGTCTGACCCAACGATACAAATTTTGAATGTCAGGGTGTGCATTTTACACCCCTTTCTCCGTCGCCACGGAAATAGTGTTTATCTGCTTCGGGTGCGTCTTTCCAAAGCAGGGTTTAATAAAATTGATGTTGATGCTCTCCTATGGATATTTCACCACAAGGAGGCCCATTTAAAATAAAAAAAAAGCCCCCGGCCTGCAACAGTTTCTAGAATGAAACCCGTTGCGGACCGGGGGCTACTTCTCCGGAATAAAAAAAAGCCCCCTGGTCCAGCACAGTAGTCAAAGACTACCCTGCGGACCAGGGGGCTTTTTTAGTGTCATGACACACTACAAACAGGGTTCCGGATTCCTGTTTGCAGTTTTTTTTGTACCAGTTGTAATTGCGGACCAACTGGCACTTGACGGTCCGCTGTCAGGTGCCAGTGGACCAGTCAATTACTATAGATACTGATACACCTTACCGGGTATTTCACCGGTAAGGTGTAGGCTTTAGAACGCAAAGCCAACATACTTTCGGTAGTTGGCCGTGCATTCCAGGAGGTGTATTTCCACACCTCCTGGATAACATATTTTTTCTACCAGCAGGGGGTCGCTGGTTATCACGCAACCCCCTGCGAACAAGCCGGGCGCGCAAACGTACAAAACGTCGCTTACCCGGATCACCTCAAACCCTTTCAGGTTTGAGGTGAAAGCATTAAATACATCGTCATCGTCATCGTCGCACTCGATGGCGATGTATTCGCACCTATACTTTTCCGCCGCGTGGCGGGCAGCATAGGCGTATGTATTTATTTTGGATATAAGGTCCATTTTACCTCCCTGCGGGCGACCCGCATGAAGAACCTTCCACTAAATTTCCCGGAAGGTGGGAACGCCGGGGACTGCCCCCGGCAATATTGATAACTGTCATTGGAATATTTCACCAACAACAGCTAAATTTACGCAACACTCGCATTCGATATCCACGTCGAGTGTCCGGATGCCCTTCTGCAACCTGCGTGGTCAGGTTAAGCAGATACCCAACCCGGCTTTGGGGTTGGGGAGCCGTAGCGTTATTGTACAATATTGATGACCACCACCGGAATATTTCACCGATGGTGGCCGGGTTTAGCCTACGGGGCCGGGGACGCCAGTTGGCGTCCTTTCGCCAGGATCACCCGCCGAAATTGGCGGTCCTTACACATTTCACCCCATTGGGGGTGGGAGATGAGTTCCTGGACGGAAATCTCATCTCCCAGCCCGAACCGGGAACAGAATTGCTCTGTCCCGGTCGGACAGTTACCGGCTTTGGTGGAATCTGCCCGCGACAGGGTCACCCCTGCTGCGGCCAGAGAAGCGGCGAGGTCGAAGAACTTCCGTTCCTCTTCCTCCATCCTCTCCTCTGGTGTCAACTTGGACAGGCGGTCGGACTCCTTTTTGCAATGGATGCCTTCGTTTGCCTCTGCCACGAGTTCGGCCAGGGGTTTTACCCCCGTGGCCTTGTACTCGTAGCCGGAGGCTTCTTCCCATCGAACGACCTCGTACTGCTGGCGGTTCGCCCGCCAGTAGTACGCTCCCTCGGCCACCCAGTTCCAACCAGGACATGCATCCTGGTCATGGGGGTACCATACTCCCATGACCCGTCCCCACCGGATCATGGCGTATACGCCATAATCCAGCGGTTCCAGGCCGAGTTCTCGGGAAATTTGGAAGTACCCACAGGACCTGCTGTCCTGGGGCACTTCCAGTTTTTGCTGGTACCCGTCGCAGATGATGTAGCCCACGGGGGGTATCGTCATCTGGAGGACGTTCACACCCGGACGACGGGTGTGATGGTGGATTCGGAATTTTTCTTCACCCCCACAGTGGGGGATGGAAATTTCCGTGGTGAACAAGTCACCACGGAAGAGATCTTCTGGGAACTTCGCGTCGGCGACGCGGAGTTCCCAATCGATGTCTCCGCCGATTTCTCGGCGGAGGACGATATGGGAACGAAACCACTCGTCTTGCGAATTGAAATTTCGCACCGAGACTGAGAACTCCCAGTCCCCATCCATAGGCCACTTGGCCCATGTCGGGGGTTGGGAGGGGGCGTCCACCCGCCAGGTACCGGCGGGAAACAGCAGATGGGTATCGCTCTCGGCGAACCCTTCTGCTGAGCAGCCGGTTCTGGACGAATATTTCCAGACACAGGAAACCCCTTCTGGGGCCTCTTCTGTCTGGACATTCCACAGCCGAAATTCCCCCGAGGGGGAAAAAACAAGAAGCACGTCCGGCCCGTGGCCGGAATATTGAATTTGAGTCTTCATTTGCAAAACCCCTGTTTTCCAGGTAGCCAACCTCAGGGGCCCTCATTTTGTTTTTGTATACCGACAGGTGGCGAATCTGTCAGCGGTTTTGTTTGTTGTGGGACCAACAGTGGTCCCACTTTTTTGATGTTGACAGCACCGTCAGGAATCGAACCTGACCATTCGGCACCAGCCGGTGCTGCTATTTATCTGGTGAGGCGGAGCAGCACGCTGCTGTCCGCCTCTTGTTCCAGAAGGTAGCGCCTGTATTCGGCAGCTTCCTTCCGGGAATTATACTGGTAGACCACACGCGGTGGTCTACCCGTTTTCTGCACAACTGCCTGGTGCAGGCAGTTGTGCAGATCTTCTTGTGTCGGGCACTGCCCGACAGCCAGTAGAATCCTAATGGGCTGTGTTACCCACAGCCCATAGGTGTACTGGTGAGCGCCGGGCATCGCCAGTTTTCTCTTTATGTCGATGCCCAGAATGTATCTTTCGAAATACATTTTACCTCCCTGGGGTAATACCCCAATGAAAAGGGAGAACCTTCCACTAAAAACATCCGGAAGGTGGATGGCAGACACCATTTGTCTGCTAAAATTTATTACCGGCAGCAGATATTATCTACCATCGGCAAATTTTTCGCAAAAAAAAATGCCCCCGGCACGAGGAACCAACCGGAGACAATTATACATCTCCTGGTGTTGGTGTCCACGGGCCGGGGGCACTCTTTTTACGCCAAACCATACTACCAATTGATCGAGATAGCGTAGGTGCATTCACACCTAAAATTGAAGTAGTACAACCTAGCGTCGGGCAGCAGGTTGCGATCCTGTTGCCCTATTTCTCAAGGTCATAAGAACGGGCCACTGGCATTTGACGGCCCGTTTGTCGCAATGCCAGGGCCAGTCAGATGCCGTGAGAAGTTGATGAAGGACACCGGGTATTAACCGATGCCCTTCTAGTTTTTTTTAGTCCCGGGCGTCTGTGTTTACGCCCGGGCATGAACAGGGACATGGGCAACATGCCACATGCCCCTGTCCACATTCCGGACACCGGATGGGGAATGCGGAGTTGCATTCCCCGTCCCAATGTTCCGGAATGGGACGGTGGCAGTGGCGGCATGTCGCCTGCCCCTGCTGGTGTTTTTCAGACATTTTTACCTCCCTGCGGGTGACCCGCATTGGAGAACCTTCCTCCGAAATCCCCCGGAAGGGCGAGGGGCCAGCAACGTACTGGCAGTCTAATAGAACCATCAGGGATCGAACCTGAACGACAGGCACCAGCCGGTTCTCTGTAGCAGCGTCTCAGTGCTGCGGCCTGGGCGGTTTTGTATTGCGCTGCCACGCGCATAACCCCTGACCT
>Ga0180432_10006506_pt1 | contig 15132 bp, 14 predicted proteins | sample SS_ome_10_FD_132414 | JGI IMG/M metagenome (GOLD analysis project Ga0180432, IMG submission 132414) | Hypersaline lake sediment archaeal communities from the Salton Sea, California, USA - SS_1_MS_2 metaG | ecosystem: Environmental > Aquatic > Non-marine Saline and Alkaline > Hypersaline >... | reverse complement strand
TGCTGGCGAAAACTGCCAAGGACGTGGAAGCACCCGGCTGGGATTCGCAAACAGGCTGGGGGCGCGTGGACGCGTACCGTGCCGTTTACTGCCCAGCCGAAGGCTGCAGAGTCCGTTTTGTTCTCGACGGCCCCGAGGAATTGGACGTTGACGAGAATGGCACGTGGTACGTGAATGATCTCGTTGGAGGTGTTAGCCCGTACACATACGCCTGGTATAAAAACGACGTGCTGCAAGCGGGCCAGACCAGTTCTTCCTTTACCACATCGTTCCCGACTCCCAGTGCCAACCACACAATTGCGGTGCTTGTAACTCCGACCTTCGGCGATGCGGACTCCGATTATCTCTATGTGGATGCAACGGAATGCGAGGAGGAGTGGTGCGGTTGATGGAATCGACCGAGCACAGATTTTTGATTCAGCGCGTCGTCGGTCCCCGACGCAGTGATCGTGTTCACCTCTCACGCAATTCTGTGCGTAAAACTGTTGGGTGTTGATATCTTGCCCGTGCACTCCGGCATCTCTGCGAAAGGCATGTCCGCATGCATAGTCGACCGCACCTTCTGAGGCTCTGGCCAGTCGGTCTCGTGATCGCGTCGGCCTCCGTCGCGGTGTCCTGTCACTCCGACGCGCTGCTGATGTACACAGCCGAGCCCGTTTCCTTCACAACGCTGGAGGGTCGCTGGGAGACCGGAAGCGGATTCAGCGATCGGCAGCGCATCGTCATTCGGACGCCGGCGCACCTTGTGGCGGTGTGGGAGCAGCTCGAGGCGCTACTTCCTCAGAAAACATCCCCGCCGCCGGTGGATTTTGAGCGAAACATCGTACTGGTGGCGGCAATGGGTATTCGCGGGACGCTCGGATACCGGATTCAAATCGCCGGCGTCTTCGAGCGGGATGATGAGCTGATCGCGGTGGTGCTAGAATCGTCATCGGGATGCTTCGCCACCGCGGTCAGCCTGCCCGCGACCGTCGTCGTAGTGCCCCGCACCAACAATGAGGTGTCGTTCATGGAACGCGAGGACCACAAGTGCTAACTGGTGCGCGAGTCACACGGCGTGTGAGCATTGCGCGGACGTCCGCGCGATAACCGGCGCGAGACCGATCAGGCGCCCAGCTTGATCGCGAGGCCGCCCAGCAGTACCAGCGTCGATCCGTCGCCCACCCTAAGCCGACATTCCGCGAACGGGCGGACTCGGCTGAAGGAGCCGAAGGCAGCACCGCCCATCAGGTTGAGCCCGACGTCGGTGTCGCTGACGCTGCCGAGTATCGCCACATCGACCGATACGCGCCTCAGGAAAAGACCGCCGCCCACATACGGCTGGACGTTACCCGCATTGAACGGATACCGGGTGTCGAGATCAACCACGAAGAAAGTGGCGCCATTGCCCTCGAGATAGTAGCTGAATCCCGGGCTGAACCGGAGTGCAACGCCCGCGACCGCTACCCCAGGGACCCCGAATTGTACACTGCCGCCGATCAAGAGTTCTTCGACGTCCACGTCGTAACCGATGTGCGGACTCACGCTCGTCTGCGCCCGGCCGTTGGACGGAGAGCCCAGTGCTAGTGCCACGGCCACCATCGGAACCACCCGCGTCTTCATGACTACCTCCCCAATTTCGCTCTCTCACACAGCATGGCGTTCGTTGGCAAGGTCAACTTAACGCGGATCGTTGTAGCTCGAGGGTCGCGGCTGAGCTGTACACCGCCCCCGTGCTCAACCAACCGGGCGTCATCATCGCCGACTACGCCATCTTGTCGTTCTCGTCTAGAACATACGAAACGCCGGCATCACTTGCGATGGCTGTCCGCCAGCTTCGCGTACGCCACTGCTGCTCCCTAATCCCAGCGCCATGTGTACTCGAACGCCTGGGTCTGTGAAGCCGATCGGGTTCCTTCCTGATCGCAAACAGCACTTGGCAATGCTGGTCTGAGTTGAAAGGCAGGTCGAGACAGACGCGATCCATACACTCATCCGGCACATAGAGGTGCAGTATCTCCAGGTTGTTGCGGTAGTAGCGTGTGTTGTCGGCCCCCTGCAAGGGCCGGATGGAAACATGCCTACCGTAAGGGTTTTTGCTCGTTGGCGATAGGATAGCTCAGGGGATTCTGGATTGGGAAGGTTTGCTCCCGTGTTGAGAGTTCTGTTGTGAGTTGCACGCTACAACCGGTCTGTGAAGCAGCTCCGAAATACGACACCGATGCCCAAAACACCGCGTGAATGCTACTGTTTGTCGTATCTGACCTAGTCTTCACCCCGCATGGGGTTCAGGGGGTCGAAGCCCAAACCACAATCTCCTCCGCCTCACCCTCTTTGAGCTGCGGCAACTTCGGCTTCCGTGGCCGCTGCCCGGCCTTGAGCTTTGCCCATTATCCCCTGGGCGGCGCCGCAACCGTGAGCCGCTGGCACGCCTTCCCCAAAGCACGGTGGGAGATGCCCCATTCCGCAATAGCGCAGGCTTGGTGTTCGTGTGATATGCCAGGGCACCGGCGAGATCATGATTCGCCGTGAGGTCCACTCCCAGCTGCCGAAACCGCTCGAACAGATCATCCGCGTCGCTGCTGCGCTCGCGCGAAACCACCACCGGTGGCTGAGGGTTGGTTCGGGGTGCGATGAAGGTGCTCATGGTGTTAGTCAACCGAGTCTTCGGGCAGAAAAGGTGTTGGCATGGCGGAGCTTCGGTTTCGTAGTTTTCGGCCGCGATTTTTGGGAAGAGGTCTCTTCCCGGCACTGAAACCGGCGTCGCTGGGCGTAAAACATTTTACATTCGGTACTCGGGCGCCAGCTACCTATTCCATATACTGAGCAAGTATTTTACGCCAGTTATGCGCTAACGTCATTTGTATTACGCATTTACGAAGTTTTTCGCCTGGTATCGGCCCCCAAATCCCACGTCCAGACCCCAAGTCTCAACAAATTCTGTTTACAGTCTGTTTACGCTCGGTCAGCCTCGATTGCAAAAACATAAGCTCAACAACTACAACCATAGGCATTCACTACACCGTTGGCCGAGTGCCGCCTGGGTCGCAGTGCCGTAATCGCTTGACCTGCAAACGGATCCTTCCGCTCAACGTCCTCGTGGAGCGGAGGAGCCCACCCATAGAACGTAAGTCATTACGTGACAATAGGTTACTCGGCACACCACAAAACACTGCTGGCCGGAAACTGCCAAAAGGGCAGCCATTCGTGATTACGAACAGGTCGGTCGAGGTCGCGAATACAGCATTCGTAACCTCGAATCCATCATTCGTAATCTCGATTACACGATTCGTGATCAGGAATGACCGACTCAGACGCGAGATCCGCTTTTCGAAGCCACGAATCGTTCATTCCAAAGCTCGAACAACCCGTTCCTTTGCACGAACGCAGCATTCGTGTTTACGAACGCTGCACACGCAGTCACGAACAACGCATTCGAGATCAGGAATCACCCGGTCTTGGCAGCATCCCGGACGTTCTTGGGGACGCTCGACCGCCCGCGCAGTAGCTCAATCGTTCAATAGCTCGAGTCTCACATCCGTGTGCTCTTTGTCCTGCGCCACGAGCAATCCCACGGATTTTTTCGCAGTCCAACATCACCAGTAACAAAGAGGAGCCAAATCATGCCCCGATTTCCCACCAGAGAATCCGACGTCGACTCATTGGCCCAACGCATCATCAGCGGGTTGCGATCGAGTCGTTGGGAACCGTGCACCAACGTCTATTCCGTACCACAGTCGTGGTGCATGATGGAGCCAATTGCATCCGGCCGGTGTAGAAGTGAAGAACTTCCAGACAAAGCAGGAGTCAAAGGCATGATAAGAATGCTGGTTGTTCCCTGCATGGTAGGGTTGCTGATCATCCCATTTCGGCTGACGGCACAAGACCGGCCCACGTTCGGTGTGAACCTTGGCGTTCTGGGCACGCAACAGATTGGGATAACCTATCACCTCGCCCCCGCGGTCACCTTGCGACCGGCAATAACCTTCGGGTGGTGGAAGAACACTCTCGAAGGCGCCCCAATATCGTCCGGACCAACCTACGCAACCTGGACCGATTTGGGATTGGCGCTCGACTTGTTGTTTCCAACGGCCGGCAACGAGGATCTGACCACCTACCTCGGTGTTGGCGGCAACGCGGCTCACGGGTGGTATAGTGCCGGTGACGGCGAGACAAGGTGGGGCCTGAACGGGATCTTTGGAGTACGAGTCTCATTTTTGGAGCGGCTTGCGGCGTATGGTGAACTGTTCGTGCGTTACGTCAAAGACGGAGGAGACTACGATCGGCAGAGAATTACTGTCGGTACGACGGCGTTGGGCGTGATAGTCTACTTTGATTAGCAGGGTCGACAATTCGGTGACGCGTAACCCGCGCATGAAGGCTGTCGAACGCTAGGGGAGCAATCCAATTGTGCGCATCGTAACATCTGTGTTGACTCGTGCATCTAGATGCTGGTAGGGAGTTCGTTCGCAACTTATTTGCCGAGTCGTTAGAAGGCCGCACAATCGATCTTGTAGCGAATGATGTTGCCGATCTTCTGAAAGACCACCCGGCTAAATCGGCCTGAACAATTCCTCGAGTTCGAGAACGAATTCAACTTCTGCACCCTCCGGCCTCCACGCTACGCATTCTCGTTCAACCGTCGGGAACTGAGCGTCGGGTGTCCAGACTTCAACACACTTTTCGTCCGGATCCACGATCCAGTAAAAGGGAATCCCCACCTCCTGATACAAACGGCGTTTCGTGTGACGGTCGTAGCGTGCAGTTGTCGGGCTCAGAACTTCGATTGTCAATAGGAGGGTTCTGACTTGCGACCAGTCAAGCGTGCGTGCTTCTTCTCGGTCAGCAACGAAAATGTCCGGTTGAACCAGAACGTCAGGTCCCCAGGAGATGTCCGCCGGTGCATAAAACAAACAGCCCACCGGCTGCGTTTCGAGGTATCGATCCAACCTACCTGTGATGCGGCGGTGGACCTCCTGATGCCAGAGCCGCGGCGCGGGCGTCACGAGCAGTTCCCCGTGAACCGTCTCGTAGCGCTTTCCGTCTTCAGGAAGCGCGCGGACCATGTCCGCGGAGTAGTACAATGGCGCGGCCATACCCATAATGTCGCCTCGGCGGAATGTGGAATGCAAGTTGAAGTCACGACTCATGGTGGGGTACGGGGCAAGAGACCGGATAACCTAATTGGTGCAGTGAGGGGCGGATTAATGCGGAGGGGCGGGAGCCTACCGTCGTTCGGCACCTCTGCTGTACTTCATACGCACCCCTTGAGAGCAACTAGGTTGATGGATAAAAACCGTCCGGGGCGCAACCGTATGGAAGGGCGGTATTCAACTCCCCACCGTATCCTCCCTCGGCATTCGCGCATCTACTGTCCTATGCCAGGCGTGTAGCATCTCGGTCAACTCGCCAACCTTCTCCGGCATGGATTGGCTCAGATCCCGCGACTCGCCGATGTCATCGGCCAAGTTGTACAGCTCGACCTGCCCGTCCTCGAACCACTCCACGAGCTTGTAATCGCCGGCCCTTACCGCGCCGGAAGGTCTGTTGCCGGAACCGTGGTAATGCGGGAAGTGCCAGTAAAGTGCGTTGCGATCGAGGCGCCCTTCCTGCCTCAGCAATGGCACCAAACTCGTACCATCCTGATGCAGGCTCGGCCGTTGAGCGATCCTCGCCATCTCCAACATGGTCGGGAAGAAGTCAGTGCTGATCACGGGTTCAGAACAGAGACTTCCTTCCTCCACCACTCCCGGCCACTTGACTATCATTGGCTCGCGGATGCCTCCTTCGTACAGCCAGCCCTTGCCCGCACGAAGGGGCAGGACTGCCGTTGGCGCGCTCCGTCTGTTGGCGATTGTGGTTAAACCACCGTTGTCCGACATGAAGATCACGATCGTGTTGTCCGTGAGGCCGAGGTTTTCAATCGTCTCGAGCACCCGGCCGATACTCTCGTCCACACTCTGCACCATGCCAGCGTAGGCCGCGTGATCCTGATGTTGCTTCACGAACGCGCGGTCGTGCTCGGAGATGAAGTCGGGGCCATCCGGTTCGGGGAGTGACTCTGCCTTCTCGCGGTACTTCTCGGTGAGATCGCCTTTCGACTGGATCGGAGTGTGAACCGCGTAATGTGACAGGTACAACAAGAACGGTGAGTCGCCCTGTGCCTCCAAGAAACCGATCGCCTCATCGGTGAGCCTGTCGGTGAGGTACTCTCCGTCTCGTCCATCCTCCAGGTGCGGCACGTCCCAGAAATCGCTTCTGCCGTGCTCGGCCTTATAGGGATAGAAGTACGAAGCAGGCTGACCGGCAGCTGTGCCACCCACGTTCAAATCGAATCCCTGCGAATCCGGCAAAAACGGCGTGTCACCCAGATGCCATTTGCCGAAGTACCCGGTGGAATAGCCGGCCTCCTTTAGAACCTCTGCAATCGTGACTTCCTCAAACGCCAGTTGATGCTCGTATTCGGCCGGCAGAAGCTCGCCCCGCTGACTGCCGCCGATCCAGTCTGTGATATTGAGCCGCGCGGGGTGTTTGCCCGTCATTATGCTGGCGCGCGTGGGTGAGCACACCGGACTCGCCGCGTATGCGTCCGTGAACCGCATCCCTTCGCTGGCAAGTCTGTCGATGTTGGGTGTCTCGTAGAACGTGCTGCCGTAGACACCGGTATCGACCCACCCTAGGTCGTCGATCAGGAAAAAGACAAAGTTCGGTGGGCGCTGGGATAGCTCGCGCGCACAACCGGTCGTACCCACTAGCGCAGTGGCAGTGATGCCTGCTCCGAGGGATTTCAGGAAGGCGCGGCGGTCGAATTGGTTAGGCATATCGGTGTTCCTCACTGGCGTCAATGCATAATCTTCACCATAGTAACACCATGGCAATCCCGTCGTTCTTCCACGTCATGATCAAGCCTCGCGGCCCGATCTGCAATCTCGACTGTTCCTATTGTTACTACCTGTCCAAGGAGAAGTTGTACCCCGATTCAGACTTCCGCATGAGTGATGAGGTACTCGAGCAGTTCACGCGGGAATACATACAGTCACAAAACGTCCCTGAAATCACATTCGGATGGCAGGGTGGTGAACCGCTGCTCATGGGCTTGGAGTTCTTCGAGCGCGCGGTTCGATACCAGCAGGAAAATGCACGGGACCGGGTTCGCATCTTGAATACGATCCAGACCAACGGCGTCTTCCTCGACGACGACTGGTGTCGATTCTTCCGAGAGAACGGATTCCTCGTAGGGATAAGTGTGGATGGCCCCGAGCATTTGCACGATTTCTACCGCACCGACAAAGGCGGACACGGGACGCACGGTGACGTGATGGCCGGCGTCGAGTTGCTGAAGAAACACCAGGTGAATTTCAACGTTCTAACCACGGTTCATGCTGCCAACGGTGACTATCCGCTAGACGTGTACAGGTTCATTCGCGACGAGATCGGTGCGCAGTTCGTGCAGTTCATACCGATCGTGCAGCTCGATAACGAGACGGGCTATCAGGAGGGAACAGAGGTCACAGACCGGTCGGTCGGCGCGATGCAGTACGGTGAGTTCCTGAAGGCGATCTTCAACGAGTGGGTTATGCGGGATGTGGCCAAGGTGTTCGTGCAGATCTTCGACGTGTCCTTGGCGGCATGGACTGGACAGCGCTCGGGCTTGTGCCTGTTCGAGGAGACTTGTGGCACAGCTATGGCACTAGAGCACAACGGTGACCTCTATTCCTGCGATCACTATGTGGAGCCGAGCAAGCTGCTCGGCAACGTGATGGAGACACCGCTCACTGAGCTGGCGGGCTCACAGGCGCAGAGTGTGTTTGGCATGTCAAAGGCTGCATCTCTGCCTAAGTACTGCAAAGACTGCGAAGTTCGTTTTGTCTGCAACGGCGGTTGCCCGAAGAACCGGATCCTGACCACTCCCGACGGGGAGCCCGGTCTGAACTACTTGTGTGAGGGCTACAAAGCCTTTTTCAATCACATCGACAAAGGTATGCGATATATGGGGGCTGCCTTGGGCATAGGCAGGCCGCCCGCCGGTATCATGGAGGGTTTTGCCGCAGAAGCTTACGGGGAACGAGCCCGCCAGTGAAACTGGCGGGATGACTGTTAGCGGCGCGGTCCTCCCGGTGGCGGGCCCATACCGCGTCCCCGTCCCATACCCGGTCCGAAATTGTCTTCACTCGCAGGAGCCAGGCTCGGGAGCACGTAAACGGTGTCCGCTGCGGTCAATCCCTCGAGAACCTCGGAGTAGCTCTCATCGGTAAGTCCTGTGCGTATCCACGCGGGCGCCGGCACACTGTCGCGCGCCACAAAAACAATGAAAACAGCAGCGAGTGGATCGTTGGAGCTTGACACCTCCGGTCCACCCATCCCGCCGGGCGGGCGCTGCCCAAAACCCAACCGATCGAGCAGCGAGCGCTGCTCGGCGGTGAGGGATTCCTCTCCTTCTTCCCTGCGCTGCCTCATTATGGTGCGGACTTGCTCCTCGGTTACGCCATCAGGGAGTTCCATGTTTCTCAAGCCCATACCCATTCCCATTCCAGGCCTAGCTGAGTCGCCGGCTGACGCGGTCCTGGCAACTGGAGCAGCACCACTGTCCCCCCTAAGCCCGCGAATCAGTCCCTCGGGCCGCGTCTCCATGAGTTGCTGCCGTGCCGCCTGTGGATCGAGCCCTAGCACCGCTGCCGCAGATGTGAAGTCGCGAAACGTGCGGAGAGCGTTATTGGGAACTGCTACGACGCCCCGGCGCCTTCCTATCGAGATGTCGACTTCACCGTTCATGCCCGGGCGGAGCAATCCGTCCTCGTTGGGAATACGGACCAGCACCGGGAACATGGTCACGTTGGAAGTAACCTCAGCCTGCGGCTCGATCTTGTAGACGCGCCCACGGAACGGGCTGTTGGGGTATGCGTCAACCGTGATCGTCACCTGCAATCCCGGCTCAATGCGCCCGATGTCGGTTTCGTCAACTAGAGACCGAACTTGCACGGTGTCCAGATTCGCCATTGTGAGAAGAACCGACCCGGAACTCGCTCCTGTCGCGGAGGTTATGACAGACCCTTCCTCGACACGCTTGTCGATAACCACGCCGGTAATTGGTGCTCTCACATCAGTGTTTTCCGCCGAGATGCGAGCATTCTCGACGGACTGTTCTGCGCCGACAACCGATGCGCGAGCGCTCGCTACCGCCAGACGCGCGTCCTCGTAGTCGACCTCCGTCACAGACTGCGTCTCGTGCAGTCCCTCTACCCTTCGCAATTGGGACTCCGCAGTCTCCAATTGGGCCTGGGCAAGAACGGAATCGGCAATTGCCTGTCTGAGTGATGCCTCCGGCACGCGTGGGTCCACCTTCAACAGCATCTCACCCACGCGAACCTCGTCACCGATTTCGACATACATCTCGAAGATTTCGCCTGAGGCTTTCGACCGGACCTCCACGGTCGTGACCGGCTCCACCGAGCCCGCCGCCTCCACCTGCACCGTGATATCGCGCGTGGATAGTGGAACCAGGCGGTACACTTCTTCAGATTCAGGTTCGGTGCTGTTACACGCAGCACTGAAAACAACTGCCGCAACAACGGCAAAGGCGGCGACATTCTGATTGCTTCTTCGCTTCATCTATTCTCTCAACTTGTTCGCTTGGACTTCTGTGCCCCGAACGTATACTCTAGTCCTGCGATAGTGCGGATCCTAAACGTAACCGACCATGCGGACCGAGTCAGAATCCCTCCTGTAACCTACAATACGCTTTTGGTGTGCCCGACGTTGGGAAAGCGGCAGACACACACCGCAATCAGGGTCGGCGCCGTGTTCCTCCACCGAAAGCACCTCGCGGTTCGCGCACCTCTTCCGGCAGTTTGCCCCATTGCTCGTCGGTGAGGATTTCCTTCAAGGCATCTATGCCGCGTCGCACATTTTCGTTTGCTTCCTGCATCGAAGGCCTTATCAAGGTCATCATCGCCCGCGGATCTCCGCCCGCGTCCTGCCCCGTCAGCTCGGTGCGGAGGTCGTTGGCAGTCCGTTCGTGCAGTGCGATGAGTGTGTCACTAGTTTCGGTGATTGCTGCCAGCTGCTCTTCGGTCAGTCCCAGTTTTAGCGAATCCGCCAAAACAAGCACCTCCGATGGTGGATTAGGGAGTAATGACAAAAACCGCTCCAAAAACTCTTCAGGTGTACCCATTTCGCCCAACATTCCGCGCATTCCGCCAGGCCTGCCGCCACCTGGTGGCATCCCGCCCATCCCTCCCATCCCTCCCATTCCACCCATTCGCCCGCCACCGGCACCGCGCATCCTGTCGAGCGCCATCTGGCCGCGGTCGGGGCCAATCGTCAACCTCATCTGGATGCCAAGCTGGAACGGCTGGCGCATGGCCATACCTCGCGCGTTCGTGGCGCCGAACCGTTCGTTCACGGTGTACTCGAAGCTATTGGTGGCCTGATCGAAGCCGGTGACGTACAGAAGCGTCTGGTCCGGCCTGGCCCCAAGGCCCCACCCATGTGCCCCATCTGCACCGTGGACGAGTTCGTCGATACCCCGGAGCATGTTCTGAGTCGTCACTGAAATCGAAAGCCTGCGACTCAGGCCGAAGATGTTGGGCCGTACGTTGAGCTGGAGGTCGAGCGAACCCTCCCACGGCCCCGCACAACTGTTTCGCTTAGCGATCTGCCCGAACTGGCTCTCCAAGCAGCTCCGCGCGCTACCCGACGTTGTCGCCAGAAGCTGTTCCATGCTGTTTGCGAGCGTGACTGAGGAAACGGTCACCGGGTCGAACACGAAAGCGCGATCGTTGATGGCGCCGTCGCCGTTGATATCGCTTCCAACCATAGGAGTGTACGGGGTCCCGGAACTCAACCGGCCAATTGCCGTCAGCTCAACCGATGTGCCGAATGGGTAGTTGATTGTCGCGAGGAACGAATGCTGGCGCTCGTAGCTGCTGCGGCCCCATTCGAGGATGTTGGGGTTGCCCGCTGTGTTGGTTCCGCCCAGCCCCCCCCTTGTACCCCCGCCGCCCATCCTCATGCCACCCCTGCCGCCAAAGAGCGCAAGCGATGACTGATCGCGCACGCGCGACCAGGTGTATGAGGTCTGAAGCAAAATCCCTGACCGCGTGATTCCGCTCAGCGATGCCTGAAGCTGTTTGGTGTCGGATTCGAGGTCGGAATTGACCTCCAGCACCTGCGCGAAAGCAGGGTCGATTCGCGAGTCGGTGTAGTTCAGCGCACCAGTCTCGGGCACGATCTGAGTCGGATCCACAAAAATCGTGCGGTCGCCCTCGGCCGGGAGCGTATACGTGTTGCTCGCGTCGAAGTTCAGATCCCGGAATCCGTATTGGCTCACGCCCCGCGCGTAGCTTGCGTTCACAGAAAGGCTGAGCAACGGCGTCAAGTTGCGCTGGAACCCGAGTGACGCCCTCCAGGTCTTCGGCGCGCCGAAATCGCCTGCGAAAACGGCTGCACTCGGTGCGCCCGTCTCGAGTGCCGTACTGGCACCGAAACATGTGGTCGGTATGGTGGAGGCGTCGGAGCTGAAATCGTACCAATCGGGCGTCGGCACCGCGGTACCGACACAGTAGAGTTCCGCCTCCGACGTTGAAAGGCCGGTCGCAGTGTGCGCCTGCGCCACCAGCGACCCCGGGATCTGGCTGCGGAACCTACCGATTCCGCCTCTGACAATCAAATCGGGAGCGGTCAAAAAGCTCTGCCCCCCAATGGTCCAACTGAAGCCTGCCCTGGGGCTCAAATCCCACTCCGCGGGTAGCTGGTCCGTACGCACACCGAGCGACGAATCGAGCGCCGGATTGTACTCCGGAGGATTGCTGAATGACGATCCTTCCAGCCTCAAACCATAACTGAGCTGGAGTCCATGAGATGGGCGCCACACGTCACCTGCGTAGAAAGCAATGTCGGTTGCGTTGCTGACGCGCTCATCGGAGACCACGGTCCGTCGGAAGGAAGCCGGAACGCCGGCTTCCAGGTCGGCTAATGAGTTGTAATTGAAGGTGCCGAGTATGTTTCGGCCCATGTCGCTTGTGGACTGCTGCTGCATGTAAGAACCGCCAAGCTTGAACCGATGACTGGCTCTTCCGGGCATCCAAGAAAGTTCATCTGCGAACTGCAACGAATTGTTCGTGGAACTCGTCGGCATGCCGGTGTTTCCGCCAAAGGACACGTTTCTCACGCCGATCGAGCCGTCCTCCAGTAAAGAGACAATCTGGACTTGCCCACTGGGTACGTAGAGGTAGGGATCGCTCGTTCTGTCCGACTCGGAGTACGAAAACCGCATCTCGTTGATCAGCTGCACCCCCAAACGGGAGGAGAGACCTGCATAAACTCCTCCCCCACCACTCTCGTTCGCTCCACCGGTCTCTGGCAAAGCGGTTGACGAAACGCGAGTCGGCTCCTGATTCGAGCCGCGCCAATCCCCCCGCATCGTGAGTGTGTGGTTGCCGGACACGAGGTAATCGAGCCGCAGCATTGCCGAGAGATTGTCGTTCGACCGATTTTCGTCGCTGCGTGTGAAGTCGGGGGCGGCTCCGATAGCGTCTACCACTTCGATGAACCGGTCTATCGAATCCTGAGCTATACCGAGACGGTCGAGATCTGTGGTCGTCGCGGACGTCAACGTAGCCGAAGGATCGTCCCGCAGCCTCGCCGAACCGGACAGATATGCAAACAGCCTGTTCGGAACCAGCGGTCCGCCAACCCCTGCGCTCACCTGATGCTGTGTGTATGCGGAGGTAAATGCAGAAGACTCCCCGGTCTGGAAGGCAAGTGCGTCGTCACTCAGGTTGTAGCGCACGGATCCCTGCACGTTGTTGCTGCCGCTGCGGGTGGTCGAGGCCACCATCCCGCCGCTGAACCCCCCGCGGGATACGTCATACGTGCTGGAGATAACGCGCGTATTGCGGACTCCCTCCTGCGGGACCTCGCCCGATCCGATCATCATTCCGTCTAGCGTTAAGGCATTGGCGTCTGGGCGTTGACCGGCAACGGAAAACGCAAAATCGGTAGTGTCCGTCGCGTCGAAAAGCACCACACCGGGTACCAGGGTCGCGAGAACGTTGAGGTCGGCTGCATCGATTGGAAGATTGGCGATTTGGTTGGGTGTGAGGTTACGTTCCATCGCTCCTGGCTGGCGCTGCTCGCGTACCCTGACCGGCTGGATAGCACCCTCCACAACGACCTCGTCCATCACGTAGGCCTGCTGGGCCATGTGTATGTCCCAGACGATTCGGTCTTCGTCTCCGAAGCGTGCCAGGGTAGCCTGAATCGGCGACATGCCTATCATTCGCGCCGTCATCTGATACTGTCCGCCACCGTCGGGAAACAGAATCGTCCAACGCCCACGATCGTCAGTGCGGGTAGATCTCGTGATCTCGGTCTCGAGAGACATAGCCTCGATCACGACATTGGCGAGAGGGTTCCCGGTGGCATCCAACACGACACCCGTGATGATGTCGGTCGTGAGGCCCACCTGGGCGCGTGCGGCGTTCGGCAAGACAATCAAGGCCGCGAGGCAGAGCCAGAGGATGGCCTGATCGAGGATCTTGGAATGCCGAATTGCTCTCTCTCCTTGACGAAACACGTTATCCCGCCATATACGCCTGGCTCGACACGGCGTGCACTCCCCTATGATCTAGTACGTATTCAGGACATTTCACGCTGACCCTGAAGAACACAGGACTCAGCTGCTCTCTTCCCGGACCACCACGAACAACACACTGTCGCTGTTGAATGCGCTCAGCACTCCGAGCCCACCACTGATATTCGACGGCGGCTCGTTTAGGTCCCGCGAATCCTGTGTACGGTTCTCATAAAGCTGTGCGTACTCCTCGTTGACGCGATAAACCTTGGCCACGTGTAAACCGAGTGTCTCCAACTCCATCATGTTGATGAAGTGGTAGTCATTTGTTGTGGGTGGGGCGACGAGTCGAAACCTGCTTCGCATCCGTGGGAGATCCTCCGGGATGATCGTCTCTGCGCTATCCTCCAACGACTCGATCACGACGTAATGGAGCAGTTGGTCCGGATTGTCCCACGATGCGGCAAGTTGAGAGTCTTCACGGTTGAAGCCTCCCCCCGGTGGTCCGCCCCCTCCGAAACCAAACTCCGGCACAAAGAGGGTGTCCCGGTCGATTCCGACGCCTATTGGTGCGTCCGGTACTACAGTCTCACCTGTAGCGACTGAGTTGAGGTAAGAGATCTCGATCCCGATTGTGTCTCCAACCTCGATGGAAAGGTCGTCGCCCGGGTATGCGTAGTAGCCGGAATCTCCGGTCGAAACGAGCGTGTACGAGATGCCGTTCTTGTACAGCACCACCGATGCGTCGTTGATCGGCGGCGCTTCAACCGTGTCGGACAAGGCTACGGTTTCAGTCAGATGTATGTCGTCGATCGGCTCGCCGGCGAAGAGAAACGCCTCCACCACCACCAGATCGGCTTGCTCGGGTTCGGTGGATGCGCTGTCGCAACCGGCGACGAGCACCGCGCCGAGGATTGTTGAGAGATATTGTCTTTTCATGATTTCGTTGCGCTCCCGTCAGAACTCGAAGCGTACTGAGATCGCCGGAGTAATTCCCAAGAAGTTCATGTCACTTATCAGGATAGGCGTTTCGGATAGATCGAATTGGCGGTACCAGACATTTGTTCGATCGTACAGGTTGAAGACCGAAAGACCTATGTCTCCGGTCCACCTGCCGAGGTCGAACTTGTAGTGAGCGGCAACGTCGGCCCGGTGGTATGCCGGGAGGCGCAAACCGTTCTTCTCCCCAACGTGTATGTAGCTCTGTTCGGTACCGTCCAGCAGCGTGATCGTGTATTCCGATTCCGGTGCGGTGTACGGCCGCCCCGTTGCTGCAACCCAAGTTCCCGAAAAGTTCAATCGCCCCAGTGATATGCTGTTCACGATCTTGAACTCGTGGGTCTGGTCGTGCAGGGCTGGGAAAGGCTCACCGTTGTTCAGGTCGGGAAAGGTGTGTTCCACACGCGAAAGCGTGTAACTGGCCCAACCGGTGTACGTTCCGTACTTCTTCTGCGCAAGGAACTCGATTCCTTCTGCCACACCGGTCCCCTCGAAGAAGAGGTTGATCGGGTCCGGGTTTCCCATGCGCTGGTACCGCATGGAGAACTCCGACAAACCGTCGAGATCCTTGCGGTAAACCT
>Ga0180432_10006504_pt1 | contig 15134 bp, 8 predicted proteins | sample SS_ome_10_FD_132414 | JGI IMG/M metagenome (GOLD analysis project Ga0180432, IMG submission 132414) | Hypersaline lake sediment archaeal communities from the Salton Sea, California, USA - SS_1_MS_2 metaG | ecosystem: Environmental > Aquatic > Non-marine Saline and Alkaline > Hypersaline >... | reverse complement strand
GTCATCTCCGCCGACGAAGACAACCACCGCGCCGCCAAGGACCTCGCCATAATCTACCGCGTCGGAAACATCATCGGCAGCGAGCGCGACATGAGCGTCCTCTGCCCTCTCATCCTCGACAGCGTACTCGAAGTCCTTGGCGCGGACAGCGGCGTCTTGCTGCTTCAGGATGAAGAGACCGGAGAGCTTCAGGAGGCCGCCGTGCGCGGAACGGCGAAGCGCTCCCTCGCCTATAGCCACACCATCGTGGACGAGTGCTTCCGGACCGGCATCTGCGTGGCTACCCAGGACGCTCTCGCCGACGAGCGCTTCAGCAACGCCCAGAGCGTCTTTCGCGCCGGCATTCACGCCGCTCTCTGCGCGCCCGTCCAGACCAACGACAGGATCATCGGCGTCATCTATGTCGATGCCAGGGGTTCCTCGACGGGCTTCAAGCGCCGCGACCTCGAACTCCTGGGAGCCATCGCGCGCCAGGCCGGCATCGCGATACATAACGCCCGCCTCCGCCAGAAGGACATTCAGCACGAGCGCCTCGAACGCGAAATCGAGATCGCCGGAAACGTCCAGCGCCGCTTCCTCCCCCAGATGGCTCCCGAAATTCCCGGATACCGCATCTCCGCCGCCAGCGTCCCCTCGATGAAGGTCGGAGGCGATTACTACGACTTCATATGCCACGACGGCTCCGAGGTCGTCATGGTCGTCGCTGATGTCTCGGGCCACGGGCTGGCCCCCGCCCTGCTCATGGCCGAGCTTCGCGCCACCCTGCGCGCCAGGCTCGCCGGCGACCGGGCCCTTTCGGATGTGCTTGGCGAGCTCAACACAACCCTCATCGAAGACATGCCCTCGGGGGAATTCGTGACCTTCCTGGCCGCCTCTCTCGACGTCGCGCGGGGAGAGTTGCGCTACGTCAGCGCCGGACACGACCCCGCCGTCATCATGCGCCGCGGCAAGGAAGGCTTCGAGTTCCTCGAAAGCACCGCCCCTCCCCTCGGCGTGCTCGACGACATCGAGTTCCCGGCCGCCGACGGCATAAGGCTCTACTCCGGCGACGTCCTCCTGCTCTACACCGACGGCCTATGGGAAGCCGGCAGCGACGAGGGCCGTCCGCTGGGCAAGGAGCGGATTTTCCGGCTCGCTCGCGAACTCGCCGACCGCGATGTCGATGAAATGCTTCAAGGCCTCATCGGCGCAGCCATCGACCAGTCCGGCGGAGCCCCTCACGACGACATAACCGCCATCATCGTCAAGAAAACCTGACCCCTCCGCGTCCTTGCTCCCGTAAGGGGCCGTCACAATGCCCGATAGCGACAACCGCGAACAATTTTTGAGGGAATTCGCGAAGGGCCAGGTCCTTCTCGACTTCGATCAAAAGGGCGTCGGCCACTTCTTCGTTCTGAAAGAAGGCGTGCTCTCCGCCGAGCTGCGTGACGGCGAGACCAGGGAGATAAAGAACCCCGACACCTACTTCGGCGCCATCTTCGGCTTTCTCGGCGACCCCAGCTTTGCAAGGATCACGGCAGCAGAGCCCAGCCGCGTCTACGTCTTTCCCGCCGACATGGCCACGCTCGTCCAAATCTCCCCCGAAGTCGCCGACACCCTCGTCAAACGACTCCTCATCCTCATCAAAAAGCGCGAAAAGCAGCTCGAAGAAGCCCAGTCCTCCACGTCTCAGCCCGACTGACCGCTCGTCGACCCCTCACTCAGCCGCAGGCTTGACTTCCTTCTTCTCGAAGAACTTCGTCAGGAATTTCATCTCTTCCGGCACGGCCATGGCCGGCCTCATGTTACTCGTCCTTCGGCTTCGCCTCGGGGGAATCCGCGTAGTATCGCTTCAGGAAATCCTCCAGGCTTCCCTTCCCGAAATACAGCCGCGCCGTGACCTTCTTCTCCTCCCCGGGCCCGATGTCCCCAAACGTCGGCGCCGAGTGGATACAGCACCTGTCGAGGTTGTTGAAAAGGAACACCGACTTTGGGCTCGTCGCCCCCATGTACGAGCCGCCGTCCTCCGACATAGTCACGATGTACGAGCCGTCGGTCTTGTCGGGGCTCGTCGACCTGAATCCCTCGACGAATTTGGACACCGGGTCGTAATCCTCGTGCACGTAGAACTGGAGCGTCTTCATAAACGGCTGCGGCCCCTCGTTTATCCTCGTCGTCCCGTCCATCCGGAACGGCCTGCCGTCTTTCGACATGTACGTCCGTTCCAGCTTCCAGTCCTTGAACGCCGGAGCCGCCGTCGGGTTGAGGCAATTGAAAAAGAACACCTCTCGCCAGCCCTTTTCGCTGACGTTCTTCACCCGCATCTCGACGTCGACGAAGTCCGCGTCCGGAACCAGCCTGACCGAGTAATCGACGTTCCCTTCCGCCACATAGCGATAGCTTACCGCGCCCGACTCCTCCGGCGGGTTCCAGTGAATCTCGACCCCGGGGAAATTCAGGATCATCCCGCGCCGCTCTCCGATCGTCTCCGGTATCCCCAGCGAGAACCGCTGGTTGCCGAAGATGGGAACCTGCGCGGTGGTGTTCATCTTTCCCTCTTGCGGGGAGAGTCTGATCTTTTCCATCCTGGGAGCGTCCCCTTTCTCGGCTCTTGTCGCTTCGGCGCTGCGCACCTCCCTCTGCGCGAACGTCAATGTGCAGAGCGCCAAGGCCGCAATCCATACTGCCAGAAGATGCTTCCGGTTCACTTCAGTCTCCCTTCGTCGTACGCAATGTCCTCTTGCCGGCCGCAATGGCGCATGCGCAGCCAAAGTCTGAAAGCCCTTGCCAGGGAGAGTCGCATTCTACCAGAAGCGTCGCACCGAAAACAGCGTACGGGCCTGCGTCGCCCTATCCGTTGCCGACTGCGATTCCCTTCAGGTACAGGTCCCCCGTGGGAGACACGTACGCCACCGGCTCGCCCGCATCATTCCGCACGACGAACGAGCCTTCCGGCGGCGCAAGGAGGGTCTGCTCTTCGTGAAGCGAACCCGCCAGCGCCAGGTTCCCCGCGCTGTCCATCGCCGCCACAACTGCGCCTTCGGAATCTCTCACCAGAAAATCGCTCCCTCCCGTCTCAGACGGCGTGCCATTCTCCGAGACGGCGCCCGCTACGATCAGCGTTCCCGCATCGTTGATGATGCCGATCATCTCGCCCGCCGCGTTCTTGATCCGAAAACCTCGCACGTCCGTCGGGAAGTCGTTGAAGTACCGAAGCAGGAAATCCGCGAGCGTCCCCTGCGCCATGTAGTAGCGCACCATCAGGGTCTTTTCGCTCCCTGGAGGCATGTCGCCGAAATTCGGCGCGGAGTGGATGCAACACCTGTCCAGGTTGTCGAAAAGAAACGCCGCCTTCGGACTGGTCCCCGCCATGTAGGATTGCCCGTCCGCCGCCATCGTGACGATGTACGAGCAGTCCGTCTTGTCCGGGCTCGTCGCCTGCCAGCCCGTCACAAAGCGGGAGACGTGCTCGTAGTCCTCGTGCACGTAGAACTGCACCGTCTTGTTCGGTCCGTCGTTCACGCGCGTCGTCCCGTCCATTCGGAAGGGCGCGCCGTCTTTCGACATCCACGTCCTCTCCAGCGTCCAGTCCAGAAACTCCGGCGCGGCGACCGGGTTCAGGCAGTTGAACGTGAATACGTCCAGCCACGTGTTGCCGCTCAAGTTTCTTATCGTCATCAGGATGTCCACGTAGTCCTCGTACGGCACGACCCAGAGGTCGTAGGAGATTCTGCCCGCCGTCGTCCAGGTGCAGTAGACGGCGCCGTGTTCGTTCGGCGGCTCCCAATGGATGTCCACCTCGGGGAAATTCAGGATGAGCCCGCTCGCCTCCCCGATGCTTTCGGGAAGCCCCATCGCGAACCTCTGGTCGCCCAGCCCGGGCACGCGCGCGACGCACACCATCTTGCCCTCTTGCGGGATCAGGATGATCTTCTGCGCCAGCGGCGATTCCGGCAACGTCGGCCCCTCCGCTTCAGCCGAGCCTGATCCCCATAGAAGAGAAGCACACAGCAGTAGCGCAAAGCTCCCCGCCGCGAATTGTACGCATCTCATTCCTGGCCCCCTCGACGCATATAGGCTGTTTGTAGGGCGTCCGGGCTCGTCACGCGCCGGTCGTGACGCTCCCTTTCAGGTACATGTCCCCCGCAGACGTTATGCACCCTATCGCCTCGCCCGAAGAGTTCTTCATGACGAGAGACCCCGCAGACGGCGTAATGGAACTCTGGTTGTCGTACACCGAGCCCGCAAGCGCCATGCTTCCGTCGCTCGTGATCACGGCAACAGCCGCGCCCGCGTTGTTCTTGATTACAAAATCAGCTCCGCTCGTCCTTCTGGGAGTCGTGTTCTCCGTCAGCGAGCCCTTCAACGTCAGGTTGCCATCAGTGTCCCATTCGGCAACGGTCTCGCCTGAAAGGTCCTTCACCGTCACGCCGAAGGCATTCAGGGGAAGGCTCTGGTAGTCGAACGGCCATCCCAGCATGTCCGCTCGCCAACGGAGATATTCCCTCGACGTGCGGGGCGACGGCCGGAGATTGGGGTTCGCCAGGGGCGCGGTGTTATAGAAAACGTTTATGTGCGTGGGCGTCAGCGCGATGGCCTCCTCGCGGTAATCCCTCCCCAAGTCAAACGCCGTCGGGAACCACCGTCCGTGGCCCGGCCAGGCCTCCCCCATCTTCTCGAAGTAATGCGAGTAACGGCCCGGGCCTCCGTACTGGTTGATCATGTCGATGCCCCACTGCTGCACTCGATCCCCGTTGTAGCCCTGGTAGAACTCCCACCACAGCGTGTAGCCGTTCTCCAGCCACGACTGCTGAACCTGCGTCGCGTTCGGCATCCCTGCGGGAGGCGGCCCCGGCAGCCAATCCCCCTTTTCTCCCATCCGCCAGATGATGAACACTTCCCAGCAGTAGTTGAAAATCTCGTCGGATGAGTAGTCGCCGTCCCAGTCAATCTGCCCCATCCGGAAAGCGGGCCCCGTCGCACGCAGGATCGGAAGCGTCCCCTCGGGATTCTTCTTCACGGTCTTCCAGTACGCGCCGTCTACCGTCAGCTCCTCCTGCTGCGCGTCGACCGAGTAATGCCCTGCCAGCCACGTCTCGCCGCCGCGGATCGTCGGGTTGCTCCAGCTTTTCGGCACGTGAATGGTCTCCAGGCCGGGACGGCTCGCGCTCCAGTTACCGGAATTTAGACTCTGAGGATGGCTGAACGGACAGTCGGCGTTTTCCCGCAGCACGTGCCCGTCCGTCGTCCACAGGGTGTCTTTCCCCTGCCGTGGAATCCCGTCCGGGTCGGTGTAGGCCACCTCGTGAGCGCTGTTTATCTCCAATCCCGGATGGCTCGGATCGTAGTCGGCGCAGAACATCTGGTCTGTGTGGTCGTACGGAACGTGGCCCGTGTGCCACCGCTGCACGCCCGTCAGTCCGTTCGTCGGCGTCGGCACACCGCCCACCCTGTCCACAAAGTCGAGCACGCCGTCCCAGAAGAACTCGTCGTATCCGTCTCCGTCGACGTCGACGTAGTTGTACTCGTGGGTGGTGTACGCCCGCCAGGTGATGCTGTATTCCCTGGAAAGCGAGTAGGAACCGGCATTGTTAACGAGCCTCCATATCGAGAGGCTCTGCCCGCTGTGCCCGTGACACACGATGTCCTGCGGATAGGATGTGTTGCGAACCGTACATATGCCGAGGCGGTCTTGGATTTCCGACGCCTCACTTGTCCCGGCGGCGGGGGTGCTTGCCAGTATCTTGGGCGGAGGCACGCTGAAGTCCCACGGCGGCGCCGGTGGATTGGGGTCCGTCTGCACCACGTATATCGCCCGGCCCCACGCCGAGCCGGTCCACTTCGGTGCTACCACCGCCACCTCGTTCTTTCCGTCCCCGTCGAAATCCCATATCAGCGCGTTGCGCGCGGGCTTGCCCGAATGGTTCCCGGGCGGCGACGCCGGCGCGTTCGGTACCTTCCAGCACCAAAGCGGCGTCATCGTTCCCGTCCCGCCTCCCCAGTTGATGTTGAGGCGAACGGCCAGGAGAATCTCGTCCGACATGTAGATGACCGCATCGCGATCGTCGTTGTTTATGCCTTCCACGTCCCCGAAGTACACCGAGCCGGGAAACTCATTCCATCCCCCCACGTCGTGACTGTGGTTCAGCCACGCGCTGAATTCGGCGGGGATGGAGATGGCCATCTTCCCCATCTGAAGCCCCGGGCCGGGCGGTATCGAAGCATTGATCGGATCCGGCGCAGGCGGCCATTCGCTGTCGTACCCGAGCGCGCCAAGCAGAATTACGAGACCGGCGACCGACGCACTGATTGCGAACACGAGTCTTCGACGCATGTTCCACCCTCCTACTCGGCAAAACGTTTCTGATGCCGCTTCAACCCCCCGTGTTGAGGCTTCCCGCGAGGTACATGTCCCCGTCCGTGGTAATGCACCCCACGGCTTCTCCGAGAGAGTTCTTTATGATGAAAGACCCGATAGGTGGCGTCACCGACACCTGGTTCTCATAAACGGAACCTGCGAGCGCTAGGTCCCCCGTGTTCGCCAGCGCAGCAACGACCACGCCGGCCTCGTTCTTCACCAGAAAGTCGGCCCCTGCCGTCCCGCGCGGCGTCGTGCTCTCTGTCACCGAGCCCGCCAGAACAAGGTTCCCGGCCTCGTCCCATTCCGCCAGCGTCTCTCCTGCATTGCCTGTGATGCGAAGGTCCGCCGTGTTCGTCGGCAGGTCGGCGTACATGAAGGGATACCTTATCATGTCCATCCGCCAGCGCAAGTAATCCAGCGACTCACGCGGCGAAGGATGCAGGTTTGGGTTGGCCAGCGGCGTGGTATTGTAGAAGATGTTTACGTGCAGCGGCGTCACCGCAATCGCCTCTTCGCGGTAGTCCCTGCCTACGTCGAACCCCATCGGGAACCACCTCCCATGCCCGGGATACGCCTCGCCCAGCTTCTCGTAGTAATGCGACCAGCGCCCCGGCCCCCCGTATTGGTTGATCATGTCCACCCCCCACTGCTGCACCCTGTCCCCGTAGTAGCCTTGGTAGTATTCCCACCAGAGTGTGTATCCGTCTTCCTGCCAGGATTGCGTCACTTGTGTCGCGTTCGGCATCCCCGCCGGCGGAGGCCCCGGAAGCCAATCGCCTTTCTCCCCCATCCGCCAGATCACCAGCGTATGCCAGAAATAGTCGATGATCTCGTCGGATGAGTAGTCACCGTCCCAGTCGATTTGCTCCATCTCGTAAGCCGGCCCCGTCGCCCGTTGGATCGGGATCGTGTTTTCCCCGTCCAGCTTCACCGTCACCCAGTACGCCCCGTCCACGGCAAGCTCGTCCTGCTGGGCGTCCACGGCGTAGTGTCCCGCCAGCCACGTCTCCCCTCCCCGGACCGTCGGATAGCTCCAGCTCTTGGGAACGTGAATCGTCTCCAACCCCGGCCTCGATTTGCTCCAGTTCCCCGAGTATAGCGTCTGCGGATGGCTGAACGGGCAGTCGGCGTTCTCGCGCAGCACATGCCCGTCCACAGTCCACAGCGTGTCTTTCCCGTTCCTCACTATCCCGTCGGGGTCCGTGTACTGCCCCTCGGGCGCGCTGTTTATCTCCAGCCCCGGATGTGCAGGGTCGTAATCGGCGCAGATCATCTGGTCCATGTGATCGTACGGAACGTGCCCCGTATTCCACACCCAAACGCCCGTCAGCGGATCGCCGGGATTCGTCGGCGTCGCCACTCCGCCTACCCTATCGACGAAGTCCAGCACCCCGTCCCAGAAGAACTCGTCATAACCGTCCCCGTCAATGTCCGCGTAATTGAACTCATGTGTCACCGGCGCACGCCAAGGAATGCTGTACTCCCGATCCAGAGAATACGTGCCTCCGTTATTCGTCAGCTTCCAGATCGATACGCTCGAGCCGTCGTGCGAGTGGGACACTATGTCCTGCGGGTACGCCGTGTCTCGGACCTTGCAAATCCCCAGCCTCTCCTTGATCTCGAGCTGGTTCGTGGACTGGGCCTCCGAGGTGGCAAGTATCTTCGGCGGCGGCACGCTGAAGTCCCACGGTCCGGGAGGAGGAGTCGGGTCTGTCTGCACCACGTAGATCGCATTGCCCGACGACTGCTTCGGCGCCATTACGGCGACTTCGTTCTTCCCGTCCCCGTCGAAATCCCAAATAAGGCAGTTCCGCGCCCCAGGCCCCGGATGGTTCTCCGAAGGAGGATCGGCAGGCGCTCTTGGGACTTTCCAGCACCACAGCGGCGTCATCCACCCCGTGCTGTTGGACCAGTTGATGTTCAGCCGCGCCGCGAAGACGATCTCCGCCGCCATCACGATGACAATGTCGAGATCCCCGTCATTCTCTCCCTCAACGTCCCCTATCGTCGCCGACAGCGGGAAAGTCATCCATCCAACGTCATGGCTGTGATTAAACCACGCGGAGAACTCCGCCGGGATGGCGATCGACACCTTCCCCATTTGCAGGCCGGGCCCCGGGGACATTCGAGAGTTGACCGGATCGGCCGCCGGCGGCCATTCGCTGTCGTACCCTAATGCTGACGAAGACGCGAAGAGAATCAGAAGAAGCGAAGAGGCGAAAGGGAGGAACGCACCCCGCATATGTAGCCCTCCTTGGGCTGACACGCTGCCAGTCGCGTTGACGACCTATGCCCCTGCCGGCCGAGCAGTCCCCCCGGATGAATAAATAATACCACAAAATCCCCCCTCTTGCACAAGATAAACCCTCTGAGAAGGCGGGCACAAAGCGCACTTGCCGCAGTCTTCATCCGCAACCGACCGGATCACTCACCTGCCCTCCGCCGCCTGCATTATCCGCGCAACCCTCTACGGCTCCCCTGCAACCTGGCTCTCACCCCACAATTTACGGATACGCGCCCAGTTCCCGCCGAGTGTCGTTCTTTTCTGACGGCTTCTTCAGCCCCCCGAGTCCGAAGTGGGCCGCCACCCCATACAGCGTCATGTACAGTGTCGGCACCACCACCAGCGTCAGCACCGTCGCGAACGCGAGCCCGAAGATCACCGTCGTCGCCATGTTACCCCACCACTGGCTCGACTCGCCCCGCAGCACCCATCTGAATTCGAGGAAATCGAAGCTCACCCCGGTCGCCATCGGCGTTAGTCCGAGGATCGTCGTCGTTGCCGTAAGCAGCACCGGCCTCAGCCTCGTCACCCCCGCCTCAACCACCGCCTTCAATAAATCCGCTCCCGCCTGTTGCAGTTGCCGCGTGTACGCCAGCAGCACGATCGCGTTGTTCACGACGACTCCAGCAAGACTGATGATCCCAATGCCCGTCATTATGATGCCGAATGGATACCCGCGTACCATCAACCCCGTCATCACGCCGATGAGCGAAAGGATCACCGTGGTCATTATTATCAGCGGGACAACAAGCGAGTTGAATTGCGCCACCAGGATCATCACTATCAGCAGCAGCGCAATGATAAACGCCTTCCTCAAGAAGCCCGTCGCCTCCCCCATCTGTTCCTGCTCCCCCGCGTATTCGATCCGATATCCCGGCGGAAGCTCCAGTTCCTCCAGCCTCTTCGCCGCATCCGCCAGCACAGCCTGACCCAGCCTCCCCTCCGCATCCGCCGTCAGCGTCACTACCCGCTTCTGATCCACGCGGGTTATCGTGCCGAACCCGCCCCTATAGTCGAATTCGCCCACCGAACTCAGCGGCACAGGCTCTCCCATGTTGTTCGGCACCTGCAAGCGCATGAGGTCGTCTATTCTCACCCGCTGCGAAAGCGGCAGCCTGATCGTGATGTCGTACTCGTCGTTGAACTCCCGATATGTCCCCACGGGCGTGCCGAAGATGGCCGTCTTCAGAAACCTCCCTATCGTCGCCGTATCCACCCCCAGCAACATCGCCCGCCGCCGGTCGACCTTGAATGCCAGCTCCGGCTTCGTCGCCTCCAGGTCGCTTTGGAGGTTCACCAGCCCCGGCACGTCCGAAATCATCCGCTTCGCCTTCTCGCTCAATTCGCCCAGCACGGCGAAGTCCTTCCCAATTATTCGAGCCGTCACGGGCGCTCCCGTCGGCGGTCCTTCCTCTTGCTGCTGGATTCTGATCTCCGCACCCGCTATGTCCGCCACGTCCTTGCGGATATTCGCTATGACCTCCTTCGACGGGCGCTTCCTGTCCTCATAGTCGTAAAAAGTGAGCGTTACGCGCGCATTGTGCGGCCCTCCGCCGCCCCCTCCGAACATCCCTCCCCCCGCGCCGCCAACGTCCGTCACCACGTACTCAAGATACTCCTCGTACGGCGGAAGCCGACCCTCCACGAGACGCGCGCGTCGGTCCGACTCGCGTATGTTCGTTCCCTGCGGGCTCCTTATGTCGATATAGGCCTGCTCGGGGTCGACGTCGGGGAAAAGTTCAGTACCCGCCCCGACAATCCGATACACTTGCATCGTGCCGACGAACAACAGTACCGCCAGAGCCAGCGTCTCGAAGCGGTACTCCAGCGCCGTTTCAAGCAGCCGCTTGTATCCCCGGATGAACCAGTGTTCCCTTGATCGCCTCTTCGCCGTCTTGCTCACGAAGACTGAGGAAATCGTGGGGCTTATCACCAGCGCGACGAAGAGCGAGCTGCTCAGCGTGATGATGAGCGTTATCGGCAGATACTTCATGAAGTCGCCCATCATCCCGGGCCAGAACAAAAGAGGCGAGAAAGCCGCCACCGTCGTCGCCGTCGATGTAGCCACCGGCCACGCCACTTCCTTCGTGCCCGATATCGCCGCCTGGATCCGGCTCTGACCAAGCTGCACGTGCCTGTAAATGTTCTCGACGATCACTATGGCGTTATCCACCAGCATCCCAAGCGCCAGGATCAGGCCGAAGAGCACTATCATGTTCAGCGTGTACCCCAATGCCTGTATCAGCGCGAAGCTCATCAGCATGCTCAGCGGAATCGCCGTCGCCACTATCGCGCTCGTCCGAAAACCCAGGAACAGGAAAAGCACCCCCACCACCAGCACCAGCCCCGTCAGAATGTTGTTCTCCAAGTCTTTCACCGTGCTGCGAACGAAGTCGGAGTAATCAAGCGTGACTTTGAACTTCAATCCCGCCGGCGCTTCCTCGCGGAACTCCTCCAGCACCATCTTCACCGCGTCGGCGACGAACACGATGTTCGCTCCCACGCGCTTCTGTACGCTTATCGTTACGCTGTCCGCGCCGTTCATGCGCGAATAGCTCGTCCTGTCCTTGAAGGTGTCGTTGATCTTCGCCACGTCGGAAAGGTAGATGGGGTTGCCGTTTCGCACCGCCAGCAGCAGATAGTCTATCTCGCCCGGATCCTCGAACTCCGCCGGAATCCGCACGTTGAACTTCACCCCTTCGGTTTCCAGGCTGCCTGCGGAGATGTTCACGTTTTCGGAGGGGATCAGGGCGATCAGTTCCGGTATCGTCAAGTCGTACGCAGCAAGCCTATCCGCATCAACTTCCACACGGATCTCCCGCTCGAGCGCCCCGCTCACGTCCGCCTTCAGGACTCCCGGAATCGACTCGATCGCATCCGAAAGCTCGTCCGCAACCGCCTTCAGCCGCACAGGCGAGATGTCGCCCGAGACGGACATCATCATGATCGGGAATTCCGCCACGTTGACCTCTTTCAAGAAAGGCTCGTCCGCGTCCGCGGGCAGTTCCGGCTTCGCCAAATCCACCCTGTCTCTGACATCCCTCAGAGCATCGTCGATGTCCACGTCCGGGTCGAACTCGAGCGTGACCAGCGACACGCCCTCCGAGCTCGTAGAGGTCATCTCCTTCAGCCCGTCCAGACCCTTCAGCTCCTTCTCCAGCTTGATCGTCACCGACGATTCGATATCCTCGGGTGATACACCCTCGAGGGTCGTCGTGACGAGAACGTAAGGGATCGGCACGTCGGGCGCCGCCTCCCGCGGCAGCGTGAGGTAGCTGTACGCGCCCGCGAACACGATCAGCACAACCAGCACGCCCACGGTCGTCCGGTTCTTGATTGCGGCGTCGGAAATAATCATCTTCGACCCTTAACGTTCGCCAACTACTTCTACCCGCTGACCCGGCGCGACGAATCGGTGCCCCGCCACGATCAGGCGGTCTCCCGGTTCGAGCCCGCTCACGATCTGCACCTCCTCCCCCTTGATCACGCCCAGTTTCACGTCGCGCCTCTGCGCAGTCATCTCTTCCGACCCTTCTTCGACAACGTACACCGCCTTGCCCTCCTCCAGAGGGATCACCGCATACAGCGGGATCATGATAACGCCCTTCAGCACCCGCCGGAGCAGCCGCACTCGCACGATCTGTCCGCTCCGCAGCTCCCTCTGCCGGTTGTCCACCGAGATCTCCGCGCGCGTCGAGCGCGTCCCCTCATCGGCGAGTTCGCTTATGTACGAAATGGGCCCCTGGAATTCCCGCTCTTCCCCCTTCACGGCGGCCAGCACTTCCGCCTTGTCTCCCGTCGCGAGAAACGGCACGTCGCTTTCCGGCACCCGGACCGCCACCTTGGCCGTGTCCATGTCAACGATCTCAGCCACCACCATCCCAGGCGAAACGTACTCGCCCTCCTCCACCGGCAGCCTATTCAGAATGCCGGCGGCCGGAGCCGCGATCTTCGCCCGCTCCAACATCGCCTTTGCCGTTGCCAACGTTGCGCCGCTCAGCTCCATTCGCGAGATCGCCTGTTCCAGCTCGCTCTCCGTCACGTCCCCTCCCTGCTCGTAGAGGAACTTCGTCCTGTCGTACTCACGCTCGTCATATCTCGCCTGCGCCCGGGCTCGCTCGTACTCCGCCTGGAGCAAGTCAGTGTTTATCTCGATAACGAGTTCACCCTTCTCGCAGGGAGAGCCCTCTTTCACGTGTATCCGCTCGACCCTCCCCGCGACCTCCGCCGCGACCTTCACTATCCGGTTCGGCTCCACCACTGCCGGCAGCAGCAGCGTGTCCGCCATTTCCGGCAGCGCCTTCACCACCTGCACCTCCACGTTCGTCGGCGGGGGTTCCGCGGCCTCAAGCTTGCGCTCGCTCCTCGCCTTCGTGATCGAGCGAGCCGCCAGGGAAACGGCGACCACTAACACCAACACCCCCGCCACTATCAGCAGCGAAACAACCCTTCGTGAAGCTTTCTTGGGCACCGTTTCCTCCTCGGTTGGCCTTTTCCGCCTGTCGTTCCCGGAACGCGGTCCGCTCCCCTTGCTGTGCCAGCGCTCCATTTTAGCGCTCGCGATCCACCCCCATGGCCGCGTGCCTCGTCATGTGGTTGAATAGTCGAATTCTATCCCTCGCGGCCGTTATGCGCAATCCCGCGCCTCACGCGGCGCTACTCCTCCTCTCTCTCGCCGACTGCACCCGTCACTCATCTGTGCTATAATCAGCGACATCTGTCTCATAGGGAGCCGAACCGGCACTATGGCTGCGGCCGAACGCGAGAACCCAACCAGAGACCAGCGAGAGAAGGAACGCGAGCGCCGCCGCGCTTCCATAAATAGGCGCAGGAATGAGAAGATCCTCTTCGACTTCGGTCCTCCTCCCGCGCATAAGCTCCAGTGCCCCATCGTGGACGCCCACTCCCATCCCAATACCCCCGAGCGCACCGAGACCCTCGTCCGCGTGGCGCAAAGCTACGGCGTCACCGGGATGCTCGGTATAACCTCTCTCGACCGCGCCTCCGAGCTTCGCCGCGCCTTCCCCGGATTCTTCGAGTTCGCGGTCAGCTTCTCTTACAATCATCTCGACGACATTCACCGGTTCCACCGGGACAATCTCGCTCTGCTCGAACGCGCCCGTCAGGAGAGCTTTTCGGTAGTCAAGTTTTGGTTCAAACCCGAATTCAACGAGGCCCAGGGCCTGAAACTCGACGACCCCCGCATGGACCCGCTCTTCGACAAGATGGCCGATCTGGGGTTCGCCGGCCTCGCCCATATCGCTGATCCCGACATCTGGTTCACGACCCGGTACCGGGACTCGGCAAGGTTCGGCACCAAGGAAGAGGCATTCGTTCAGCTCGAAAGAAGGCTCGAATCGCATCCCGACGTCAGCATCGTCGGCGCCCATCTCGGCGGCGACCCCGAGAATCTTTCCCACGTCAGCGGCCTCCTCGACTCCCACCCCAACTTCGCAGTCGACTGCAGCGCCACCAAGTGGGTCGTCCGCGAGCTCAGTCAAAAGCGCGACGAGTCGCGCCGCTTCTTCTTCCAACACCAGGACCGCATCATCTTCGGAACTGACCTCGTCGCCTGGCAGGGCGCTCCCGTCAGGCACTACGCATCCCGCTATTGGACGCTGCAAAAGCTGCTCGAAACCGACTACGACGGCCTCTCGCCCATATACGACAATGACGGGCGAGGCGAGGTGAACCTCAAGGGCTTGGACCTTCCCAAAGAGATACTCGAAAAGCTCTACTACCGCAACGCCGGCAAATGGCTCAAGATACACGTCGCCTGCCGGCCCTCAAAGTGCCGGAGAGAAAAATGAACTTCATAGTATTCATGTTCGACACGATGCGGCCCGACCACCTGGGCTGCTACGGGAACAACTGGATCAAGACGCCCAACTTCGACAGGTTCTCCCAAGAGGCCACTGTCTTCGAGCGCGCCTACGCCGCCTCCTTCCCCACCATCCCAAACCGCACCGACCTCTTCACCGGCCGCTACGGCGAGCCCCTTCACCCGTGGGTGCCTCTCGCTCACAAGCAACGCACCCTTCCCTGGGTCATGGGCGAGAAGGGCTACGTGACTCAACTCATCAACGACACACCACACCTGATCAACCGTGGGACCGGATTCGACGCCCCCTTCCACGCCTGGTGGATGATCCGGGGGAACGAGGTCGACCGCTATCGCACCGACTGCGCAAAGCTCGAGCTGGACTTCCCTCGCGAAAAGATGATGGGGGACTTGGCCGAGCTCGCCTACTCGCAATACCTCCGCAATACCCTGGGCCGCCGCCTCGAACGCGAGCATTTCGCCCCACAGGTCCTCCGGGCCGCGACTGACTGGCTCGAGCAGAACTACTGCCACAAGAACTTCTTCCTGTGGGTGGACAGCTTCGATCCGCACGAACCTTGGGACCCGCCCAAGCACTACCTCGACCTCTACGACCCCGGCTTCAAGCGAGGCGTCCCGCCCAACTTCTTCAACAATCCCGCCATCACCCCCCGCGAGCGCCGGCACCT
>Ga0180432_10006503_pt1 | contig 15135 bp, 9 predicted proteins | sample SS_ome_10_FD_132414 | JGI IMG/M metagenome (GOLD analysis project Ga0180432, IMG submission 132414) | Hypersaline lake sediment archaeal communities from the Salton Sea, California, USA - SS_1_MS_2 metaG | ecosystem: Environmental > Aquatic > Non-marine Saline and Alkaline > Hypersaline >... | reverse complement strand
CGTACGTAGGATTCATACTCGGGACGGGGACCAATACCGCTTACGTTGAAAAAAACCGGAACATTGCAAAGATCACACATCCGGACCCGGAAGGAAAGCAGGCCGTGAACGTGGAGTCTGGAAATTTCGACAAATGCCCTCGAAGCCCTTTGGATCTCTCTTTGGATGCCGCTACCGAAAATCCCGGCCGAAACACGTTCGAAAAAATGATATCCGGTGCCTACCTCGGCAGCCTGACTCTCGTCGTTCTCAAAAAAGCGGCAGAGGAAAATCTTTTGAGCCGTGAGGGGCGCCGGGTGATTGGAGCCCTCAAAGTCTTGACCACCGAGGGAGTCAACCGTTTTATGATCAACCCCAAGGGAAAAGAGCCTTTTGATTCAAAACGGATGCCGGATTCGGACATAGAGCTGATGCATGCCATCTGTTCGGCATTGATTGACAGAGCCGCTTATCTGACATCCATCAATATCGGGGCCGCGGTGATCAAATCAGGGGAAGAGGATGAGCCTGACCTTCCGGTCTGCGTCAACGCAGAGGGTTCGACTTTTCACAAGACCAAAGACTTGCGCCGCCGCACAGGAGCCTATCTGGAAGATCTTCTCCTTTCCAAAGGAATTCATCACAAAATCGTCCAAAGCCCGGAGGCGTCTTTGGTCGGCGCCGCCATCGCCGGTCTAACCTGGCGCGGCGGGCACAGGAACTTTCCATCCGGACAGGATTGAACAGTCATGGTGAAAGCCTTGACAGTCTTGCCTTCTCAGCGATTGTTGACTCCATGGGGATCCTGTGCTAAAAAGATTATCTAACGGACTGTACCGATACTTGAGCGAGTTCTTTTCTCCCCTGTTCGGTTGATTCCGGTTTTTTTCAGGAATTCCGGAATAGCGAACCACCAGGAATACGCTGGAAAAGAGAAATCACAGGACCGGCCCACTCTTATCGAGGAGACCACGATGCATAAGCTCGTCTTGCTTCGCCACGGAGAAAGCACTTGGAACAGAGACAATCTATATACGGGCTGGACGGACGTCGACCTGTCGGAGAAAGGGCTCCGGGAAGCACGGGCATCAGGAATAATTCTGAAGAAGGAAGGCCATTATTTCGATATCGCCTTTACCTCGGTCCTGAAAAGAGCCATCCGGACGCTTTGGATTGTCCTCGATGATCTTGACCAAATGTGGATTCCCGTGCGGCGTTCATGGCGTTTGAACGAACGTCACTATGGAGCCCTGCAAGGATTGAACAAAGCGGAGACAGCTGAGACATACGGAGAGGAACAGGTCATGCTCTGGCGTAGAAGCTATGACGTCCGGCCGCCTCTTTTAAAGGAAGACGACAGGAGATATCCCGGCAAAGATCCCCGCTATGCCAGGGTTCCCAAACATTTGATTCCCAGGGGAGAGTGCCTTAAAGACACGGTATCCCGGTTCCTTCCCTTTTGGGAGGACGCCATCGCCCCCGCTGTCTGGGAAGGGAAGCGTATCATTATATCCGCTCACGGCAACAGCCTGCGTGCTCTCGTCAAACATCTCGATGACATCAGTGACGAGGAAATCGTCCATTTGAACATACCGACGGGGATACCGCTGGTCTATGAACTCGATGATGATCTCAAGCCGCTAAAGAGCTTTTATCTCGGCGATCCTTCCTCTATTGCCGAAGCCGCGGAGGCGGTGAGGAAACAGGGAATGAAAAATGCCTGATTGACCAGGGAAGGTCAGGCCGAAGATAAGGAGGAAATTATGCTGAATCTGGAAAAAATCGAGAGTCTTTTGGGCAGGGATGCCCATACACTGCTCTCTTTCAATTCTCCGAAAATTCCGAAAGAGCGTCTCCATATTCCCGGACCGGATTGGGTGGATCGCGTTTTCGCGCTCTCTGACCGTCCCGTCCCCGTGCTGCGAAGCATGCAGGCCCTTTTTGCCGGAGGCCGCCTGGGAGGGACCGGATATGTATCGGTTTTGCCCGTAGATCAGGGCATCGAGCATTCGGCGGGGGCTTCATTCGCTCCCAACCCGGATTACTTTGATTCGGAAAAAATCCTTCAACTGGCTATTGAGGGAGGCTGTAATGCCGTTGCTTCGACGCTGGGTGTGCTGGGAAGCGTGGCCCGGAAATACGCGCACAAAATCCCTTTCATTCTCAAAATCAACCACAACGAGCTGCTGTCTTTTCCCAATACATATGATCAGATACTCTTCGCCTCAGTAGAGCAGGCCTGGGATTTGGGAGCCGTTGCCGTCGGGGCCACCATCTATTTCGGTTCTGAAGAGAGCGGGCGCCAAATCCAGGAGATCAGCCAGGCATTTCAGCTGGCGCATGAGCTCGGCATGGTCACCATCCTCTGGTGTTATCTGCGGAATACTGCTTTTGTTTTGGAGGGCCAGGATCATCACACCAGCGCCGATTTAACGGGACAGGCCGATCATCTGGGGGCGACGATCCAGGCCGATATCATCAAGCAGAAAATGCCCACCCATACAGGAGGCTATGCGGCCTTGAACAAAGCCGGCTCCTACGGCAAGTATGATGATCGGATTTATTCGGAGCTTTCGAGCGCCAATCCGATCGATCTGACGCGCTATCAGGTCGCCAACCAGTATATGGGCAGGATCGGACTCATCAACTCGGGCGGCCCCGCAGGGAAAGACGATCTTGCACAGGCGGTCAGGACGGCCGTCATCAATAAGAGAGCGGGAGGGATGGGTCTTATCAGCGGCAGGAAGGCCTTTCAAAAGCCTCTTGAAGAAGGGATCGCACTTTTGCATGCCATTCAGGATGTGTATCTGGAAGAAGGAATTGCCGTTGCCTGATCGGTTCATCCTCCGGGAAGGGGAACCAGGGTACGTGAGCCGGGATTTGAGCGCTCCGGCCGGGATGACGCCGGATATTGAACCCCAAGATCCGTGTGCAGGATGAGGCCGGGCGGTTTCAACCTCAGTGTCGAAAAATTGGGGGATTGCCGCATTGCTTCGCCCATATCGGGCCTGCCTTTCGTCAAAGAGGGGGAAGGCGTCCTTTTCCACCGCAAACTCGCCGATGCCGAAAATTTCCTGAAGGCCGGGAAGGCCTTGCCTCATTTCGAGATGGCCGGCCCTAGAGAGAAAATCTACTTCGATCCTTCGAAGCTTAAGTGCGGAATTGTAACCTGCGGCGGTCTATGCCCGGGATTGAATGATGTCATCAGGGCCATCGTCATGAGTCTTTTCTACCATTATAACGTGAAAAGCGTCTTCGGCTTTCGATTCGGCTTCGAAGGATTGGTCCCTTCTTTCGGGCATACACCGATCGAGTTGAATCCCGGGATTGTGGATGATATTCATAAATGGGGAGGAACCATCCTGGGTACCTCAAGGGGCCCTCAGGATGTATCCGAGATGGCCGATACGTTGGAACGTATGAACGTCAGGATTTTATTTGCCATCGGGGGAGACGGCACCCTTCGCGGATGCAGCGCCATCGCAGAAGAGATAAAGAAGAGGGAGTCGAAAATAGGCGTGATCGGTGTTCCCAAGACCATAGACAATGACATCTCCTATGTGGATCAATCCTTCGGCTTCGATACCGCCGTCAGCGAGTCCAGAACGGCGATATACTCGGCTCATACGGAAGCTCTGGGCATAAGAAACGGCGTCGGTCTTGTAAAACTGATGGGCCGTTACTCCGGGTTCATAGCCGCCTATGCCTCGCTTGCCAACAACGATGTTAATTTCTGTCTCGTTCCCGAAGAACGCTTCAGCCTGGATGTTTTTCTCAAAGCTTTGCAGCAAAGGCTGCAGGCGCGGGGACATGCCGTTATCGTGGTGGCCGAAGGGGCGGGACAGGACCTGATGGGAAAATACGAAAAAAGGGATGCCTCGGGGAATCTGCTGCTTAATGATATTGGTTTCTTCCTCAAAGAAAGCATCAAGGGGCATTTTCAAAGGATTCATATGGAAGTGAATTTGAAATACATCGATCCCAGTTACATGATAAGGAGTGTGCCCGCCAATGCCCGGGATTCGGCCTATTGCCTGCTTCTCGGCCATAACGCCGTGCATGCAGGCATGGCCGGCCGGACAAACATGCTGGTCGGCCTCTGGAATAACCGGTACACGCATGTGCCCATCGCATTGGCCGCCTTTGAACGGAAAAAACTCGACACGGAAAGCCGCCTTTGGAGTGATGTGCTTTCCTGTACAGGCCAGCCGGGAAAACTCATTTAGCTTGGATTAGCGGCGGAAAAACCTATTATCTCTTTTTCTCTGGAGGTTGCCGGTGGCGAACGAAACTCGTCTGAGAAAGGATGCCGAAACCATTTTCCGGTCATCTTTGCAGGCGGTAGATGCCTTGCAAGCCGTCAAGAAACATCTTGTCCGGAGAAACGAAGACCTGGCGGCCGGAGAGCGCACTTATGACCTTTCCGCTTTCGCCTCCATCTCTGTGGTCGGTGCGGGCAAGGCGTCTGCAGCCATGGCCCAAGCCGTGGAGGAGGTTCTGGGAAACCGGTTGACCGAAGGTCTCGTCACCGTCAAATACGGGCATGCGCTGCCCTTAAGCACCGTGCGCTGCCGGGAAGCGGGGCATCCCGTCCCTGATGCGAGCGGATTGCAGGGCAGCCGGGATATCGTCCGACTTCTGGAGGCAAAGGGAGAGAAGGATCTTGTGCTCTGTTTGATATCGGGGGGAGGCTCCGCTCTCCTGCCTTACCCTGTTGAGGGGATAACGCTCCAGGACAAGCAGGATCTCACCAAAGCCCTTCTAGAAAGCGGAGTCGCCATTCAGGAGATGAATGCGCTGCGCAAGCATGTTTCTCAAGTGAAGGGGGGCCGTTTGGCCTGGACGGCCTATCCGGCCACTCTCATTGTGCTGATCCTTTCCGATGTTGTGGGGGATGATCTGGAGAGTATCGCCTCCGGACCGACCGTGCCCGACAGCAGCACTTTCGCCGATTGCCTGAGTATTCTGGACAAGCATGCGCTCCGGGACAGGATTCCGCCCGCAGCCCTCCTGCATCTGGAGAGAGGGGCGGAAGGGAGGCAGGATGAGACGCCGAAAAAGGATGCGCCCGCCTTCCGGGGAACGCAGAACTTGATCGTCGCCAACAACATGATGGCCATTCAGGCAGCCAGAAAAAAGGCGGAATCCCTGGGATACAACACGCTGGTTCTTTCTTCTTTTGTCGAGGGGGAATCAAGAGAGGCCGCGAAAATGCATGCGGCCATCGCCAGAGAGATATTGAAAACAGGCAATCCGGCACCAAGGCCCGCCTGTGTCATTTCAGGAGGAGAGACGACGGTCACCGTTCATGGGAAAGGCCTTGGAGGACGAAACCAGGAATTCGTGCTCGCGGCAGCTCTTGAATTGGATGGTTTGCCCGGTGTGGTGATGTTGAGTGCGGGGACGGACGGGACCGACGGTCCTACTGAAGCCGCAGGGGCCGTGTGTGATGGAGCGACGGTGCAGAAAGCCCGCGCGGCGGGTCTGGATGCTGCCCTTTACCTGGCCGAAAACGATTCCTATCATTTCTTTGCCCGGTCCGGAAATCTGGTCGTCACAGGGCCGACGTATACCAATGTGATGGATTTGAGATTGATTCTCGCAGGCTGAAAAATAGAATCTTCGGAAGGCCGGGGCAGCCGTCAAGCCTGAATGAGCCAATCCCTTGAAGCGTGGACTATCATGCGAGTGACGGCGTCGGCGGACAGTCCCGAAGATTTGGGGGTTTTGAAGGAATGATCCCCGCCCTCGATGACTTTCATGGTCCAGGAGGTCTTGAGACCCTTCAAAATCCCGCGCATCAGATCCAAATCGCACAGGGGATCCCGAGTCCCTGCAAAAAGCAGGACTGGGATATTGATGCGATTCAGATGGGCGTCCCTGAGCCTGTCCTTTTTTCCTGCGGGGTGGAGAGGATAGCCTAAAAGAATGAGCCTGGAAGCGGGCATGCGGCCTTCGGCTATCAACTGGGAGGCGATACGGCCGCCCATGGATTTCCCCGCGGCTGCAATGCGGGTGTTGCCATAGCGGGGATGTTCCTTGAAAAAAGAGTATGCGGACAGCCATGTGGCTTCCAGAACAGGCTGCCTGTCGGGTGCCTTTTTGCCTTTTTCTTTATAAGGGAAGTTGAATCGGAGGGATGTCATTCCCGCAGCGGCGAATCCTTCTGTCAGGGCGACGATCAGCGGATGGTTCATGTCATTGCCGGCGCCATGGGACAGAATCACAGAGGGCCTGTTCTTTTCTTCCCGTGAGGGTGATGCATGGATGATCCCGGATACCTCCACTTCGCTGTCGACCGGGATGGTGACCTTTTCAATATTCATTTTGTCCTCGTTTATTAGTTTTCGTCACAGGCCGGGCCCCGGCGTCCGGCCGGGTCGGGACCGTGCAAACGCTTTTTCAAAAAGCGTCCGGTGTGGGAAATGCCTGATTTGACGGCATCTTCCGGAAATCCTTGAACGACGATTTCTCCGCCTTTGTCCCCGCCTTCGGGCCCCAGATCGATTATGTAATCTGCGCATTTGATCATATCCAGATTGTGTTCGATGACCACAACAGTATGGCCTTCTTCGACGAGCCTCTGAAAGGTCTGAAGAAGCACGGCGACATCGTGAGAATGAAGGCCGATGGTGGGTTCATCGAAAAGGTAAAGAATGTGCTTGTGTTTTTCGTGAACGAGATTGTAGGCGAGCTTTATCCTCTGGAGCTCGCCTCCGGATAGCGTTGTGGTCGGTTGCCCCAGCCTTAAATAGGCCAGCCCCACTTCCATGAGGGGCTTGAGCTTCCTTTGGATTTTCGGATGTCCGGAGAAAAAGGCATAGGCCTCTTCGATACTCATGCCGAGAACATCATCGATGTTTTTCCCCTTGTATTTGACCTCCAGGATTTCACTCTTGAATCTTTTTCCCCCGCAGGCCTCGCAGGTCAGAACGACATCCGAAAGGAATTGCATTTCAACGATCTGGCGCCCGGCTCCCTTGCATTCTTCGCAGCGGCCGCCGTCGGTATTGAAAGAGAAGAAACCGGGCTTGAAGCGCAAGGCTTTGGCTTCCTTGGTTTGACTGAAGAGCAAACGGATTTCATCCATGGCCTTCGTATACGTTGCCGGGATCGACCGTGGAGAAGCGGAGAGCGGAGATTGGTCGACCATGATGATTTTATCCACCTGTTCCTTTCCCTTGATTTCTTTGAATCCGTCCCATGCTTCGCCTCTCCATCCCTTGTAGAGGACGTCGTAGAGGAGTGTGCTCTTCCCCGATCCCGAGACGCCGGTGAGGCAGGTGAAGGCAAAGAGAGGAATCCGGACATCGATATTCTTGAGATTGTGCTTGTATGCGCCGGTTATGGTGATGAAGCGGCGGATCGTCCGTCTTTTATCGGGAACGGCGATGGATTTTTCTTCTCGTATGTACCGGGCGGTAAGGGAGTGCCGGGACCGCAGAAACCCGGCTTTGGATCCGGAAAAAATCACCTCCCCCCCGTTTTCGCCGGCCCTGGGTCCCAGGTCGATGACGTAGTCCGTCGATTTTATGATTTCCGGATCGTGTTCGACCACCAGAACCGTATTTCCGATGGCTTTCAGGGATTTCAGGATGGCGATCAAACGATGATTGTCCCGTGCATGGAGCCCGATGCTCGGCTCGTCCAGTACGAAGAGAGTGCCCACGAGCGAAGTACTCAGGGCGGCGGCCAGATTTATCCGCTGTGCTTCGCCTCCGCTCAAGGTGAACGTCATCCGGTCCAGTGTGATGTAATCCAGGCCGACATCGAGGAGGAATTTCAGCCGGTTTCGTATTTCATCCAGGAGCTTTTCGGCGACCTGCTTTTGAAAGGGTGACAGCTGGATCCGGGAAAAGAAGCCGCGGGCTTCGCTGACGGTCATACGCGCCACTTCACCGATGGACCGGCCCGAGATTTTGACACTCAGGGCTTGAGGGTTGAGGCGCATTTGAGCGCAGTCTGGACAGGGAACATACTTTCTGTACCGGGCCAAAAAAACTCTCACCTGTACTTTGTATTTTTTCTTTTTAAGGCGATCGAAAAAGCCGCTTACACCCTTGTATCTTCCGTCCCCTTCGAAAACGAATTTTTTCATCTCTCCGGATAGATCTTTATAAGGCGCATCCGTCGGAATGCCCCTTTTTTCGGCTTCTTCGAGGAGCCGCCGCAAACGCCTCCTCGAGACGGGTTTGGTCCAAGGCTCTACGGCTCCTTCGGCCAGGGATTTGGTTTTATCGGGGATGATTTTATCCTCGTCAAAAACAGCCAGGTCTCCGAAACCATGGCAGGTGGGACACGCCCCCTGAGGGCTGTTGAAGGAAAAGAGGTTGGGGCAGGGATCCTCCGTGACGACTCCGCAGTGTTTGCATTCAAGTTTCTCTGAGAAATGATAAACCACACCGGCGTCCGTTCGTACGGAAGTTTTTCCTCCTCCTTTGGCCATGGCCGTCTCGAGCGAATCGGCCAGGCGGTCCCGTTCCTCATTGGTCAGCGTCATTCGGTCCGCCAGCACGTTGATTTGAGAGGCGCCGGTTTCGTCCACCCGGTCAAGAGACAGAATTTCGTTGTCCCTGACATGGCGGTGAAATCCGTCTTTCCGGAGAAGCTCCAATCCTTTTTCTCTGGGCCAAGGAAAGGTGATCCACACCCGCGGGTGCTGTCCCAGGCTGAAAAGAGTATCGATGATGGCATCGATGGTGTCTCTCCGGACAGGCCGGCCGCACTGCAGGCAATGCACGGTGCCGATCCGGGCGAAAAGAACCCGAAGGAAATCATAAATCTCCGTGACGGTGGCAACCGTAGAGCGGGGGTTTTTGGTGACCGCCTTCTGCTGGATGGCGATGGCAGGCGTGATGCCCTCGATTCGATCCGCATCGGGTTTTTCCATCCTTTCCATAAACTGGCGGGCGTAAGCGGAGAGGGATTCGATATAGCGTCTCTGTCCTTCGGCATAGAGCGTGTCGAACGCCAGCGATGATTTGCCGGATCCGGAAACTCCGGTGACGACAATGAGTTTGTTCAAAGGGAGAGTGCAGTCGATTCCCTTCAGGTTGTGCACACGAACCCCTTTGAGTGTGATGTGCTTCTTGGAATCGATCATTTCCGCAATACGTTCGCTGGAATACCGGGGACGGGGATATGGATTCAGTAACCCTGATCTTTCACGATATTCTCGAACTTCAAAAAACTATTGCCACTCATTGTATTATTCAGACTGTCGGCCGGTTGATTTTCGGGCCTCCGGTATGCTTTGTGCCGACATTACCGATATCTTATTATACACCAGAATAAGAAATTGACCATTGCTCTTCCATGACGGCTTGAAAACCGGTGACACAAAGGGAATTCAGGGATTGAATCCGCAGCAACGGAAGGGGAAGCGTTTACCGGCGGGAACGGGAAGGGGCGGCCCATTCGATGATCTTTCGGTTCAATTTCTCCGGCTCAACAGGACGGGCAAGGAAGTCGGTCATCCCCGCTTCGATGCATTGATCGCGGCCTTCTTTGAAGGCCACCGCCGTCAAGGCGATGATGGGGAGCTCGGTGACGCCTCTTTCCCGGATCTCCTTGGTGGCTTCTATTCCTCCCATGACGGGCATCTGAAGATCCATCAAACAGAGGTCGTATTCCTTGTTGACCGCCATTTCTACAGCTTCCTTCCCGTTGGAAGCCAAGTCCATCTCGCACCCCATTTTGCTCAGCAAAATTTTCATGAGCTTCTGGTTGACGGGATTGTCTTCGGCCACCAGGATTTTTATTTTATGCCCGGATAATTCTTCGGCCATATGGGAAGTGACGATCTGTCCATCCTCTCTCTCGTCGCCCATCACCGTTCTCAGTACATTGATGAAATTTTTTTGTGTGACCGGTTTGGTCATGAAGGCATCGAAACCCGACGCTTTGGCTTCCCTGGCCGACCCCGGTCTGGCGTCGGAGGAAATGGCGACTAGTTTCAGGCCTCTAAGCTTTATATTGTCTTTGATCAGCCGTGCGAATTCGTATCCGTCCATTTTCGGCATCATGATATCGGAGAGGACGACATCCGGCAGATCGTCCGATTTGGAAAGCTGCTTTAAGGCTTCTACGGCTGAAGTCATTTCGCAGGTGATACGTATGCCGGCTTTGCTGCAATAGGATCGCATGAGGGTCCGGGCGTTTTCGTTGTCATCGACAACCATGGCTCTGAGGCCTCTGAGCTCTTCCGCTTCGATGGGCGTGATATCGGCTTGCGTCTCAAAATCGGATTTTTTGAGCTTCAAAATGAAGACGAATTCACTCCCTTTCCCCTCCTCGGACTCGACCCAAATCCGGCCGTCCATCTTATCCACCAACGCATTGGTGATGGCCAGCCCCAGTCCGGTACCCCCATATTCTCTGGTGGTCGATGAGTCGGCTTGAGTGAAAGTCTCGAAGATGATTTTTTGCTTTTCTTTGGAAATACCGATGCCCGTATCCTTGACGGAGATCTGCACGGGACAAAGCCCGGGTTCTGTTCCGCCGCTGTCTCCCGAATCGCGGACTTGATTGACATGAATCCCGATTTCTCCTTTTTCCGTAAATTTGATGGCGTTGTTGAGCAGGTTGAGGATTATCTGCCTTATGCGCGTCGGATCTCCTTTGAAATAGGCCGGCATATCCTCTTGATAATCATAATAGAGTTCGATTTTCTGAGTGGAGATTTTCGGCCGGCATATCTTGAGAACATCCTCTACCAGATTTTTCATATCGAAATCGATCTCTTCAAGCTGAATCTGCCGGGCTTCTATTTTTGAAAAATCCAGGATGTCGTTGATGAGAGCCAGGAGCAGTTTCCCGCTCTCCTTGATGGTCTCCAGATAGTCGATCTGCACGTCATTCAATGACGTGTCCGTTAAAATATCTGAAAATCCGATCACGGCGTTCAGGGGCGTTCTGATCTCATGAGACATATTGGCCAGAAACTCGCTTTTAGCCTTGTTGGCCGCCTCTGCGGCCTCTTTCGCCTTTTTCAGTGTGCGTTCCGTCTCTTTCCGCATCGTGATATCGGAAGCAGCGTATACGATTCCGGCGGGCGTGCCGTCCCTGTCCGAGATGGCGGACGCCGAAACGCTCATCTCGACGGGTGTGCCGTCCTTTTTCTTCCAATGCATTTCCACATCATGCAATACCCAGTCGTTGCTCAGTTTTGCAGGGAAGCTGTCCTCATCGACCGGAAAGATGAGGGACACTTTTTTGTCCTTGAGTTCTTTTTCGTCAAATCCCAGCAAGTCGCTCACGGCGCGATTCACCACTGAGATGTTGCCTTCCAAATCGGCAACCAGAATTGAGTCTTCCATGGTCTCCAGAATTTGTTTGGCTGCGAAAGAGGGGCTTATATCGATGAGTTTATAGCGCAGGATAGTCTGGCCCAAAATAAGAGCGCAAATGAATATGGGGATGTATCCGAAAGGATATACGGAAACACCGACGGTCGGCGCGAAATCCACGGCTCCGACCAGCCCTATGAGCACCCCGATGAAGATGCCCCTGAGTCGTTTCGCCTCTCTTTCGGAGGTGCTTTCAACGTAGCTGGACCAAAGAAGAATCAAATTGACCAGCATGAAGAGCCCCACATAGAGGATGAGAGAGAAGCCGTAGGAGCCGTATTCAGCGAAGTAGCCCCAGGAGTGCGGGCGGGCGTTTTCAATCAGATAGGGTGAGAAAACGAAGCCGGCACAGAATAGAGCCGATAACATGAGTGCCGCCCAGGAAAAATGCCTGTATCTTTTATACTGGCGCGTGATATCCAGAGTGAAAAGGAAGAAAAAGCTGGGGATGAAGGCCACCCCGAAGTGCTCGATGCTCGCCCAGAAAACCGCGTCTTCCGTACTGGATGCCGAATAGAGCAAGGAAAGAGATCCGAGCCATACAAAAATGCTGATGGTAACCATGAAAAAAGAGGCGCTGACTTTTGAGGCGCGGTCTTTGATCATCGTCAGCAGGCCCAGCACGAGCATGAGAATGCCGACGACCAGCGGCGGTACAGTGTGGATGTTGAGCTTAAAGATCAGAGATTCCAGGGATTGCATGAAACTCCTTTTTCTCGGCGTTCTCTTTGGTTCCCGCAGTGCTTCCGGAAACGGTTCTCTTAATCAGGAAGAGGGATTGTTTCTTCAGGCGAGTGAACAAAAAAATGAAAGCCGGCATTACGGTATCCGATCCTGCACAAATCTGTCGACGATGTGAGTACAGTATAGCATTTTTTTCCGGATTGGGAAATTCATGTTTGTGTTTGCGGAGATTGCGCTGCCGGCCAAGCGGTGGAAACGGAAACAGCGACGGATGTAACGCGAATCACTCTGTGATTTGCGGAACCGGAAGCAGGGGCCTCTTTTTTGGATGAGAGTAAGGAAACCGCATCGGCCGGTCAGGCCTGCTCGGGCCGTTCAGCCGGGCGTTTGAAAGGGGCTTTTCCTTATGTGCTGAATTTTCCGGATCCGGCGCTTTACATATGAATGCGTTTTGTTATAATAGGGCACTTATATGAGGAGGGACTCATCGTACATATGGATACATGAGTTCAAGCGAGGTGCAATGAACCGGAAGGGAGGCTTGTAGAGAAGGGAAGATTTCATTTGTGCTCTCTCGATCAGGGACTCATTGGCATGATGAACCGGAGGAGGTAAATATGCAAAAGGGGACGAAATTGGCGTTGGTTCTTGCTGCTATTCCCTTCATCACAATGGTTCTAGCCCTCCCCCTGGTGAATCGGATCCATCCCGTTATTCTGGGATTTCCCTTCCTCCTTTTCTGGATTCTTGTCTGGGTTTTGCTGACACCCGCCGTTCTCGGTTTGGCCTATCTTTGTGAAAAGAAGTTCAATGAGCCGGAGGAAGGTGAAGACGAATGAACATCGCGCTGATCATCATATTCGGCACCATCGCCGTCTCAGCCGGAGTGGGTATCTACGCTGGAAGACGGCTCAAGATGAACCTGGAAAACTGGACGGTGGCAGGCCGCCGTTTCGGAATCGTCATCATCTGGCTGCTCATGGCCGGTGAAATCTATACCACGTTCACATTTTTGGGCGCGAGCGGATGGACCTATTCCAAAGGAGCTCCCGCTTATTACATTTTGGTTTACGGCGCTCTGGCCTACACGCTTTCGTTCTTCATCCTGCCGGCGGTTTGGAAGGTGGGGAAGCGCTACGGCCTTCATACGCAGCCGGACTATTTCATCAAACGTTATGACAGCCGGTCTCTGGGCGTTTTCGTGGCTTTGCTCGGCGTCTTTTGCATCATCCCCTATCTCCAGCTTCAGCTCACAGGCCTGGGATTCATCGTCGAAGTCGCGAGCAACGGGGCCATAAGCAGCAATGCGGCGATCTTGATTGCTTTTGTTCTGACCTGTGTTTTCGTCTACACCAGCGGTCTCAGGGGAGCGGCCTGGGTGGCCATCATCAAGGATGTGATGATGATTGCCGCTGTGGGTGTGGTGGGAGTCGGGGTCCCGCTGATTTATTTCGGAAGCTTCGAAAAAATGTTCGATGTCATCATCACCAAAGCACCGCATCATTTGGTGTTCCCCGGATCGTCCCCGGACATGGGGGTCGTTTGGGTCATGTCCACGGCTTTGCTGACGGGCATGGGATTCTACATGTGGCCCCATGTTTTCGCGTCGGCCTTTTCGGCCAAGAGCCACAGGGTCATCAAGCGCAACGCCATCATCATGCCTTTTTATCAGATTCCCATCCTGTTGATTTTTATGGTGGGCTTCTCGGCGTTTTTGGTTCTTCCCGGTCTGGAAAACGGAGATCTGGCTTTTTTGGAGCTGGTGAACAAAACCTACCCCGCATGGTTCATGGGTTTTGTTGGGGCGGCGGGTGCGGTGACGGCGATGGTGCCCTCGGCCATTCTGGTGCTTTTCGCCTCCACCCTCATTTCAAAAAATGTTTACCAGACCGCATTCAATCCCCGGGCCAAGGAAGAGACCGTGATGAGGCTGTCGCGGATCATGGTGCTGGTCATCACCACCTTTGCCCTGATCTTCGCCTTCTTTTTCCCCAATGAACTGGTGCCGCTTCTGATACTGGGTTATGACGGGGCCTGCCAGCTTTTCCCCGGTGTTGTGCTGGGGCTTTTCTGGAAAAGGGTCAGCAAAAAGGGCGTCTACAGCGGCCTGATAGCGGGCATTGCCGTGGTTCTCGGCCTTATTCTCAGCGGCAATGATCCTTTTCTGGGAATAAATGCCGGGTTTGCCGGGCTCATTGTCAACGGCATCATTACCCTGTCTGTCAGCCTCGGAACAGAGCCGGCCCCGGCTCTGGCCTGAATGAAAAAACAGATTTGTCGCACATGGGGCTGAAGGCTGGTCTTCGGGCTGAATGAAAAACGATGGAGGGAATCATGATAGATGCATTGAAGAAGGCCACGGCGGGAATGACGGATCAAATCGTCGCGTGGCGGCGGGACTTCCACCGCCATCCCGAGGTCGCCTTTCAGGAAAAAAGGACGTCCTCCGTTATCAGGAAATTCCTTGAGAGCCTGGACATTCCGGTGACTTCCTGTGCCGGGACAGGCTTAAGGGCGGTTTTGAAGGGAAAGCCGGGGGGAAAGACGGTCGCACTCAGGGCTGATATCGATGCCCTGCCGTTGAAAGAAGAAGGCGAAAAGGAATACCTGTCGCAAAATCCTGAAGCGGCCCACTGCTGCGGTCATGACGGGCATACGGCCATTCTCATGGGGGCGGTCAAGCTTCTGGCGGCCAGAAGAGACACCTTCCAGGGAAGCATCGTATTCCTCTTCCAGCCTTCAGAAGAGCGGATTCCGGGGGGCGCCAAACAGATGATCGCCGAGGGGGCCATGGAAGGCGCGGACGCCGTCTTCGGCCTTCATCTCTGGGTGCCGATTCCCACGGGGAAGGTCGGTGTTGTCAAAGGCGCGATGATGGCCCAGCCGGACGAGTTCAGGATCGTGGTCAAGGGCAAAGGGGGGCACGGCTCGATGCCCCATCAAACGGTGGACTCCATCCTGGCTGCGGCACATACTGTCGTCAGCGCGCAGAGTATCGTGAGCCGCAATATTGATGCCCTTAAGCCGGGAGTCGTTTCTTTCGGCACCATCCACGGCGGCACCATATACAACATCATTCCGGCCGAGGTGGCATTGACGGGAACGGTCAGAAGCTTCGATCCCG
>Ga0180432_10006502_pt1 | contig 15137 bp, 25 predicted proteins | sample SS_ome_10_FD_132414 | JGI IMG/M metagenome (GOLD analysis project Ga0180432, IMG submission 132414) | Hypersaline lake sediment archaeal communities from the Salton Sea, California, USA - SS_1_MS_2 metaG | ecosystem: Environmental > Aquatic > Non-marine Saline and Alkaline > Hypersaline >... | reverse complement strand
CCTCGTCGGCTGTGAGGGCGCCTCTGCTGGCCTGTGTGTGCCGTGGGCGCCCGGCCAGGGCGGCGACGTTGCGTGGCAGCAGCCCTTCGCGTTCCGCGTCCTTGAGTGCCTTCTGGAGTGTTTGGTGGGCGGCGACGGCGGTGCGTGTGGATCCGTTGGCCTGGAGTGCTTTGTGCATGCGCCGCACATCGTCGGGTGTGAGGTCGGTGAGTTTACGTCGACCTAGCAGCGGTGTGATGTGCCGGACGGCGAGTGCGTAGTAGCGGTAGGTGGTGGGCCGCACCTTGGGGCGGTGGATGTCCTCGAGCCAGTGGTCGAGCCATTCAGCGGCGGTTGTTTTCGCGCTGTAGGTGGTGCCTGCGGCCTCGATGTCGGTGAGCATCTGGTGGAGCTTGGCGGCGGCGGCGGCGCGGCTTTTCGAGGTGACGGTGCGCCGGCGGCTCGTCCCGTCGGGTTGCGGCTCAGTGACACTGGCGCACCACAGCCCGTTGGATCGCTTGTACAGGCTCCCGTTTACTCGACGTTTCTTCGGCATGTGGTGTGTCCTCCGTTTTGGTACAGCAGGTACAGCGTCGACCTACGCTGTACCTAACTGTTTCTATGGGTTCCAGTGGGTGTCAGTACACACCTGAGGTGGGCGTTTGCACAATATCTACTGGTGGTTACGGTACTACCATGTGACTCTTAATCAGCGGGTCCGGGGTTCGAAACCCTGACGGCGCACTGGTCAGGGGCTTGCAGGGCGCGGAGGTACAGCGCCAGGTACAGCGAAGCGCCCCAACCGTTTCCGGTTGGGGCGCTTCGGGGCGCGGGGCGTCACAGTCCCCAGATGGCTGACCCTCCCAGCGGGATCTCCTGCGCCCACACACCGAAGTAGTCCTCGATGCCCTTGATGGTGTCGGTCTGGCCCTTCACTGTGGCGTTGTTCCGCCGTAGGAACTTCAGGGCGCCACGGCACGCCTGCTCGACGGCTTCGCTTTCGGTCCCAGCGACGGCCACCACTTCGTAGCGGGTGTCGACCCGGGCCACCCACACTGTTTTGGTGGTCACTTGCCTGTCTCCTTCACTTCGTATTCGGTGTCGCTGTCGGCCTCGACGTATTCGAGGGTGTCGGTGTGGTCCGGCGCGACGGTCAGCTTGATGGTGCCGTCGCCCTGCGGCTCGACCTCGACCACCACGGCGGGGTCGCCCCAGTCGTCGGTGGTGAGTTCCGGCCAGATGAACTGGCCGGTGCGCTCGTCTGCGCTGTAGCTGATGTGGACGGTGTGCGAGGTGGTGATCTCGCGGCCCTTGACGGTGGTCACTTGTTCTTCCTCTCGATCTCAGCCAGTGCGGCGGCGTTCAGGGTGAACCCCTTGTCCATAGGGCGTGCAGCGGACAGCGGCCGGACCACCGTGCCGAAGCGTGTTGCGACGTGGACGTTCCCCCCCTCGATGGACCGGAGGATGCCCGCTATGCGAGCCTCCCCCCGTAGTTGGACGGTGACCTGATCTCCGGTGTTCACTTCAGGATCTCCTTCGGGTCGACCTTGACCAGTCCGGTGCGCGGCATGCGGACGTAGCGTCCGCCGTCGCCGCCCAGCTTCGCGACGTTGACGCGGTCTGCGCCCTTGTCGGAGATGACCACATAGATTCCGGCGAACTTGCCGTAGGTGATGCGGACGATCTCGCCTTCGCTGAACCATTCGATCTTCGTCGGCTGCGGTGCGGCGTCCTCATCGACCGGGTCGGTCAGCAGGTAGTGGGGGACGCGCAGTCCGCGTCCGCCACCGGCCGGGATGAGGACGGTGTTGACCGGACCCTGCGACTTGATCGTCCAGACGCCCGGGTACTTCGGCAGGTTCACTGAAACCTTGTCCCCGATCTTGCGAGTTGTGGTGGTGCTCATAGCGTTTCCTCTTCTCTCTTCTGTGTTGTGTTGGTGCTGAGGCTGTTTCAGCGGTGGATGAACCAGATGGCGACACGGTTGCTGTCGCGGAGGATCCAGCCGTTGCCGTTGCGCTCGATGTGGTCGACGGTGAACCCGTTGCGTCCGGCGGACGCTTCGAGGTGGTCGATCAGCATCTGGGCGGTCGAGGCGGTGACGGTGGACTCTTTGTCGCTGCCGATCTTGGTGACGGTCAGCTTGAGGGTGGTGGTGTCTGCGTTGCTCATGCGTTGTGTCTCTTCCTCTTCGGTTGGTGGTTGTTTACTTGACGAACTCGACCGAAGGTGTCTCGACCGACTGGATCTTGCTGACGTGGATGTAATGTCCGAATCCCCAGTAGCTGACGCGGATCCGGCTGCTGCTGGGCGTATGGACGCTGGCGTAGGTGATGATGGCGGTGACCTTTTCGGTCCGGCCGTTTTCGACGGTGCGGGTGATGATCACGGGCAGGCCGCTGCGGATCGCAGCGAAGATGGTGCGCCACTGCTGTTTGTCGAGGCTGCCGCTGAGGTCTGCGGCCTCTTGGGCCAGTTTCGCTTCGATCACATAGTCGGTGGGCAGTTCCTCGCCGTTCACGGTGCCCTTGGCGAGGGTGTAGGGGAATGTCTGGTTGAGTGTTTCTGCGTTGCTCATGCCTCGATTGTAGACCACTCGACAGACACGGGTCAACCACTGGGCCATACCGGAGCAACCGCCAGTAGACTCATCGACACCAACCATCAACGGAAAGGCAACCAGCAATGCGTCAACCAGCAGAAACACCGCCGCCAACCGGCGGGCCACCGCGCATCGGCAGCCTGTTCTCCGGTGTCGGCGGACTCGACGCCGGGGTACGGGCAGTATTCGGCGGCGAGATCGCATGGCACAGCGAGGTCGACCCAGCCGCCTCGACGGTGCTCTCCACCCACTACCCAGACGTGCCCAACCACGGCGACATCACCGCCATCGACTGGGATGCCGTCGAGCCGGTCGACATTCTCTGCGGAGGATTCCCCTGCACCGACGTGTCAATCGCCGGGAAGAAAGCTGGCCTCGCGGAGGGCACCCGATCCGGCCTGTGGTCACACTTCGCCCTGGCGATAGACCAGCTACAGCCGAAACTCGTCATCATCGAGAATGTTCGAGGACTGTTGTCCACCAAAGCAATTCAACCAACGGAGGAAACTGATGGAACCGACAGCGACATGGAACAGCCGAAAGGGACTGTGGGAGAACGCACGTCGCGACGGCCTGTTCTCACTGCATTCGGAGCCGTTCTCGGGTCGCTGGCCGACAGCGGGTATGATGCGGTCTGGCGAGTGGTCGCCGCTTCCGACGTTGGAGCGCCCCACCACCGCGCCCGTATCTTCATCCTCGCCTGGAGACGAGACGTTGCTCCCGACGCCTACCGCGAGGAACTACGGGGATGGCGAGTCGCAGCCGAAGCGCAAGTCGCCGGGCCTGACGGCGGTGTCGGTCCACTTCCCGAACCAATGCCACGAAGTGGACTCCTCCCCACCCCAGTGACCACCGACGCCCGCAGCGCCGCCCGGCACACCACCTCGACCGGCGTGATGCATTCCGGCACTACGCTCACCGACGCGGTGCGCTCACTGCTGCCAACGCCGCGGTCGAGCGACGGCGGGAAGAACACCGACAACCCCGGCGAGTGGGCAAGGAAGTCGCCGTCACTGGCGGCGGTGTCAGTCCACTTCCCCGACGCGGCCGACGCGGTGCGCTCACGGCTGGCCCCGGTCGATGGCGGCGACAAACTCACCCTGATGTCGACGCCCAACGCACGCGACAGGCGCGGCGAACCCTCGAAGGGATTCTGCGAGAACAGCCTCCCCCGCGACGTGCTATCCATGGTCGACGGTTTCGGCAAATATCAACCAGCAGTTGATCGTTGGGCGCCTATCGTTGGGCGCCCGGCGCCGCATCCGGTCGAGCCGTCAACCAACGGTAAGCCTCGCGTCACCCGCCAGTTTTCAGAATGGCTGATGGGCTGGCCCGCCGGTTGGGTCACCGACATTCCTGGGCTGAGCCGCACCGCGAACCTCATGTGCATCGGCAATGGTGTTGTGCCACAACAGGCCGCGTTCGCGTTGCAGACCCTCGTTGGGGACATGGCGGGTGCGACGTGAGCGAACTGCTGCCCACGCCGGTCGCCAACGATTCGGGGATGTCGGTCGAGTATTGGGACAGATGGGTTGCGAAGCTCAAGGCTAAACGGATCAACGGCAACGGGCACGGCCGAAGCCTCGCCATCGAGGTGCAGCGCGGCCAGGACGCGTGGGCGAAATATGAACCCGCCGTTACCCGTTGGGCTGAGTTCACCCGGCCAGCGCCGCCCCGCTGCGCCCCGAACCGTAACGGCGACAACCGGCTCAGCCCAGCGTTCAGTGAGTGGATGCAGGGGTTGCCGGCCGGTTGGGTCAGCGGCATCGAGGGGATCTCTAAGCGCGACACCGCGAGGATGATCGGCAACACGGTGGTGCCACAGCAGGCGGCGCATGCGTTGCGTCTGCTGCTCGACGATGTCGAGGCCGTGCTGTGAAGATTGTATTCGGCGTCATCATGCTCATCTACCTGCTGGTCCTGCTGCTGGCAATGATGGATATATGGATGCCGTGCATCGGCGGTGTGTGCGGCCTATGAAACTGGAGGTCAGTTGGAGATGAAATATCGTTCAGGGCAGGATGTTTGGGTTACGTTCTGCGGTGTGCGTTCCCGGGGGGAGGTCATCGGCCACGGCCGAACCTCCGGTTACGTCATGTGCCGGTACATGATTGACCCGACGGCCGACTACGGCGGCATCACCGCCCGGCTCGACCCGGTGTCCACCGTCTGTGTCCGCGAGTCGGACCTTGAGCCATACGCGGGGGGAGGTGAATGAAACCATGACACCCGAAGAGCAGCACCTCGACGCCCTGCATAACGCAGGCCAGCGACTGCGGTTCGCCAGGGCGGCAGCGCAACACGTCCGCGACGAAACGAAAGCCATTGTGCTGTCGGCGCTGTCGGCTGGCCTGTCTGAGACGGCAGTAGCGAAGTCGACCGGCGTCGACCGCATGACTGTCCGTAGTTGGCGCGGGAAGGGTGGCTCCCGCACAGCATCCTGAACCCTCCCCCGCGCAGCGAAACGCCCCGGCAGCACCATTGGTGCCGGGGCGTTTCCTCTACCGGCCACCGCCTCTGGCCTTGGGTCAGCGGTGGCATCGACAATGCTATCCGCTACCGCTTCCCCAGCCAGTCGCGAACCGCCATGCGGTCCACGCCAAGTTCTTTCGCTGTCGCGTTCTCGCTTCGGCCGTCGCTGATCGCGAGGGTGGCGACGATGCGGGCCACGGCAAGCTGTTCGTCGACCCGTGCGCGGGCCGCAGCCAGGTCATCGCCCAACGCCCTGAGGTCTGCACCGCCCTCTAGGTAGTGCGCGGCAGCCAGCAGCACAGCTTCGCGGATGTGGTCCTCAGCGTACCGTTCGTGGGCCTGCCGCCAGATCGAGGCGAATCGCTGTCCGCTGCCATGGGGGAGTGTGAGGCCATGGTCGGTGAGCCATTGCCTCTGCGTTTTCGTCACAACTGCCTCTGCGTTTTCGTCACAAACTGTTCCGTTCCTGTCGGCCGTCTCGATCATGGTGCGTCCAATCTACATGTGGGAAAGAGATCCGCCCCGGGTCGATGGCCCGGGGCGGATCTCCTCTTTCGGGGGGATGGTTGCTATCTGGCGATAGCTTTGCGGGAGGATCCGACGCCGTGGGCGAACTGTGCGTTGCGCCCGTCGCGCTGCCCGTGGGCGAACCCGCTCTGGTTGTAGCTGGTGCGCCGGACGCTCCCGGTGCGGGGGAACGTCGACCGCAGCTTGTCCTGAGCCTTCTGGGCGTCGGTGCGGTAGAGGGCGATCACGCCGGACGAGGCTGCCTCGACCGCTTTGTTCTCCTGCTCGCGGAGCCGGTCACCGACGGTGTTGGCGAACCCGGCGATCCACGCCCTGCGGTACGAGGTGGTGTTGACGGGGATCTGCTTATGGAAGATCTCCCCGGTGTAGCCGTCGCGGTAGCGGCGTGTCTCGTAGGGGTTGATCGGCCGGACGGTGGCGACGGTGCGGAGCATCTGCGGGCGCAGGATGTCCCACAGCATCTGGATCCGGTCGATGTGGTGTTGCATGCCGAAGACGTGGATGACGGTGCGTCCGCCCCGGGCGCTGGACTGGACGCAGCGGCTGTGCAGTGCGCGGCCGATAGCGTTGAGGACGAGCGCCTGCATGGGGATGTACTTGCCGTCGAGTTCGACGGTCCACTGCACGGCGTCCTGCGGGAGGTCCGCTGCGGCGGCGGTGAGCCGGACGGCGGCTTCGTCGATGCCGTACTTCGCCATCAGTTCGAATGCTTTCGCGAGGAAAACATCCTCTTCGGGTGTGCCGGCCACGTCCTCAGCCTGCCTGAGCAGCTTGCTGACCTTGTCGGAGATCTTGGCTTTCGCGCTGGTCATTGGTGTCTCGCTTCCTGTGTTGGTGGGTTGGTGAGTTCACCGTACCACACGCTGTAGACCACTCCGCAACCCTTCTGGTAGTGTGCTCTACATAGCCGGGTGGTCCGGCCCAGACAGGAGGATTCCGACATGTACGGGGACAGCGTCAAAGATTTCCGCGTCGGACAGCGGGTGCAACTGCACCCGGTCACCACCGCGTGGATGTCCGGTGACCGCTACGGCGAGGTTGTCAAGATCACCCGGCTGTACGTTCACGTCAGGCGCGACTACAGCGGCCGGACGGGCGGCTTCGCGCCCTGCTACCTGAAGGCAGTGACCGAATAGTCATCGCGCTGAACGCAATAAAAGCGCCCCACCGGATACCCGGTGGGGCGCTTCATCATTGGTGGAGCGGGAGGGAATCGAACCCTCGTCCGATCTGGTCCGACTAGCGGCTTTCAGCAGACCGTCGAAACCATTGCGCCGCCCCGCGCTCAGGCGAACCCGAAACCGCGCCGCCTAGCGCCGTCCCGGTCTTCCCACTCATACTCGAACCGCTGCTCCGGTGTCAGCGGCGCGTGATCCCGCTCAATGTGGGCACCAACCTGCTGCTGCCCGTTCCACACATCCTCGTCCCCATCCTCGTCCTCGACGAGCTCATAGCCGTCGACCTCGCCCTGGCCGTCGACACCAGACCAGTCGACCCTCAGAACCTCGATGCCCAACAGGGCAATACGAACCATCACAACGGCATCCCCTCAGTCGACTGCCCAACACACTTCGCGTCCCGTCCCCACCGGCCGCACTCATTACATTGGAACCGGCGGTAAGTGCGACTCAATGTGCGTGCCACACCGCGGTATTGGATATCGGCTGACCCGCACGCCGGGCACAGCGGCCCGCCGCCCGTAGCGGCCCGGTACGCGCCGACGTTCAACCCGGGAACCCACGGCAGCAGCAGTTCCCACAATTCCTCAGTGAGCACCACATCCTGCTCGTTATACCGCTGCATCAACTCACGCGCCTTGCGGAGATCATCGCCCTTCGCGTGCCGCAGCCGACGCCACAGATCGGATCCGCCGGTGTCCAGCTTCGCCCCAGCTTCCAACTGATCCGCGACATAAGACATACGGTTCGACAGGAACCCGAACTGCCGCTTACATACCCGCATCAGGTCGATGTCCTTCACCGGCGACGGCGGCTTCAAACCGTGCAGCAGGAATTCCGAACGGAGGTGACGGTGGTCGAACGCAGCGCTATTCCAGCCCACCAGATGGGTTGCCTCATCGAGCGCCCGGTGCGCCCTCCGCACCATACGTTTATGCCCGCCGCGCCATTCGGCCGCGAAGTGAACATTGTTCTCCCCCAGCCACTTCCACGCCACACAGATCGTGCGGGGAGGCTCGAGGATCTGCCCTGGCGAAAGCCAGCCGTTCTGCTTCAACTGCCAGATGCCCTCTGCGACACCGGCTTGCCGCTCGATGTCGAGGAACAGTATGCGCGGCCCACTCATGTCAGGCCCACCTCGACGGCTGTACACGCGGACGCCGAAGCTGACGGGGGGGAGCTTCGACCGGGACAACCGTCGAGGTGGGAGTCTAGGTGGTGTCGATGAGTGTTCATCCCGTCCGCCTTCAGTGCGGCACCTCCGCACCTTGCAGCACAGCATAAACCACCCGTTGGTGTAGAAACGTCCGCTAGATGATAGCTCGCTCAGCGGCACGCCGGGCAGCCCGCAACTTCACCACCGCCTCAGGATGCATCGACGTGTCGACATCGTCAATCACCTCGATCAGCAGCAGGATCGCCTTACGCAACTGACTATTCTCAGCTTCGATGCGGTCCACCATGGTGCCGGCGGCTTTCGTGATCAGATCCGCTGCCGTCGCCTTCGCCTCGCTGCGCCGCCCAAGCGCCTGCACCATAGCGGTCAGCACACCGCCCACGGTGGCGCCCAGCCCACCCGTTACCAACGTCGACAGCGTGTTACTCATTGCGCTTCCCGGGCCAGGGACCGGGCCACCTTCCCCGTCAACACCAACGCCCACACATCACGCACCACCAACAGGAACGAGAACAGCACCACCGCCGCCGTGATGTAGCGGGATAGGAAGTCCGCCGGTTCCTCACCCGTCCGGTAGGAATCGAGCGCATCCGCGATATGGAAAACGAGCAGCGCGCAACACATACCAGCGTCCGACGCCAACCGCAGCCACAGCCCGATCAGCGACGAACGCAGCCACCTCGCCCGCATGATCAACCACCATGCGAACAGCGACAGCGGGGGACATATCAACACCAGCAGGATCCACGCCATCTCCCCGCCGCTGGACAACGTCTGCTGAAACGGCGCCGGGACAGTGCGATCCGCCACGATGCGCAGGACAGCGCCCCACAACATCAGGTAGATGATCGGCTGGAACGGCGCCCTATGCCACGCGCCCGACGAGAAGATCCTCGAGCCAAGCGTGACGAACCTGTCGGTGATCATCAGTTACGGCAGGATGCCGTCTTTCCGGTTCTTCGTGACGGCGGCGGTCGCCATCGCTGACCCGCTCAAGCCAAGCGCAGTCCCAACAAGGTTGAGCCACACGGGAACTGCGGCCGGGTCGACGAACTTGTAGATCACCAACACAGCCATCGCAGACGTGGCGACAGCGTAAATGTACTGCCGAACTTTCGGTGACGGTAACTGGACAGCGGACATAATCGGATTCCCTTCCCTCAGGCTGCTGAACGTATGTAGTCGCGCCCCACACGGCGCAGATACTCGATGGCGTGATCGAGGTAAGTGACACCGGATTCGGTTCGCCGCACATGATATTCGATGTGCGGCGCCGTCGGCGGATCACCGGCAAGGAACCCGATCCCCGACGAGATGGCGCGAAACAAACTCGGCCCGTTCTCAACTGGACCCTGCGCCACCTCCGCAAGCTGCTCGATCAGATTGTTCGCACCCAGAACACCGAACCGTCTGTCTGCCTGCACAATCCGATAAATCGCCGTCATATTATCGTTGGCCTGCTCATCGTCGGTTCCGCTCGCACAGGTGTAGATGTCCCCGGCAATGGCATAGTCATGCCACCAAAATGGCGTCCCCTCCAGCAGATTCGGGTCCAGCCCGTGCCCGCCCGGGTCGACGCCACCCGGGAACGTGTGGCCCTTCTCCCGCAGCGGGTTGCCGAACGTCACCCCGGCCAGCAGCCCACCTCGATACGCCTTCAGGTCGCCGCCCAAGATCCGCCGCAGGATCCGGCTCGTCACCATGGCGCCCTGCGAATAGCCAACGAGGACAAACGGATCCGCCGGCTGCCGCAACTCCATCAGCCGCACCAACTCGTCCTCCCCCGCCCTGGCCGACTTCCCCATCGGGAAGGGCTTCGCCGGGTACGCCACGGGCTGCCAGTAGTAGACGGCAGGGTCCATGGCGCGGCCAACGTCCGCCGGATACCCGGTCCACATGTCGACGCCGGTTCCCGCCACCGTGTAAACGGTGATCCGTTTCGTGTTCCGCTGCGGACGCTCAATGACACCCAGCCGGTTCTGCGTCCTCCAGTCCGCGATCCCCGTAACGGGAAGCGCTGTGCGGGCCTGGAACTCGCGCACCACCTCAGCGGTCAGTTCATCGTACTCGCCGGTGACCAGCAGCCCTCGAACCCGAACCCACTGATACTTGTGGATCAGCTTCGCCTGAATCTTCGCGACTTGGTCGCCGCGCATACCGACTTCCCAGCCGCGCCACGTCACTTGATATCAGACCTACCACTAGTTGACGCCTCAGCCTCAAGCTGCGCCAACAGTTTCCGCGCCAGCTTCGCATCCTCCACCCGGTCAGGGTGCTTCCTCGGATCCGCCCCGGCGATCTCCCGCAGCAGATCGAGTTGCGACTGCACGCCGGCACGGGCCAGTTCCATCACCGTCAGGATGTGCAGGTTCGCGTCTTGGTTCAAGTCGAACCCGGCCACAGTGTCAATCGGCCCCTCCCCCAGATGGCGCAGCGGGGACCGTGACGGGAACCGTGTCTTCGCGAGCACCCTCAACAGGGTGAGCATCTCCCGCTGCTCAGCGGCTGTCAGTTCAGACATGAAATCGTCCTTATCTTTCGTGAAACGGTCGATGTGGAATTGCAGCCTGTCCCATGGGAATCCATCCCCAACATCGAGATGAGTCCCCACCTTCAGAGCCTGCGTCACATAGCGGTGGTCGGTTATCCCCGCAGCCACCCGGGTGTACGGTGGCCTGATCACGTCGACCGGAACGCCGGCCTCGCGGCAGTCCCGCACCGCGACGAACGCCGCTATCTCAATGTCACGCTCCCGGGCCAACCACTGCTGCCGCGTCCACTTCGCGTGACTACCGGCGAAGCACAAATTGATTGTGAATGGATTAGCCGACAGCACACTCCATGACGCATACAATTTCGGGTCGACCAGGCGGCACAAGATCCCGTCGCGCAACGTGTAGTGATAGGACACATTGCGGCTGCCGTCGCAATACTTCGCGAGGGACTCAGCCGACGAATCCCCCTCCTGCGTATGCAGAATGAAATTCGTGACGCGGGCTGTGCGTGGAGTACGCCCAGCCGACGGCCGATCAATGGTGGTGAACCTCAACGTCGGTGTGGGCGCCGCAGACGCCACAGCGCTCCCCGCACTGTAGGTGTAGCCCTTCGGTGTGATCAGGCTAGCCGCCTGCTCCACCGTCACGAAGAACGGGTACATCGGACTGAACCCGGGATCGGCAATGAACAACGCCCTCGCCGCATCGTCATACCCGACGCACGCCACATAATGGTAAACAACGCCGGTGCGCGGATACGCCGGATCCCTTGTTCCCAGAACAGCTTTCGGCCGGTTCGAAACTGGGCTCACCCAGTTCAGCACGCAGCCGTAACCACGGTCGATGGACTGCCGAACATCGGCCCACAGGCGCTCCACCTGCGCCCTGGTAGGCGGATCGTTGGGCAGATACACCGAAACATATTTCGCCTCAGGCAGTATCCGGTTCAACGCCCGCTCGATCAACCCAACATAGTCTGTGCCGCCGGTGTGCGTCCCGATCATCCTGATCAGGGTGTCCTCGCTGTACCGTTTGCCCAACGCGTCGAGCACCACCTCAGTTGAGGCGGGGCCGCAGTCCCAATAGTATTGCTGCGGGACGATAGCACGGTTGAAGTCGAGTATCCTGCGGGTCATGGCAGCGGCGGATCCGGGATCGTCTCTACCGCATCAGTTTTAGCGGCAGGCTTCGCCTTCGCCGCCGCCGCCAACGCGTCGAGCAGACCCTTACCGCCGCCGCCGGGCTGCCGACGCAGCGCACCCTTCGCGGCAACTGCGCTGTCAGACTCAGACCACTGGAACTCAGCTACCTCACCGTCGAACAACACAGTCTCATCGAGTTTGATAAGTAGATTCTTCACAGTTCCCTCTTCAATGTCATACAGCGGGTGGTAGTAGCGTCGTCGACCAGCCGACGCTCAAATTAGGTTGCAGCACAGGCGCAGTCGCCCACGCATCAGCTAACCCATCGAGATACTTCAAGGCCACCTGATAGCAGGTGTCCGTAGTCGCGACACCATACGGCGGCAGGAACGGGTACGCGGTGTGCCCACTTCCGGTTATGTACACGTCAGCGCCGGTCGCATCAGTCATCGGCAGGGCCACGCCACCCTCAGTGAACGCCGCCTCAGTCGCCGCCAGAATCGGTGCTGTCATCCCCGACGCCACATAAGTGATCAGCGCCGCCACATCGAGATCTGACGCAACATCACACGCCAACGTCCAGTTCTGGCCCGTGGTCGAGTCGCCACTCGCGGCGAACACATCCCCGGGATAGGTGAATTCAACCCAGTTCGATGGGCAGTTCGACAGCCGGGCGAAATTACTGCCCGACGCCGGGAAACTACCATGCCCGCCCGTCGTCGACCCGGGAACATCCCACGCACCGGACCATGTGCCGCCGACGGCGCCGCGGTGGTCGACCTGCCTTCGAGGGTTCCCGAACATCACACCGCCCAGAAACATCGACGCCCTCGACGTTAACGTGCCGTAGCGGAGCTCATTGAACACCGTCGACATCAGCGCCGCGCCCTGCGAGTAGCCGCCCAGGACGAACGGCTGCCCGAACGGGAGGGCGTTAATGCCGTCGATGATCTGGGCGATACCGTGATCCATCGACGCGTTCATTGGGAACATCGACGCCGGGTATTCGATGCGGACGGCGTCGAACTTATCAGGGTCGACCATCATCGCGAACGGATCGTTCTGCGGGGCGCCGTCCCACTGGGCGGTGCGCCCATTGATTCCAGCTATGGTCGCAGACGTTTGGCTCTCAGGCTGCTGCGACTCATTCCAGTAAATCTTGCCGCTGGTCTGGTCGACCCTCAGGCCCACCTCGAGCCAGTTCAATGCCCACGCGGTGCCGTGGGCGTAGAACAGTTTGACCTTCACGGCAGGCTAGGATTCCAATTCGGGATCGAACGGCGCCGGATCCGGCTCGGGCACATACAGATCGTCCCAGCCGGCGACACCATCAGATGCGGTATGCCTTGCACCGACATTCGGTGTGGCGATCAGCCACGCCATCCCGGCCAGTTGCGGGCTGGAGTACTCAGGGAAGATTGTGCGGATAGCGACAGCGCCGGTTTCTGGGTCACGCTTGATGTGACCCTCTTTGCACGATTCAGACATCAGATTCCCGTCCTTTCAAATTAGGGGAACGATGGTTGCACAGCACTGTGATTATTCCACTGCGCTGCACCGTTTCTGGGCCGCGAGCAGCAGGTTACGGTTAAGTGTTGTCGGTTAACGTGTAGCCCATGCCCTCGATAGCCGCCTCGGCTGTTGTCCCCGGCGGGAAAACATGATCAGGCACAAGGTCGGTCACTGTCGCATCCTCATTGCAATACAGCACCGCTGTGTCCCGGCGCACGAACCGTGTTGGGCCGTCAGGGTATTCAGTGGTGTCAGCGTCGATAACGAAATACTTCCCGTCGCTGCCACTGAAGAATCGGGTGCCTGGTGCCCAGCATCCCAGGTTCACGTCCTGTATCTCACTGGCCGTCAACGGCATTGAACTACCCTCACTTCCATATCAGGATGACGGCACCGTTGCCGCCGTTTCCGCCAGCCGCACCGGCAGTCGAGCCGACGTTCCATGTCGCTCCACCGCCGCCGCCACCGCCACCGGGCCAGCCACCGGCACCGCCAACGCCCGGGGCGACAACGCCAGTGCCGCCGTAGCCGCCGCCACCGCCACCACCACCAGCCCGGGTGGAGCCGGTGAGAACCGCTGTGCCGCCCACACTTCCAGCGTTGTTGTTCACTCCCCACACACCGGCTGCGCCACCGGCAGCCATCGGTGTGGACTCACCGGCTGTGCCGGGTTGCGCCCCGCCGCCCTCGGAGCCGCCTGTGCCGCCGGTCCCCGGCCTGGAGTCCTCGCATGAGTAGTAGCCAATGAAGTCGGCTATGGACGCGGTGATGGCGCTACTTGTGGCGCAGAGCGATCCGAAGCTGGTGTCGCTACCGTTGTTTGGTGATGCGTTGCCGGAACCAGAATTGACTCCCGCGCCGCCGGCGGCGATAGTCACTGACACTGTCGAGGTGATGTCAGCCGGGTCGATACGTTTCGCGAGCCACTTACCGCCGATCCCGCCGATCCCGCCGGCAGCGCCGCCCAGACCTGACCTGCCTTTGCCGCCGCCGGAACCGGACCCTACTGCGATAGCCCAGAATTCAGTTGGCTCGTCCACACTGCCCGGTGTCCACGGCCGGGTCCACGTCGAGGTGGTGGTGATGGATTGCACGGTCCAGCCGCCGACGAGTTTCTCCTTGATGGCGGTGATCGCGGTGCTGACGTTCGCTGCCGTACCAGTGCCACCGGAGCCGAAGAATGCGTTGTAGACGGCGTTGTTCGTCGCCGCGTCAGCCGCACCAAGATTACTTAAATCCGTTGGGAGAGAAGCAACCTTGGCCTGTGCAATGGTCGCCCCGGGTACGGTCTGCCCGTACAGGGCTTGGTTGATGGCGACAGCTTTCCCGTCAGCGGTGGCCGCGTTGGTGATGCCTTCTGTTGCGGCTGCTGCTGCCGCTGCGGCTTCTACGCTCGCCGCCTCACCCTCGGTGACACGGTACAAGATTGCGTTGTCGAAGTAGTAGACATTTCCTGCCTCTTCAGCCGGGAAGAACAGGTAGAGAATGCCATTGGCGACGGTGGGGATGTTGCCGATACTCAGGTATCCGCTGATCTTGTTCCACTGCCCCTTGGTGAGGGATGCGTTGGTGAAGTTGATGCCGGGTGTGGCTACCTGGGCACCGGCAGCGGTGTCACCCCGCATGTAGACGCGCAGGTAGTTACCTGCGCTGTTCGAGGCGTGGGGGAAGACCATCATCTCGAAGTAGAAGTAGTCATATGCTGCGACAGGAAACTTGATGTTTGTTGTGAGTCCAGCTTGGAACGGCGCATGGAAGCTGACACCAGAGGCGGCGTTGGTGAGCTTCAGTGACCTCGCGCCCTCATACTTCTGCTCAGTGGAGAGCAGCGACGAGTTCCACAGGTTCGTGTCCTCAAAACCGAAATTAGTCAGGAGATTTGCGCCGGTCATTGCTTGCGCTAAACCCTGTGCGACAACAGCTTTCCCATCCGCTGTTACCGCTTTACCGTCAGCCGTCACCGCTTTCGCGTCAGCCGTCGCCGCGTTCGTGGTCGCCGTATTAGCCTGCGCCTGAGCAGCATCCGCGTCTAACTGGGCGTAGTACGCCT
>Ga0180432_10006501_pt1 | contig 15137 bp, 18 predicted proteins | sample SS_ome_10_FD_132414 | JGI IMG/M metagenome (GOLD analysis project Ga0180432, IMG submission 132414) | Hypersaline lake sediment archaeal communities from the Salton Sea, California, USA - SS_1_MS_2 metaG | ecosystem: Environmental > Aquatic > Non-marine Saline and Alkaline > Hypersaline >... | reverse complement strand
GGCCGCACCTTGGGCGAGGGGAAATCCGACCACGAGGGCAAGTAATTGGGCCACGATGAAGGGGGCTCGCGCCGCGTACTTCGCACGCCACCACCCCACAGCGATCACGAGGCTGGCAGCACCGAGCACCGTGAAGATGACGATCTGCAGGATCAGCCCAGGCAGGTTCGAGACCTCCTCGGGTCCGGTCAGGCCAAGACGGAGGCCTTGCACGATGTCGTAGACCGCGTAGCCGATCAGCGTGACCCCCTGAAGACCGGCGATGGCGGTCAGTATCGCGAGCAAGGGACGGGCCGAACGGGGCATGCCTACGAGCCTAGGCGCAATTTCGCTACGCCTGACCGAAGTCGGTTTCCTTGTACGGCTGCCCCGCGGAGTCGTACGTAGTCCACTTGCCGATCTGCTGACCGGAACGGAAGCGACCGGAGCGCTTGATGGTGCCGTCCTGGCGAAAGAACTCCCACTGACCGTTGTACTCCCCTGACTTCAACTTCCCTCGCACCTTCAGGTAGCCGTTTCGGTAGAACTCCTTGAACTGACCGGTCGCGCGCGGATAGCCGGCATTGATCTCGGCGATACACATCCGCAGGATCTTGCGCTGCAGCGGAACTTGCATGGGCGCGTCCCTATCGAAATGGATCGTTCCTTTCGTGATCGTTTCCTTCGTCAACTCCGATTTCAATCGCTCGATCACCCCTGCGCCGGGGAACACACTGTTGTGCCTGGCGAATCCCTGCATCGAGATAACGAGATCACCGTCGACCCGCAAGGTTGGCATTCCCCAGGCGATGCACTGCTCAGCTCCCGGTAGAAGTCGAACCGCAGCGAGCCACGAGGAGTTCAGGGCATCACGTTGACGTCCGTCGAACGTGGCGAATACCCGGGTGACATCTTCGGCGACGCCGGGCACGCGATCAACCACGAGCGCATCCTGGCATGCAGGGAAGGCATACAGGTGGTCCTAGGCTCCGCACCATGCGCGCGCTTCTCGTCGTGAATCCTCGCGCGACCACCACGTCCACCCGCACGGCCGATGTGCTCGTGCAGGCGCTTTCCCACGAATTGGATCTCGAGGTCACCTTCACAACTCACCGAGGTCATGCCCGCGAACTCGGACATTGGGCACTGGACAACACACTCGATGCCGTTATCGCACTCGGAGGCGACGGCGTGGTCAACGAAGTGCTCAATGGAATTCTGCGAGATGGACCTTCATCGGCGGTTCCGGCCTTAGGTGTAATCCCCGGCGGTAGCGCGAACGTATTCTCTAGGGCTTTGGACATCCCGACCGATCCGGTGGAGGCGACCGGTGTGGTGCTGCGCGCCGCACGGGAGGGCCGCTACCGTCTCATCGGGCTAGGTCACGTACGCACCGACAACGACGCCCGCTGGTTCACAGTCAACGCCGGGCTCGGTCTTGATGCGCAGATCATCGAGGCGATGGAGACCCAACGTAGGTCCGGGCACCGTGCAACTCCCGCGCGCTATCTCACGACCACCGTTCGCGAGTATTTCGCCCGACGCGGTTCCCCGACCATGACCTTGAGCCGACCGGGCGTGCCGGATACCGAGCACGTCGTCCTGACGATCGTGCAGAACACCTCGCCATGGACTTACTTCGGGACGGTGCCCATCGATCCATGCCCCCATGCCTCCTTCGAGACGGGGCTCGATGTGTTCGCAGTGCGTCGCATGGACCCCTTCACCACGGCTCGGGCTGCTCGGCGGATGCTGACCCGCTCCGGCGGGTTGAGCCGCTCAGGGATCATCGTCTGGCACGACCAGCACAGCTTTGGCATCCGTGCTCGAACACCGGTTCCGGTTCAAGTCGACGGGGAGGCCCTTAGCCCGACACGCGCGGCCCAATTCGCCTCCTTCCCGGAGGCGCTGCGGGTGATGGGTTCGTAAAAAAATCGGACATTTGGCGTACTTGTGATGAAAATGACAGTCGCCAACAGCGAAACGTCCGGAATTGGGGTTGTGCCTCGACCTGCGCTCTGCGACCCTTATGGGGCCCTAAGCCGGAACGCTCGGGTCGCCTTCCTCCGAGGGTAGCCGGGGAGATCCCCCGCACACCCTCCCAGTCGGGCCCGATCGTGACGGCTTTCACAAGCCCCGGTGACCCCGGAGCACACCACACTTGGAGTGATCAGGCATGGACTGGCGCCACGAGGCAGCCTGCCGTGACGAAGACCCGGAGTTGTTCTTCCCGATCGGCAATACCGGACCGGCCCTCATTCAGATTGAGGAGGCCAAGGCCGTTTGCCGTCGCTGCCCGGTAGTCGATGAGTGTTTGCGCTGGGCCCTTGAGACCGGACAGGACGCGGGTGTTTGGGGAGGCCTGAGCGAGGACGAGCGTCGGGCACTCAAGCGCCGCAACGCGCGCCAGCGGGCTCGCTCGAACGTCTAGTTCCCAGTAGGCACTCCACAGCGTTCGTACGTCTCGCCCATCATTGCCCTACGGGGACTTCCACGACTGCTCTCGTGCCGTAGTCCTCGTCAGCGAAATCGAAGGTGCCCCCTAGTTCGGTGGCGGCCAGCGATTCCACGATTTGCAAGCCCAAACCGGCGTTGCTTCGCCAATCGGTGGCGATACCCGACCCATCATCGCGAATCTCGATGCGCAGGCGATCGGGTTGGCGGACCGAGCGGATCTCCACGAAAGTACCTGCGGAGTGCTGGACCGCGTTGTGCAGGAGTTCGGAGACGCACATCGCAAGTGGGGTAGCAAGTTCGGCGGGCAACCGACCTGCATCCCCTTTGCGCTCGAGGGTCATGCGAGCTTCGTCGGTCACCACGGTGAAAAGTGCATTGACGATGCGGTCGAAGTCCACCGTCTCGCCGAAATCGTCGTCCTTACCCGGCTCGGCCGAGAGGGCCTCGTGCACCACGGCGATTGCCGCCACTCGGACTTGGGCATCGGCCAACGCGGCCCGGACCGATGGGTCTTCGCTGCGACGTCCCTGCAAGCGCAACAGTGCTGCGACCGTTTGCAGGTTGTTCTTGACTCGATGGTGGATCTCGCGAATCGTGGCGTCCTTGGACAGCAATGCGCGCTCACGACGACGCACATCGGTCGTGTCCCGCAGCAATACCAGCGCGCCATCCCGCTCGACCCCGCCACTACTACTTGCACTGATATTGGCACTGGCGGCGCTTGCTGGGTAACGCCGCAACGGCAACGTGCGCAACAGGACCGTAGCTCGGGGTCCTTCGATGTCCGCTCGTCCGGCTACTCGACCCCGGGCAAGCTCGACCAACGATGCATCCAATGCTCCTTGCCGGTGCATCAAACGAACCACCACGCCGGAAAACTCCGCGCCGACCACGTCCGTGGCCAATCCCAACCGGCGTAGCGCGCTGACCGCGTTGGGGCTTGCGTACTGCACCACCCCCGAAGGATCGAGTCGAACCACGCCATCTCCGACTCGCGGATTGCCGGTAGCCGAACTCACCGTCTGCGGAACGGGGAAATCACCCGCGACCAACATCGCAAAGAGGGCATCAGCGGTGGACAGGTAGAAGTCCTCGAGTTGCCCAGCTACCCGCGGCGCGGCCGAAGCATGACGCACGACGACACCGATCACGTCACGATCGCGTCCGGCTTCACCCTCCCGATCCGGGTTGCGGTCAGCAGGAATCAAGCGGTGAATGGGATACGCCTCGAGTCCCGTGGGGGTCGACGGCCGGGCGATGTCGCGCATCTGCACGGTGCGCCCGAAGGTTGCCGCCTGGTCGATGACTCCCACGCGGCCCCGCGGTACGAACTTCCCGATCACATCCTCCGGCACGCTCGTCGGTGCGGTGGTCGGGCGAACGTGTGCCACCGCGACGGCTCCGGCGTCATTCCAGGTCGGCAGCCACAGCACGAGATCGGACAACGACAGGTCGGCGAGAAGCGACCACTCCTCGACCAGCGAGGTCAGGTGCTCCAGATCAGCGGCGGTCAGATCGGTGCGCTCATTCACCAAACGAGCAGGTATCGGCACGGCTACCGAGGGTAGCGTGCGCGGATGGCGTCCTCTTCGAACGATCCCGCAAACCAAGGCGCGAGTGAACCCCGCCATGGCGGCTACTACGCAATCGAGGCGGCACGCCGTAGCGGCGCCCAGGCCTTGTTCACGCTGTCCGGAGCGCATATCTTCCCGCTCTACGACGCCGCCGTTGGTGGCAGCGCTGCTGTCGAACGCTCAGTCGAGCACAGCGGTACCGCCCGCTCGGCGGAGCGCAACGGGCCACTTCGACTCGTGGATGTCCGACACGAACAAACTGCCGTCTTCGCCGCCGAGGCCGTCGGCAAACTCACCCGCGTTCCCGGCTTCGCGGCGGTCACCGCCGGCCCGGGGGTCACCAACGCAGTCAGCGCCGTCACCGGCGCCTGGCTGAACGGCAGTCCGTTGGTTCTCATCGGCGGACGGGCGCCGGAGTACCGGTGGGGAAGCGGGGCGCTACAAGAACTCGACCACGTCCCGATTCTCGAGTCGGTCACCAAGGCTGCCTGGACCGTGCGCGAGGCCGCCGCGATCGGCTCGGGGGTACAGGCAGCCTTCCAACTCGCCGCCAGCGCTCACCGCGGTCCGGTCTTCGCGGACATCCCGATGGACGTGCTGTTCACGCCCAGTCTCGGGAATGAGGCTTTCCATCCGGGGACCGACCTAGGTTCCGCTTCGAAGCCCCACAACACCCTGGACCCGAACCAACGCTCCGATCCGAGCACCGATCTCGAGCGTGCTGCTGCATTACTGCGCGCAAGTACCCAACCGGTTCTGGTGATCGGATCGGACGTCTGGGCCGGTGACGCCGTCGAGGAGATGCGCGCCTTCGCCCACGAGCGAGGGATCCCGGTAATCGCCAACGGCATGGGCAGAGGGATCCTGGCTCCGGACGATCCACTCCTGGTAACGCGAGCGCGATCGACCGCCTTTTCCGACGCAGACCTCATCGTGGTCGTAGGTGCAGCCCTGGATTTCCGTTTGGGCTACGGAGTATTCGGCGGAGCTGTCAAATCCGGCGGGTCTCCGCTGCCTGTCGTGCACCTGGTCGACTCCCCGTCTCAAATCGCCGTGCACGCACCACACGCACAGCCCGTGGTGGGCGACCTCGCCGTCAACCTGGCCGCCCTGAACGAGGCGGCGGGCGGATCGACGGCCTCGGAGAAATGGGTCGCGCGGCTTGCCGAAACCGCCCGCTCGGCATGGGCGGCGGACGAACCACTGCTGACGAGCGAGGCCAATCCGATCCACCCGGCACGTATCTACGGGGAATTGCGACAACGCCTGGATCCATCCGACATCGTGATCGGGGATGGTGGTGACTTCGTGTCCTTCGCCGGTCGATTCATCGAACCAGGGATGCCCGGACGCTGGCTGGATCCCGGGCCCTTCGGTTGCCTGGGCACGGGCCCGGGTTATGCGCTGGGTACTGCGATCGCGCATCCCGATTCCCACCCCTGGCTCTTGATGGGAGACGGCGCCGCCGGGTTCTCGCTGATGGATGTGGACACCCTCGTCCGGCATCAGGTCCCGGTGACGATGATCGTCGGTAACAATGCCGGCTGGGGGTTGGAGAAACACCCGATGCGATTCTTGTACGGGTACGACGTCCTCGCCGATCTCGAAGCCACTTCCTACGACGACGTCGTCACGGCTCTCGGCGGCGCTGGGGAAACGGTGACCGAACCCGACCAAATCGGCCCGGCACTGGACAGAGCCCGCGACTACCGCGGGCCGTACCTGGTGAATGTGTTGACCGACCCGGAAGTGGCGTATCCACGGTCGACCACCGGCATTTGATTTCTCAACCGCCCACGAACGAAGCACGCTCGACGATCACTCGGGTGATGCGACCGGTAGCCACATCGGAGCGCACCTCACCTGCTGCGGTCTCGTGATCGGCCGCTATGTCGAAGACGACCATCGCACCGTCGACCTCGACCACGTTCGCCCGCGCTCGGACCCGGGAGTCGATGGGCGTGGGGACTCGGTGCTTCAGTGAAACCGCCGCGCCCACACTCGTCTGCGTTTCGGGCAGATAGCCTCGAAGCGCTTCACAGGTTGCTTCCTCGAGCAACGCGAGTAGCCGGGGAGTGCCGAGCACCGCTACATCCCCGCTACCGAGTGCGATCGCGGTATCGCTGGAAGCCACCACCATCTCGGCGGCCCCACGAGCGCCTATCGGCACGGCCATCGCACTCAGCCGACGAGCACGAGGGCATCGCCCTCTTGGACAACATCACCCGCGCTCACGTAGATCTCCGCCACCATTCCGGAGACCTCCGCTAGCACCGGAATCTCCATCTTCATAGATTCCAAAATCACAAGGATCGCACCTTGTTCCACCCGCTCGCCTTCAGCTACCGCGATCGAATGCACCGAAGCGACCATCTCGGCGCTCACCGTGTGTGCCATGTCTCCTCCTCGCGCGCCCAGAGCGTACGGGGACGCAGGTCCGGTCGACTCGTCGGCCTTGTAATTCGTCAATTACCCGTACCCGAGGAGTAGATGGTCGCGCGGATCCGCGCCCTAAGCGTGGCCGGAGCGCTCGAAGAGCCAACCGCGCGCACTACGAGCGCCTTGACCTGCCGCTGCAGCACCTCCTCGGACTCGCACGGCGCACATTCACTGATGTGGACGGCGATTACCTGGAATTGCTCAGCACCCAGCTCGCCATCGACGTAAGCGCTCATGGTCGCGAGAATCTCGGTGCACGGCGTGGCGTGCGGCTTACCGCAGCTCATCGGGCACCTCCGGATTCCTCGTGATCCCTTGCATACTGGGCCAACAACGAACGCAATGATTTCCTTCCCCGGTGCACTCTCGACATCACCGTGCCGACGGGGGTTTCCATGATCTCAGCGATCTCCTTATAGCTGAATCCCTCAACATCGGCGAGGTAGACAGCGGTCCGGAAGTCCTCGGGCAACGCCTGCATAGCCTCGATGATCTCGGTATCTCCCAACCGCTCCAGGGCCTCGGTCTCGGCTGAGCGCGTACCTCCGGTCGATCGAGCATCCACCTCGAGCAATTGAGGATCGGACAGCTCATCGGCGGATGTCGACAGCGGCTCACGTTGAGCCTTTCGGTAAGCATTGATGTAGGTATTTCGCAGTATGCGAAAGAGCCAAGCACGCAGGTTCGTTCCCTGCTCGAAAGACCGAAACGCCGCGAATGCCTTGGTGTAGGTCTCCTGGACCAGGTCCTCCGCATCAGCCGGATTCCGCGTCATCCGCATCGCCGCGCCGTAGAGCTGATCTACGTAGGCCATCGCATCGGTCTCGAAGATTGCCGCCAACTCGGCATCGTCGACTTCAGTGGACATCGTGGATCAGCCTACGTGCCCTGAGTGATTGCCCTCGTCTATCGCCGGTCCAATCGGGTCCAACAGCGCAGGGTCGTTGTTGGACGGCTTGTTAACCCGAGTCGAAATCGGATAGGCCTGCAACTCGTCCACGACGGCTTCATTGCGCAGTCGATCGACCAACCGGGATAGAACCGACACATCCTGCTCCTCGGGTCCCAGCCACTCCTGCCAATCCGGGGCGGTCACGAACACGGGCATGCGGTCGTGGATGTGCGCTAGCTGACCGCAAGCATCCTGGGTGAGGATCGTGCACGAACGCACCGGACCATCGGGGCCATTCCAGTCCTCGTACAGGCCGGCAAAGGCAATCGGTGAGCCGTCGGCGATGTGGATGAAGAACGGTTGCTTGGGAATCGAGACTCCAGGTGTATTCGCAGACGTCGCCTGCCACTCGAAGTAGCCGTCCGCCGGGATCAGGCAACGCCGCCGCCGAAACGCCGCGCGATAGGCCGGCTTTTCGGCGACGCTCTCGCTTCGTGCGTTGATCATGCGGCTCGCGCGGCGTGCATCCTTGCTCCACGAAGGGATGAGTCCCCATCGCGCGGTATCCACCTTGCGGACTGAATCGGCGTCTTCGAGCACGATGAAGACCTCGCTAGTCGGAGTGACGTTGTAATTCGGTACGCGAGGTGCGTGCGCGCCTTCGTCGATCGGTATCTGCTCTGCCGCGAAGTGATCGGCGATCTCCAGAGCATCACGCGAAGCTGCGTAGCGGCCACACATACACACATTGTCCTCCAGACAGCGAGCGATGCTGCGGCACTACTCTGAAGCGGTGACCGAGGATGATTCGACGTGGTGGGCGGCCCCCTCGTGCGCGGATGCCGTTGACGTTGAGATCGATGTACCCGGCTCGAAGTCGATTACCAACCGCGCCTTGGTCCTCGCCGCTCTCGCCGACGGTCCCAGCCGGATATCCAGAGCGCTGCGCTCTCGAGACACCGAACTGATGGTGGAGGCACTTCGGACCCTCGGCGCCGGTTTCGACGTGGAACGCCTGGATGAATCGACCATGACGGTCCACGTGGACCCGCACTACCTGCGCACTGAGCAGCCCACCACCATCGATGTCGGCCTAGCCGGCACCGTGATGAGATTCCTTCCCCCAGTGGCTGGCCTCGCCCACGGAGACCTCGCCTTCGATGGCGATCGCGCTGCACGCCGTCGCCCGATGGCCACCTTGATCGAGGCAATGCGCGATGTGGGAATCGATGTCGAGGACGCAGGTCGGGGCCTGTTGCCCATCTTGGTGCACGGGTACGGACGTGTGCCCGGGGGCGAGGTAATGCTCGACGCCTCGCGCTCCAGCCAGTTCGTGAGCGCCCTTCTGCTTGCGGGCCCGAGATTCGATGCAGGGGTAACGATCCGCCACGTCGGCCCACCGGTCCCCAGTACCCCGCACATAGACATGACGGTCTCGATGCTCGCCGATCACGGTGTGCGTGTCCGGGCGATAGCGGAGCAACCGGTCGAGGGGCATACTCGCTACACCTGGCATGTCGATCCGTGCGCACTCGCTCCCGTCGACCGAGTCGTCGAGCCCGATGCGTCCAATGCTTTGCCATTCATGGCCGCGGCGCTGGCTACCGGGGGTCGCATCCGCATCCGTCATTGGCCGGCCCATTCCATCCAGCCGGTGGCCCAGATCCTTGAAGTCCTTGGGGCTTTCGGCGCCAACGTCAGCATCGACGAGCACGGGCTCGAAGTGTCCGGAAACGGACAACTGTCCGGAGTCGAGGCTGACTTACGCGAGATCGGTGAGACCGCCCCGACCTTCACCGCATTGGCAGCGCTCGCGGCACTCTCCGGTCAGCGCAGTGAACTTCGAGGGATCGGTCATCTGCGGGGCCACGAGACAGACCGACTTGCGGCCCTCGAAGCCGAGGTCGGTGCCCTCGGCGGGAAGATCGCCCAGACAGATGATGGGCTGGTCATCGAACCTGCTGACTTGCGCGGAGGTCGGTTCCGCACCTATGAGGATCACCGCATGGCCACCACAGCAGCGATCATCGGTCTGCGGGTTCCAGAGGTCTACATCGAGAACATCGAGACAACGGCGAAGACGATGCCCGATTTCCCCATGCGCTGGGGTTCGATGGTGGCGAACCGGTGAAACCTTGAGCAGGCGCTCGGTCGATCGGCTCGACGAAGATGATGTTCGCGTCCGGCCGGGCCGAAGCAAGGCCCGGCCGCGATCCAAGGACAGGCCGGACTACGCCGGCGCGGAAGTGGCTACGGTCACCACCGTTGATCGAGGGCGATTCACTGTCATCGGTGCCGACGGCGTAGAGCACTACGCCGTCAAGGCCCGCGAACTCGGCCGTAAGGGCATCGTCGTCGGAGACCAGGTCGAAGTGGTCGGAAAATCCGATGAGACAACCACCGAACGCGCCGAGCGAGAGGATTTCGCGCGCATCGTGCGACGCTCGCCTCGAGTGACCACGCTGCGCCGAACTGCAGATGACACCGACCCGGTCGAACGGGTCATCGTGGCAAATGCGGACCAGTTGGCGGTCGTAACTGCCACCACGGATCCCGCGCCGAGAACCGGCTTGATCGACCGGGCGCTGGTCGCAGCGTTCGATGCCGGGATCGAACCCTTGCTCATCATCACCAAATCCGATCTAGCCCCGGCAACTTCGCTGATGGACGCCTACTCCCCTCTCGATATTCCAATCATCGACGCGTCGGTCCATCGCCGGGACCGCGAATCTGATGAGGTCGAGCGCGCCCTGCGTGGCCATACCACGGTCCTCGTCGGCCACTCCGGCGTCGGGAAGTCGACCCTGGTCAACTCACTGGTACCCGGCGCCGACCGCACGACCGGCGGGGTGAACGTGGTCACCGGCAAGGGGCGACACACGTCGACGAATGTCTTGGCGCTGCCGCTGCCCGGTGGCGGGATCATCATCGACACTCCCGGTATTCGTTCCTTCGGTCTGGCGCACGTCGATTCCGATCGGGTCATCCACGCCTTCCCCGATCTGGAAAACGCTGCCGCGAATTGCCCCCGGGGCTGCTCTCACAACGAGGCGTACTGCGAACTCGATTCGGCTGTTGCGGACGGCACCGTTCCCGCTGAGCGCGTGGCATCACTACGCAGGTTGCTCACCAGCAAGGAGGAGTCCGGGTACTAGCCAACCGGGGACAGCGAGAGATCGGTTCGAAGATCACGGCACCGGCAGTTGCCCACGCCGGGTGTTCTCGATGATCGCTCCCCAGACAGCTTCGCTGCCAGAATGGCCAGTGATAACGGTCGACCAGATCAATCCCAACGCACCGAGTACGACGACGACACCCAGCACAACCAGCCACCACGGACGCGAACGGTTACCCGGCACGCCACGTGCGAAAAGCCAGTAGGTGGTCAGCAACACAAAGAACACGGTTGCGTGGATCGGCAGAGCACTGCCGTACTCGATGTGAGGCTGCGGGCTGCCGACCCGTGATGCGAGTTCCTGACCCGAACCCCGACTTACCCAGGAGGCGAGCATCCCTAGCCCCGAGACGATCACCACAGCAAGACCGAGACGGTGGATCGATGAGCGGCGTAGCACGATGACCACGGCACCGATCGCCGCCGCCGGGAGCAGCACGACCGTCGCGTGGACGATCAGTACATGCGTTGGCAGACCGAAGACGGTGTCCAACGGCGAATCCACGGAGTTCAGACTAGGTGCTCTAGGTTCATTCCCGTGGATGATCTCGCCTTGGCGCTCGAGCTCGCCGATGCCGCCGATGCCGTGTCGATGGCCCGCTTTCAGGCCACCGACCTACACGTCGACACCAAGCCCGACCTCACCCCGGTAACCGACGCCGATCGCGCGGTCGAGCAGACGCTGCGCGAATTGCTTGCTCGCACGCGTCCTGATGATGCCGTCCACGGAGAGGAATACGGATCCCAGGATGGTCATCGCCAATGGATCATCGACCCGATCGACGGCACCAAGAACTTCGTGCGGGGGGTACCGGTGTGGGCGACCTTGATCGCTCTTCGCGAGGGACCGGGCATCACCACCGGTGTCGTCTCGGCCCCGGCTCTAGGGCGGCGCTGGTGGGCAAGCAGCCAGGGGGCGGCGAGTTGCTCTGCGCCGGGTCGCACACAACGCGTCGGCTTGACCGTCAGCAACGTAAGCGCGCTGGCCGACTCGTCCTTCTCCTTCTCCGACGCCATCGGCTGGCCTCCTGGGTCACTCGACCGCCTACTACAGACCACCTGGCGACAGCGTGGCTACGGGGATTTTTGGTCTCACATGATGGTGGCTGAGGGCGTACTCGATATCGCTGCTGAGCCGGCATTGAAGATCCATGATGTCGCGGCTCTCGTCCCGATCATCGAAGCAGCGGGCGGGAAAATCACGTCATTCGATGGCTCCGAACTGCACTGGGACGACGCCGAACGGGAGTTCTCAGCACTCACCACGAATGGACTTCTTCACAATTCGGTCGTAGATCTGCTTGGGACCTAGCCGCGAACACCCGATGGCCGCACCATGGAGGCACCGATAAGGAGGTGCTCGATGCGTGTCTCGCAGATTCTCACCACCAAAGGCAGCGATGTCTACTCGATCACTCCGCAGCACACCGTAGGTGATCTCGTTCACGAACTCACCGAACATAAGGTCGGCGCATTGCTCGTTCGCGATCAGGACGGTGCCATAGCGGGCATCGTTTCCGAGCGCGATGTCGTGCGGGCGCTTGCTGTTCGGGAATCTATTCTCGGAGACCCTGTGGCCTCCATCATGACCAGCGAAGTGGTCACGGTCTCACAGGATGCCGATGTTTCGGACCTCATGCGATTGCTCACCGAACGTCGGATCCGGCATGTGCCGGTGCTTGATAGCGATGACACATTGGTCGGTGTCGTGTCGATCGGAGACGTCGTGAAGAACCGGATGGACGAGCTCGAGTCCGAACACGCAGCGCTGGTGGAGTACATCACTCACGGCGGCTAGCGAGCGGCCACCAGCAAAGGCATGCCACCGCGCGGACGGATCGTGACCAAAGGCTCACCGACCGGAAGCCCATGTCCCGACGGCAGTGCCACGGTGAATTGACGTACGAGTTGGGCGAGCACCATGACCGCCTCGACGTAGGAGAAGTCGCGACCGATGCACAACCGCGGGCCCGCGCCGAAGGGAATGTGGGCAAACCGCGGAATGGCTTGCAAGAAGCGCTCAGGCTGGAATGCCTGTGGGTCAGGCCAAAGATCCGGATGTCGATGTAGCAGCCATGGACTCATGATGATGAGGGATCCGGCGGGAACCCGGGTCCCATCAATGAGGTCGTCGTTGAGCGCGCGCCTTGTTACCAGCCAGGCCGGCGGGTACAAGCGCAAGGTCTCCTCTACGACCGCTCGAGTGAACGGAAGTTCGGAATAGTCACCGAAGGAAATCGGTCGATCCGGCGCCACGGATTCGGCCTCGGCCGCGATGCGGTCGGCTGCCTGCGGGTGCTGGGCCAGCAACCCCCATGCCCACCCGAGCGCGCTGGCCACTGTCTCGTGGCCGGCGACGATGAACGTCACGAGTTGATCGCGAATCTGCGCGACCGAGAGTGGCCGACCCTGCTCGTCACGAACAGCCAACAACAACCCGAGTAGATCTCCACCTGGTGAATCGCTGCGGGAAGCGACCATCTCACTCACGGCCGAATCCAGACGAGCCACCGATCGCCGCAGCACGCGATTGGCCGGAGTAGGAAGCCAGGCAGGGGGTGTGAGGGGGACCCGGGCGCGAGCCACCACCACCTCCAACGCGTCCAATGTCGCATCGGCGATCTCACTGGAACGCCCGGTGAGATCGGTGCCCATCAAGGATGCGGCAACCACCTCCAGTGCGGCCCCCATCATGAAGGCGTCGACATCGACCACCGATCCAGCCGGGAGCGCCGCCCACTGATCGGCCACGCGTTTCGTTGCGGCGACCACGTGACCGCCGATCTCCTCGAGAGCGGAGTGATGGAAAGCCGGTTGCAGGACTCGGCGCTGTTCGCGCCATGCCGATCCGTCGGAGGTGAGCAGACCCTCACCGGTTACCAAGGACAGCGCTCGGTATTGGATCGTGGACTTGTCGTAGCCACGGGCGTTATCGACCAGTACATGACGCACGCCGGCCGGGCTATTGACGAGGTAGGACGGCGGCCGCGGAACAGGGAATTGAGTGATGTCACCGTATTCGTTCCACACCGAGTTCACGTAGGCCAGCGGGTCGCGACGGATTGTCTGGAATGCGCGCAACATCTCCGGGCCGAGTGGGCCGGGCGCGGTGGCAGGTGTCCCGAGGAAATGGGTCGGTCGCTTGCTCACGGACTTCGCGTAACTCACGAACGAAGGATCGCGTTCTCCTCGACGAACAATCGGATTCGACCAGCCACATGATCGAGTGAGTCCTGGGCTACTGCTTTGCCGATGTCGGTCGCATACGCCGCTTCGAAGGACTCACGATCGTCGAACCACAGCTCGGCGATTCCATCCACACCCCCGGTAACACGCTCCGCAGCATCACCTGGGTCGGTCACGAGGTTGAAGCGAATTTCGCGCACTCCCGGCAGTTGCCGGGCACGTGGCGCATGTTCCTCGAGCCACCAGGTGGCGAACTGCTGCGCCGACATCTGCTCACCGCGCGTCAACAGGATCATGGCCTTGAACATGACTCCATCCTCCTATTGCGGTTTCTGCACTCGAGCGCCAGGTCGACCGCCACACGAAAGGGCCAACGCGATCACGATCTCGTCTTGGTGCGGCGCGTCAGGTATGGCAATGTCCACAGCATCCATGTCGTCGAAGACCCAGCGGTCGTCCTTATTGCCGATGGGCATCGTGATCATCGATCCAGGTCCGGCGACCTTCTTGGTTCCCGGGATGATGTCAGTTCCGCCCCCGATGGCCGCGCGTACCGGGGCACCGAACCGCGGGTGCAAGATCGCGGCACTGTGCTCCCGGTCCCCCGCCGTGCCGACGATCGCTCCCTTGCCGTAGCCGCGAACGTCCTGCGCGCTCAAGCCAACCGATGCGAGCTGCGTTAGACACTGCTCCACTAGATAGGCACCGGAATCCGCGCCCAGTTCCTCCATCTCCGATAGGTCCACCACGACACCGGCCCCGGCGAGCGGGTTCGTCACCACAATCGCGCAGGTGGCAATCGTGGTGGGATCAGGCAACGCTCCGCCTGCCTCGGAGAAGGTCTGGTGAACACTCGAGTGCACGGCTCTGATTTTCATCCCGCTACTCCCTCGACATCGGTGACCGCCTGGTAGATCGTGCTGCGCTGGACGATGCGCCGACCGAGATCCGACACTGCCGGTGCCAACTGGGCCGGATCCATACCCTGGCCGTGGGCGGCACCAGCGGCACGCGAGATGTTCTCGTCCATCAACGTCCCTCCGATGTCGTTGACGCCTCCTTGCAAGAGTTGCATCGCCCCCGCGAGGCCGAGTTTCACCCACGAGGCCTGGACGTTATCGATCGTCCCCCGGTATGCGATCCGCCCGATTGCGTGCATAAGGACCACCTCCCGCCACGTGGGGCCGCGTCGCGCCTTGCGCTTGAGGTAGATGGGAGAGGCCATGTGCACGAATGGAAGCGGAATGAACTCAGTGAAGCCACCGGTCCTCTTCTGCAATTCGCGCGTGGCAAGGATGTGAGCGATCCAGTGTTCCGGGCGCTCGATGCTGCCGAACATGATCGTCACATTGGATCGCAAGCCGATGCCGTGCGCCGTCTCATGCACCATCAGCCATTCCTCGGTGTTGACTTTGTCCGGGCACAACACCGCCCT
>Ga0180432_10006500_pt1 | contig 15137 bp, 15 predicted proteins | sample SS_ome_10_FD_132414 | JGI IMG/M metagenome (GOLD analysis project Ga0180432, IMG submission 132414) | Hypersaline lake sediment archaeal communities from the Salton Sea, California, USA - SS_1_MS_2 metaG | ecosystem: Environmental > Aquatic > Non-marine Saline and Alkaline > Hypersaline >... | reverse complement strand
TTCTCCAACACCTGCACCAGGTTCTCGGCCGCGTCGGCGATCACGCCGGTGTAGCCCAGGCAATCGCCGCAGTAGAAGCCGCAATAAGCCAGTAGGTGCTCGTCCGCTCTCATCGCCCTAGACCTTCTCGACTCCTGGCGTCCGTGCCCGATACTCCGAGGGCCGGCAGACGTGGCAGCGCGCCGCCCTACCCTTGCCCGCGACGGCGGGGGCGACGCCCTCGGCGATCTCGTGCAGCGCTGAGCGATCCGAAGCAGGTAGCTTGAGGGCCATCTGCCGCATGGATCACTTCCCTGCTGTGTCCCTCAGGGACTCAAGATAGGCAATGAAGTCTGACAGAGTCTGCTTGGCCCGCCCCACGGGTTCGCTTTCTCTGGTCCACTCGTCCTCACCGTCTGGCCCCTCAGGTGCAGAATGGAACACACGATCGTACGGAACGATCCCTTCGCGCCCAATGGCGGCACGCACTTCTCTCACCGCCGAATCGCAACGGGCCACCGTCTTTCCCGGGTCCTTCCCGCGATTGTCGAGTATGGACCTCACGCGCTCTCTGATGCACTGGTCACAATCCGACTCAGACATGCCTTCCAGTCGCCTGGGATCGACAGCGGTCATGAACACCGAAGCCGTCTGCAGCGATTCTCTCTCGTCTCCAAGACGCAGCAACATCGCTTCCTTCAGAGCCGGCCAGAGACGATCGAAAACCTCGATCAGCACGAGATCATTGGTTCTGAGGTCCGCTTCCAACTGGGCCAGGTCGATGGCCTGAAGCATCTCTCGTACGGGACCCACGAGGAAGTGGCCTGCCGGGAGGCCGGCGATCGCGCCGCGAGATAGGAAGTAGTAGTCCCTGCCGTGGACCTCCCCTTCACGCGGAGCGCGAGAAGTATAGAGCACCGCGCGAGGAGACGATATGCCGCGACTGCGGAGGGCGGCGGTCAGTCTCGATTTCCCTGCGCCTGAGTGCCCCGATAGTCGTAGCAGAATCATCCCTTGATCCCCCCTTCGCTCACGACGGGCGTCGCTGCCCCGGCCAGCGTCGTCTTCAACTCTACATCGGACGGCCGGGAAATGCAAGTGGCTGGGCGGGTGAGGCGGTCGGAGGGGGGTAGAATCTCGTCCGCGCAGCAAGGGGGCGGACAATTGCTGTTGTGGGAGGCGTCACCGGGGTGCTCGCCGAACATGTCAGGCAGGAGAGGCGAATGCAATGGGTGGGTCCGGCGGCGGTCTCGAGGGATCCGCAACATTCATGCTCAACACCACACCGCGCTGGCATCAATGCCAGCGCTAAGAAACGGCGCCGGATGAATCCGGCTAGCGGCCTGCGCATGTGGTGCTGTCGTCCGCTACCCGTCGGCGTCGTGCGAGGATGGTCTTTGCCCGCCCGTTCTTCCCTCTGGGCAGCGCGGGGGTCTAGCAAGGTGCCCGGCACCTGGCTAGAGCCTCAAGGTGGCCTTGTACTATCGGTGAGGGGCTTTGGCCTTGTTTGTCTGGGGACGTTCGGTGTTCTACCAGATGTTGAAGTCATCCGGCCGACAGGGCTCTCTGAGCCCCGGCAGAGACCGCTTCATGGGGCACTGCTTCGCTGCCCTTCGGCCAGCTCAGGCCAAACCCCGCGACTTCATCGCGGGGCGAGCTTGCTGATCAGGCTCTCCGACCATCTGAATGGGCGGGAGGTGGCCTTGGAAAGCGTTTCCGTGGGACGAGGATTCATCAGAGCCCAATTCACGTACAACCTTTGCGTGCACCTAGCCGCCTCACTCCTTGACGCCGTACCGTCTGATCGTCTCCGCCACCCTTCCGCACCACTGGATCAGGGAATGTGTCTCGTCTTGGGAGAACTCTCGATTCACCAGGCACTTGAGTTCACCTCCCGCCTGCTGGAACAGTCCCGTCCCTTGTGCCTCAGAGAGCAGGGACTGGATCGCATCTTGAGGGAGGTCAAGCTTGGCGAGAGGGCCTCCGGGGCCGGTCGTGTTGGTGTAGATTGACTGTTTGAAGACGGACTGCGGTGGGTAGCAGAAGCAAATCACCACATGCGCGCCGTTGACGTCCGCGTTCAGAGAGAAGCCTCGCGTGCCCCAGTGGATGGGATGCGAATTCGACTCGGCCCAGTCCAGTACCTCAGCGAAGACCGGCTTGCCGTGTTGATCTAGAGAGTCCAGAAACTGTTCTTTGGTCACAATCGGAAGCGGTGCGGAACGCACGCCTGCCAGTCGGGGAGGCTCCCTACCCACCACCATATCTTGTGTTAGCAGACAGGCCCCGCCATCAGCTTCGAAGAACGAAAACTCCAGACACGTCACACGGAGGCCCTTCTCCCTCAAGAACCTGGCTGTCTGACGGATCTGATCGCTGATGGTCTCGCCGAGTATCACGATACGCTGGTCCTTGTTGAATGACACCGCATCATGGTCGGCTAGCTCGAAGTAGTGCCGGTGATAATCGGCGAGATTCACAGATTCGTCGTTGATGTAGGAACACAGAATGCTCTCGAGTTCGTTCCAGTCCAGCCCTTCAGCGAAAGAGGCGTATTCCAACGCTTGGGCGAGCGTATCTCGAGGCGTCCGGTCCCGCTTCAGTTCGAGCACGACTACGTTGCCCTGACGGTCAAGGGCCAGTAGGTCGATGGTGGTCCCGAGATTGGTCGTGACCTGACGACCGATTAGCAGAAGCTCGCCATCCTCGACGATCCCGTCGGGATTGGCTGCCAACCAGTCTTCCAAGACGGCCTCGCTGTGGTTGGCTCGGAAAGGAGTGGGGACGAACTCCCGAAACGCACCGTCCTCTTTCACGCTGAATAGACGCATCGTGGGCCTTCCTTGTGCTGGTAGGGGTGTCTCGCCCAGATGGGAGGGAACGAGCCTCCGCCCTCAAGAAGAACCTCGATCCCGCGGGGCCCGGGTGCCTGCGGGACAATGTGCGCATGCCTCGCGGCGACCTGGGGTGGGAAGATAACACTGGCCGAATGTGACGTGCAGCTCCTGTGACCCACACGGCTGACCATCGCCCAGGTCACTCGTCTTGCTGTCTGCGATAGGGCAAGAGGGGGGATTGCACAGGACCCTTCGGAACACGCAGAATACTGATGACCATGAAACTGGTTCGATGACGAGATTGGTTTCCAACAAAGAAAGAGATCTCATGATCTGGAGAATCAAGTAGCGCGTTCTCCCATACCTGCTCGATGTTGTCTGGGTTCTTGCGGATCCACTCGAAGAAGCCCCACTCGAGTACCTGCTGATCGTGTGGGTTCTTGCTTCTGCAATTTGAGCACCTGTACGTCACTCGTGGCTCAAAAGGAAAGTCACGCTTCACCTTGGTGGATTCCCCGAAACCAGGAAGCACTTGCTGGAACATGCGGCCATATAGGGGATTGCGAGCGAAGTACCTCTTGTGTATGTAGGGTTTGACGATACCCAAGCTTCTACGCGCCTCGTTTATGTCCTGAACACAGCCATCGACAAGATTGCCGGCAAGGTTTCGCCATCGGCTGCGGGACCAGTGTCCCACTACCTCGACCCGTTCACACAGGGTGTCCCACTGGGTTCTGGAACCCGCTATCTTCCAACTCTCATTCCGCGTGTCCCGATCATCTTTCTCAACCTCGACTTTGACAATATCCCATCGATGCCACGGCATATCCGTCCGCGTTGGATAGATCCGCACAAAACCAAGCCTCGGAGAGTAGCCACCAAGACATACGGTGATCCTGCCGTCTTTGATCGGCTCGGGACAGGCTCTCCCAAGAACGATTAGGTCATTGATGAGCTCTCGCCTTGTCATGCCCCATTCCCCTCCACTACAGATCCAGCACCCGGTAGCCCATTCGCTCCAGATGGGCGGCAATGCGGTGTCTGTGACAGCTCTGTGGGGCTACCTCCACGCACATGAAAGCGGTGCGGTGGCTTGACAGCTCAGCCTCGTGTTGCTGTAGTTGCGTCTCAGGCTGTAGACTGGCATCGTACCACGCGAAGAGCTCTTCTTTATTGAGAGAACGCCTGATCTCTGTAGGAATCCCCAAATCAGGCCAGTGCACGTAGGCGATACCGTGCTTGCGCATAGCCGTATCCAGATTGGATTTTGAGAACTCTGGCCTGAACCGACTTATCGGGATACGGCGCACATCAGCTACCAGGTCCACACGAGCCAGCTGCAGTAGCTCAACGAATTGGCCAAGCGATCTTCCTGAGTATCCTATGGTGAAATGGCCGAACCGCTCGATGTCCAGTCTACGAATATTCCATGTGATTCTCTTGTGAACCAACTCACTGTAGGACTCAGATGGAGGAAGGGCAAAGCCCACTGCAGACCGATCGTCTCGGCCTCTCCTGACGTCTCTTCCGGCGACCATCTGGCCTGCATCACGGATTATCTGGCTCCGTTTGGCAGGATCGGAGACTGTACTCAGCCGGCGCGTAAGCTCTCGGACCTCACCACTGTCCAGGCGTTCATCGACGGCCTTTCGCGCCAGTGCTATTGCCTCGCGAGGGGTCTTAGCGGAGCTGGCGATGCGAGAGGCGGAGTCTGGTGATAGTCCTCCCTGCTCAGTTGTGGTCGCATGCTGTCCCCTGCGAGGCATAACCAGTTGTTGGATCTCGACTGGCAAGCGCAGAATGCTCAGGCGGTTGCTGATACGGCCCTGAGGCTTCTTCACCAATTCTGCTATCTTACTCAGCGTGTACCCGCGCTCCACCAGGGTTCGATAGCTGACGGCCTCGTCAAGAATGTCTAGGTTCTGACGCTGTAGATTCTCCACAAGCGACTGAACTAGGCTGTCTTGGTCAGTCACCTCCTCTATGATTGCCTCACACTGATCCCAGCCGAGAAGACGCATCGCTGCAACACGACGGTGCCCGTACACAAGCTCGTAGCCTTCACCCATCGGGCGCACTTTGACGGGCTGGAGCAGGCCATTGTCGCCAATGCTCTCAGCTAGTTCCCAGAGCTCCTTGTCATCAGGGACAGCCCGCACCTGATGGGGGCTCTGCACTATCTTAACCAGGTCGATCTTCATGGCGTCTGAACCTCTCTATCGGAAAGCCTGTTTGCCTAACCTACAGGGCGGTATCCGGGCAGTACATGCGCTCAGCCCGGTTGTAGCCCAGCAGCGATTCTGACACAAATGCAGAGTTTCAGTGCGGTCCGTCACGGATCTCGCGTTGAGGTAACTGCTTTGCGGCCCAATTGCCGTGAAGCCTGCGGAGTTCTCCTGTCTCGATTGGTTGGACGAAGGCTCGGCCTAGTTCTTTCCCCATTATTAGGCTGTCAACGGTCCTGTGGAATGCGACTGATGCAGAGCTTCAGCGCCCCGATCGAGCGTCTTCCGATGCCGGCACGGTAGCGTCGTGGCTGGCATGATGGCGGCGACGGGGCTGTGACGTAGCTACATCGGGCGACGATGGATGCGCTGCATCCTATCTTGTGCGCGATCCCACCCATTATACCACAGAATGCAGGGCATGAAGGTATGCGATGTACTGGAAGACCCTTAGGAAACTCCCAAAGCCCGGAGCGCCCACGCGCTCGCACGATCATCCTTTCTCTCGAAGCGCACCCCCGCTCGCTAGGTCGCCAGATCGAAGGGCAGATCGCTGATGTCCCGCAGACGGCGACCCTCAATCAGAATCATCAGCATATCCCTCTGATCTTCGTCGTCGACCTCTGCAACGGACTCGCGCGGCTCACGCTTCGGGCTTGAGAAAGCCGATGACGTACTCTTCATGCATGCGTTGCTGGATCTGTGAGTCGAGATCGACCTGGGAGCCGGCGGGCATCATTCGGCGGTTGCGATCCAGCACCCGGATCCCGATTCTGGGAACCTGGAAACCGATGCGTTGGCCGATCTCGGCCAGGCAATCCTGCGTGTGGGTATCCTTGCCTCGCATGACGGAGTTTCCCACCACTACTACTGCTGACTTGCCGGGCTTCAACACCCGGAACATCTCGCCCAGACAGCGCGTCATCTCAGAGTAGTAGCGGTGCAGAACACGGCCTTTCTTCTGATCCTGGCCGGCGATGCGGGCGACCACCTCGCCGGCTCCAGGGGGCAATGCCTCGAACCCAAAGTCCGCCACCGCCTCGCCGCCGATATACTCTTTCCGCCTGTGGCCGAGATCCTCAATGGCATAACCCATCCATACGAGAGAGAACTTGTGCGCTCGCATGTAGTCGATGGCGTTTGAGGCGTAGGGAGGAGAGGTGACGATCAGGTCTACGGAATCGTCATCCAGAGGCAATTCCTGGGCATCTCCGAACTCGACGCGCGGATCGATCCGATCTGGTTGGGGCTCAAACAGCCCCTGCGAGTACGGTTGGATCCTGTCAGCTTCGGATTGGACCAGCCCGTTCAGATTCTGCTGGAGCCGCTTGGGGAACTCCATCAGAGGCGAGCGCAGGGTCTTGGTCAAGAACTTCACCCGGGGAGAGTCGCTCCCGACAAGGTCGTGGCCCAAGATGACCTCTCCGGTTCCGTCTAGCACGACCTTGGCTCGATGAGGCCGGGTGTGAGCCAGGTCAAACGCCAGAGACACCCCACCAGACTTGGTTACGATGATGGCGGAGAAGGCCAACTGAAGGAAAGCCCTGATCTGCACGTGTTCTACGCGCTCGATCTGACCAATGAGGGCCAACAACTCGATCTGCGTGTCGCGCGCAAACCAATAGTCGACGAAATCCCGCGTCCGCGAGTCCCAGCGCTGCTCCAGCGCCTCCTCGAGTTCATCCCGCTGTTCTTCGATCGCGCCCTTGGCCTGCTTGAGAATCCCGTTACCGGCCTCAGTCACCTGTCTTGCATCGAGAGGAGTAACCTTGGTCTTGGAGACGAGCAGTGCAAGTGGATCGATATCGAACCCTACGGCACGTCTTCCGGTCAGATATGCTTCCAGTACTGTAGTACCGGATCCCATCATGGGATCGAGAACCACGTCGCCGGGAGCCGTCAGTGCCTCGATGAACTTGTGGGGTAACTGGGGAGGAAACTTAGCTGGAAAGGGATGGAAGCTGTGGGACGCATATCCGCTGTCCTGACCATGAAAGCCCATCTCCTGAGAGAGCAGAGAGACGAGTCTCTCCCGATAGGGCTCGGCGGATCGACCAGCGTCAGCAGTCAGCAATCGCGGTTGGCGCACACTCATTCCAAAGACACCCTAGTCACTCAAACGTGCGTTTCTTGAGGGTACATCCTGACCCAGTAGCCCCATTCTACCCCCTACGGGCATTCAGAGCAAACTGCGCTGCCCGCCGGGGGAGTGGCGGGACCGGATGACAACGCGGGCTCCCCGAGCACTCGCCCCCGGGCGCCAACAAACCTGCGGATTTCGGCTGATCCAGACGACGTTCCCGCGCTCAGGAGCATAGGTCATTCGACTGCCACACCTCCTACCCGACCAAAGGTCCGATCTCGGCTTCGGTATGCAGGTTGTCTTCGGTTACTTGGCCCAGCAGATGTTCGAGGGTCAAGGCGGGCTCGACAACCGGCACGATCACCAGTTTGCCATCAACCGTCGACATCTCGAGTGTAGAATCGTGATCCAGCCCGACTTCCATGGCCAAGGGTTTGGGGATGCGCAGGGCCAGGCTGTTGCCCCACTTTCGCACTCGCCCCTTGATACAAGTACCTCCATGTATCTACCAGGAGGATGCACCGGCTTTCGATGGTTGTCAGGTGGGTGGAGAAAGGTCTCCACGCGAGCTGGAAGCTGCCAGCACTCAGCCGGGACGCCGCCAGCCATCCTGACCCACCAACGCGGCCCAGGCATCGAGGTCATCGCCCAGGTTCTTCTCCGTGAGTTCCTCGAGTGCCCGGACAGTCGCCTCATTCACTTTCTTCAGCGCCTCGATTCTAGCGTCGATCTTCTCATTCCGTTTGTGCATCTCCTCCGACCAGGATCTGTAGTAGGACTTGCTCGGGCTGTCGTCGCTCAGGTACGCTTCCCCATACGCATCATCATCGACTCGCTCACGTTCGAGGTCCATGCATGCGGCCCGAATATCTCTCAGGGTCGCCACCAGTGGCCGGACTGCCCTATCGTCGCCGATCAGTCCCAGCGCCGCGACTGCATCGCCTCGCTCCTCCGGCGGCAGGGCTCCCAGGGCCAGCACCAGCGGCTCGACCGCCTGGGCGCCCGCATCCAGGCAGCTGGTCCACCGGCCCTTCACCGCCCAGTAGCTGGCCCCTTCCGCGTCTCCTGCGGGACTCCAGCCGAGCTTTTCCAACTCCTCGGCAGCGGCCTTACGGACCCGCCGGTCCTCGTCCAGCAGCGCGGCGACCAGGCGGGGCGTTGCGCCCACGCCGGCCACCGCCGCCAGAGCCCTGACCGCGGCCAGGCGGTTGTGTGAGCTTCTGTGGTCGAGCGCCACCGCCAGCTTGTCGGCCACCTCTGGGCCGCCGACCTCGGCCAGTGCGAGGATGGCCTCTGTGCGGACCCCTGGGTTCTCGTCGTCCAGCATGGCTTCGAGCAGATCCGCCACTCGTTGATCGTCCACTTTCGCCAGAGCCCGAACGGCTTCCCTGCGCACCGGCGCCTCTTCCGCTTCAAGCAATGGGGCCAGGGCCTCTGTTGCTCGCGCATCGCCGCGCGTGGCCAGCGCGCTCCCCGCTGCCAGCCGTACACCCGTGTCGTCGTCTGCCGCCGCCACGGAGAGCAGGTCCGCGGCTCCGGGATCGCCTATCTGGTGCAGCGTCTCCACGCACGAGTGCCGTGCTTCAGGCTCGGGACTCTTCATCGCGACGGAGAGGGATTGCAGAGCCTGGGCTCCGATCTTGACCAGCAGGTCCGATGCCCCCTGGCGGACCTCCTCATTGTGGTGCCCCAGGGCCTTCGCAAGTCGCTCCACCGGTGCCGCACCGAGGGCCTGCAACTTCTGCGCCGCTGCTTCCCTTACCCATGCGGCGCTATCGCCGAGAGCCGAGACGAGCGGCCCGATCATGTACTCGCCCTGCATCTTCTCGAAGCAAGCGGCGGCCACCCGGCTGATGTCTCTGTGACCGTCCTTCAAGGCACTTATCACCACCGCCGCAGCTTGCTCGCTTTCGAACCTGGACAGCGCACTGATCGCCGCCCGTCGAGCGGAGTGATTCCTGCTGTGGCTGGCGCGTATGAGCGGTTGAATGGCTCTCTCGTCACCCAGTCGTCCCAGCTCCCCGGTTGCCTCGATCCTGATGAGGTCGTGGAGATCGAGCAAACGGGCCGTCAGCGGCTCGACGGCCCGTGGGTCGCCCATGGCTCCCAACGCTCTGACGGCTGCCAGTCGCACGCCAGCGTCCCCGTCACGCAGCGCGCCGATCAGGGGCTCCACCGTGTCAGCGTCGCCCAGACCGCCCAGCGACACCACGGCCTTCCGGCGTATCTCGGGGTCCTTCGGGTAGCTCAGGGCCTTGATCAAACCCTGTACGTCGCCTCTGTCGCTCAGCTTCTCCACATTTGGCTTGAGTAGTACCATCTTCGCACTTCCCTTTCGATCCTGGGTTGGGGGCTTGTGAAGCCGATCGCGCAGCGACGAGGCGATGCTCCTCCAGACCTTCGGCTTTGCTTCTGGCCATAGGAAAGTCGAGTCGGGAGACATCGGCCTATGTGTCCCGAGCCGGGTGGACGTTCTTCCGTGCCAGTACGAGCTGCTGGCAGGAGATGTTCACGCCGGTCAGCGTGAAGCGAGGGATCGGTCCCTGCCTGGCACGGCAAGCTCCGCGCACGGCGCGACACGACCCCCAGCCGGCGACGCGGTCCGCATGGATTTCCGCACTGACGCAGCCCTTTCACGGGCGCGTGCTCACGATGTTAGGACTTCGCTGTCGCGCGCTCAGTCCTCAACGTACAGCGGCGCTCCCGGCCACACGCTGACCGGTTCCCTGCCGTGGAGGCAAACTACGCCGTAGAGACCACCGGACAGTCGCTTGCTGCGCGCGATGCTGTTCCCGGGAGCCGCCTGGGCGTCGATCACCCCCGACGCCCACTCTGGCCTGTGCGACGGGGAAGGGGCAGGACCCATGTAGGTCAGCATGTCATCCCAGGTCTTCCCTTCGTCCAGCTTCATCATGCGAGCCATGGTCAATACCTGACTCTTGTTGTTGAAGATGATGCTGATCTCCCCTGGCGAGATGACCTCGGGCCAGTTGCAGGAGCACTGGCTCCCGTCGAAAGTCACCTCCAGGATGGCCACGACCTCCGGCGTAGGCGGAACGGGGGCGGCGGTTGGCTCGGGTGCGCTGCACGCGACCAGCAACAGCATGATACCGATCGTGGCGATGGTCCAGACTCGCCTTGAGCACAGTAGCGTTCTCATCGTGTCGCCTCCTCAAAGGCCTGCCGACAGCGTATTCGAGCCGAATCGCTGCCCACTCACGTGGGACATGCTCCATGCGCGAGACTACTACAAGTGGGGTTGTCCTTCCCTACCATCAGGTTCGTTGCCAGGTGTCTTCGTCCGAAGCGGGAGCGTCAGTGACATTCCTGCTATGGTGCCATACAACGCTGCTAGATGTGCAGATGCCAGCCAGTAGGAAGGGCTGTGGGCGTGGGGGCCCAAGGCGATTTCGTGGATCTCGAGAGGCTCAGTGGATGACGCTGGCGGGTCCTCTGCTACGTGAGGGACTCCCCCGTGCGTCGGATGCTGCGGCGCGCGGGCTGAGATCACCTATAGAATACATCGGGCGCCCCGGAAATGCAAGGGTGTCGGGACCCTCGCTGCGGGTGCTCGCAAAGGGCAGGATCCACAATCCCCCCCGGATGGCTCCCCCAACGCAGGGAAGAGAGCCTACGCCCCTTGCGGCCGCTCAGGGTGACCACATGTCGGCCCTCCGCCGCCTGGGTAATGCACACCCGGTCTTCCTACCAGAGCGTGCCCCGTAGGGGGCATGATGTCCACTACGACTGCGACTCTCGTTCCTGTATGTCATCCTCTTCGGCATCCTCGGCGCTCGACGTCCCTCGCGAAGAAGGGAGCATGGGAGACAGCTCCGACATGTGGGGGTCCGGCGGCACATGGGCCGCGGATGCCAGCCACTCGGGAAGGATGCGGGCGTAGGTCTCCGGGGGAGTCATGGGACTGATGTACAGATCGATGTAGTCTGCCCGCCGCCGGGCGATGGCATCGAGCTTTCCGGCCGTCAGACGTCGGCCCGGGTCCGGGTGGTCCCCCCACCACTCCTCGAGATCGTGGCGTAGTCGCCCCAGGTACGGGGCTCCTCGTGCAGCGTACTCCGGCGGCCGCGTATGGTCTCCGATGTAGCGGGTCCGCGCCTCGCCGACCCGTTTGAACCACTTACGGGACCCTTTGCGATACATCGCCGACTCCTGGCGCGACCACTTCGTGCGCCCCTCAGCTCTGCAGCTGCCTCCACCGGCCGAGGGCGGCCCCCAGCAGCAAGGCCAGGGTCAGGCCCAGATAGACCAGGGGACAGCCCCGCGTCAGGGCTTCTGCGTTGATGCCCATGAAGTCCAGGGCCACGATGCCGTTGAAGGCCCCGTACCACAGGAGCAGGTAGACCATCTCGAAGAGGCGCGGGCTGTTGCTCCAGACTCCCAGGGCCAGGGCCAGCGAGGAGACGAACAGGGCGCCCACCAGTAGGGCGGCCAGATGGGCCATCTCCCCTGCCAGCAGCAGGCGCAGGGCTATTCCAGCGGCCAAGAGCAAGGCCACGATGGCGCCGGCCAGCCACTTGGCGGCCAATTGCCGGCGCAGCGGGTGAGCGGCAGAGAAGACCATCTCGGCGGTGAAGTGCCTCGCCTCGCGTGCTCCCATCATCGACCAGACCAGTAAGGGCCAGAGCCACGCGAAGCGCAGCCAGGCCAGGGCAAGCTCCACCTGGTTGATCAGTCCGGCGAAGATGCACACACCAACCCCGCCGTACCACCACCAGGGCTGCTTCTTGAGCATCAGGCGCAGCTCGGCCCCCAGGATACTCCCGAAGCGCCAATGCGTCCCCCGATCCCCAAGGGGTGTCAACGTGGCGTCTGCGCCCGCGGCCCAACCGCCATCAGGCGGGTTGGCATCATCCGCCTTCGCCGGCAGCCGCAGGATCCGCTCGATCAGGCCGAGCAGCCTGTCTCGACTGCGAGCGAGGCACCCGGCGCGCTCTTCGCGGATCAGCCTGCGGGCCGGATCGAAGCGATCGAAGGGCAACACTCCGGCCAGGGCCATCGCCGCGGCTAAGCCGAGCCAGACCAGGCGTTCGAGGGCTATCGGTGCCGTCCAGGCGATGCCCTCCCAGGGGAATATGATCGGATCCTCTTCGAACGGCGCGGCACCGATGCTCCAGTCGCCGTCGTAGCCCGGATCGTACTTCAGTAGCTCATCCGCCATGTCGGCCATGGGGCGCTGCATGCCGTAGAGGTCGTTGCCGGCAGAGAACAGCCTGCCGTGAGGCAGCATGAGGGCCACGCCGGCCATGTAGAGGGTCAAGAAGACCACGTTGCCGAAGCCACCGCTCAGAAAGGGAACGACCTCGAACGACACGGCCAGCGCGGCCACGATTGCCATCACGGGCAACCCCATGAACCAGATGGGCGCAGCCAAGGCCCAGAGATCTACGTGCGTCTCTTCCGCGCGCACGAGCTGCATCCCCACGGCCATCCCGGTCAGGATGGCCAGCACCAATGTCAGCACGGCCAGGTTGCTCAGCCATTTCCCCAGGACGTAGGTCACCTTGCTGACCGGCGTGCTGGCGATGATCTGCCCGACCTTGGTCTGGCGATCGCGGTCCACCGCGCCCTTGACCACGAAGAAGGCCAGTAGCGACAGAATGGTCGAGATCATCATCCCGTACATGGTTCCCACCCAGGCCGAGTTGTACACCCCCCTCGCGTTGCCCAGGGTCACGGCCTGGTAGCCGGCGTCTACGGTGGGAGTGAACAGGTAGCCAAAGTAGGTGGTCAGCCCAACCAGGACCAGGAAGCTGAAACGGCGCACGCGCTCCAGGAAGTCGGCGCGCATCAAGTGGTAGACCGTTCGAATGGCCGTCATCATTCACTGCCCCCGGTGTCAACGTCTGGCGCAGTCGCCGTCGAAAGAACGTGGAGGTAGGCGTCTTCCAACGTGGGCGTGGAGGGGGTCGCGGCGTCATCGGGCGGCGAGTCCGCCAGAACGCGTAGGTGCACGCCGTCGCTGCGCCGCGCCGTGCTGCTGACCAGGCAATCCTTCCTGACGGCGGTCAGTGCCGTGCTGGGAACGATCCAGGTCCACACGATCCCTTCCACGGCCTTCAGCAGTTGCTCGGGTGTCGAGTGCTTCAACAAGCGCCCTCGATTGATCAGGACGATTTCGGTGGCGGCGGCCTCGACGTCGGAGACGATGTGGGTGGACAGGATCACGATGCGGTCGCCGGCCAGGTCGGAGAGCAGGTTGCGAAAGCGGACCCGCTCTTCGGGGTCCAGTCCCGCGGTCGGCTCGTCGACGATGAGCAATTGCGGATCGTTGAGCAGGGCCTGCGCGATGCCCACTCGTTGCTTCATACCACCGGAGTAGCTTCCCAGGGTTCGCTTGCGGGCGTCGAACAGGTTCACGACTCGCAGCAGTTCCTGGATGCGCTTGCGAGCGGCAAGGCCATCCAACCCCTTGAGCGCGGCCAGGTACTCCAGGAACTCCACGGCGTTGAGGTTTGGGTAGATGCCGAAATCCTGCGGCAGGTAGCCCAGCACCGTCCTCAGCTCGTCGGGCGAACGGGCGATGTCCGTGCCGTTCCAGGTGACCCGCCCTTCAGTGGGTTTGGTGATGGTGGCAAGGATGCGCATCAGTGAGGACTTGCCCGCCCCGTTGGGTCCCACCAGGCCCAGGACGCCGGGCTCCAGCTCGAGGCTGAAGTCTCGCAGTCCCCAGACTCCCCCCTTGTACAGCTTGCTCGCACCGTCGATGACCAGTTTCATTCCGCTTCTCCTCTCGCAGAGTGCTCGTCGACGTTGTTGGTGCATTCCGGTCAGGCAGGTCGCGCGGTCAATCGCTGATCTTCTTCACCTCGAACACCACCGGTCGGACTCCGTCGGTGCAACAACGTATCAGCGAATCCGGGTCTTTGGACCAGCCAGCGAAGTTGCCTCCCTGGCCAAGGATCTGGCAAGCACACTGGATGTCGTTCCAGGCCCAGCCACAGAACTTGTCCGGCGCGCTGCCGTACTCGACGATGAACTCCTGCCCCTCGGTGAACAGTGGACAGGGAAGGGTCGAGCCGGGCACGCAGAACCGGTCTGCCAAGTCCTGATTGACCATGGTCCTCAACACGGTGATCTTGAGAGTGGTCATGATGCCCCCTTGTGGTCTTGACGCCGGCAGGCCGTGGTCAGCCGCCGATTCTCCTCAACTCAAAGGCGACGGGTCTGAGCCCGTCGCTACAGCAGACGACCATCGTGCCATCGTCCTTCATCCAGCCGGAGAAGTCGCCCCCGCGAGCGATGATCTGAAAGCTCTTGTGGATGTCGTTCCAGGCCGAGTCGCAGAAGTCTTCTGGCTGCGCCCCTCGCTCCACGATGAACTCCTGCCCTTCGCTGAAATGGGGGCAAGGCAGGGTGACGTCGCCCTCGCAGAATCGGTCCACCAGGTCCTGGTTGACCATCCTCTTCAGCACCGTGATCTTGACAGTGTGCATGTGGATACCTCCCATAGTGGTTTCACGACTCGTGGCAGTGTTCCCATCCCGTCATCCGGAGTATCTCCACGGCGTGGCACGCGCCGTTCAGTCCACAGGAAAGAGAAGACTGCTCTCAGAAGCTGACGAAGTTGGATCAACTTCGCCCGCCACGGCCAGCGCGCCCACTCCCGTGGTCAATCCCGCGGGCCCAATCCTCTCACCCTCCGGTCCAACTCCCACAGTGCCACCCGGTCCCCGTCCCACTTGAGTAGCCCGTGGGCTTCCTGGTAGTCCAACCATCGGCATTCCGTGTGTTCGGGCGAGAGGACGATCTCCGCTCCCTCGACCAAGACCCCGAAGCAGTATTGGGGGATTACGTAAACTTCGTCTCCCCACAGATAGCTGTCCCTGAACTCGGTGACCGGGTTGGACAGTACCGTGTCGAGTTGAAGGAATTCTGAGGCCGCGGAAAGCCCGGCCTCTTCCATTGTCTCTCGACGCGCGGCCTCGAGGGGTGTCTCGTCGTCCTCGCCGCCCCCGGCGATGCCCTGCCAGTACCCAGCGTCGGACCTTCGGA
>Ga0180432_10006499_pt1 | contig 15139 bp, 11 predicted proteins | sample SS_ome_10_FD_132414 | JGI IMG/M metagenome (GOLD analysis project Ga0180432, IMG submission 132414) | Hypersaline lake sediment archaeal communities from the Salton Sea, California, USA - SS_1_MS_2 metaG | ecosystem: Environmental > Aquatic > Non-marine Saline and Alkaline > Hypersaline >... | reverse complement strand
GGGCGGCTTGTCCGCCCTTGGCACTGCAAAACTGGAGGTTCAGGGGCGGACAAGCCGCCCCTGCCACCCTGGCAACAGCTCTTATGGATAATCCGGGCTATGCAAGCAACGAGTGGCACGCACCTGAGAACGTGTTTTGAAGTTGGTTGTCGCGTGCCCAAGGCTGCCACTGCTGGCTTGCCCAGCAGTGTTTCTCCCGACAGATTGGCTTCGCACTGCTGGGCAAGCCAGCAGTGAACCCATTTCAAGACAGGTTTTCGGCAGAAAAATGCGTCTTTCAGCGGACTGCTGGTGATACCACCCGCGATCGGGGTACCGCTGCCCGGCGTTATGCTTGCCGGGCTGGGGAGATTGTCGTTAAGATAGTAGTTGTAAAGTAGGGTCCGATGTTTGTACGTTTTGCGGTCCGGGGAATTCGGGCCGACAAGACGATCTTTTGCCTGTTGGAACACTCGTTCGGGAGCGAGGAACAGAGGGCTCGATATGGCCACCGCGGATCACGACTCCAGCTTGGAGCTCAGCGCCGCCCCGGCCCCAGCCGGAGGTTCCAGAGCCGGTGATCTGGCATGGGGAACCGCCGAGACGATCTGGCTGGACGGTGACGTGCTGGCGTGTGCGTGTCCGGATTGCGGGGCGCCGATGTCGATCCGGCTCTGGCTGATGGTGGCCGACTGCTGGCGGTGTGGGAGCAGTATCGAGCTTAGCCAGGAGCAGGAGCGGGAAGCACTCCGTTTGTTGCGCGAGCGGGAAGAATCGCGTCGCACGGAGACACGCGAGGCTGCCGCGGCGATCGTGCCCACCGTTGCCCGAAAGCCTGCACCCCAACCGAAAGCCCCGCCGCCGGTGGCCAAGAAGGAACCTGCCGCCGAGCCGGCCACCGACGTCAAGGCCCCGCCTGCCAAACCACCCGCCGCTCCCGCACCGGAGCGACCGGCCGCGGCGGCGCGACGCCCGCGCCGCGTGGCCGCTTCGCAAGTCCACCACGGTGCCCGGGCCCGCGTACGCGACATCTACGAAAAAGGAGCGGTGGGGGTCTTCTGGAGCGACCTGTTTCGCGACCTGCCCGCCTGGCTGGTCAGCCTGGTAGTGCACCTGGTGGCCATGCTTCTGTTGGGCCTTTGGGTGGACCGGCCGGCGGAGGACCCGCGCACCATCACCTTGGCCACCTCCGTCGGCTACCAAGACCTGGAAGGGGATATCGGCGATCCGGAGAGGCCGACGGTCGAAGCTTTCGAGTTCGACGATCCGGGGGCGATCGACCTGGAATCGCTCAAGGAGGTCGTGGAGGCGGTAAGCCAGGAGGAACCGGTACTGAAAGAGAATCTGGCGATCGACGTTCCCGATCCGATCGGCAACATGCCCAACATCGCTTCGCAATCGTTGGTCACACTCCCACCGGCCCCGGTCGGGCGGATGTTTGCCGGACGCGACCCGGAAATCCGGGCGCAAATGGTCGAGAAAGCCGGGGGGAGCTCGTTTACCGAGGTGGCCGTCGCCCGGGGACTGAAGTTCATCTCCCGGCACCAAAATGAAGACGGCAGTTGGAGCTTGCACGCCTTCCATAAGGCACCCGGCTGCGACGGAACATGCACGGGAGCGGGCAACGTCAATAGCGACATGGCGGGCACGGCCCTGGCCCTTCTGCCGTTCCTGGGCGCCGGTCAGACGCATCTTGAAGGTCAATACACCGACGAGGTCTTCCGGGGCCTGAAATGGATAATCGAAAAGCAGGGCGAAAACGGCGACCTCCGCGGCAAGGGTAACGGGCAGATGTACGCCCACGGCCAGGCGGCCATCGTACTGTGCGAGGCCTACGCCCTGACCGGCGACGAGCAGCTCCGGGCCCCCGCCCAATTGGCTTTGGACTTCATCGTCCGGGCTCAGCACCCTCGTGGTGGATGGCGGTATCAGCCGCGTCAGCCGGGCGATACGAGCGTGATCGGCTGGCAACTGATGGCGCTGCGTAGCGGGAAGATGTCTTATCTTTTCGTGCCCAAGAAGACGCTGGATCTGGCCGGCCTTTTCCTGGATCGCGTTCAGCGCGACAAGGCCGGTGGACGCTATGCCTACATGCCCGGCCGTGGACCCACGGAAGTCATGACCGCCGAGGCCCTCCTGTGTCGCCAGTATCTCGGTTGGCCGAAAGACCATCCCGGGCTGAAATCAGGTATAAAGTACCTTCTGGAAAGGCATCCGCCCAAAAAGAACAAACCCAACATCTACTACTGGTACTACGCCACCCAGGTAATGCACCACTACGGCGGCGACGCCTGGAACGAGTGGAACGCCAAGATGCGCGAGGTCCTCGCCGACACGCAGGAGAAGAAAGGTCACCAGGCCGGGAGCTGGGAACCCCGCGGCGGCCACGCCAGCCGCGGCGGCCGGCTCTACATGACCAGCCTGGCCGTCTGCACACTGGAAGTCTACTACCGCCACCTGCCCCTGTATTCATCCGAACTGCCCGGAGATTGAATTCGTTCAGTCTTCTTGTTCGCTTACCGTCTCTCCAACCTCATAGAGAAAGTCTGGCGAGAAGTCGGCGGCGTTTGGCCACACGACCGTGTCAATGTCAGGGTTGACCGTGAACGACTTGAAGTAGGATAGGTCTTTAAGAGGTTGGAAGATGGGGCCGTTCAAATGTAACGACAGGTCCACAAGTTTGACCTCGTTGGTCTCGAACTTCACCTTGATCTTGTGGTCACCGACATAAGTAGCGTCAGTTACATAATGCATCGAATTAACTCACACGAGGGGTTTGATCTTCTGGAGTTGCTCCTCCCGGCGGGCGCGCTCCCAATTGTCCATGATCTCTTCGCGATGTAAGAAAGCCCACTCAAGGACGAGCGAGACAACCCGGGGTGGCAGTTCTCCTTCGATCAGCCTCAGGTCCTGAATGGAGAAAGCAGCTCTCTTACCACCGTACTTCGCGTGAAAGTGTGGGGGAGCGTGCTCTTTGAAGTACATTGCGATGACAATTCCCAGGAATCTGCTGATTTCCGGCATTCGCCAAACCTCCAAGTCCCCACTTTCGTGCAGGACAAACAATGTCAGTATGCACTGGTAGTTGTAAATCTTGCAGTGGCTGATAGTGCGTCGAGAAAGAGCAGTGTGTATGTGCTCTCTACTATTCAATTCTCGCGGACTAAGTCGTTTCGTGTCAAGGGATTGCACAGGGGGGCCTGCTGGTGTTGTGGTCTCGCGCGCCCATGTGACATCTTGGAACAGCATTACTCACATCGGTTTAGGAATATCTCACCATGAATCCCGTCAGGCTGGGTTTGATCGGCCTGGGCCAGTGGCCGCGACAGGCCTATCTGCCCGTTCTGAAAAAACTGGACACCGTAAAGATCTGCGCCGTTGCCGCGCGAACCTTTGCCACGCGAGAGTATGCACTCGAGCAGCTCGGACGTCAGACGACTATCTACAATGACTACCGGGAGCTGCTCGGGGACGAAAACGTCGAGGCGGTCGCGCTGGCCTTGCCCAACGATTTGCACAACGAGACGATCGAGGCCGCGCTGGCCTCCGGCAAACACGTGTTCTACGAGCCGCCCATCGGCCATACTGAAGCAGAGCTTCGCGGAACGCTTTCGGTCATGGCGGCTTCAGACCGCGTGATCCAGGCCGACCTCGAGCTGCGATACCTGCCCGTGATAGACGCCGTGCGCGAACTGCTGGCCTCCGGCACGATCGGCAACCTCTTGTCGGCCAAGATCCGGCTCTGGTGCAACTGGGGCTATGGAGGTGGCAATTGGGGCCCGAAGACCGAAACGGAAGGCTTCTTCCCCTGGCTGGGTTGCTGGTACTTGGACGTCCTGGATTGCGTTTTCGAGGCCCCGCCTCTGCGGGCCGCCGTCTGCGGCGGACACGCCGCCAACGGACGCCTCATGGACCACGGCTGGGCCACGCTGGAGTATCCAGAGGGGCGGATCGGCCAGTTCGAGTTTAACCTCGTGGCCGTGGCCGGACGCGACATTACGCTCAGCATCCTGGCCACCCGGGGAGAACTGGAAGCCGACTTGGTGGGCGGATTCTGTCGCTGGCGGGCAGCGGGCGCCACCTGGCAGGAGTCATCTCACCCTGCTTCGCAACCCGCGCACGGCTTTGAGGGAATGCGGGAATGCCTGGTCGAATTCCTCGATGCCGTCGGCGGCAACCGGCCGGTAAAGGCCGACGTGCAAGTGGCTCGACGCGTCCATGCGGCCATGCTCGCCTGCGCCCGGGCCGAGGCCGAAAAGACAAGCGTGCCGGTCGACACACTGAATTGACGCTTTGGCCAAGGATTGCGATCTCGACGCGCTCTGGGCCGTGGACCCATTCCGGATACAATAGGATTGTAAGCAGTCGTCGGCCCGCTCAATATCCATCCCATAAAGCCGCGACCGCCGGTCGTGATCCGCTTGCGGCCGCAGGCCGCACCTGAGGAGACACATGTTAGATTCATTGATGATGCCCTTTGCGGCATGGATCGTGGCGTTGACCCTGACGACTGCCGGCACACCGCCCCGCAAGCAAACTCGCACCGGGGTGTGCAATGGCAGCTTCGAGGTTATCGCACCGTCGAGCGAGATTTCCGTTGCCGTCGTGAAAAAGCCACAAAACGCGGCGAAACCACCCGCCCACGTCTTGAAAGATCCGGCACTTTTCGACCGGACCATGGCACACATCAGCGACGACGATCTGATCGCGGCTCTCGATCTGGATCGGCCCGAACTGAGGGCCGTGAAGGAGGCGTCGGGCAAGAACGCTAAGCTTGCTCTTGAAGCTCTCACCACCCACATGAAGCGGCGCAATCGCCCGGTCGACGTTGTTAACGCAGCCACCTATCGCGACGAGCTGCGGGCCTACCGCAAGGCCTTTCCAAAGAAGTCCGATAGCCTCGTGCGGCTGTTTAACGCCACGCACGAGTGGACGCTGACCGACGCGGACCGCATCGTGCGCGGTGAGCACATCTACGCCGGATCGAAGACAACCTGGGTGAAGTTCGACGGCGGAAAGGTCGACTGGGTCACCAACCACGGGAACATTTATGGCTTCCACTACTTCGGCTCGCTCGACCCGCTCATGTGGGCCTGGCTCTACACGGGCGAGGAGAAGTATGCCAAGGCTTTTGCCGGCGCATTCAACGACTGGTGGGACCAGCGCGACAGTGTCAGGCCGCAATGGTGCGTTTGGTATAAGCTGGGTCTGGCGATCCGCGGCCGGCGGATTGTACGGGCCTTGCATCACATGGCCGGCACGCCGAGCTTCGACGTGCGAACGCAGACGCGAATGTTGAAGACGATCCTGGGCAGTTGCCGCTGGCTGATGCGCGATTGGCAGACCAGGCCCGCGTGGTCCTCCAACTGGGGCTTGTTCGTCGCCACCGGCCTGATCCGCATGGGTGCGTTGGCGCCGGAGTTCCGCGAGTCCGAGTCGTGGATCAGCCGGGGCGAGGAGATCATGAAGCGTTACGCTCACACTTTCAAGGCCGACGGCGGCACGGAGGCCCTTGGCTACCATGCGGGCATCCTCGCGTCATTGATCGAGCCGCACCGGTTGCTGGCAGCCAACGGTCGGCGGGGATATCTCGACGACCCGAAGTTGCGTGACGGGATCTTGCGAGCGATGCGTCTGCTCGCCCGCATGACCATGCCCACCGGACAGTTTCCCGCCATCGGCGACACGAGCTACGGCTGGTCCGTCAAGCCGTTGTCGCTGGGAGCGGATCTGCTCGACGACGAGGAGCTCAAAAGCGCGCTCGTCGCCATCGGAGAGCACCGGATTGCAAAGGATGGGGCGTTCCACGTACCAGGATTCTCAACCTTCACCACGGCTGCCGAGCTTAGGGAGCGGTTCCTGTCCCGGGCCGCCATCAAGCCCTGGTACCCCAAGTCGTACCTGTTTCCGGACCAGGGCCTCACCGCGCTGCGGCGCGGCGATTCGCTTTCCGACACCGCTTATCTGGCCGCCAGCCACGGCGTCTACGGCCACTCCCACCCGGACTTCCTGGGCATCACGCTCTTTGCCTTCGGCGATGTTCTCTTGGGCGACCCGGGCGTGCCCAACTACTACGGCCCCAATACCGGTGAAATGCGCCGGTCCAGAGCACACAACTGCCTGGTAGTCGACGGGGCCGACATGAGCCGGGTGAAGCCGACAATGGTGACCTTCAACACCAGCCCCGCGGCCGATCTCTGGCGATGCCGCAGCGCGGGTTACAAATCCCTCGGGGTGGTCAACACGCGTACCATCGTAAACGTAAAGGACAAGCCGGGCTTCTTCATCATCGTCGACCAGGTCGAGAGAACGACAAGCGAAAACCGGCAACTGGACGTATACTATCATACGAGCCAGACCGACCTCAGCGTGGAATCGCCGCGGCGGGTGGTTGTGGGCAAGGGCCCGGTGCTCACTATCGCGTCGCCACCCGACAACGGAAATCTCCGGCAGGGCAAAGAATGGTCAGTCCTGCTGGAAACCAACCTGGTCACCAGGCAGTTTCCTTTCGTGGCATACCGGAAAGAAAGCACCACCGACGAGCACTTCTGTTCGGTCCTCGCCACCGATCCCGGCAAGCCACGCCAGATCGAGGTGCAATTGCGAAAAGGCAAGTTCGGATCACTCGAAGTGGACGTTTCCGAAGGCCCCGCCAGGCATTTGATCCTTGTTGCCGGCGCTGCCGGCAAGCTGCCCGATGCTCCGGCCCGGGGCCAATGGAGCCTGGTGGCAGGCGAGGTGCAGCCGGTACGGCTTTTCGTGCCGCGATAGCAGGCCACCGCAAGCCGACGGGCTGCCGGGGCCTCCTATTTGCTGGACAGCCAACGCAGCGGCGACTATAAGCAAGTGTCTAAAGGAAAGGGTGGCTCGGGTGGAACGAAGTGTAAGATGAGTCAAGCAAACCACGGTGCGCGTGGGACTTCGGTCGCCGTGAAGGGGTACGATCCAATCAGAGTGTCGTCGGCGTCTCGGTTGGTTTGCCGAGACCCACGCGCCGTTTACGCGACCTCGTCCCGCCCTACGACGAGGCTATTCAGCGACGGCACGCAGGTGTCTCGCACAAACCGGCACTTTCCGCTACCCCGGCGCGCGTTCACTCGTTTCGTTTTTTGAGGCCCGGGGCCACCACGAGTTCGATGCCGTTTGCGGTTCCCAGATTTCGAGAATACTGCTTCTGTTTCGGATTGTTCCAGTGCTCGTGAACGCCCAGGCTGGCAAGTCGCGTAACGTTACCGGCATGGTGGGGGTCGTAGAATGTTCCCGAGGGCGGATTACCGGCGAGTGCCGCTTCGTGGAGATAGTCGTCGGCTCCGGACTTATGGGGATAGTCGTTCCATTCGGCCCAGAGGAAATCGAAGGCGACCGAATCGATGGCCACGGGGTCCTGGGAGGCCAGCAGGCTTGAAGACCAATCGCCGTTGAAAGGAGAGGAGTTCCATTTTTTCGGTGCCCGGTCTATGGGATGGCGTCCCGCGTACAGTCCGTCGATCAGGTAGAGCATCGTCTTGCCGCCGATCTGTTCGTGGCCCATCAGGTCCACGAGATTCCGGTATTTGCCCGTTCCCGTGGCAAACGCGCTTCTGTGCAGGTCGTAATAGTTCTTTTGTACCGGCCACCTGACCAGGGAGCCGTAGTGGTTTTTGGCGCATAGGGTCACACCGGCTCCCGTATGGCTTTTCAGGTTCGCCATGTTAATCAGGTAATCGGCACGGGCGAAAGAGACCGGCACGTAGTCTTGAAGACATCCCTGCGGATGACAACTCCAATACAGTGCCACCGGCGATTGCCTGGCGGCAGTTCGACCGAACTTGCCTTCATGGTCCAGATACCGCACGTTGGGGAACTCATCGTGCAGCATTTTGTGATAGTCGTTGGTAAAACGGGCCAGGCTGTCGCCGATGGTAATGTCAGCCTGTTTCACTCCCACCGTTTCCACGAGCTGCCGCAGCAGGGCCAGCATCATCTGCGGCGAGGTGTTCATGTAGTCCCGTTTGGTTTCCAGATCGTAGTTCTCGGCGTTGACCGCTTTCTCGCGCCAAATGAAGCCTACAAGGTTCACCTTGACGCATATTTTTTCACCCGGTTGGTATCCGACGTCACCTTTGCCGCGGGTTTGGTTGGAGTGTTTGAATAGCTTGTCCCACGCGGCGGCGTCGCTGCGTTCACCACTCAGGGAGCGGATTGCCCGGGACATCATTTCGTCTACCGCCGCCTGATTGGTATGGCCGTCTTGCCACCAGTGACCGTCTCCGGGCCCGTTCCAGTCGGTGGCGTCAGGGTCGTGCACCCAGACAACTCGTCCGGGATGGAGGCCCTTGGCGACTCCGATCGGAGCGTTCGGGACCGGGTCTTCGGCTACGGCCATCTCTTTTGAAGTAATGCTCAGGGCCAGCCACAAAGCGCCGACGCTCACCGCGATACAGATGCCGGCAAGCAGATAGCGCGACCGATAAGCATAGCGCTTCGCCTTCCCGGCGGCCGCGACCGAGGCAAGCACTCCCAGAAGCCAGATCACGAATCCGGAAGCCAACGGTGCCGCCACGCGCTGACAGGGATAGGTCGCCCGGCTGGGCTTCGGAACAACACGAACAAGGAACCAGATCAGTGCCAGCAGGCCCGCAATCGGGAGCAACCACTTCGTGTAGTCGAACCCGCCCGAGCGAGACGTCCCGCGGCTTTTCGGACACCCTGCTTTGGTATCGCTCTTGCCCGACTCCGACATCTGAACACCTCCGATCACTTCGCGCCAGACGTTGGGAGATTACGCCCGCATTCTGAAAGCCCAACCGGGCGATGTCAACGGGCCGTTTTGCCTTCAGAAACACGCCGAAGACAATGCCGCAGGCTTCATGACGTATCACACCAACAGCTTCATCAGTTCTTTTCGGCCTTTCTCGTAGTTCTTATTGTTGGTCTCCCTTGAGCCGCAGCCGTCCCACCAGACGGAAGGCTTGGGGCTCTCGAACCGGCAAACCGCCAGCGTGCTGGGAATCCGTTCGAGCAGACGCTTGTAGAGGTCCCCGGCTTTCATTGTCGAGCCGAAGGTCAAGCCCAGTATCTGAAGCGTCCGCAGGTCTCTGAGTTGGTTTGTCAGGCCGCCCGACCCCTGCACGTTGACGCAAGCATTCAGCTCGGGAGCCCGGTTGGGGCAAGGTCCGCACATCATCCAGGGCGCGCCCTCGGTCAGGGTAATCAGCGTGTTGGGCTCTTTCAGGATAAGTTGTATCAGCTCGGGCAGGTTATCCGGTTTGAACGGCGGCCTGGTCCCGCCCCCATACTGGCAAACGGCACACAGCAGGAGGTGCGGCTTGACCGCTATTCCGGTTGTCCGGGCGTTGTACATCGCCTTGAGCGATTCCTTCTTGGCCTTTGCCATCTCAGCTTCGCTTCTGGGTGGAATAATCGCCGTGACGCCCTTCCCGCGCGCCCGTTCGTAGCACCCGCTTTTTGCCTTCGGGCAGCCCTGCCAGGCATCGGCGGTTATGTCCGTGTAATCGCATATCCCGGAGACCGTTGGAATTCTTGCCAAGAGACGGTTGAAAAGTATCCGTGCACTCAGCGTAACACCCGGCGGCACATTCATCCTCAGAAGGATGTCCAGGTCTCTCCTCTTGTTGAACTCGGCACTTCCCGGGGTATCTTCTTCCGACCCGGAGGTCTGGAACGTAAAGACCTCGCGCATATTGCATTTCAGTGTGATGGGCATGTCCGGGCAGTTCCTGACCTTTTCAAGAATTGCCCGGAGCTTATTATTCCCGGGCCCGGAGCCTTCGTCGCCGAGAGAACAGACAGCGCAGAGAAGCTGATAGGGTCTCAACGACATTCCGGGGCACTTGGTGGTCTCCGGCCGGTTGCCTTCCGCAGCAGGCGTCTTGTCTGCGGGTTTTTGGTCTTGCGAACGCGCGCGTTCGGAAACAACCACACTTCCGAGCACGGCCCCGGCCGCCAAACGGGAACCGCCTCGCAAGAACTGACTTCTGGTGATTTCAGGTCTGGTCATCAGCGAGCCTCCCTTAATGCGAGGTTGTTGGACGATAATTCCGCGCGGGTGCCACTGCTGGCTTGTCCAGCAGTGATTTGGAGTACCCAATGGATCTGCACTGCTGGACAAGCCAGCAGTGGCACCCCAATTCTTAACCTTGACGAAGCAGTAGACGATAATTCCGCAGCAGTCACTTGCAGCTGTTGTCCTTGACAACGTTGTCCGGATCCGCCACGCTGATCCGGCCCTCCACCACGTTGCCGATGATCTGGTTTCGCAAGCACTTCTTGCCCAGGGAAATGGCGGCCTTTTTCGGCGAGATGATCACGTTGTTTTGGATGACATTCTCCACGTTGAGGTTTTCCTGTGGGCACTGGTACCACCACCACATGGTGACGCCCACTCCGCAGCGCTCGAGGCGGTTGTCGCGGATCGTGCAGTAGGAACCGTCGTTGATAGTCACGCCGGTATGGCATCGTTTGACGGTGTTGCCGGTCACCTGGCAATGATGGCAGAAGTGATCCAGGTCGATTGCCTCATCGTTGATATCCTCGATCAGGCAGTCGGCCACTTTGCCCCGGACCACGGAGTACATCGCCACCGCCCGGCCATAGCAATTGCGGATGTGGCAGTCGACGACCTGCACGTTCTCGATCGGCGGCGCGGTGGGGCCGTCCTTGTACGACCAGATGCCGTGTGCCAGCAGGGCGCAGCGGTCGCAATGCCCGGGCATGGGAGCGTTCTTTCTGCGTCCCCCGTCCAGGACAAGACTTTCCAGGCGGATGTCTTTCTCCGAGCCGCCGACAAAAAACAGGTTGCTTTGATAGCCGGCTCGGCTCTTTTCAGCAATGGCATGAGGGATCTGCTTCGACAGGATGAGCTTGTCCTGCTCGATTTCCCGAATCTCCACCACCAGTTCTTTTTGGTCGGTATCGGGAAACGTTTTCATTCCCGGCGGCGGCAATATCTCGATACTGGTGCCCGCGACCAACTCGGACGTGTTGTCGACCAGGATGAAGTCTTGTCCCTGCTTGGCGGGGGCCGTGACGATCACGGGAGAGGCCAGTTTCAGGACCGTTTGCTCTGTGCCCGTGATCGTGATGCCGCGGGTGAGCCTGATTCCGCGACGGATCAGGTAGGATCCCGGCTCGATCCGGACGGTTCCACCTCCCGCCTGGCGGACCTTCTTGATCGCCGCCAGGATGGGTGTTTCATTCGTTCCACTGAAATCACCTTGTCCGTCTTGGGCGACCACGACGACCAGGCCGGAGTCGGCGCCGGCCAATAGCTGCTGATTGCCCGACACGACCCACGACAATACAATACCCACCAAACCAACAATCATTCTGTGGCACACGACGAACCTCCCTATCGCAGTTCATGCGTTCCGCTCATCGCGGTCACGATACCGTAGTATAAGCACACCCCGTGCACTACTTCTTGCAAGGTGGTGGCACACTCGCTTGCCGCACGGCCTCAGGTCATTCGAACGAAGCCGAGTATACGCAAGAAGCCCGACAAGGACAATTCTGCCGGGCTATCCGGGCAATCGCAACGGCGACTTCACGGCCTCCCTGGTCCCGGAGAGCCGGTAGTTGTATCATAGGCGCTTTGAGTCAAGGTTCGCTTTCCACCCTCAATATCCGGAGCTAACAGTGCGTCCCTGGAAACTTGCTGAAACGAACTACGGCACCGTCAAGGAAAACGAATACGAGGTGGCGGTGCTGCCGATGGGTGCTACCGAACCGCACAATCTGCACCTACCCTACGGCATCGATACTCGCGAAGGAGACCTCTTTGGTGAAAAGCTCTGCGAGGCCGCCTACGAGCAGGGCGCCAAGGTCATTCTCCTGCCCACCGTGCCCTACGGGACCGATTCCAACCAGATGGAATTCCCGTTCGCGATGAATCTCCAACCCTCCACGCTCCGACTGGTGATTACCGACCTGGTCGATTCGCTGGTCAAGCACGGGATCCTGAAGATCGTGATTCTCAACAGCCACGGGGGCAATGATTTCAAGCCGGTCCTCCGGGAACTCTATGGAAAGACACCGGCGCATTTGTTTTTGTGCAACTGGTACACCGTCTACAACGACGTCTATCACGAAATCTTCGACGCACCCGACGACCACGCGGGCGAGATGGAAACATCCCTTGCCATGGCCTATTTCCCGGAGCTGATCGGCCGGCATCCGGACGGCAGTCTGACGGCCGACGAGGGTCGCAAAGCGGAAACTCGTTTCGATGCGGTCAACCGCGGCTACGTCTCCATCACCCGGCCGTGGCACTTGCTGACCACCAACGCCGGTGCCGGCAACCCCCACGCCGCCACGGCCGAAAAGGGCCGCCGATTGGTGCAGATAGTCGTCGACCGCCTGGCCGGCTTCCTGGTCGAGCTTTCCCAAGCGGAATTGGACGAACGCTTCCCCTATTAGGTACCCGTCTTTTGCACGATTCCAGTCAGGGACTGCACAGACGGGGGCGGAAGCCGTAGTTGACTTCACCGGATAGCCCGGCTATCTTGAGTTTTTTGTGGCTATGGTGGCTGTAGCTCAGCCGGTTAGAGCACTGGATTGTGGTTCCAGAAGTCGGGGGTTCGAATCCCCTCAGCCACCCTTTTTCCAGGCGCGGCTGAATCCTGAAGTTGGAATACCCACGGCGGGCATTCGTCGAACCTATGTGAGAACTGCGCCGCGGAAAGGGACAGATCCATGTTTTCGGCAGGCGGTTTATCCGGGAAAACGTCTTTTGGCCGAAGAATGGACCAATCCCCAACTGGCCGTGAACGCTTACGATTATAACTTCGCGAGGCCCTCCACCGAACGAGGGGGCCAGGAAACGGCCTCTAGGCCGTTCCGCTGAAACGGCTGACAGCGTTTTTTCTGGCTTTGTTTTGTTCCGACTTTCGGAACGGCATAGAGGGGTTCCTTATAATTTCCAGCACTTCTGAGAGCTTTTCGCAACAGCAGCAACAACGTGGACTGCTCCGGCAGGCGTCTTCGTGACGTCGTCTCTTGGCGTGTGGTTTCAACACACGTCTCGGGGCCTCTGTATGCCCGGCCTGGCGCACCATTGGGAGCGGCAGTTTACCGTTGGACAGCGATTGGCGGGCGTTCGATCATTGCTTAGGTTACGCGCGGAACAGCTGATGGGCCGCTTGGTGCCAAAGATAGAAGGGAAAGAGATGAGAAGAACCAAGCACGTTTTGTCACTACTGGCCCTGTCTGTCCTGGCACTGAACAGCCTTGGATGCGGAGGAGGCCCGGGGGTTGAACTCGGGGAAGTGTACGGCCGGGTTACGCTGGACGGCAAGCCGCTGGCCGGAGTTCACGTCTATTTCAGGGCAAAGGGAGGACGACCGTCGGTCGGTATCGTCGACGACGAAGGGTATTATGAGGCAGTTTACACGGCCGGCGTGGAGGGTGTGCGAGTTGGTCCCTGTACCGTGTCGATCGCATGGCCCACGGGCAAGTCCGGTCCGCCCATTCCCGCCGAGTATGCCCAAATGAAACGCGAGGTCAAGGAAGGCAAAAACGAATTCGATTTTGAATTGAAATCAAAATGAAAGAAGAGGGGAACAGTTCGGCCGTCTGAAGTAACCGGTATTGCATGATAAGGAAAAAGAGAAAAGAGGAAAAAGAAGAACAATGAAAAGGGCAACAGTTCAGCCGTCTGATGCAATTGACTACAGATGACACGGATTACACGGAGAAAACGATGCTCGTACCACGATCGTCGGCTTCTCACGACATCCGTGTTATCCGTGGAATCCGTGGTTTGCTTCGTTCGGCTATTCGGCACTTGCTACCCGCGAGGGTCGCATTTTCGTAGTGTTTGTGGTCTTGTATCTTGATACAATCTTGAAATCCGCACGGGTGCATCCTTTTGTCCTCTCGCAGGAAGGAGGAGGTGTGATGTTGGGAAAAGAACATAGAAACGGTTTCACCCTGGTCGAGTTGCTGGTAGTGATCGCCATCATCGGGATCTTGATCGCCCTGCTCCTCCCGGCGGTTCAGTCGGCCCGAGAAGCCGCGCGACGGTCCCAGTGCAGGAACAACCTGAAGCAAATCGTGCTGTCCATGCACAACTACCACGACACCTACAAGAGCTTTCCGTCGGGCTACATCACAAACTACCCGTATGATCGACCCGGTGCCACGTATGAAAATACGGTCGTCAGCGGCGAGTTGGGACTGTACGGCTGGGGAGCGCTCATCCTCCCGTTCATCGAGCAGGCGCCTTTGCACGACTCGCTTCAAATCGGGGCCGGCGTGACCTTGGATCGGAATCTGGCAACCACGGCAGGCAGGGCCGCCTTGCAGGCACCGCTCTCCGTTTACGTCTGCCCTTCCGATACCGGCCCGCCTCTCAATGACTTCCGCTCCGCCTCGGGCTACTACGACTTCCACGTCACCGATGGGAGCAACCAATACGCCATCGCCAAATCAAACTACATCATGGTGGCCAACGCGTTCAACAGCACAACCCCGGCCGTCTGGCCCGGCCACTACGGGCATAACGACGTTCCACACGGGATCGGTTGGGCCAATTCACACGTCAAATTCCGCGACATCGCCGACGGTAGCAGTAACACCACCTGCGTCGGGGAAAGAGCTTATAAACTCAACGACCTGAAATTGGGTGCGGCCAACGCCATCGGCTTCAGCGCCGTCACCAACGAGCAGGGCACTAGCTGGGGAGTCAAAGCCAACGGGCTGGCCGCACTCGGGATTCCCTATCATGGAATCAACGCCACCATAAACGAACATGACACTCGTGGATTCCATAGCCTTCATCCGGGCGGCGTGCTGTTCGCTTTCTGCGACGGCTCCGTGCACTTCATCAGCGAGAACATCGACTACTACGGAATCCGCTCGGTTTCCCAGCCGCACTTCCCGCCCGCCGTCTCACTGACGACCCTGGAAAGACTGATGTGCCGAGACGACGGGGAACCGGTCGGCCAATTCTGAGGTTCTGCTTGTTTCAGTAGTTCCGAATTCGGCAACTTGGGTCTCGGCAGGGTGGCATGCTGTCACGCGGCGAAGCCGCGGGTCGGCATGTAGTCCGTCCTGGAAGCAGGAAAGCGGGTAGCGGGTAGCACCGATGATTTTGCGGAGAAGACTCTGTTTTGCTGTTCGACTGGTTCGCAAAATCGTCGGTGTTGCGCAGCAACCGGAG
>Ga0180432_10006498_pt1 | contig 15140 bp, 9 predicted proteins | sample SS_ome_10_FD_132414 | JGI IMG/M metagenome (GOLD analysis project Ga0180432, IMG submission 132414) | Hypersaline lake sediment archaeal communities from the Salton Sea, California, USA - SS_1_MS_2 metaG | ecosystem: Environmental > Aquatic > Non-marine Saline and Alkaline > Hypersaline >... | reverse complement strand
TTGGAGATCGCCATCGTCTCTGCTGATCCCGAGCGTCGGCGTCTGGCCGGTGGATGTGGCTTCCCTGCCTTCGCCAGCGTCGAGGATGCACGACGTACCGAGGTGTGGCGTTGCCAGTCACCGGCGCCGGTGGATCCGCCGCCCACGCACTGGTGGGAGGAGGAGGTCGACTTTTGTCCCCGAGCTGTTCGCCCGTCCGCTCGGTGGCTCGATTGGGTAAAATTGGGGGTCCGCGTCGGCGTTTTCTTGCTGTCACTGCTGGTCCTTGCCGGTAGTGCCTATGTCATCGTCCCCAGCGCCGTGGTGACGCTGGTTCCAGCGGGCAAGGAGTTCACCACTATTGTGCCTGTATCGATCGATTCCGAGGCCGAGACCGTGAATCACGCGGCCCATCTCATTCCAGCGCTGCGGGTTGGCCTTGAGGTGGAGGGCTACACCGAGGTCGAAACGACCGGTACCAGGGATGTTGTCTTGGGCCGGGCAGGCGGTACTGTCCTCTTCACCAATCTGCTGGCGCAGAATTACGTCGTGCCAGCGGGCACGGTCGTCCGGACCTCCTCTACCAGTTACCCGATTCGCTTCCGCACGACCGCCGACGTCGCACTGCCTGCCGGAGGGCAGGCGACGGCGCCCATAGAAGCGCTGGAGAAGAAGATCGGGAACGTAGGCGCTTACCAGATCAACCAGGTTGAGGGCGTGGCCGCCTCCGCTGTCCGGGTGATCAACCCGGAGCCGACCACGGGTGCCGAGCCCAAAGAGGCGCGCGTCGTCACCCAGGCTGACTACGACCGGGCGCGCAGCCAGTTGATACAACAGCTGCTTGACCAGGCCTATGTGGATATGGGCGGCCTGCTGGAGCCGACGGAGCTTCTGCTTCGTCAGTCGCTCTTCATCGAGGCCGTCCCCAAGGAAAGCTATACCCGCTTCATCTCGGAACAGGCCGACACCGTGGGGCTTGATATGCGGTTGCTGGTGAGTGGGCTGGCGGTGGATGTGGACAATGCGGAGAGTGTGGCTTACATCGACCTGTCGCAGCGTCTGCCGCCGGGGTACGTGTTGGTGGACGCCCGTTTTGAGCTGGGCGAGGCGGCCGAGGAGGACGTCGGGCCCGGTCGGTTCACCTTCTTCGTCACCGCTCACGGCAGCGCCGCCGCCGTGCTCAATGCCGATGCGGCGGTCGATCTGATCCGTGGTGAGCCGGTGGCCGATGCCCGTCGGCGTTTGCAGGAGGAGCTGCCGCTGGCTGAACCCCCTCAGATGACGATCTGGCCAGAGGGGGTGACGCGGATGCCGCTGCTCCCGATCCGCATCCGCGTCAAGGTGGCGCCGCAGGGCCAGTCGGCCGCCCTGGCCTCGACGGCCGTGAGGTAGAGCGTGCGCATTCTGGGATTGGATCCGGGGGAGCGGCGCGTGGGGGTCGCTGTCAGCGACCCTACGGGTACACTGGCGCGCCCGCTGCACGCGCTGGAGCGGCGCTCCCGTGGGGAGGATTTCGATGCCATCGCCGATCTCGTGGCCCAACACGACGTCGGTTTGGTCGTCGTTGGCCGCCCGCTCAGCCTGGATGGTACCGAGGGACCACAGGCGCGGCGGGTCGATCGCTATGCCAGGGCGTTGGCCGCTCATCTCTCTGTCGACGTGGTCTCGTGGGACGAGCGGTTTAGCACGGTGGCAGCTGACGAGATCCTGCGCCAGAGTCGGAGCGAGAAGGAGCGGCGCCACGCGCGCACCAATGGCGAGATAGACGCGATAGCAGCCGCGGTGATCTTGCAGAGCTATCTGGATAGCGTTGGCCCGGTCGAGACCTGACAGGTTTCCAAGGGCATCGTTTTGAGCCAGGCTGGACTTGCTCAGGGATGTGTATAGGCCGGGAAGTGGGTTGTGAAACCTGTCAGGTCTGGCATTGATACACGGTTTGAGAGGAGACCATTTTGAAGAACGTGGGCAGGGTGATCGCTTTCTCGGTGACACTGGTTGCAGTTCTCGGTGCTGTTGGCAGCGTGGGCTTGTTTCTCAGCCGTTCTAGACCTGACGGTGGGGGTGTTTCCCTCAGCCTGTGCGGGCTGTCGTCCCCGGACGATCTTCTGATCGGCGTCTACCTCGATAGCAAAGCTGCCGCGTTGGAGCAACGAGCTGGAAGCGATGATACCCCTGTCACTTTCGTCGTTGAACCGGGAGAGACGGCGGTGAGGATCGCCGATCGACTGGAGCAAGCGGGGCTGGTCTCCGATGCCCAGTTGTTCCGTCGCTACGTGCAGTATCACGGGCTTGATGCCGGTATCGAAGCGGGCGAGTTTGCCCTGCGGCAGACGATGACGATTCCTGAGATCGCTCAAGCGTTGCAGCGTGGGCAGCGCCCGGAGCAGGTCGTTACCGTTCAGGAGGGGCTGCGGCTGGAGCAGGTGGCCGCGCTGGTGGCGGAGCAGACGGATATACCGAAGGAGGAGTTCTTGGCCTGGGCCACGACTGAGTGGCGGAACGCCGGCTTGCCGTTTGACTTCCTGGCCGAGCTGCCTCCTATGGCCACCCTGGAGGGGTTTCTCTTTCCCGATACCTACCGGCTGCCCGAGGATGCCGTTGCCCTCGATCTGCTGACCCGGATGCTTGAGACGTTTGACGAACGTGTGTCCGCTGATGTGCGGGCGATGGCGGCAGAGCGGGGATTGAACGTCTACGAGCTGGTCACGCTGGCCTCTATCGTCGAGCGAGAGGCCGTCATCGACCTAGAACGCCCCTTGATCGCTGGTGTGTATCACAATCGATTGAAGGCGGGATGGTTTCTCGGCGCGTGCCCCACTGTCCAGTACGCGCTGGGTACTCCCGATGATTGGTGGCCTCAGTTCACGCTGCAGGCTACAGAGATAGATTCGCCATACAATACCTACCAGAACCTGGGTTTGCCCCCGAGCCCCATCTGTAGCCCCGGCCTGGCTTCACTCCAGGCGGCTGCTTCCCCGGCTGAGACCGATTACTACTTCTTCCTCGCCGATTGCACGAAGGACGATGGCAGCCACCTCTTCGCCGTCACGGAAGAAGAACACCTCAGCAACTACCAGAAGTGCGGTGGCCAAAGTCCATAACCGTCTGACTCGTAACACGCAACACGCAGTACGCAACATGCCTTGCGTATCACGTATCACGACGCATCACGTATCACGCATCTTGTGTTTCGTGTTCCTTTTGACGGCTTGCTGGGCTCCTGGGGCGGTGCGTCCGACTGTGAAGATTGGCCTCGTCGCGCCCTTCGAGGGGCGCTATCGCTACGTCGGTTACGATGTGATCTACGCGGTCAGGCTGGCCCTGCGCCAGGCCAACGCGGCCGGTGGAGTGGGGGGGTACAGCGTGGAGCTGGTGGCGTATGATGACCAGGCTGATCCCGCGATGGCGATCGAGCAGGCCCGCAAACTGGCTGCCGATCCCGACGTGGTCGCCGCCATCGGCCATTTCGATGAGAAGACGACCGCTGCTGCCCGCAGTGCCTACGTCGCGGCCGGCTTGCCGCTCGTTGCCCCGGCAGTGCTTGATCCAACACTCACTCCCGGGGACGTAGAGACCTGCCTGGTCTGCCGTTTGGGGCCGCCTGCCGATACGGTAGCGGATGCACTGCTTCGTCGAGTCGATCGCTGGGGGCACCGCCAGGTCGCGCTCGTGACCGACAGCGGGCCGTTGGGGACGGCGTTGCAGCAGGGCGCTCAGCGACACGGACTCCGTGTGTGGCCGAGCGTGTCGCCGCAGGACGCAGACTGGCTGCGCCGGGTGAAGGGCTCGGGATCACAGGTGCTCCTGTGCGACGCCAGCCCTGTCGTAGCGGGTGAGGTCGTCGCGGCCTTGCGTGACGCTGGCTGGGATGGCAGCGTCCTGGGCGGGCCGCAGTTGGCCGCGTCCGACTTTGCTGCCATAGCGGGCCGGGCCGCCGAGGGAGTGACCTTCGTCACGCCTTGGCCCTTTCCGGCGGATGCACCGGCCGCTGCAGAATTTGCGACCGCCTATCATTCCGTATCTAACGATGTGCCGCCTGGTCCGCTGGCCGCTCCCGCGTACGAGGCGACCTGGATGCTGCTTGAGGCGCTCCGGCGCAATATCGCTGCGCAGGGGACGCCCACGCGCCAGGGAATGGCGGCCGTCCTCCCCGCTACCGAGCGTCAGGGGCTGCTGGGTCCAATCTCGCTTGACGCGGGGCATACCTGGACCGATGCGCCGCTGTACTGGTATCGCATCAATGGCGATGGCACGCCTGAGCCCCTGCCGTGAATAACCAGACGATGTCGCGTTTCGTTTGTAGTCGGCGATTCATCGCCGGTTGTCACGATGGGCCTAGTCCGCTGCGATGCGCCGGTAGAACAAGGGCGGACGGTGGACCGGGGTATTGCTGAAGGTATGCGCGGCCAGTACGCGCTCGCGGGCCGCTGCCAGTTTCTCCTCGTCGTTGGCGTGTATCGTGAACAGCGGTGTTTTTTTCTGTACCAGGTCGCCCACCTTGTAGTGCACGATCAAGCCCACGCTGTGGTCGATCGGGTCGCCCTTTTCCTCCCGCCCACCACCCAGATCAACCACCGCCATGCCCACTTCGGCGGCGTTCACGGATGCCAGGTAGCCGCTGCGCGGCGCGGGGACCGGCTCGATCAGTCTGGCCTGCGGCAGGAGCTCCGGCTCCTCGATGTAGTGCACGTCGCCGCCCTGGGCTTCCACCATCTCCATGAACTTGTGCCACGCGTCTCCGGAGGTCAGCGTCTCCATCGCCAGCGTGAGCGCGGCGTTCGCGTCGTCTGCCTTGCCGCCTAATATCAACATCTCCGCTGCCACCACCATGCAGTGCTCGCGGAAATCGGCAGGGCCGCTCTCGTGGAGTGTGCTGATCGCCTCTCGGACCTCCAGTGCGTTGCCTACCGCCCAGCCAAGTGGCTGGTTCATGTCGGAGATCAGGGCCACCACGCGGCGCCCGGCCTGGCTGCCCAGCCGGACCATCGCCTCGGCCAGGGTCTCCGCGTCCTCCAGCGTCTTCATAAATGCGCCGTTGCCTGTCTTTACGTCCAGCACGATCGCGTCGGCGCCGGCGGCCAATTTCTTGCTCATAATTGAGCTGACGATCAGTGGGATGGATTCCACTGTGGCCGTCACGTCCCGCAGTGCATATAGCTTGCGATCGGCCGGCGCCAGGTCGGCGCTCTGGCCGGTCAGGACGATGCCGATCTGGCCGAGTTGTGCCCTGAACTCGACCTGGCTCAGGTCGGTTCGGTAGCCCGGGATAGATTCCAGCTTGTCGACAGTCCCGCCGCTGAATCCCAGTCCCCGCCCGGTCATCTTGCCGACCGGCATCCCGCAAGCAGCGACGAGTGGTGCTACGACCAGGCTCACCTTGTCGCCGACGCCACCTGTGGAGTGCTTATCTACCACGAAGGGGGCGACGTCTTTCAGGTCGAGCACGTCGCCAGAGTGGGCCATGGACAGGGTTAGATCAGTCGTCTCCCGGTTTGTCATGCCGTTTAGATACACGGCCATCAGCCAGGCGGCGGCCTGGTAATCGGGGACATCGCCCTGTGTGTACCCCTGGACGAAGAACTCAATTTCTTCCCGCGAAAGCTCACCGCCGTCGCGCTTGCGGGAAATCACGTCGATTGCATGCATCGGTTACCTCTACTTTCAGATGTTGGGTAGGCTGTGTTTGGCTATTATAACATAACTCCTGTAGGATTGAAAAATTGTACTTAACGATCAATCCGGCTATAATGGGCCAACTTTGCCCGGCTGTTCTCTGTAATCTCGTCAGTGCGCGGTTTGGCTACGCTTAATTCGTCCATACGGCAGAACGGAGGAGGATTGGTTATGACTGATATGACTGAGGTCGATGTAATCTTGACCGGCGGCAGCGTCGCCGTGATGAACGAGGAATTTGATCTGTTCTCCCCGGGTGCAGTGGCTGTCCGGGGTGGCCTTATTCAGGCCGTGGGGCCGGCTGACCAGGTCGTGGCCGCGTACACTGCAGAACAGGTCGTGGACTGCGGTGGGTGTGCGGTTATACCCGGCCTGATCAACGCCCATACGCACGCCCCGATGACGCTGCTCAGGGGAGTGGCCGATGACCTGCGGCTCGACGTCTGGCTGATGGGCTACGTGATGCCTGTGGAGCAGACGTTCGTGCGACCCGATTTCTGCTGGCTGGGCACGCAACTGGCCTGCGCCGAGATGATCCGCTCGGGCACGACGTGTTTCGCCGATATGTACTATTACGAGGAGGCTGTGGCCGATGCTGCGGCTGAGGCCGGCCTGCGCGCAATCTGTGCCGAGACCGTGCTTCGGTTTTCCACGCCGGATGCGCTGAGCTATGACGAGGGGCTGGAGCGGACCCGCGACTTCATCCTGCGGTGGAAGGGACATCCGCTCATCATGCCAGCGGTGGGACCCCACGCGCCGTACACGACGACGGCGCAGTTGTTGCATACCTGTGCCCAGATGGCGCTGGAGCTCGACGTCCCACTTCACATCCACATTGCAGAGACCGCGGAGGAGGTAGAGGAGCACCGGGCTGAGCACGGAATGCCCATGGTGCCCTGGGTGAAAAAGCAGGGCGTCTTCGAGGCCAAGGTGACCGCCGCCCACTGCGTCCACTTGGACAAGGGGGAGATGCACACTCTGCAGCACCACGGGGTCGGTGTGTCGCACAACCCCACCAGCAACCTCAAGTTGGCCAGCGGATTTGCGCCGGTCGTGCGCATGCTGGAGCTGGGCATCGACGTGGGCATTGGGACCGATGGCCCGGCCAGCAACAACGATTTGGATATGTGGGAGGAGATGCGGCTGGCGGCGCTGCTTGCCAAGGGCGTCACCTCCGATCCGACCGCCCTGCCTGCTCGCCAGGCGCTGGAGATGGCGACCATCGGCGGGGCGCGGGCGCTTCACGTGGACCAGCACATCGGCTCGCTCGAGCCGGATAAACGGGCTGACGTCATCGTCGTCGACCTGCAGCGCATCCACAATACACCCAGGTTCGCGCGTGATCCGGATGCCCTCTACGCTCAACTGGTCTATGCTATCAAGGGAAGCGATGTGCGGGACGTGATGTGCCAGGGACAATGGCTGATGCGCGAGCGGAAGTTGCTCACACTTGACGAGGAGGCGCTGACTGCCGAGGCGGCCAATATCGCCCGCAAGATCGATGCGTTCCTCATTCACCGCGAGGAAAGCGTACTCAGCAAACTGTTGGCCATCGGCCAGGTGGCCCAAGAGAAGACGTTCGAAGTCCAGGTCAAGGTACATTTGACTGACGCAGAGCCGGCAGAGAGGCTGCTGAGCAGCCCGGAGATCGTGGTCGTCAAGCCCTCGATCCGCCGCCAGTACGATACCTACTTTCTCTTCGACGACCCCTACCGCAGTCGTCTCCGCTATCGCGAGGATGAGGTGCTGGACGAAGATGACCAGGTGCAGGACGCGCTCTATCGGTTGACGCTGACCAGCGAGACGAAGGAGCGGGAGTACGCCAGGTTGGTCTTGCTCTCACGCTCCCGTTTCGACGCTCCGGCGACGCGCAGTCCGCGCTTCTACCGGGAGTACTTCAAGCCAGCGGCCGAAGTCGCCATCCACAAAGAGCGCCGTCGCTACCGCGTCCGGTACGGTGGGACCGACTTTGCCATCAACCTGGATCAGCCCCTGAAGCCTGAACTGCCGGGGATGTTTCTGGAGATCAAGAGCCGCACCTGGTCGAGACAGGACGCCGAGCGGAAGGCGGAGCTGATTGGCGATTTGCTGGATCTGCTTCAACTTGAACAGCCCGAGCTGGTGAAGCAGGAGTACGTGGAGCTGGCCCTGGAGGCCGAAGGGCTGGACGAGGAAATCGGCTGACTTGCCGTCAGGGCTTACATTTGTCGTCGGGACGCGCGGTACCAATGGCTTGCAGTACCATCAGCTTTTGCGGTACCATCATGGCTCGCAGGCATCATCATGGCTCGCAGTGCCATCATGGCGCTCGCGGTGGACCACAGTCCACCGCTTGGGATGCAGGAGTTTTCGCTATTTCGCATAGTCATTATGGTCGACCAACTGACTGGCAACTTACCTTCCTTTGAACTCAGACGACAAAACATACTATGCGAAAATAGGTTCGCACGACAAGTCGCTGTGTCGCCTGCTCAGCGCGCCGAAGCAGCCTTGAGCAGCCCCACACCAACGTTCGCCGCCATCTCGGGCGACGCAGCGTGCTCGATCAACACCGCGATGGCATAGCGCGTCTGGCCGCTCGTTGGCGCCGCGCCGATGAACCAAGCGTGCGGCGGACGTTCTTGACCGGCCACGGCGACGCCCCAATGCCCGGCCACTGTCCCCTCGTACGTATGCCACGTGTCCAGCAGCGCCCGAGCAGCGCCTGGAGCCAGGACGGCCCTGGCTTCTCCATCGCCGGGCAGCTCCTGCCAGCTCCCCTCCGCGTCCTCGACGCCGAGCACCAGCCGGGGGGTGGGCATCTTTCCCTCGTTGGCCAGCGTCCCGGCTACTAGCGCGATGTGGAGCGGGGATACAGTCAGCTTCCCTTGACCGATTGCCTCGCCCCTCAGCGCCGCCGTCGTCGAAGCCGCCTGGCCATCCCAATCGGCTGCCTCCGTCGGAATCCCCAGCGAGGGTGGGGCGGTGAGCGCCCAGCGGCCCACCGCTGCCTCCAGGCCTGCGACGCCCAGCCGCTCGCCCAGGTCGGCGAAGGGCGCCGGACACGCGGCGGCGTAGGCGCTCGCCAGCGTGATCTCCTCCGAGGTTGGGGGAACCTCGCTGCACCCTACCCGCGTGCCGTTGACGGAGAGCGTTTTCGTTGCATCTGGGATAGACGTCGATAGTTCGACGGCCTCGTTCCTCAGCGCTTCGGCCGCGATCACCGTCTGCAGCGCGGATCCCGGTTGGTACAGCCCCTGTGTGGCTCGGTTCACCAGCGGCGCGGACGGATCCTCGCGCAGCGCCTCCCATTCTGCGTCCAGCCGTTCTGGGTCGAAGGTGGGGGCCGAGGCCAGCGCCAGGACCTCGCCGGTTGTGGCGTCGAGCAGCACGATCGCCCCAGCAGCATCCTCCAACGCCTGCTGGGCCTTGATCTGCAGCGTCGCGTCCAGCGTCAACTTCACGTCGTGGCCGTGAGGTGGGCGATGGAGCAGTTCTTCCCACGCGGCCTGCCAGCCGCCGCGATCGACCTCCCCCCGTAGATCGGCGTCGAAGGTGGCCTCGATCCCTCCTGTGCCGTGGTGCAGGCTCGCGTAGCCGACGGCCGGCGCGGCCTCCGGGACCGGGTTGTGGCGTTCGATGGTGCCGTCGCCTGTGACCTCCACGTCGGCCAACACAACCCCCTCGCGGTCCACGATACGCCCCCGCACGATCTGCTGCTCGTACAGTACCTGGCGTGGGTTGTCGGGCCGGGCGCTTAGCTCGTCGGTGCGCACGACTGCCCAGTAACCGCACATCGCCGCCAGGATGGCCAGCGCCAGCGCTAGCGCGCAAGCCAGGTGGAGCAATGGTCGCATGTCGTGCCGGTTGGCGGCGGTTCCCAGACCTTGAACCTCAGGCCCGGAGCTTCGGACTTCGGACCTTGGACTTCGGACGTTGGACGTTGTACTGGAAACACGCAGGAGCAGGCCGAGGGCGATGAAGCTGGTCAGGAGTGAGCTGCCGCCGTATGATACGAAAGGCAGCGTGACGCCGGCGATGGGCGCCAGTTTCGCGTTCCCGGCCATGATGACCCATGCCTGGATCACCCAGCCGGCGGTCAACCCCGCGGCCAGGAACCTCTCGAAGGAGTGTGGGGCGCGGGCCGCGATGCGAAATCCCCGCAACAGCAGCACTCCGTACAGCGCGACGATCGCCACGATCCCCATCAGGCCAAATTCCTCTCCGACAGCGGCGAAGACAAAGTCGGTGTGCACGGCCGGGATGTAGGTCGGTTGGCCCAGCCCTAGCCCCTGCCCGAAAACGCTCCCGGCCCCGAAGGCCATCAAGCTCTGCACGATCTGAAACGCGCGATCGGACGCCTCCGGCCACGGGTTGAGCCAGCCATCTACCCGCAGCGCCACCCGGTCGGAAAGCTGGTAGCCAGACAGGCCGACGATAACGAAGAGCACCAGCCCGGCAGCCACGTATCCCCATTGACCGGTCGCCAGGTATAGCATCGCCAGGAAAGTGAAGAAGAACAGCATCGCTGCGCCCAGGTCTTCCTGCCACATGAGCAGCACCGCCGCAAACCCAAACATCGCCAGCAGCGGGCCCACGTAAGCCAATGGAGGCAGACGCCAGCGCCCGATCTTCCGCCCTTCTGATAGGAGCAGTCCTCGCCTCTCGGCCAGGTAGGAGGCCAGGAAAATGACCATCAGGAGCTTCAGCGGTTCCGAGGGCTGGAAGTACATGCCCCAGGCTCCCAACCACAGGCGTGGGCCGTAGCCGGAGGGATTGACGCCCAGGATGAGCGTGACCGCCAGCAGCGCCAGCCCGCCCAGGAGCCAGGTGTATCGGAATCGTCGCAGCCAGCGCAGATCACGGCCCAGCCGCACCACGCCCACCAGCGTGACTGTCGAGATAATCAGCCAGACCGTCTGCCGCAGGAGGAAGTTGATCGCCAGCCGCCCGATCAGCAGGAGCCCCCAGCCGGTCAGCAGCGCGACCGTTGGCAGCAGAAGCGGATCGTGCTGTGGGAGATAGCGCCACAGGAGGATGTGGGCCAATGTGAAACAGGTGACGAAGGAGACGACAACGATAAGGCCCAGTCCACCGATCCGTGGATTGAGCGTGAGCGGCGCGAGTTGCGAACCGCTGAGTGCCATCGTCGCCACGCCGACCAGGAGGAAAGCGGCGACGATGAGAAGCAGGTTGCGTTCGCGGTGGATGCTGGCCTCAGTTGCGCTCTGCATATGGTTTTGACGTGTGCTCCCCGTCCTCGACCTCGGACTTCGGACTTCGGACTTCGGACTTTAGGCCCAGGACCCTTGGACCTCGTTACCCTTTGATCACCGCCAGCGGCTCCAGGCGGGCCACCTTGGTCGCGATCCCCAGCCCGTCCACCACCTCGACCACCCGGCTGACGTCCTTGTAGGCCTGCGGCGCCTCCTCGGCCAGCCCCCGGTTGCTCCCCGCCCGGATGACGATTCCCTGTCCCTCCAGTTCCTCCCTCAGATCCGCCCCCCACACCGTCTTGCGCGCCTGCGTGCGGCTCATCGTCCGCCCCGCCCCGTGACAGGTCGACCCGAAGGTTAGCGCCATTGCCTTCTGCGTGCCCACCAGCACGTAAGAGGCTGTGCCCATCGAGCCCGGCACCAGCACCGGCTGGCCCACGTCGCGGTAGTCGGCGGGCAGCCCTGGATACCCTGGCCCGAACGCCCGGGTGGCGCCCTTGCGGTGCACGCACAGCTTCATCGGCCGCCCGTCCACCTCGTGCTCCTCGAACTTGGCGATGTTGTGGGCCACGTCGTAGATCTGGAACAGGTCGAAGTCGCCCACTTTTCCGGCCAGCACCTGTTCGAAGGCCTCGCGCGCGCCCATGGCCAGCACCTGGCGGTTGACGAAGGCGTAGTTGACGGCGCATGCCATCGCGCCGTAGTAGGCCCGGCCCTCGGGGGAATCGAGCGGTGCGCAGACCAGTTCCCGGTCCGGCAGTTGGAACCCATATTTCTTCACCGCCGATTGCAGCCCTTTCACGTAGTCGTCGCACACCTGGTGGCCGAAGCCGCGTGATCCACAGTGGATCTGCACCGCCACCTGGTTTTCCCGCAGGCCGAACGCCTGTGCCACTTCCCGGTCGTAGATCTCTTGGACCGCGTCGATCTCCAGGAAGTGGTTGCCAGCGCCCAGCGAGCCGACCTGGGGGCGGCCGCGCTCTTTGGCCCGGGCGCTCAGCTTGCTCGGGTCGGCGCCCGCCAGGCGGCCTCCCTCCTCCGTGTGGGCCACGTCGTCCTGCCGCGCCAGTCCCTGTTTGAGCGCCCATCGCGCGCCCTCGGTCACCAGTTGCTCGAGCTCTCGTTTGGAGACCCGCACACGTCCTTTGCCACCCACACCGCTGGGGCAGGAGCGGTACAGGGCCGTCGTCAGGTTCTCCATGTAGGGCGCGATCTCCTCTTGTTCCAGATGGGTGCCCAGCAGGCGCACGCCGCAGTTGATGTCGTAGCCCACGCCGCCGGGGGAGATCACACCGCTGTCCGCGCGCATCGCTGCCACGCCGCCGATGGGGAAGCCGTATCCCTGGTGGAAGTCCGGCAGCGCCATCGCGTACTTGACGATCCCCGGCAACGTCGTCGTGTTGGTCAATTGCTCCACCGTCCGGTCGCGGAAGGCTGTGTCGAAGAGTTCTGCGTCGGCGAACAATCGTGCCGGGACCCGCATGTCGCCCCGGACGTCTTTCGGTAACTCCCACGTATACTTGTCTATCCGGCGAAAATCACTTTTCTGTACCATGCTCACCCTCCTTCAAACATCAAACACGATTGTGGTCTCGTAGCCTGCGTCGGTGTCCACAATTTCCAGATCGCTGAACGTGACCGCCTTGATGTGCGTCCTGTGCTCGAACACAGGCCCGCCCCGGACGACTGCGCGCAGCCGGTTTGGCGTCACTTCCAGCATGTCGAACTCGGTGAAGATGCAGCCGTCCCGCTCGCCCAGGTAGAGCAGCTCTCCTAGCCAGGACACCAGCAGCGTCTCGGCGTCGTAGGCCTCCAGTTCGACCGTGTGCTCGACTGTCGGCGCGACCGCGTTGACGTCCGCCATCTGGCACGCCATGCCGTGGGCGGCGTGGGCGAACAGCTCGTCCACGTCACGCCCCCACACGCGAATGGCGATGTCGGCAGTGTGTTCGACCTCCTCGAAGTGTCTTCCCATCTTGTATTTCATACTACCATAAACGCGCATTAAATCAAGTGTCGACCCCGCCGTCATTCTGAATGATACCACAGCACTTGGGCGAATGCCCGCGCTGTGGTATAATCTCGTTAGTCTTTGGTGAACCGTGTGGCAACGCATTGGAGCGAAAGCGGCGTAACCCCTGTCTATGAACTCCGCCGGCGGGACCCCGTCTGCTTGTGGACCCCGCCCGCGGCGCCCCGTCCGCGGGGCATCGGCGCAAATCGCCGGGCGAGATTCGTCCTGCAAACCTGGCCGGTGCGCCGCTTTTGCTGCGTGTGTCGAATACCTTCATGGGAGGCAAATGCGTGAAACTACATGAGTACCAGTCGAAGCGGCTGTTCGCCGCACATGGCGTGCCGATCCCGGGTGGAGATGTCGCTGCTACGCCCGCGGAAGCGCGCCGTATCGCTGAGGAATTGGAACCACCCGTCGTCGTCAAGTCCCAGGTGCTCGTCGGCGGGCGTGGTAAAGCCGGTGGCATCCGCCTGGCTCGGACACCCGAGGAGGCTGAGCGCGTGGCCGCAGAGATCCTGGAGTTGGAGATCAAAGGCCTGCCTGTCCGCAAGGTCCTGGTAGACCAGGCAGCCGACATCCAGCAGGAGATCTACCTGGGCGTCGTCGTCGACCGGGCCAACCGCCGGCCCGTGATGATGGCCTCGTCCGAGGGGGGCGTGGAGATCGAGGAGGTTGCCCGCACGAACCCTGACGCAATCAAGAAGGTCACCATCGATCCCTTCTTGGGCCTTCGTGGGTACCAGACCCTCTCGCTGGCCAAGGGGATCGGGCTGGCGGCTGAGCACCGCCGGGCCTTCGGCCGCATCGCCCAGGGCCTGTACCAGGCCTTCCTGGCCTACGATGCCTCGTTGGCCGAGATCAACCCGCTGATCGTCACCACCGACGGCGAGTTGCTGGCCGTGGATGGCAAGATGGTGGTCGATGACAACGGTCTCTTCCGCCATGCTGACCTGGCTCAGATGCGGGACGTGGACGAGGAGACTGTGGCCGAGCGGGAGGCGCGCCAGGCCGGCCTGAGCTACGTCCAGCTCGATGGTGAGATCGGCTGCATGGTCAACGGTGCAGGGCTGGCGATGGCCACGATGGACATCATCAAGCACTTCGGTGGCGCTCCCGCTAACTTCCTCGACATCGGCGGCGGAGCCAAGGCCGATCGGGTGGCGGCGGCGCTGCGCTTGATCCTGGCCGACCCCAGCGTCGACGCGGTGCTGTTCAACATCTTCGGTGGCATCACCCGCTGCGACGAGGTAGCCAGGGGAATCCTCAACGCCTTCGAAGAGGTCAAGCCCACCGTCCCGCTGGTCGCCCGGCTGGTCGGAACGAACGAGGAGGAGGGACGCGCGATTCTGGAGGATTCAGGCTATCAATTGATCACTGCGAAGACACTGGCTGAGGCGGCGCAGAAAGCGGTCGCTGCAGCCAGGGGCGAGTTGGGAGCATAGGGGGAACAACATGGCAATTCTGGTTGACAAGAACACCCGCCTGCTTGTGCAGGGCATCACCGGGCGCGAGGGTGAGTTCCATAGCCAACAGATGATCGAATACGGCACGCAGGTCGTGGCCGGCGTCACGCCTGGCAAGGGTGGGCAGTGGGTGTGCGATGGCAAAGTCCCCGTGTTCGATACGGTCGCCGAGGCCGTTGCCGCGACTGAGCCCAACGTGTCTGTGGTCTACGTGCCGGCCCGTTTCGCCGCCGACGCGATCTTCGAGGCAGCCGACGCTGGCATCTCGCTCATCGTCTGCATCACTGAGGGCATCCCTACTCTCGATATGATCCGCGTGCGGGCTTATTTGGATCAGAGTGGGGCGCGGCTGGTAGGCCCCAACTGCCCTGGCCTCCTCTCTCCTGGTCAGGCGAAGGTCGGCATCATGCCCGGCCACATCGCAACCCCCGGCCCCGTCGGCGTTGTCTCTCGCTCCGGAACGCTGACCTACGAAGTCGTCTACGCGCTCACCGCCCGTGGTATCGGGCAGACCACCTGTGTCGGCATCGGGGGTGATCCCATCATCGGCACCACCTTCATCGATGTGCTGGAGATGTTTGAGAAGGATCCGCTCACCCAACAGGTGGTCCTCATCGGCGAGATCGGCGGCACCGACGAGGAACGGGCCGCACGCTTCGTCGCTGAGCGCATGACCAAGCCCGTCACCGCCTTCATCGCGGGGCGGACCGCGCCACCCGGCAAGCGCATGGGCCACGCTGGTGCCATCATCCAGGGAGGCACTGGCACCGCCGCTGAGAAAATCGCGGCCTTCGAGGCGGTCGGCGTCTCGGTGGC
>Ga0180432_10006497_pt1 | contig 15140 bp, 21 predicted proteins | sample SS_ome_10_FD_132414 | JGI IMG/M metagenome (GOLD analysis project Ga0180432, IMG submission 132414) | Hypersaline lake sediment archaeal communities from the Salton Sea, California, USA - SS_1_MS_2 metaG | ecosystem: Environmental > Aquatic > Non-marine Saline and Alkaline > Hypersaline >... | reverse complement strand
TTCATGTGTTCTTCCAATGTAAAAAGTACCAGGGATCTGTATTGGCTGGAGCCGTTCGGGATTTTCGTGGCGCCCTTATGGGCCGTGCAGACAAAGGCCTCTTTGTTAAGGGGTCAAGTCTGCCGTTGACTCATGTTTGGCTTGAGGAGGTAGGTGATTTCGATGAATAAGTGGAACTCTCTATGCCTGTTGTGCCCGGGCCAGGGTAATTATCTGATCTGGCAGAGCATAGCATGAAAATGCCGGTTTGAAATGGGGCTATAATGCGGTTTTTAGGGATGAAAAGAGGGCTATTGCCTGATAGTCCGATGACTTCCACCGAACGCCGTGCCGTGGGATACTTTGGTCGTGTGCCTGTCGAAGATGCCGATTTGGGGGTGGGGGTGGTGTGGGAGGCAGGCGTGCAGAGCCCGACCGTATCCCAATTGAGGTGACATATTATGACAAGATATATTCAAGACAAAGTGCGAGAAGATGGAATAACAAATGAAATCATTGTTGATGCATATGGTCCAGAGGAACAAGCAATGGGATGGTATTATTATCTCGACGAGAAACTTGAGTTTCCTTTCACTGCAGTGTGCAATGCGAAACGTGCTATTTCACCGTTGCACGTTCAGGATAAGGTTGATGTCATCGGTATGGCAGCTGAAGATGAATGTTGGAAGGAGATGTTCGCCCTTATTCGATGGGAAAAAGATGATCTGGCAGTTCCTCTGTCTCAACTGACCCCTATTAACAGATCGGCGTCAGAAACTAAGGAGGCAGTTGGGGATTGGCATTATTGGGTAGATATGGGATATCAGGTTGAATGATACATGCTTCACCCACCGGTATTTTTGTAGATGAGTCAAGAGCAGACTTGACCCCATCTCATGACCCCATCTCATCCAGCGGACAGTCGCCCATGCGAGCAAACCCGCGTGACCTGCCGCCGCTGATACGCGGCACCGTTCGGCGTCTAAATGGGTAGCTTCCTGCATAGGTCGAAAATGTGATATAATAATTAAAACCTATGGCAACTCATTGCCAGGAGATTCAATTATGAAACAATTTAAGATAGTTGTTGAAAAACATCCGGATTCATACGTGGCATATCCATTGGGCCTGAAAGGGGTGGTCGTCGGACAGGGGGATTCCTATGAATCTGCTCTAGAGGATGTAAAGTCTGCCATCAAATTCCATGTGGAAACCTTCGGGCTTGACGAGATCGACACTGATCCTCCGGTGCTGGAAGCTTTTATTGCAGAGGCCCGGATTGCCGTCTGATGACAAAATTCCCAGCAGATGCGCCTATCCGAAAGGTAATCGGTGCCTTTGAACGGCTTGGGTTTCGGGTAGTCAGAGAGGCAAATCACATCGCCCTTTTGAGGGAAAATGAAGACGGCACCCGAACTCCGATGACCATTCCCAACCATCCGACCTTTAAAAAGTCGACCTTGAGAACGATATTGACGCAATCGAAAATCGATAGAAACGACTTTTTAAAAGCCTACTTTTCATAGTTTTCCGGCGATAATTCCTTTCGCCGAACATATCACTGCACCTGACAGCGTATGCAGCGGACAGTCGCCCACGCGAGCAAGCTCACGTGACCGCCCGCCGCTGATACGCGGCACCGTTAGCGATAATCGAAATTGATTTTTTATGGATAGGAGTAAATTTATCATGAGAATTGAAGAGATCAAAAATGCAATCGTCTCCTTGCCGACAGATGAGTACCGCCAATTCAGAGATTGGTTTCTGGAACGTGACTGGGAGCAATGGGATAAACAGATCCAAGCCGACTCGGAATGCGGGAAATTGGACTTCCTCGTGGATGAAGCAATGGATGAGAAAAGCCGCGGTAAGTTGAGGGACCTGTGATCCATCGTACGACACGCCGTTTTTGGGATTGTTACTGGTCTTTATCGTCACAGGTAAGAGAAGTTCGAAGTGGCAGACAAAAGTTTCTCTTTGCTTCGTGAGAATCCACGACACCCTTCGCTTCATTTTAAAAAAGTTGGGCGTTTATGGTCTGCCAGTACTGATGGGGGACGGTCATAAAAAAATAAGAAAATAGGCGAAATTGTGGAGGAACCTCTCGATAGATTTTTCGGCGCATCCCCATGGGGGGAAAATGGAAAGCAAATCTGAGAGTGAAATGGGGTTGGGCTGCGGTAATTATCTAATCTCACGGGTAAAGGCTGGAAAATGTCACCGGCCCCCTGAAAAGGGCCTATAATGAGCTTTTTGGTGGCAAAAAGCCTGTTATTGCACATGAGTCGGAGGAAATCGGCTGTGAGTTCGGCATTCAGAATTAGAGTTCTGTTAGCTCTGTGATTGAAAGAACGAAACAAAAGGCTGCTGTGGATCGAAAACTGAGAAAAAGGATGGACAAACTGAAATTCGGCTTAACCATGAGTCAAAGGCAGACTTGACCCCATTCACGGGCTGGACAAGGACTGGCTTTTTCGCTGGTCGCTCCAATGTTAGCGGCCGCGTGAAAATGTTCTAAAAGTGGTCATTTAAAAATGTCTTTTGAAAAGGTGATGAGCTCGAGGCCGGAACCGATATTATTTTGATTCCTGCGGTGGTTGCAAACGGTTTTTCAGGGTTCTTGTATCTGATCTTTCATGCGATAGCTTTTCCCTTCGATAAGGACAGTTTCGGCATGATGTAAAAGCCTGTCAAGGATAGCGGATGTCAGGGTGGCGTCATTGTTGAAGATCTCGGGCCAGTCTTTAAAGGCTTTATTTGAAGTAATGAGCAAAGCGCCTTGTTCATATCGGAGGCTGATGACCTGGAAGAGGAGGTCTGCGCCTTTTTTGTCGATGGGGAGGAAGCCGAGTTCGTCGATGATAAGGAGGGCGGGACGGGTGTATTTTTTCAACTCCTGCTTCATACGGCCTTGCCTGTGTGCTGCGGCCAGGGTGTTGATGAGACCGATAGCGGTTGTAAAAAGGACGGTGTAGTTTTTAAGGCATGCGGCATAGCCCAGGGCTGAGGCCAGATGGGTCTTTCCCAGCCCTACGCCCCCAAGGAAAATGAGGTTGGATTTATCCTGGACAAAGTTAAGTCTGAAGAGGTTCTGGATGTGGAGGCGGTTGATTTTTGTTGGCCAGGACCAGTTGAACTGATCCAGGGTTTTGATGAGGGGGAAGCGAGCCATGCGGATACGGCGGTCTATGGAACGGTCCCGACGCAAGGCGGCCTCCCCGCTGATGAGGTTGTCGAGGTAATCCACATGTGCCCAGTTTTTTCTGGCAGCCTGAGTGGCAAGGTCCTGGTAGTGGTCTCTGATAAAAGGCAGTTTCAAGTACTTTAAATGCTCTTCGAGTTGGTTGTGCTCTCTATTCTCTTTCATGGTTTTTCCTTTCGTAGATGGTCAAATCGGGCTGATCGAGTTTAATACGTAAGAGATCTTCTCGGCGGGTGAGTTGAAGGGCTTGTGGCTGGGGAAGAAATCGGGAGCGCTGTTCTAGGAGATTGGTGATGTACTCCGAGGAGAAAGCCTCGAAGACAAAGGCATCTTCGATAGCCCTTTTGACTTGCTCAGGGTCGTAGATTTCACTTAAGGCCACGATTTTTCTCACATGGTGGTGGGGGTTCATGCGGCGGAGTTCAAGTTTGCGGTAATACTGTTGAGCCCTGGGGGAGAGGGCCAGGAAACGCAGGAAGATTTTCTGATCCCGGGCTTTTCTGCGTTGTCTGAGGAGCCCTTTTGGATGATCGGGATCTTCGAAGTCCTGGTAGCGGTCATAGCTTCTGGCATGGCGTGCGATGAGGTTGCCATGTGAGTAAAGACAAACCCGATCGGGGTAGGCTTTTAAGGTGAGCCGGGTGGAGGCATACTCTGCGGGGACGGAGTAACGGTTGGTATCGAGGGTGACGCGGAACTGGCTGGAGGCCCTGATCTGTGAGATGGAGGCCACATCAAAAGGATTGTCCGGAAGAGGATTTAAAAAAGGCTTCTCCTTTTGAAAAAGGTCCAGGGGCCTTTGCCGTGTTTGTCCATGGACGCGTACATTGGCAATGGTCTCCAGCCAGTTTCGGCAAGCCGGAGCGATGGCGGCAAAATCCGGGATGTCCAGGCCGGCGAGGAAGTTTTTCTTCACATAACCTACGGCGTTTTCCACGCGGCCTTTTTCGTTCCCCTTGCCGACATTGCACGGGGCGATGGTAAAGCCGAAGTGCCTGGCAAAATCCAGGTATTTGGGGTTGAAGACCGGCTCCTGCCCGACGATACGCTTTAAGACAGCGGACTTGAGATTGTCGACCATGAGCTTTTTGGGGACAGAGCCGAAGAAATCAAGGGCGTTTTGATGACACCCCAGGAAGTGCTCCATGGTTTGAGAGAGGGTAAATTCTACGTACATCATGCGGCTGTAACACAGGACCATGACAAAAAAGCTGAGCCTTCTTCGGGTGGAGCCCACGTTGACAGCACCGTAGGCCCCCCAGTCGACCTGGGCACACTCGCCCGGGGCAAAGGAGAGAGTCAAAAAGGCGGGGGTCTTGGGCGGCCTGACCTTGCGCACGTACCTTTTGACAATGTTGTAGCCGCCCTCAAAGCCCTGCTCTCGGATGCGCTGGAAGATCTGGGTGGCGGTGTAGGGGTGGTTCTGGAGCATGCGGACGACCTGAGATTTGAAAGGATCGAGTTTGCTGGGCCTGTGGGTTGTATTTCTTGGCCGGAAAGAGGTGGCGAGCCATTTTCGAACCGTTCTGGGATCGAGAGCGAGCTCGCGGGCGATTTGTGCAGGAGCGAGCCCTTCATTCTCTGTGAGATGTCTGATTTTGGCAAAGAGTTCATAGTCGATCATAAGGCCTTCTCCCCCATGTATTTAAAGATTTGAGCCAGGGACTGGAGTTGTCCGGGGGACTTGTTGGATGCCTCATGGGGTTTAGCAGGGGTATCCAGGGCGAGCACCTGGTAGAGGGGTTTTTCATAGGCAACCAGGCCGATTTCAATCAACTCCTGCCTGGCACTGCTCAGGGTGTTATCCTCCATGCTGAGACGCTGAGACAGGGTTTGATCAGAGTAATAGCTCAGGCCTTGGGCATCGGCCACGGTTACCAAAAAGAGGTAAAGGGCTGCCGCCTGGTGGCTGCAGCGGTCGATAAAGCGATCACGCACCAGGCGGTGATCCAGCCAACTGAAGTGTTTTGGGATTTTACGCAACCCCCGGGGACAGATCAGGCGTTTTTCTACCATAAGGGCCTCCTGTGTCTTGTGGGTTAAGAATATCGTTTCCCAATTGTTGCAGACGGCGGGTGGCCCGGGCTATGTCCTCTTGTAACGCACAGCCGGTTAATTGAGATATTAACCCAATGAAAACAGCGGGTTGGACCATTAAGGAATCTTGTAACGCAGCTTTTACAAAATCGTCTTTATTGTCATTATTTTCAGGGGGTTGCACCATTAAGGGATCTTGTAACGCAATTGGCGGCTTGACGGGCTTTCGACGCCAGTACCCGGGGTGCGCCTTTCGCCAGCGTTGGACCCGCGCTACATTGTAAGATCCCCGGAAGTAATCCCGGTTCTGGGGCTTTTGAAACCATCGTTTCTGGCTTGAGGCCTTACTGGCCTTCCGGCATTCGGGTTGTGAACAGTATCTTTGACGGGTGGCGTTGCGAGGGTCTGGTGAAAACAACTTGCCGCAATGCTTACATTTTCTCCTTCTGGTTCTCCTTGCCATTGGCCTCAAACCTCCTCCGGCCAATGTTCTTATTACGAGAAGGAGAAAAAGAAAACGCAGGAAAATAAAATCAGGGAAGAAAATGGGAAGAAAAGTTTATTCACGTATCTCTGCGGGAAGAAAATTACAGGAAAGAAAACAACATTTTCAAACGGCCAACTTTACGACAATTTCAGATTGCCGGTGACAAAAAAGGTTTAACGGGGCAGTTTTGGGTAAATTTAATTTCTTATTTATAGGTGGAATCGTGATCCGGGTGCAATGATAGGAGCCGCATCCAGGCTTGTTCTCTGTAAGCGATTCCACGAAATCCTTTCCCTATTCGAAAACTATATATTCTGCCCCCGTGAGGGCCTTTCCGGGAAACAATAACCTCCCATCTTAATCCCTTATCCGTATAAACTTGCCCCCAGCTCATATTCAAAAGCTTGCGCAGCGTTCCGAGAACCTCCTTCTGATGCTGTTTCTGCAAACCCAATAATTGACGCTGGAATACAGGATTATTCAAGTCGAGCCTTACAATTTGCTCTGCTGGTTGATTCATTGATCCATGCGTCTTTCCAAATCATCCAGGTTGCTCGGTTTCGGAGGGTTTTTCTCAGCCCATTCTATAGCTTCGTCAAGGTCTTTGTTTATACCCATGCGATGAAGCCATTTCTCATTTTCTGGGATGAAATCACCGACTTTTATGACCCAGACTCCAGGTTCGATTTGTTCTACCAGGACATGGCGTCCTGCATACTCTTTTCCCAGTGAAATCTGGCCGCTTGCGCCGACGGTTTTAATTGCAGGCATTTTATTACCTCATTTTAAGTTTTTATGAAAATAGGATAGCACCACTGCACGAATTGTCAAGGCAAATTTCAGGTGTTTCTGGCAACCTAAAATTGACCCCCCCACTCCTTCCTTACCCATTTCCGGTATGACCGGAAGTGGGTAAATTTTTGCGCCCGAACGGAGTCATATTTTGGTTCCCAAATGAATGGCTTGGTTTCTCCTCCGCTTCCTTCTGATCATATAGCGGTTCAGACTTGGCTTCATGAATGTCGCGAAGATCAGATGCATCTTCTATGCGGTCAAGCATGGCCTGAAAAGACTCGATGGGTTCTGTGCGGTGTGGAATTTGCGGCCGGCCTACGGGCTCCCTCCTTTTCCGCCAGCCCTACCAGAATGCCCCTGGGTGGAAGAATACTAACACAGAGGGGGGTCAATTTTGGGTTGCCATTTTGACCTTGGAGAAGAATCTGCTCCATCAAAGTGTCTGGGGCCATTTTCTGGCCCCATGCAGGATCCTGAGGATTTGTACCTGGTCGGCGACTACACGGTAGGGCACAATATAAGATTTGCCAGGGATAACCAGTTCTCGCGTTTCGGGTACACGCCCAGGCTTTCCCATGGCGGGGTGATGTGAAAGCATTTGGGTGGTGTCCCAAATTTTCCGGGCAACGCTGGTGGCTGCTTCTGGATTCTCCTCGGCGATATAGGCCATCAGCTCATCCAGGTCAGCAAGCGCCAGGTGCAACCACCTAATCTTTCTGGACATCTACACCCCATTTTCCGAAGCTTTCTCCGATCTCCTCGTTTGATGCAAAAGCATCTGCCTCGGCCTGTTCTATTCCCTCTTTGATAGCATCGATTTGCCAGGCCTGTTCTTTTACATAAGCGCGAATGGCTTCGCAAACCAGAAAAGACCGGGAACGAGCAGTGGATTTTGCCAGCATATCAAGCTGTTGCTTTGTTTCAGGATCCAGGCGGGCAGTCACATTCGTATTCCTCATAAACACCTCCTTTGGACGATGTTTTATTTGTATACATTTAAATAAAAATATTTTTCTAACAAGAACAAGTCAACGGTAAAGTAGGGAAACGCTTCTTTTACCCATTTCCGGTAATACCGGATTTGGGTAATTTTTCTCTTCCAAGGCATGGCACAAAGTCCAGTGTGGCAATGGATTGCGATGTGCTAACTATTTATACTCCTCTCCTCTCGTTTTTTCCTCCTGTACTCTTTCATGGAGCCAAACCTTGATCAACGCCCCACGATCCACACCGATGGATTCCCTGATTCGATCGATCTCCTCGACCAGATATTGGCTGACATCCAGAGTGATTCGGACCTTTTTCCCGGGCTTTCTGATGAGGGCCTTAGATACATCCACCAGGGTGTGAATGTCTTCTCCTTCATCGAATCGTCGATCGAAATCTTCATTATTTCTGGCTAGCTTTTTCTTTTTCATAGAGTGCCTTCTCCTGTTTTCGGGACCTCCGCACAGAAATGATTCTGATCGCGCCCTCTCTGATAGTATAAATTGCTGTCCAGTGATGCTTCCCTAGCCTTGCGATCATGATGTATCGATTCTCCAAGGGATAGGGAGCAAGGATCTCAATACGCTCAGCATCCTCCCAGAGGGATGTCGCTGTTTCAAAATCGATTTTGTGCTTGTTCTTGTTTGATAAGCTCTTTTCTGAGTCCCACTCAAATTTCATACAGATATTATACTTTATTTATCCATAATTGCAATATTCTCAGATATTTTTCACCAAATTTACTTTACCCATTTCCGGTAATACCGGATTTGGGTAATTTTTTTGGCACAAATCATATTTTGGTTCCCAATCAATGGCTTGGCCTTTAAAATACCCTACTCAAATCCATACTTGAGAGGCCGTAAAAATGTTTTATCTAAAAAAGATCCTAGCACCCCTGTTTTTCCCAATCCCCCTGTGCCTGGAGATTATGGCCCTGGGGCTCATTTTTCTCTGGTTCACCAAAAGGCAGAAGACGGGCAAGGCCCTTGTCACCATAGGGGCCTTATTATTGGCCCTGCTCAGTTATGAGCCTGTTGCCGACTGGATGGTACGGCCCCTGGAATATCGATATCCGGCATCACAAGAAATGAAAGCGGAAATAAACAACATAAAATGGGTGGTTGTACTGGGGGGTGGGCACATCTCGGATCCAGAGCTGCCCATTACCGGGCAGCTCGGCGAATCATCACTGGCCCGTTTGGTGGAAGGGGTCCGGCTTAAGAAGAGGCTCCCGGATGCGAGGCTTTTGCTTTCAGGAGGAGGTGCTTTCGATCCCGTGCCCAATGCCCGGTTGATGGCAAACTTGACCGCCCAGTTGGGTGTGGATAAAAAAGATATGGTCCTGGAGACCCAGTCAAGGGACACCAAGGATGAGGCCCGGCATATCAAGAAAATGGTGGGAAAGGATAAATTCTTTCTGGTTACCACCGCCTCTCACATGCCCCGGTCCATGGCCTTATTTAAAAAACAAGGCATGAAACCCATCCCGGCTCCCACAGATTTTGAGGTAAAGGAAACGCAAGGGTTCAGCCCGGCCCAGTTTTTCCCTTGGGCCGACAATCTCCGCAAGGTGGAGCTGGCCCTTCACGAATACCTGGGCCTTGCGTGGGCCAAAATCCGCGGCCAAATCTAACCCCACCCCACCCTTACCCATTTCCGGTATGACCGGATTTGGGTAAATTAAAGGATAGACGACGATTGGGAACTTGGACTGAGAAGCGTTAACTTTCTAGCTCTGCCGCGTCTATCCAATCCTCCAGTGTAACGTTTAACCGCATGTTCCGGGCTTTCAGCTGGTCCAGGAATTCCCAGGGGTTCCATCTCAGTTCGTCACAGACTTCGGTCTGGCTCAATTCGCCGTTTGCGTATTTTAGCAATAGCCGGTCCTGTTTATCCATAGAGAACCCCTTTCGCAGGACCTCTCGCAGATATGTTGCACGATCTAATTTGAATTGTTCAACAACTTGATCGATTTCCTTTAAGAGATCTTCAGGTATCCTTATTGTTGTTGGCTTTGCCATCCTTTTCCTCCACTAATTTAATCAAGGCCTCGGCCAGGATTTCTGGTGAATATCTTCCGATCTTGCCGAGTTTTTCAAGGGAATCATGGGCCTTCTTGAAGGATATTCTTCCCAGTCTAAAAAGCTCAACCACGATTTTAGGGGAGATAATAAAGGGAACGTTTAAGAATCTTGCTGCCTTTATCGCTTTGCCGTCATCTGTGGCAAGCAAAGATCCTTTGTGATTCAGTGCTAATAAGACGGCGTCTTTTTCCCCTGGGTGCAGCGATATGGGCAGGGAATATCTGACACTGACGGGGCTTTGAATCTCTATTTTTCGCTTTGAGATCAGTTTTGAAATTAGGGCTGCGTCAGGATAGGTTTTGGTCAAGGCTTCTGAAGCGACCTCGGTAGTTACTGTCTCCGGTATAACTACCTCAAATATGTCACATAATACCTTGAGCAAATTACATTTTGCCAACAAAATCAAAGTACTACTATCTGCTATGATCCTGGACATGTAGAATCAGTCCTTCGTACACTATTTATAAAAAGCGTACACGGATAACCCCCTGTTGTCAAGCAGCAGGCGGATTTGTCTCTTTACCCATTTCCGGTCATACCGGAAATGGGTAATATATCTCTTCTATTCTGGGCAAAGGCCGCCTGCCTTGACATGCTTCCGCCCTTCCCGAGATTTCCATGATTGAGCATTGACTCGTCTTATGAAATACCATATGTTCCATGCCCGATATTTGCTGGAAAAGGAGAACGCTATGGGGAAAAGAAGGAGGGTCAGGCCGCTACGGACAAGGGATCCCAAGGCAGTGGATAAGGGTAAAGGCACCCTTCTCCAAGAGCAGATCGAAAGGCGCCGAAAGCGCGGTGGTGAAGAGATAAAAAGAATTGCCAACAAAGGATCTCACCCCGTGTACAGCCCGTTCGAAGTGGTTTCCAAATCGGATAGAACCTATCAGGTACAAATTTACTCGCTCACCGACCTGGTCAATACCTGCACCTGCCCGGACTTTTACACCAATACCATCGGCACCTGTAAACATATCGAGGGTGTCTTGGCCCACCTTCAAAAAAAATATGCCAAGAAGTGGGGCTCTTTCCTTGGCCAGTCTCCGCCTTCAAGACAGGTATATGTCCATTATGGGGATCGAACCACGGTTCGGGTGACGCCGCCCTTCCCTAAAAAGGGGCAGTTGAAAGGGTTGATTAAGCGCTATTTTGATGCGGAGGGTGTTCTTCAAGGCAAACACACCCAGGCCCTCCCTGCCTTTTTATCCGATCTCCAAGACCTGGCCCCACAACAACGTAGAGGCGTGGCCGTGGGGCAGGATGTTTGGGATTATCTGAACAACCTGGAAGATCTTGAATCTGTGCAACAGCAAAAGGAATGGTTCCTGGAACAGGTCCAACAAGGGAATCGGTCATTAAAGATCATTTCTACAGAACTTTACGGATTTCAGGAAACAGGAGTTTTGCATTTGGCCTTTGGCAGGCGGGTCATGCTGGCAGATGACATGGGGTTGGGGAAGACGGTCCAGGCTATTGGCGCCGCCGCATTGCTGCGTCAACTGCGGGATATTCAAAAAGTCTTGATTGTCACCCCCGCCTCATTGAAGCACCAGTGGGCTCGGGAGATCCACCGCTTTACAAATCTTGGGGTTCAGGTGATTGAAGGGGCGCGAAACACCCGCCTGGTCCAGTATCAACAGCCTCAGTTTTTTAATATCGTAAACTACGAACTGGTCCTCTATGACGAGAGGCTGATCAGCCAGCATTTATTTGATCTGGTGATCCTGGATGAGGCCCAGAGGATCAAGAACTGGCGGACAAAGACCGCGGACCGGGTCAAGCGCCTCAAGAGCACTTACGCCTTTGTGTTGACCGGCACCCCCATGGAGAACCGTCTGGATGAGCTCTATTCCGTTTTTCAGTTCATTGATCCCACCATTCTTGGCCCGCTGTGGCGTTTTAACGAGCGCTACTATGAGGTGAAAAGACGGCCTTCCGGTTCTTACAAGGTGCTGGGCTACAAAAACCTCCATGAACTCAGGCAGAGGATCAGACCTTATGTTTTGCGGCGGACCCGGGACCAAGTGCTGCTCGATCTGCCCGAGCGTATTGACAATAACTTCTTCGTTGAAATGACAGATCCCCAGTGGGAGGCATACCAGGAGTACGAACACAAGGTGGCAAGGTTGATGGCGGTGGCAAAACGGAGGCCTCTCACACCGGAAGAAAGTCAGATACTCCTCGGCTCTCTGGTAAAGATGCGCCTGATTTGCAATGCCCTGGCCCTGCATGACGGGGAGATCCGGCCGGAAGACAGGGAAAAGACGGCCCCCAAACTACGCGAATTACGAGAGATCATTGCGGAGGAGATCGTGGGAAACGGTCACAAGGCCATCCTTTTCAGCCAGTGGTCCAATATGCTGTCCTTTGTCGAGCCGTTGCTGGAAAAGGTGGGTGCCGGTTGGGTCAAGCTGACTGGAGACGTACCTTCCAAAAAACGGGGCGACCTGGTGGAGCGTTTTTTTCAGGACCCGGAATGCAAGGTGTTTCTCTCCACGGATGCGGGCGGTGTGGGCCTGAACCTTCAGGCCGGAACCATGGTGATCAATTTGGATCTTCCCTGGAATCCGGCCGTACTTGAGCAACGCATCGGGAGGGCACACCGGCATGGGCAGTCAAAATCGGTCCATGTGGTCAATTTGATTGCCAAGGGGACTATTGAGGAACGGATGCTCGACACCCTGGCCGCAAAAAGGGCGGTATTTGACGCGGCCTTCAACGAAGAGAGCACGGTTTGTGACCTTTCCTTTAAAGATGCCGGACAGGGCGTGTTGCAGCGGCTGGAAGTCTTGCTGGGAACCGAACCTGTGCAGCCTGAATTATCCCTGGAACCGGATGTCGCACCAGGGGAAACCGAGAAAGAGGCGCCGGGCAGACCCACCCTGAAGGCCTTTGCTGACCTGCTGGTCGGGCATCATCAGGACCGTATTCTGCTTGTCCGTAAGGTTCCCCCGGTCCCCGGGGCACAGGGTAATAACCGACTCCTGGTGGTGGTCGACACCGCTCCGAGCCAATTTCGGCCGGAGATCGAAAAAGGCCTACAGAATCATTTTGGAGATTGGCCGTCCCCAGACCTTCTTTTGATGGAAAAGGAGGGGTACCAGACCTTTTGCAGCCTGGCAGGGGAGTTTCCGGAAGGGCGCGTCTTTTATGCCGCCCCGGCCATGGGGGCGGACAAGGAAAAGGACAAGGACGGGGTGGCAAAGCCAAGAATCGATGCCGCCCAAAAGTCCTTTGACAGGGCTGCCGGGCAGCTTAAACTGGCCGGGGTGGTTTTGGAAGGGGGTTTTCCCGAAGAGGTTACCCGGCCTGTTCGTAAGGCCCTGGGCCTGGCTTTGAAGGGATTTCTCGGACTGGTGAGCCAGCGAGAACCCGGTGAAGAATTGCCGTCCGCCCGGTTGATGGAAGCAGAGCTGGTGGCGCCTGGGTACCTCCAGGCCGAAATGGCGGCCCGGGTGGAGCGTGTCCGGGCGCTCACCGAACCCCCTCGGGGAGACGAAGAGGAAGCATCCCCGCCCCCTGCCGTAGAAACAGCCCAGGAATTGATTTCCACGGTCAATGAACTCATAGATAACGGCCGGGAGGTGGCCGCCACCAAGGCCCTGGCCGCGTAAAAGGTGACGGGCATGCCAGCCCTCGTTACCCATTTCCGGTCATACCGGAAATGGGTAATTTTTTATTGAAGAGGGCGATAGAAAAGGGTATAAAAAGAAGCATTATGGAATGGTTTGAAGACAGCGGTGTAAAGCGGTTTTTCCGGGCCAGGAGCAAGCTCAACTATCCCGGCACCGTGAGCCACATCACCCAGCGGGCCGCCGGAGCGGATTCCCTTTTTCATGAAACCGACGACTACTTAGAAATGCTGGGAAGGCTCAAGAAGGTGGCCGAAGATTTTGAACTGGAGGTTTTTTCTTTTGTCCTTATGCCCAATCACATTCACCTGGAGGTTCGACAGAAAGAAAAAAACCTGCCCGAGGCCATGCGGGAACTCTTTTCCCGGTACGCCAGGCGGCACAATGTCAAGTATGAGCGCAAGGGCCATCTTATGGGCGGCCCCTACCGTCAGGCCGTGTGCCTGGACCAGGCATATATGTTGACCCTTTCCTTGTATATTCACCTCAATCCTGTGCGAGCCGGGCTGGTGGAACATCCCGAGGATTATAGATGGTCTTCAGCCAGAATGTATACGAGGGTCAAGAAAGTGGAATCCTTTGTTTGTGCTGAGCCCGTACTGGGATTGATCTCGGATGACAGAAAGGAGGCGGTGCAATATTACAAACAGATGCTTGAACATGGGAAAGGAATCAAGACCGGTGAGGTCCTGGAAGACCAGGAGGCGATTCATCAATTGCAATGGCGGATGAAGGCATCCGGCATATTGGGCCGGCTCAAGGCCTTGTCCCCGTGGCACGATTTGGACCCCGTGGATGAAAATGAGCTGACCCGGCTCATTTCCTCGGTGGTTGAAAGGCAGGCGATCCAACTGCCAAAGGAAAGGGCTGCGCGCCGGTATTTGGTGGAGCAATTGATATCCAGAGGTTATACCCGAAAGGAAATCGCCCGGCGCCTGGGCATTTCCAGAAAGACGGTCTATAACCTGCTGAAAAACAGACCCTAATATTTACCCGTTTCCGGTCATACCGGAAATGGGTAAATGAGAATCACGGCCCCGGATTACCCTTTCTTTTTAGAGATTTTATACTGGAGAGACCGATCCAAAAAACATAGATGAGGACCGCACCCCATAAAACCTTCCAGGTAACGCCTTTGCTTACGAAAAATACTAAACATGAAATTGAGAGCCAAGCCGGGATTGAAAGTATTACGGAGAGGAGGTCATGTTTTGCTTTTTCAAGCGTGGTCATGTCTTGGGGGAAATATGGCGCAAGTTTTCCAGTGAGGTGAAGAAAACCAAAAATGATTAGAGTTATTCCACAGTTACCAGCTAATATTACCATGGAATACTTTGCAAGAAAGGGTTCAGAAAGAGGAATGATAAATGCGTTGATATCAATATAGAAAAGACTAATCAAAAAGAAGGCACCCAGTGCAATTCCTAAAATGCCAGCGACCCTGTTTTTGGAGGCCAATGCACACAAGGGATTTATACCTCAAGACATGCCTTCTTTATGGATTCTATGTGATCAAAGAATATGGAGGCAACCGGCTCAAATGAGCGAGTTATCACTGAAACGATTTGGGTTCTTTTCCCAAAACACCTGAATCTGTCCTTTCCAGGAACTGATCCAGATCACGAAATTCAAGGAAATGGGCTATTTGATCAAGGCCGACTCCTACATGTAATCCGGATGACCAATCCCCATCACTGGTCGGAACGTCGCCAACCAAAAAATATCGGCCGTAGCGTTCTTCAAGGGTTGGATTGTAAATGGCAATACCTCCCGAGAAGGCCTCGGAAGGATTCATCAGATAAACGATCAGGATCTGTCCTTTGAAACCCCTAATGCTATGAGCCCCATCATCCGGTAACATGGCTATCCTCCTCGCGTTCTCAAAAGAAAAAAATGGCCTTAAAAAGGGCTCCTCACAAGAATCTGTGGGT
>Ga0180432_10006496_pt1 | contig 15143 bp, 12 predicted proteins | sample SS_ome_10_FD_132414 | JGI IMG/M metagenome (GOLD analysis project Ga0180432, IMG submission 132414) | Hypersaline lake sediment archaeal communities from the Salton Sea, California, USA - SS_1_MS_2 metaG | ecosystem: Environmental > Aquatic > Non-marine Saline and Alkaline > Hypersaline >... | reverse complement strand
TTGAGTTTGTCCACTTGCTGCCGTTCGAGCACCTTGCACGCCTCCAGCCGCTGCTGAGCCGCGCCCAGGCGCTGACGAGCGGCGGCCTCCTCTCCGCGCGCCCGCTGTAACTCCTCCTCAACCCTCGGTGCATCCTTCAGCCGCTCCTGTAGCCTCTTGATCTCATGCTCCAAGTCCACCCGACGGGCCTGTTCAGTCTCAATTTGTCGTCGCCACCGCTGTTCGGCCTCTTCCAGTCGCTCAAGCGCCTCCGCTTGCTCATCCATCCCCGCCTGCGCAGCGCCCAAACGCGCCTTCTGCTCCGCAAAGGCCTGCCCCTCTGCCACCGCGCGCCGCGCCCCCTCGTGGGCAGCGGCGTCATAGCCCAATTCCTCCGCCTGGGCCAACACCTGCGCCAACTGGGCCCGTACTTGAGGAGCGTACTCCTGCACGTCCAGCCGCCGCTCTATCTGGGCCGCGTTCTCCCGTTCACTCTCCAGGGCCTCGACCGCCCTTCGTCCCTGCTCAATACGCTCAGCCAGGGCTGCCTCCCGCCTCTGAAGCGCTGAGAGTCCACTCAGCAGCCGATCGCCCTCGGCAATCTGACCCTCCAAAGCCCGCGCGCGCTCGGCCAACGCTCGCGACGTATCTCGGTTGGCCCGATACGCATCGCCCCTGGCACGTCCCTCAGCCTGAAACCGGTCCAGCAACTGCAGGCGATGACCATCGGTAAGAGGCTGGGCACAAAGCGGGCATTCAGCGCCCGCCTGCTCCAAAAGCGTGATTTTCTCCTTGAGCGCATCCATCTCCGCGTGCAACGCCTCGTTACGCGCGCGCAACTCGGCCTGCTGCTCAGCAATTCGCGCCAGATCCACCCGTGCCGCCTCACGGCTCTCCGACAATTGGGCCAAGTGAGCAAGTTGTGCCTGGACGTCCTCGTACTCGGCCAGCAGGTCCTCACCAGGCAGGCGGCTTTCCAATTCAGCACAGCGCCGCCTGATGACCTCCCTCTCCGCCTCAAGTTGATGGCGTGCCTCAGACAGCTGGGCCTCCAACGCCGCACGTCGCTCGCTCAGTTCCACCGACTGGCGCAATTTAGCCCCCAACGCCCGCTCCCGCTCCACGGCCTGTTGATAGGCCTCGTAACCCGCCTGAATCTCCTCCGCCTGGGCCAGCAGACTCTCATACTCGGCCAACCGTCTCTCCCGCGCGGCCCGCTCCTCAACCAACGCACGCAATTCCTGCTCCGCCTGGGCCACGCGCCCGATTACCTCGCCGATCTGCGCTTCAGTGTGATGAAGCTCCGCTCGCGTCGCCTCGATTTCCCGATAAGCCTCCTGGGCTCGCTCAAGCACCAACCCCAGCTCGGCCACAGCCTCCTGAGCCTCCCGGAAGCTCAGTTCGTACTCAGCCCTGCGATCCAATTCAGTCTCAATTTCCTGCAACCGTAGCTCAAGCACCTGCGCCTCGTTCTGAAGGGTCCGTAACTTCTCCTTGGCTCGATCTTCGTAGACCGCCCAACGATCAAGCCCCAAGATGTCCCCCAGCACGCGCTTTCGCTCTGCAGCGGTCTTGACGGTGAACTCATCGGCCCGTCCCTGTCGCAAGAAGGCGGAGTTGATAAAGGTATCGTAGTCAAGTCGTAAGACCTGCTCAATCTTTCCCTGGGTGGCCCGGACACCGCTCTCGGCAATAGAGCGCCAGCGCCCCTTATGCTGCGCGTCTTGCACCTGGAGGTCGAGCAACGTGCTGCCGCGCTTACCCGCTTTGCGACGGCGCATCACGCGATAGACCTGTTCTTGGAGGCTGAATGTGAAGTCGACGGCCATCTCGTCCTCGCCGAGGTAAATCAATTCATCGTCCCTTCGCACCCGCCCCCGGCCCCACAATGCCCAGGTGACGGCATCAAGCAACGCCGACTTGCCCGCGCCATTCTCACCAATCAGACAGGCGACATGGACACCGGCAAAATCCAAGGTCGCCTGACGATAGCACATAAAATTGGTGAGGGAGAGTTTCTGAGGGATCATATCTCCTTACTCGCTGCCCACCCCGCTTTTGCACTCCCTCACCTGCCCCAGGATCTCCTGTGCACTCCGGTAGACCGCATCGCCGCCACCGCCGAGCATCTGAGCCAGTTCCTCCGCCCGCGCCCGGTCCTGCAACCGCCTGACCTGCGTTACGACGCGTCCGCCCACCGGGTTCTTCTCCACACGAAAATGTACGTCTCCGAAGGCCGCCAACTGCGGCAGATGGGTCACACAAAGCACCTGGTGACGCAGATTGTCCGGCCCCATCCCCACCGCCAGTCCCCACAGCTTCTGACCCACGGTGGCCCCGATACGCCCGCCAATGCCCTGATCGATCTCGTCGAAGATGAGCGTCGGCGTCTCATCAGCGCGGGAAAGAACCCCCTTGAGGGCCAACATCAGCCGAGACGTCTCCCCGCCTGAGGCGACCCTGGCCATCGGCTTCAAAGGTTCACCCGGATTAGGAGCCACGAGGAATTCGACATGATCGATCCCTGAAGAGTCAAAAGCCACGAGCGCCGACATGTCGATCTCCAGACCTGGGGTTTCGGGCTGTTCGACGCTTGAACTCGAGACCCGAAACTCGAAACTCGAAACCTGTTGAGGCAAGGGCAGGCCTTCCGGATCCTCCCGCCACTGAAAATCGACCCCAAATCGCGCCCCCTCCATGTGCAAGTCGCGCAGTTCCCGCTCAATCTCGGCGGCCAAGCGTTGAGCCGCCTCACGCCGCTCCCGAGAGAGCTCCACCGCCAGAGGAGCCAGCTCGACCAAGCAACGCTCCTGTTCTGCCTCCAGTTCGGCGATGCGTTCCTCACTATGGGTGATCTGATCCAGCTCGCGCGCTGCCTCCTCGGCATAGGCCAACACGTCGGGGATAGCAGAACCATATTTACGTTCCAGGCGCCGGATCAGGGCCAATCGCTCTTCCACCCGCCGCAATCGGCGGGGATTGTACTCAATCCGCTCATAGTAATCACGCAGATTCCTGATCTGCTCCTCCACCTGGTAGTTGACGCTCTCGGCAATGTCCACCAGGGACTCCAACTTGGGATCAACCTGGGCCAACTTCTCCAGAACGCGCAGGGCAGCACCCAGCAGGTCTAACGCTGCCTTAGACTCTCCCTCCCTCCCCTCAAGCAAAAGAAGGGCCTCACCCGCCAGCTCGGCCAGCTCCTCGGCGTTGGCCAGTCGCAATCGTTCCTCCCGCAATTCCTCTTCCTCGCCAGGTTGGAGATCCGCTGCCCCTATCTCATCAATCTGGAAACGCAACAGATCAGCCCGGTGGGCCAACTCTTGCTCGTGGAGGACCAGATTCTTCAGCTCCCGCCGCACTGTCCGCACCCGCTCCACCAACTGTGACACTTGTGCTCGCAGCGGCAGCAAGTCCGCGTACCGGTCCAGCAGATTGACGTGCTCGCGCACGCGCAGCAGCGAGAGGTGTTCACTCTGGCCGTGGATGTCAGCTAACCCCTCCGCTATCTCACGCAGGAGCGTCAACGTGACGGTTCGCCCGTTGACGCGGGAGACACTGCGTCCGCTGGCCCGCACCTCGCGCCCCAGGAGCAATAGGTCCACGTCGTCCCCCTCCAATCCTTCCCGCTCCAGCGTGGGAGCAATTGCCGCTTGCCACGCCGGACTGAGTCGAAAGGTGGCCTCAATGATCGCCCGGTCGGCCCCGGCGCGTACGGTGGTGGCGTCGGCACGCCCTCCCAGCACCAGCTCCACGGCGTCGATAATGATGGACTTACCTGCGCCCGTCTCGCCCGTGAGCACCGAGAAGCCCGGCGAGAAGGCCATGTAGAGTTCATCAATGATGGCAAAGTCACGGATGTGCAATTCGGCCAGCACCTGAGCCTCCTACACCTGCCGTCCAGGGCGCAAGCGGGCATAGGCAGCGCCCACGGCCGTGATCACATAGACGACGTTCCACACTCCCCCTATCAATCCACTGGCGAGGTAATTGGCCGCCCCAGCCAATAGAAGCGCTGGAATGAGCGACAACAGCAGCCTGAACACCACCCCGACGACGATACAACCACACACAACCAGCCAGGTATACTTCCCGCGCCGCCGCCGAACCGCCCAACGTGCTGCCTCGGCGATGCCCCCGCCAGCTAACGGTCCCAGAACGATGGCATACCATCCCAAGCTGGGAACGAGCCAAGCCGCCACCAGGGCTAAGGGCAAAGCGACCGCGGCAGCGCTCAGGTAGTAGACAGGACGAAAGTCAGCGTAGAAGACCCGCTGGTGTGTGCGAATGCAGTCGGGGCAGCGATAGCCGACCGGCGTCCGCACCGCACATTTGGGGCATATGGGCCGTCCACACTTGTTGCAGCGTAGATACGTCTCGACGTTAGGATGGTTGACGCAATACATGGGTTCACTCATCGCTTGACTCCAACTGGGATTCTATGGGTGCCGCCGTCATTTTCATCCCAAGCGGCGCTGAGGATCAGCAACCCTGGTCTCCTTAAGGGCCGGGGACTTGGTTCCGGGGTACCAAACGCTCCACCAGTGTCTTATAGAAATACGTCCTTTCCTGCACCCGTGCGAAACGGGCCATATGCGGACTCGCCTCCACCCTGACCTCGTCACCGCTTTCCAGCTCCGCCTGGACTTCCCCATCCACAGTTAACACCGCCGGCCGCCCACCGGCGACGACGATGCACACCGTGACCCCCTCAGACAGGACGATAGGGCGTCCCATACTCAGGTGGGGCGACACGGGGACCAAGAGGATATTGCGCAGCTGGGGAGGCATAACCGGCCCTCCAGCAGCCAAGGCATAGGCCGTGCTTCCCGTTGGGGTAGCGACGATGAGCGCGTCGGCGACATACGTGGCCAGATATCCCCCATCCACCTCGGTATACAAGTGGACCACACGGGCCTGTGCGCCTCGCCCGACGACCACGTCGTTCAGCGCCTCGGCTGTCCCCAGCACCTCGCCCCCCCGCCGGGCCACCGTGCGCAGCATCATCCGCTCCTCGACCCAGTAGCCACCGGTCAGCGCCTGCGAGAGGACATCCCGCCACGTCTCGGGATCAGCCTCGGTGAGAAATCCCACCCGCCCCAGGTTGATCCCCAAGATGGGCACACCGTGAGCAGCCGCGACCCGCGCTGTCCGCAGAATCGAGCCATCGCCGCCCAGCGTCACCAGCAGGTCTACTTCCGGCAAGGAGAGATCATCCGCAACATCACCCACCGCGCATACCTGTGCCCGGCGCCCCTGTTCCTCCACCCACACAGCGATCTCCTCGGCCAGAGGAGATGCCTGCACAACAAGGGAATTGTAGAGAATGCCAATCGTCTTCACGTCAACTCGTATGACCACGGTAAGCAGCGGAAGCCCGACGGGACGTCACACGCGCGCTTTCAGCCATTCGATCAAGCCGGGCAGTTCCACGTCCACCTGCTCCCCTCCTTGCATATCCTTGACCGCGGCCTGGCCGGACGCTAGTTCGTTCTCCCCCAGGATCACGACGTAGCGAACGGCACGTTTGTCCGCCTCGCGAAGCTGGCTCCTCAGCCCCCGCTCTCCGAATGGCAGCCACGCCGCCACACTAGCCCGACGCAGCGCGTCCACTACCTGCAGCGCTTTCCGTCTGGCCCGTAATCCCAGGTGAGCCACGAAGACCTCCGGCTTGGGCAAGGGAGGCACCTTCACACCCAGGTCCTTCATCACCAAAATGATACGTTCCAGCCCCACCGCCACACCTACGCCAGGGGTCGGTGGGCCGCCCAGCAACTCAACCAACCCATCGTACCGACCCCCTCCGCAGACAGCCGCCTGCGCGCCAATCCCGGCCGCCCAGACCTCGAAGACCGTCTTGGTATAGTAGTCGAGCCCGCGCACCAACCGATGGTTGATGGTGTAGGAGCGGTCCAGCAGATCGAGAATCTCGCGCAGTGCGCGGAAGTGCTCGGCGCACTCGTCACACAGATGATCGAGAAAGTGGGGAGCTTCGGCGATGATCGGTTGGCATTGGTCAGACTTGCAGTCGAGCACACGCAGCGGACTCCGCTCCAGCCGGCGCTGACAGTCCTCACAGATGTGGTCAACGTGTTCGCCATAGTACGTTTTCAACGCCGCCACGTAACCCGGCCGGCAGCGGGGACAACCGGTCGAGTTCAGTTGAAAAGCCAGGTCGCGGAACCCCAGCCCGGCGTAGAGGTCCCACACCAAGGCCATCACCTCCACGTCAGCAGCTGGATCTTGCTCGCCCAGAATCTCGACGTTGAACTGTGTGAACTGGCGGTATCTACCGGCCTGGGGCCTGTCGTAGCGAAAGGTCGGACCGAAAGAATAGAGTTTCTGCGGCTGGGGACGCACGTGGAACCCGTTCTCGATGTAGGCCCGCACCACGCCGGCGGTGAACTCCGGCCTCAGGGTCAGCGAGTTGTCTCCCTTATCAAGGAAGGTGTACATCTCTTTGTCCACCACATCGGTCCCTGCACCGATCCCCCGGGCAAACAGCTCAGTATACTCGAACACAGGCACGTCGAGGCGCTCAAATCCAGCCAGCTCCGCGAGGCGTCGCGCCTGGGTGCGCACGTGACGCCAGTAGTGCTGATCCTCCGGCAAGACGTCAAGGGTTCCGGTCGGTCGTTGGTATTGGGACATGTGGTATAGACCTCCTGATTACACGGATGCATTGTATTATAGCCTAAGTCGGAGAACTTACCACTTCGGATCAGAATATCCGTCAAATAAGGAGAGAAAAGCAAACAGACGACGTTGGATTGGACGTCTTATCGGAAGGTTTGGAGACGCCCTATGGAGGGAGAACCACCCGACGGCGTGACTACGGGCAGGTCTGATAATCCGCGCCCAGTATCAAACGGAAACCGAAATCGGAGGAATCGTCCGGCCGATGAAGTACCCGATCATCGGGGACGCGAAACATCTGCTGCAGATACCCCACCCCGGTGCCCTTGACGCGCTCGCTGAAGACGATCAACTGGGTCTCGGCGTAGTCTAAGCGATCAGCCTCGTTAACCACCGGGACAAATCCGGCCCGATACAGCCGGTCCGCCGCCAATAAGTCCCAGTCCTGCTCCAGGGTCCCATTCCACACCTCGACCGGCATATACGTGCGACCCAAACGAGCCTCAGGGACAGGGGCCATGGCCTCGGCCACAATAGGCTCGATCCTCTCCCACTGAGGAAGGAAGACAGCGCCCCCATAGGGGGTGGTCCAGGGGGTCACGACATCCGCGCCGATGTTGTAGAAACGGACATTCTGATCCTCCAGCGTCAACGCTATCCGCGCCAATCCCAGAATCTCGGTGAACGACAGATCCGTCGCAATCATATCTCGTCCCTGCTTCCATAGAGCCGGGACCTGAGAGAGCATTTCCGCGTCCCGCCCCTTGTGCCACAGAGCCTGGAGGACTTGCTGCTGGCGGCGTTCGCGGGCGAAGACACTGGTGGTCTTGCGCGAGCGGGCATACCAGAGGGCCGTCTCACCATCCATGTGATGCACCGCAGGTTCCATAGACAGGATAGGATACACACCATTCTCGTCCGGATAAGGCCAGTAGTCGCTGAGAGGGCAATGGACAGGAATATCCACCCCGCCCACTGTGTCCACGATGCCAATCAAGCCATCGAAATTGGTGCGGACGTAATAATCCATCCGGATCCCCAGATTGTAGAGCAGCGTATCCCGCATCAGGGCCGGGCCCCCACCCTCGTAGTCATAGGCCTCTCCGTAGAAGTCGGCAAAGTTGATCCGGCTCATCCACAGGCTTGGGATGTACAAGTATAAGTCGCGGGGGATCGAAATCACAGAGACCGTGCCCCGACTACGCTGAACGGAGACAACTTGCACGACGTCAGTGTGCCATTCCTCCCAGTCTGGCCGCTGGTCGCTACCCAGAACGACAATGTTGACGGCGTCGGCAGCTACAGGGACGGGTATAACCGGTGTAGGGATGGGAAGCGTAGTAGAAGGCACAAAACCCTGTGGGCCAGGATCAGGAAAGGGCTCCGGGAAGACCAACTCGGGGGGCGGAGGCGTGGGTGAAGGTGAGGGAGAGGGGAGCAACGTCGGGCTGGGAACCGGTGAGGGTGTAGCAGAAGGTGAGGGAGTGAGAGATGGGAGAGGGGTAGCATCGTTCACCGTCAAGAGAGCAAGGGTATCGACGGCCACAGGAGTGGAAAAACTGGGGGTGGAGGAGGGTCGGGTCGCCCCGGCGGGGAGTTCGGTCGGCAGAACCAAGTCAGTTGCCACAGTCGGCGGCGGGGAGTGGTCAAAAGCGGCCGCCATAGCCGCCAGAGCCGGCGGCTCTACCAAGAACGGCAGACCGACCATCCATCCAAGCGCCACGCACAGCACAAGCAACACTCCCAAGGCGGGGATAAGCATCCGGCGCACCCCCCAGCGAGGTCGCATGTGCCTCGACGAACGCTGAGGTGAGCGCTCTGGCACGTGCGTGTCCTCGGTCTGGTCACAGAGCGCCGGAGAGGATACGGTAGCCACGCGCCGCCACGCCCACCGGAGTGCCGTATATACGCGGGGACTTAATAGGTGAGCCTCCATCGCCCGCGTGATGTGGTTCAAAGCGGCGTGAGGATCGTCAGCCAAATAGCCCAGCCAGAGGAGTGCGGTCTCATTGGCCGGCTCCTCATCTAGCGCAGATTGAAAAGCGACCCTGGCCTCTTCAATTTGCCCAGTCCGGGCGGCCCTCATCCCCCTGCGCAGGTTTTCCGTGACCGACATATAACCTCCCAAACACTTGTGAAATCACCCCGCTGCGTAAACATTGCGCTTGTCGCCGAACTTCGCCCGTGGGAGCTCTGGGGGGGCTTCTGGCGCGCCACCTCCCCGGAGGCACAGAGGCGTTGGCTCAACATCAACATTTTACTGAACATATGCGAAAATGGCGTTACAGCCGGGTTACAGACCTGTTACGGGATAAAGAACACACCTAACAGACCCAACGCACAAATCAGGATAGGCAGAATGGTTGACGGTACGGGCAGACCGGGTATAATCCAGACAACCTCACCGGAGGTGGCGGACTGACGTCATACACCCACAACGTGTTATTCGAGGAGACCGACAATGATTGATGTAAACGAGCTGCGTAAAGGCGTTACTTTCACCATGGACGACGAACTGTACAAAGTGCTGGAGTACCAACACCACAAGCCAGGACGAGGCAAAGCGGTCATCCGGACCACGCTGCGCAATCTGCGCACCGGAGCGACCATCCAACATAACTTCATCTCTGGAGACCGGGTGGAGGATATTCGAGTTGAACGCCGAGGTGTACAGTATATTTACACCGATGGCGATCTATACCACTTTATGGACACCGAGACCTATGAACAGACAGCTTTATCCTCAGCGACACTGGAAGATCAGATTCCGTACCTCAAAGAAGGAATGGAACTGGTGTTGGCCACCTACGAAAACGAACCTCTGGACGTAGAGCTACCCACAACGGTGGAGCTGGAAGTAGTCAGGTCAGAGATGGCGATCGCCGGCGACACAGCCACAGGCGCGATGAAGAAAGTGACATTGGAGACCGGTCTCGAGGTTCAGGTACCGCTGTTCGTCGAAGAGGGCGACGTGATTCGGGTAGACACCCGCACTGGCGAGTACGCCACTCGGGTATGACGGGCGTATGAACTCCATAGAAAAGGATCCATTCCATAATCTAACCACAGGAAAGACAGCATGATGAATCCGGAAGTCAAAGCCTCTGCCATCAGGTACGCCATCGTGGCTGGCGTACTCGTGATCTTGTTTATCGTCTTCGTCAGCACGATTGATACCTACACCGACTGGCTGTGGTTCGCCAGTCTGGGACAACTGCGCACTTACCAGATCCGACTGGGAGCACAGGCAGGACTCTGGCTGGCCAGCGTGCTTGTGGTGACGCTTATGCTCACCGTCAACTGGTTTCTCATCCCACGCCGACTACTGGGCCGACTGCAACTGCGCCTGGGCAGTCGCCAACGACGATACTTCACCGTCAGCGCGCGTGTGCTCACCATCGTCATGCGCCTAGTGGCAGCTTTCATCACCCTGGTGATGGCATCGGAAGTCAGTGCCCGGTGGATGACCTTTCTCACCTCCTATCATGCATCCCCTTTCGGCCTGACAGATCCCATATTTGGCCTCGACGCCAGTTTCTACGTCTTCCAACTGCCGCTCTATCGTTTTGTCACCAACTGGTCAATGGTGTTGATTGTCATCACCCTGCTGGGAAGCGCGCTCGTGTACGTGTCCGCTCAGCAGATCCGGACGCGGGCAGCGACAACGCATATTTCAATATTGGGCGCGCTCTTTCTAGCGGCGAAGGCCGTGGATTATCAGCTTCAGCGATTCGCGCTGCTGGGGTCATCACAAGGGGTCGTATTCGGCGCTGGCTACACTGACGTGCACGCTCGCCTGCCTCTGCTGTATCTTATGAGCGGTGTGATGGCAGTAGCCGCTTTGCTATTGCTGATCAACGCCCTCATCCACCGGTGGCGACTGCTGCTGATCACGGGGGGGATATGGCTGATTCTGATCTTCCTTGGCCCAATCTACCCAACATATGTCCAACGCTTCAAGGTAAACCCGAACGAGCTGGCACTGGAACGGCCTTACATCGGACACAACATCCGCTTCACCCGCTTCGCCTATGGGCTGGAGGACGCCGATCACTCGGTGCAGGAATCAGACTATCAAGTCACGGGTCAACTCACCGTAGACCAATTGGAGGACAACGCCCACATCCTCGACAACGTGCGCCTGTGGGACTGGCGCCCCCTCCGCACCACCTACGAGCAACTCCAGGAAATCCGCACGTACTACACCTTCGCAGACGTAGACATAGATCGATACGTGCTCGACGGGCGACTGCGTGAAGTCACCCTCGCCGTGCGCGAGCTGGATGTCGAACAACTGCGCGAGGATGCACGCACCTGGATCAACCAACACATCATATACACACACGGCTACGGGTTGTGTCTGAGCCCAGTCGCCGAAGTCAGTGAGGAGGGACTGCCCCAGTTCCTCGTGCGCGATATTCCACCCCGCAGCGCCGATCCCGCCTTGACGCTCACTCGACCCGAGATCTATTTCGGCGAAACGACCACCAACTACGTCATCGTCAACACCTCCGAGGAGGAGTTTGACTATCCCCGTGGCGACGAGAATGTCTACACCCGTTATCAAGGACCTGACGGCGTGGTGTTGAGTGGAGTTGTGCGTCGCCTGGCTTTCGCCCTGCGGTTCAACAGCACCCCTATTCTCATCTCAGGCGTCATCAGCCCCGAAAGCCGCATCCTGTTTCACCGGTCTCTCTCGGACCGGGTGCGCACCCTGGCACCGATGCTGTGGCTCGACGACGATCCCTATCCGGTCATCGTAGACGGCCGGATCGTCTGGATGTACGATGCCTACACGTGGAGCAGCCGCTTCCCGTACTCAGAGCCCAGCTGGGACACAGATCCTGTCTGGGGTCTGAACTACATCCGCAACAGCGTCAAGATCACGATAGATGCCTACACCGGCGAGACGAGATTCTACGTCGTAGACCCCTCAGATCCCCTGGTGAAAGCCTACCAGGCCATCTTCCCCGACCTGTTCTCCTCTGCCGAGGAGATGGATCCGACGCTGCGGGAGCACTGGCGCTATCCAGAGACGCTGTTCCGCATCCAGGCTCACGTCTATGCCGCCTATCACATGCAAGACCCGAGGGTTTTCTACAATCAAGAGGACCTATGGCAGACCCCCAAAGAGATGCGAGAGACGGGGGAAACCTGGGTGTCACCGTACTACGTCATCATGCAGCTCCCCAGCACGGAGGAGGCGGAGTTCCTAATGATCCGTCCTTACGTGCCAGCCGGCAAGCAGAACATGATCGCCTGGTTGTACGCCGACTCCGACGGTCCGGACTACGGCCAGCTGGGCGTGTACAAGTTTTCCAAAGAAGCCCTGGTCTACGGGCCAATGCAGGTGGAAGCACGTATCGATCAGGACCCCTATATCTCACAGCAGTTGACACTGTGGAACCAGCGTGGCTCCTCGGTCATCAGGGGCAACCTGATCGTCATCCCCATTGACGGCTCGCTGCTCTACATTGAGCCGCTTTATCTCCAAGCCGAGTCCAGTCAGTTGCCAGAGCTCAAGCGCGTGTTGGTCGTCCACGCCAACCGCATCGCCATGGCAAACGACCTGGCGACAGGACTGGCCCAGGTGCTGGGTAAACCGACGGCGGCATCACCAACCGAGCCGCTACCGACCGATATAGCCACGCTGGCCCGCTCCGCCCAGGCGCACTACGAGGCAGCTCAGGAGTGCCTGCAACAGGGGGACTGGGCCTGCTACGGCGCTGAGCTGAAAGCGCTGGAACGCGCCTTAGAGGCGCTGGTGGATGTGACAGAAGAATAGGTAGAGGACAGAGGTTCCCTTACGGCGATGCGCACACCCGCTGGCACCGAATGCCCCTATTATTACGAGGATTTCTACCGGGGCCGCTCCACCCAGGAGTGTCGTCTCATCAAGCACAACCCGCGTTCAGAGCCCTGGGAGCCCAAACTATGCGCCCGGTGCCCCGTGCCGGACATCCTGCGCGCCAACGCCTGTCCTAATATGGTGCTGGAAGGACAGGTCGTCCGGCGCTGGCTAGGGCTTGTCCGCCGCGTCGAGGTGTATGCCGTCTGCACCGAGTATCAAGTTGAAGTGACCGATCCCTACGTCGGCTGTGGCCACTGCCATCCGGAGGTGACGATGGTCCTCGATGAGATCCTCAATGAGAAAGAGGAGAAGGAATAACCCAATGCTCAAAGCCATACTCTTCGATCTCGACGACACGTTACTGGTCAATTCGATGGAGACCTTCGTCCCGGCCTACTTCCAGGCCCTCACCCGTTACGTAGCCCCTTTGATCCCGCCCGAACGCCTGATCTCCGAGTTGATGAGCGCCACTCAGGTGATGCAGACCAACGATGGGACCGGCCCTACCAACGAGGAAGCGTTTGCGGCCGCCTTCTACCCAGCACTGGGATATGAACCGGATGAACTGAAGCCTATTTTCGAGCGGTTCTACGCTGAGGAGTTTCCCAACCTACGTTCCCTGACGCGGCCACAGCCGGAGGCACGCCCATTGGTGAGTTGGGCCTTCGGGCAGGGCCTGCAGGTAGCCGTCGCGACCAATCCGCTGTTTCCGCGCTCACCCATCGAGCAGAGGCTGGAGTGGGCCGGCGTGCCGGCGACCGAGTTCGATTATACGCTGGTGACCTGCTACGAGGAAATGCACGCCACCAAGTCTCACCCTGCTTACTACCACGAGATCCTAACCCGAATGGGCCGACGGCCCGGCGAATGTCTGATGGTGGGGGACAACTGGGAGTGGGACATCGCCCAGGCTGCATCGGTGGGCATTCCTGGCTACTGGATTGCAGAGCCGAGCCGCGTGCCACCCGCGGACGACGTCCCGTTGGGGCAAGGAACGCTGGCACATCTGTGGGCACAGATCGAGACAGAGGGGCTGACTTTATGGGGGCCCCGGCCCCAATAGGGACACTTTGCGCCGGGCCCCCACGGTCGCCCTTCTCGAATGTCGGACCCCCAAGCAAGGAAGATAATGGAGTATGGCTAACCTTCAGCAGCGTTCGATTCCGACCGAGACCCCAGATGCAGCGTGTGATGCAGGAAGTCTATCTTCTCAATACGCCCCTGCACCAGCTTCTGCTCGCCCAGCAGGTTGACCAACAGGTAGGCGTCACCCTCGGGCTGCACCAACACCACATCCTCCATAATCTCTTGTTTCCCACCATCGCTGCTGAGATAGACTCTAGCTTCACACATATTCGCCTCCAGAAAAACAGAAATCGCCCCCAACCAGACCTTCAGGCTGGCCAACGGCGATCTTCAAGACGCACGAGCTGACTTCATGTCAGCGGAATGAATATACCACAGACTCCAACGACTGTCAAATTGCCCGGCGTTTCAGCGCTTCAGTTCTGAACCTCAAGCGCTTGCCGGATGACTTCGATAGCGGCGCTGATCTGTTTGGTGAGGGCCTTCCACTCAATCCCCACAATCTCAAAATGCGGCTGGTTGATGGGCAGGAGTAATTTTCGGGCCGATGCACCAGCTACGGCCTCGGCGATGGCCGGCGTGACCTCCCCCATCAGAGAGTTGGGGACCACCACGCCGATAGGAGCCAAGATGTAGTCGGCCTGACCGACGGACACCTGGATCGCGTTCTCACCGCTGGCCCCCCGATTCGCGCGAGCTTGCATCATCTTCTGAGTGGCGACGGCGTTGGTACCCAAGGCGAGAATCTCCACCTCCAGTGGCAACTCCTGGCGCAGTTGGGTCACGATCTGCGCCCCGATACCCCCACCCATACCGTCAATCACCGCGACGATCATTAAGAACCTCTGAGTAACGATAGCTTCTATCCGGTGCGATTCTACCGCGAGTGAATCTTGGCGTCAAGCCCACCCCTATCTCAACCTTGAGGCGGCGGGTGCTGGAATTATGATAGACTCCGCCACGCGCGCTACCGCCGATCGTTTCCCCTGTCAAAGGGGACGATCCCCTCCCTCACCATCGTCTGCAACTCGACCAATGCCGAGCGCGCAGCAGCGCGCTCGGCAGGAGCCAGCGACAACGCAGCGAACTCGTCCTCATCCAACACCCGCATCTCCCTGTCGGGAGCAACCCACAGATCGAGCGCCAGGTCTTCGGCAGCGACCTCCGTGTCACGGATACAGGGGGGACGGGTGACGTTGCAATACCAACCCTTCAACTGCCCTCCGCTGGCACAAATCTCAAATATGTTGTACCATCGGTCAGCGTAGAAGTACTCCGTCCAACGGTCACCGGGCTCGAGAATGACGAAACCCAAGTCCAGAGGAGAGCGATCCCACCCAGTGCGCAGCACAATGAGCGCGTCAGTACGTCGGAGCACCCGCCCCGGATAGGCAGTAACCTGACGACCGAGGTGATCGAGCTTACGAACTGTGACCCATTCGGCATTTGGCTTATGCTCCATAGGAGCGCATTCTACTGGGATTCAAGTACTGTGGCAAGGTCGTCGGATCGAAGGAGAAGCGTATCTTGCACGCCCGTTGGGTGTTGTCGTTTACAGATCACACCGTTGCGCGCTACGCGACGATGCGGT
>Ga0180432_10006494_pt1 | contig 15145 bp, 14 predicted proteins | sample SS_ome_10_FD_132414 | JGI IMG/M metagenome (GOLD analysis project Ga0180432, IMG submission 132414) | Hypersaline lake sediment archaeal communities from the Salton Sea, California, USA - SS_1_MS_2 metaG | ecosystem: Environmental > Aquatic > Non-marine Saline and Alkaline > Hypersaline >... | reverse complement strand
TTCTATGAAGGTTTGAGTGCTCCAGAAGGACCTGCTTTTCTGGAGGATGGAAGTATGTTGATTGTAGAGATGGGGCTTGACCGGGGTTGTGTTTCATTGATATCAAAAAACGGCAAAGCACTTCGTACAATTGTGAAAACGGGTGGTCCTAATGGTCTCGCAGTCGATAAAAGCGGGGCAATTTGGGTTACAGAAACACTTTCCCCTTCCCTGGTAAAAGCAACGATCGATGGATCAAAAGAAGTTTTTTCTTCAGGCCTGCCTGACAATCTGTTTCTGTTTCCTAATGATGTTGCTGTCGGCCCGGAGGATTGGTTGTATATGACAGACTCGGGAATTCTAAACAAATATTTTTCGCCAGGTGGCGTAGTTGTCCCTCATTATCGGGAATTAACATTTGATGGAAAAATTTTTCGAATAAATCCACAAACGGGAAAAACCGAAATACTCGATACGGGATTAAAGTTTCCTAATGGTATTGCATTTAATCAAGATGGACACTTGTTTATCAATGAAACCATCACTGGCGATATTTATCGTTATGAGATTGAAAATGGCTTTGTAACAAAAAAGAATAAATTCGGGAATGTTGATCCCATTGGTGATCCGAATCTAATTTTCGGCCCGGATGGAATGAAATTTGATATTGAAGGAAATCTATTTGTGGCAACACTTGGGCATGGCGATATTACAGTTTTGGATCAAAACGGTGTGATTATCGAGAGGATAAAGGCTGCTGGAAGGCTGACCACAAATCTTGCTTTTGGTCCCAAGGGATCGAAGAAGATATATGTGACGGAAGTTGAATTTGGAAGAATTGAAGTTTTTGATGTTGGTGTTGATGGCCTCAGCCTATTTCATTAGAAATATGAAATGCCAAATTTCAAATCTCGCGACACATTTAAATTATCGTGATTTTCTTTCAGTCGGTTCTTTAAAATATTTCACCTTTCTGTGAGGCAGTTTTACGTGCAACTACAACAATTTTCTGATTGTGTCTGCATTGATTGCGTCTTCTTTGAATAACCTCCATATTGGCTGGTAGGGTTTTTCAATCGAAGACGCTGTTGACAGCAAGCCTGTATTCAGGAATTGCCCCGCTGTGGCAGGGGATCTTTTAATTTTTTACGACCAATCCACCAGAAGATGGCGAAAAGAGCCAGCAAACCAGCTGCCAATAGGGCGACGACTGCCCCAAGAGAGGTGCCGTTAACCCAGGCGCCGTAGAGCAGACCGGCCAGTGTACTGAAAACGGCCACCCAGGCGACATATACCCAGGCTTTGAGCTTTCCGATGATGGCGGCGGTGATAAGGATGCTCTGCAGGCTGAGTTGCGGGTCAGCGATCAGGTAAGCCAGCAGGGGACCGCGGTGCATGCCGAGGTCCAGGAACATACGGGCGATGGGGACTTCAACAAGGGTTGGAAAATACATGAATACGCCGAAGACAACGCCGATGAAGTTGCCCAAGAGGGTGTTGCGTCCGGCTAAAGTGCGCACCCATTGCGGCTTGATGAGGCCGCGCAGCACGCCAACTGAAAAGACGCCGATGATAAGCAGCGGAAAGATCTGCTTGACAAAACGCCAGGTTTCCCAAATCGTGTCCCGCAATTCATCCCTGGTGAGCTTTGTAGCCAGCATCCATCCCAACACAAGGACGCAAAACAGAACGCCAAAGGATTTCCCTGTCAAGCGCACTTGCAAAATATCCGCTGAGGGATTAAATGACAAAGCAGCGAACACCAGGGTCAGGCCGATTAGAAGTAAGGCGACCCAGGTCCAGGTGTTGACGCCGTCATGGATGCGCTCGAATCCTTTCCATGCGGCAGCAGCGATGAGCGCCAACAGCCCAATCAGAACGGCTCCCTGAATGGTAACCCCTTCTTCCCCGCGCTCGGGATTGAACGGAACGAGCGCGTAGAGGGCATTCTGGAGTTGGTCCGCACCGCGGATAGGCACGTTGAATTGGAAATAGGTGTCTGTCAGCAAATTGATCTGGAAGGTGCCGATGATCAGCAACACCATCAGGAGAAGCAAGAAGCGTAGCGCGGCGGGCCGCATGGCGGATCTGCCGGCAAACATGGCGTCTGTAGCCTGGTCGTGCTGGGCGTCCTGCTTCCGGAAGATGAGTGCCATGATCAGCCCAACGCTGATTCCAAATAAGAGCGAGAGGACCAGGCGGGCGATGGCCAAATCTATACCGATGATGGTGCCGGTGTACGAGATGGCAAGGATATTCACGGCGGGCGCGACGAACAAGAAAGTGATAGCCGGGCCCAACCCGGCTCCTTTTTTATGGATGCCTGCGAACAGCGGAATAACCGTGCAGGAGCAGACAGCCAACAAGAAACCGGCTGCCGCCGCCGCCGGATAGGAGATGAATTTGGGGGTATTGCGGCCAAGATAACGGGTGACCATCTCTTTGGGGATAAGGGCGGTCATGGCGCCAGCGATGAAAAAGGCCGGCAGCAGGCACAGGAGAACGTGGGCAGCCAGATAAGAAGCCAGGTTGCCAAGCCCGCCTGCCAGCAAATTGGTAAGTGTGGTGACGATAGTATTCATAAGAACTCCTTATTACATTCAAATAACTGAATAAGAAATTCACAAGGGAAAACCCCGCGAACACGGGGTATTTTCATGTGTTCTTATATTGAAAAGGAAATCAGACAGCCTGCGCAATCCATGCGCTGATCTCATCTTCTGACGGGATCCTGCCGCTGGAAACGACTTTGCCATTGATGACCAAACCGGGTGTTTGCATGACGCCATAATCAACAAATTTGGTGACATCGGTTACTTTTTCGATGTTTGCCGAGATGGATGAATTTTCAATGGCCTTACGGGTTATTTGTTCCAGGCGTTTGCAATTGGGGCATCCGGAACCAAGAATTTTTATTTCAAGCATGGTTTTAATCTCCTTAAAAAATTAAGTTTGCGTGGCGTGAATTTCTTCAACACGCTGATATACAGGTGAACAGCACCCTGCGCCGCCCTCGCAGTGGGGACAGTGACAGCCTTCCACGACACGGGGAGCCTGGAGGCGGGTTAGCTGGGTCGCATCCAGACCAGCCAGCGTGGCGGCGATGCGGATCAGATCGATCACGGACGGGTCCGACAGGCGGTAATAGATGTATTTTCCATCACGGCGCGAGTCGAGCAGGCTGGCTTCACGCAGGACCATGAGATGCTGCGAGATATAAGCCTGGCGCTGGCTGAGCAGCGCTTCCAAATGGCAGACGCAGGCTTCCTGACCGCTTAAGGCGAAGGCCAGTTGAATGCGAAAAGGATTGCCGAGCGTTGAAAGGATTTCACCTACTTTTTCCTCGATGGTATGTGCCTTCATATTCATAATATTGAATATGATACTATCTTTTCACAAAATTGGCAAGATGGGTATACTGGCAGAGGGTTAGTACCCGTTGAGGAGGCTTCCGATAATGATCGAGACGATGCCGGCCAGGAGGGTTTTTATGCCGTAGCCGATCATGCTTTCCTCAGCGACATTGCCCAACCAGATGCCCAGCGCGAAAAGGGAAACCAGCGCTGTACCCAGCGCGGTGAAATAGACCATGCGGGTGGAAGGAAACAGGCTGCTGAAAAAGAAGGGTAAAAGCACCAATAAAGAACCGACCAGGGGCGAGAGCCCATCCACCAGCGAAACCGCGATCGCGGCAAAGCGGCCAGCGCGCCCGATGCGGCTGCCGTTCAGGTCTGATAGTGTGGTCTTGCCGAGTTCATTGATATATTTTTTTCGTTCGGCAGATTCGGTCAGGTAGGCTCCCCAGGCACCAGAGATCATGATAGCGATGCCGGTGGACAGCCCGGTGATAACGACCACTCTGGTATCATTGATGCCGGCGGTAAAGGATCCGATCAAGACACCGATCATGGTCAATATCCCGTCAAAAGTATTGTTGCCGAATGAACGGCGGGCAATTTCACCAATATTGGCAATATCATTGTATTCATTCGCGGTTTCGATGAACCGGCGAATAGGGGCTTTAGGCATGGGTCACTTATCTCCTTCTTTCTTGGACAACAGTTGGGGGGAATGTAGCTCGTGGATATCTGCCGTGATATAGTAAAGGGGGTAGTCCACAATCGGACACGGTCATGCTGGACTTATTCTCAAATCTTCTATCATTATCAACGTGCAGTAAATATACCACACGATAAGCAATCAATCTCCAATTCCCGGTGATGTCCACCAACTTCTACCCAGGTAAAAGATAAGTACAATATAAAAGAGACTAAAAAAGATAGGACCTCAATATTTGATGACACTTTTTCAAAGAGACAAACGGTCGAGACAGGTTGCCCTGATCAACAATTTACTCTCGGGCGGCGCTGACCCGGCGTCGGCATCCGCCGTGGACGCGTTTTGCGTGCGAGAGGGGTGGACCCTGGAAAAAATCCAATTCAAAGGAGAAGCGGACCTGGAAAGGCTGGCACAGGATGCTTGTGCGGGAGGTATTGACCTATTGATTGCGGCTGGAGGCGACGGGACAATCTCCGCCGTGGTGGAGGGGATGGTTGGAGGGGAGACGCCATTGGCGATTTACCCGATGGGCACCGGCAATGGACTGGCGCAGGCGCTGGGGCTTCCGATGGACATGAAAGGCTTCCTCGAACTGCTTTCGGATGCAGGAAGGATCCAATGGATGGATGTAATGCGTGTGGGCAGGCGGCACGCGGTTTTGAATGTCAGTGCTGGCATCAGCCCGCGCGCGATGCGGATGACTGAAGAACGCGATAAAAAAAGGAGCGGCCTACTGGCGTACGCACTGTCTTTCGCAAAGGCTGTGCAGGAAATTGACGCGCAGGAGTTTGAATTGAGAATTGATGGAGAAGTCCTGTGTGTGGAAGCCAGCGAAGTGATTGTAACAAATGGCTCCGTATTCCGTGAAGGGGTTACTGATTTTTACGGGGGAGCTGAGCACCTGTTTGATGGGCAGATGGAAATCTACGTGATGCGCCCGGACAGCATGGATGGATATGTGCGGCTGGCTTGGGAGATGCTGATGCGGCAAAACACAAGCGCAAAAGATATGGATGTTCATATTGCGCGAAAGGAAATCCAAATTCAAACACGAGGGGCTCCATGTCTGGTGCAAATGGATGGTGACGTTGTGGGAGAAACGCCGGTCAATATTGAATTGCTGCCGAAAAAACTGCCGCTTGTGGTTCCTGCTCACCTAAGCGAAAAAGCCTAACCTCCCCCATGGGTTTTTGTGTCGGGAAGAGCGTTTGCGAAAAATCAAACCTATTTTTATTCAATTCGTGATTATGTATAATGAGCTATACGGGTGAGAACGTCACACTATTAGGTAAATATAGTTAATATTATCCGGCTTTTGAAGCCAACAAAAAAGGATACTCCTTTGCGCGATCTATTCCAGAAGGCGAAAGCGTGGGTGTCGGCATATCGCAAGGACAGCGATACCGTTGTGCAAGCGATGGTTGTAAGAAATCTGAAGACTTTCTCTGTGGTGAGCTTGATTATCATTCCAATCTTGCTGATCCAATCGATCATGTTCTGGAATACAACCCCTATAAACCCAACTGAGCAGACCTGGCACACAGCGATCCTGGTCACCTACACTTGCCTGGCGGCGGTGTTTATTTTATTGCGGGCAATTATTTTCTTTGTCCGCAAGCGTGAAAAAAAATATTTTCTCTTATTAGCAGTTCAGTGGACGGGCGTGGCGGTTTTCCTGGCAAGCGGGATCGCGCTTGCAACGATTGACCAGCTGATCACGACGAACATCACGCCTTTTTTCCTGATGTGTATCGCCGTCGCGATATTCTTTCTGATGCGCCCTGTTTACTCGATTCCCTTGTTTATGATTGTGCTCTTGGGGTTTTATTGGGCAATCGGCCTAACCCAGCCTGACCCCGCGGTGCTGCTTTCCAACCGTATCAACGGCGTAGCCGCAGTCAGCACAGCGATTGTCCTTTCCGTGATTTTATGGCGAAACGCAGCCGTGAATATCCTGCAGGAGTATCAATTGGCTGCCCAGCAGGAGGAATTGGAAGATAAGAATAGTTTATTGGAGCGGTATGCGTATTATGATCATTTAACAGGATTATGCAATCGGCGGTTGTTCCGGGCATTTTTTGATAAAGAAATCCCATTTCTCAAACGGACAGAAAAACCGGCCTGCCTGATGCTGATTGATATTGATTTCTTTAAGAATGTAAATGACATATACGGTCACCCGATGGGTGACAGAGTTCTAACCCAATTAGCCAAGCTCCTGGAAAGCAAATTGCGCGAAAGCGATATCATTTCTCGCTGGGGCGGTGAAGAGTTTCTTTGCTTGCTGCGAGAAACCAGCCAAAAAGAAGGGCTCGAAACGGCGGAACGATTGCGTGAAGCGGTCGCCAGGGAATCTTTTGGCGATGAGACCCATCCGATCGCAATTGCCGTCAGCATTGGGATTGCTTCAATCGATGGCAGTGCTGATGATTGCTTTGAGGTGGGCTACCGGTTTGCGGACAGCGCCCTGTATGAGGCCAAACGGGATGGCAGGAACCGCACCGTGGTTTATGAACTTTGAGCAGAGAATGCACGAATATTCCGCGAACGCTGACGAATGAAAATATTAAATATATACGCGCCTCGGAAAAGGAAAAAACATCCCCATTGTTAAGAATTAATATCGCCGGATGATGCGAACGCCGGCATTGAGGAAATAGCAGGACACGGACACTGGAAGGGGAACATATGCGAGAGGAAAAACGAAAGAAAATTCAATCCATTATGGAAAAATTCACACGCAAATGGTGGTTTTTCCTGTTGTTTGTGGTGCTGCAAATCGTACCGCTATATGTGTCGAGAGATTTCTCCATGGAGGTATTCGGCCTCGCGATTGGAGAAATCTTGAGCGGATCCCTGCTGTTTGATGTATCTTTTCTATACCCGCTTTTTAAAATCCTGCCGATCATTATGGTTGCGTTAATAATTCTAAAAGGAAACCAATTTTCACGTCTCTTCAGCCTGTTTGCGGGGATAAATTACATCTTTATCGCAGTTCTGCAGAGTATGGGAAACTCTGATATCTATGGATTTGGGATTGTGTTGAATAATTTGATGATGTTCCTGTTGGTAGCGGCAGGATGGTTGTGGGAAGCACAAGTAGGAAGAAACGATTTTAGCAAGCGAGCGATGAAACGAAGGAGGGCATGGGTTATCCCGTTGGCTGTGCTGGCATTCTGGTACCCGATCGATGCAGCCAGCTTTCAACCGAATTTTAGCCCAGCCAATATCATAATAAATGAGGCGGGCTTGACGTTCTGCATGATGACGCCGGTATACCTGGCAACCCTAATCCTGGCTTTTCCCGTGGTAAACACCGTAACGATGCGTATCTTGAGCATAGTAGGAACGATCATTGGGTTGTACAATGTTTCGCTGAATTTCATCATCAACCCATCAGAGTTATGGTGGAATGGCTTACTGCACCTTCCCTTGTTGATCCTTTCCATTTACAGCCTGATTCTATCCTACCTTAAAAGAAATGAGATTTAGGCAAAATCGCAGTTAACGAACCTGTTTCAAGGGCAGCGGATGGGGTTTAATTTGCGCTGTCGATTGGGTAGCCTGTGGCAACCCAGCTATCAAATCCGCCAATTAGCGCGTACACATTGGTATAACCCTGTTCTTCTAATATTTGCACCGCACGGGCACTGGAAGCTTCATTCGTTCAAGTGCAGTAGGTATAGATGAGAGCGTTTTTTTCCACCGGGGGAAGGGAGCCGCCGATCATATCTGGTAGCGGAAGGAGTTGGGCGTTTTTAATATGCGAGGCGGAAAATGCCTGCTGACTGCGCACATCGATAAAAAGCGCGGTTCCCGCGTCAAAGGCTGCTTTGGCATCTTCCAACGATACCCGCAGCGAACCGGATGCGGTCGGCGCACTGGAGGGAGCACGCAAATAAGCTACCCCAGCGATGATGATAACCAGGGCGGAGATGATGAAAATCAGAAGGAAGCGATTTTGTTTTTTGTTGGTCATGCGGGTTCTCTTTCTCATAGTTGTAGTTTGATGGTAGCCGTCAAGCGGGCGGAAGTATATTAGAGAAAAATTAATGTTTCGTATAAAATATTCGATAAAGATTAAAGCCTGTGACTGCGCCCAGGGCGTCGTAGCGCGCCAATTGACAGTACAATAAAATAACCAACGTGATGAACCAATAAAGGAGCGGCATGGTAGACACAAATTTCACGCAAGCGATTCTGAAACGCGAACATCCGCTGGTGATGCCAATTGGCGTGTATGCGGGGTTAGAAATGATCGGCGCCACTGTCAGCCAGTCGGTGAGCGATGCGCAGGTGCAGGCGGAAGCGGTTTTAGCGATGCATGACCGCTTCCAGACAGAGATGCTGTTAACGGCGATGGACCTGAGCGCGGAAGCGGAGGCGTTTGGCGGAGCGATCCGGCTGTCGGAAAATGAGATCCCTACGATGGTCGGGCGGCTGATACGGAACGCAGAGGAAGCGGCTGCGCTGCCAGAGCCAACCCCGGGCGCGCTGCGCACGGCTGTACACCTGGGCGCGGCGGAGCATTTGGCTGCAACCAAAAAGGGCATTGTGATGGGCGGATGCATTGGGCCATTTTCTCTGGCAGGACGGTTGTTTGGGGTGAGCGAGGCGCTGGAGGCGACGGTGCTGGATGCAGACCTGATCACCCTGCTGTTGAAGAAAGTAACCCGCTTTCTGACAGATTATGCACGCGCTTTCCGCGATGCGGGGGCGGCCGGGGTGATTATGGCGGAGCCAGCGGCGGGATTGCTGTCCCCGCGCGGCATCGCGCAGTTTTCCGCTCCGTACGTACAGCAAATCGCGGAAGCGGTACAGGAAGCTGATTTTACAGTGGTCTATCATAACTGCGGGGCGCGCAATGTGCATCTGCCAAGCATTTTTACATCGGGTGCCGGAGTCTATCATTTTGGCGCGCAGGTAGATTTGGCTGCAGCACTTGAGGAGGTTGACAGCAGCACAATCTTAGCGGGCAATGTGGACCCGGCCAGTATTTTCTATGGGGGAACGCAGGATGATGTGCGCCGAAAAACGAAGGAGATGGTCAGGTTGGCCCGCCAGCACCGTAACTTTATCATTTCATCCGGCTGTGACCTCCCGCCCGGGGTGCCAGTTGAGAATATGGAAGCTTTCTTTACAACGGTACGCGGGGATTCCTCAAAATAATCTTAATCCAATAATCCCGCACGGGAGGCTTTGACGGCTGCCTGGAGAATAGAATCGCAACCAAGCTTGACCTTAGCCTGGCGCAGGTGATCGCGCACCATACGGATGGAGATGTACAAACGCAGGCTGATCTCGGCGGCAGTGCAGCCCTTCACCAGCAGGCGCAGGCACTGCTTCTGGCGGCGGGTTAGGGTTGGCAGAGATGGTAAGGTGCTATTTTTCACAAATTCCTTTGCGGATATGCTGGCTTGCTATAATTCTCTGTTTGTTTGCTGGAAGCACTCCGGTTAATAATAGAACAATAATTCTATATTAATAAATAGTGGGCAACCCGCATGGGTGATTTTGGGGTGGATTATGAAGAAACAGACGACTACCTTAAATCGCTGGGTTTGCCGCGCGCACGCGGTTACCCTGGCTGGCGGTTGAACTGCGTCTGGTAAAGTTTAGCGTACAAGCCGTTTTTTGCAAGTAGTTCCTGGTGGGTTCCCTGTTCGATGACGAGGCCGCGATCGAGCACCAAAATCTGGTCGGCGGATAGAATTGTGCTGAGACGGTGGGCGATGACGATGCTGGTACGGTTTTGAAGGACACGCTCGAGCGCTTGCTGGATGAGTTTTTCCGACTCACTGTCAAGGCTGCTGGTGGCTTCATCGAGGATGATGATACGCGGATCTTTGAGGATAACGCGGGCAAGGGCGATGCGCTGATTTTCTCCACCACTCAGACGGTAGCCGCGTTCGCCGACAATGGTCTGGTATTGATCGGGCAGGCTGGCGATAAACCCGTGGATATTGGCCGCGCGGGCAGCTGCTTCAATTTCTTCCTGGCTGGCGTCCGGGCGGGCATACCGCAAATTTGTGGCAATGGTGTCATGGAAGAGATAGGTTTCCTGGGTGACCATGCCGATGTTGGCGATTAAGGAATCGAGGGTGATGCTGCGCAGGTCGTACCCGTCAATCATGATGCGCCCGCGGTTGGGATCATATAGGCGGGGAATCAGGTAAGTGAGAGTTGTTTTTCCAGCTCCGCTCGGCCCGACCAGGGCGGCAAGCTGACCAGGCTGGATGGTGAACGTGAGGCCCTGCAGTGCGGTGGTGCGCGCCTGCGTATGGGAGGGATCTCCATTTATCCGATTAGGCATTGGTTTTCCCGAAAGAATTCCTTCGGACTCATCCACTTTCCCCGCGCGGTGAACACTGGAGAGCATATTTTCCAGGCCATTATCGTATTGAAACCAGACGTTTTCAAAACAGATTTCTCCGCGGACAACGGTGAGGGTTTGCGCTTCCTGTTTTTCCTCAATTTCGACCGGCAGGTCGATGACCTCAAAGACACGCTCGAAACTAACGACAGAGGTGCTGAATTCAACCGGCGCGTTGGAGAGATTTTGCAGGGAACGGTAAAGCATGGATAGATAGGACCCAAAGGCGACAATGGTACCGATCGTAAAGGTACCCTGGATAACCTGATACCCGCCGAAGCCATATACCACAGCAGAACCGATGGCGCTCAGCAGGCCGATGATGACGAAAAAAACCGATCCATACAAGGCACGCTGAACGCCGAGATCACGCACATTGGCGGCACGCCCCTGAAAACGCAGAGATTCCGCAGCCTGGCGGCCAAACAATTTCACCAGCAGGGCGCCGCCGATATTGAGGGTTTCATTCATCATGGCGTTCATGCGGGCGTTGGCGTCCATCTGCGCGCGGGCGGTATCCCGCAGGCGCCGGCCCATAACGCGCGCGGCAAAGATAAACAGGGGCAGGATCACCACGCTGATGAGCGTGAGCTGCCATTGGATGGTAAGCATGACCGCCAGCACGGTACCGGCTTCAATCAAGTCGGTGATGATGTTGACGATGGTGTTGCTGACGGCATTTTGTGCACCGATGACATCGTTGTTGAGCCGGCTGGTCATTTCGCCCAATTTGGTATGGGTAAAAAAGCGCAGCGGCATATGCTGCAGTTTCTGGTAGAGAGCGGCGCGCAGGTCAAAGATGACGCCCTCACCCACACGGGCGTTCAAGAGCCGCTGGATGACGCTGACGATGCCTTTCAGAATGGGAACGGCCAATAGGCCTATTGAAAGCCAGACCAAGCGTCGAATATCAGCCGCAGGGATGGCACTGTCAATCAGGTCACGAACGATGAGGGGCGAGATCAGGGACAACCCTGATCCAGCCAGGATGAGGAACAGCATGCCGGTGAGGTGTCCGCGGTACGCCCGGGCATACGCCAGCACGCGTTTGAGTAGATGCCAGCTCATGCTGGGTTTTTCATCTTCCGCTCTTAGAAATTGGTGATAACTGCGACCGCGCATGAGTTGTCCTTATTTAATACGCACCATTGATTGTACTGGAGGCAATGGTTGCGAGGTAGGAAGTTGGGCTTATCCATTTTGTATCAGCTAGTTATTTAAAGTTGCACCAGAGCATTTTGGCGGCAGGATCATAGGATATTCCCGCATCTTTTTGGTCAAAAATCAATTCAGCGTGATCATCAGTGTCAGCAACAGCCCGCCGGCGATGACAGAGCCAAGCTGTCCAGCCGTATTGGCACCCATGGCGTGCATGAGGATGAAGTTTTCAAAATCCTCGTCCTGCGCCATTTTTGCGGAAAGGCGTCCGGCCATTGGAAAAGCGCTGATGCCGCACGCGCCGATGAGGGGGTTGATGCGTCCGCCGGTGATAAGCGTCATCAATTTTCCAAACAGAAGTCCCATGACCGTGTCTAACACGAAAGCCAATAAACCGAGTGCGAGAATGAACAGGGTATCCAGATTAAGGAATGATTCGGCGGTCATGGTGGCGCCGATCGTCAATCCCAGGAAAAGGGTGGAAATGTTGATAATCTCGTTCTGCGCGGATTGGTTGAGGCGCTCCACAACACCAGATTCTTTCAAAAGGTTGCCGAGCATCAGAGCGGCGATCAGAGGCGCAGCGGAGGGTGCCAGGATGCTGATGGCGATGGTTACCGCGATGGGGAAGATGATTAATGTGGTTTTGCTGATCGGGATGGGAGCATACTCCATACGAATTAAACGTTCTTTGCGGGTGGTGAGCAGTTTCATAATAGGAGGCTGAATGATGGGAATCAAGCTCATGTAGGAATAGGCGGCGACTGCGATTGGCGCAAGCATATGCGGGGCAAGGCGCCCGGCCACGTAAATGGCGGTAGGGCCATCGATGGCGCCGATCACGCCAATCGAGGCAGCTTCATTGAGATCAAAGCCCAGAGCGGTTGCCAGGAGCAGGATGCCAAAAATACCAAATTGACCGGCGGCGCCCAACAGGGCCAGGTGTGGCTGGGAGAGGAGGGGGCTGAAATCGATCATTCCGCCAACCCCGATAAAAATCAGCAAGGGGAATAATTCTGATTGAATACCAGCCCGGTACAGAACGGAGAGGAACCCGTCTCCATCCGCAGATGCAGCCATCCCGAGGTTGGCTAATACACACCCAAATCCAATCGGCAGCAGCAGGACCGGTTCATATTCCCTTACAATGGCTAGAACCATAAGGACCAATCCTATGGCAATCATCACCAGATTTTTCCAGGTCAGAAAAAGGAAGCCATTTGATAGAAAATTCCAGAACACCGTATCTGACGCCAATTATGATTCCTTTTTGAAGTTCATCAGTATTTCTCCCTGATTGACTTGCTGGCCTGATGTGACCATGATGTGATCGATGACCCCTGCTTTGCCGGCACGGATGGCGTTTTTCATTTTCATAGCTTCTAGGACGCATAAATCCTGGCCAAGCACAACCGAATCGCCGGGGGAGACATTGATCTCGATAACCACACCCGGAATAGGGGCTATGACCGCGGCAGGATCAATAACCCCGCCGGATGATGCGCGTTCAGCAAGCGGCATGCCAGCAGGAGTGCTGGTGGGAGCGGCGGACGGAACACCTGCCGCGGATGGTTCTTCCTGCAGCCAGACTTCGATTTGTTCGCCATCCACGGTTACGCTGATGGGATAGGTGTGCACGTCCTCCACAGTAACCTGATATTTCTTTCCGTTAACTTCGATTTCCATTTTCATGAATGCGGGCCCTTCCGGTATGGTTTGGAAACTAGCTGGGATATTTGCCTGCTGCGGTGGGCGACCTGCCAGGAGGTTAGCCGATCCCCCTGGGAGGATTGTGCAGCAGCGGCTTTTGAAAGAGAAAGCGCAACCGCGGCGGCTGCACTGGCAGCGATATATTTCCCTCCGGATTCTTCCTGCGAGATGTGCGGGGTTGGGGTGGTGTTTGGCTGGTTTGTGACCTTTTTCCGGGGCGTGGACAATCGTACCAGAAGCACAATCAGCCACCACATGAGAACCAATCCGATCAGGACAGATCCGGCGCCTATCAATGAAATGCGGACAGCAGTTACCATGGATCTTGCCTCCTATACCGGCGGATTGCCATGTTTTCTGGCAGGGTTGTGAACCTGTTTGTTTTTTATGGCAGATAGGGCATAGATGATGCGCACACGCGTTTCGGATGGCAGGATAATCTCATCAATGAGGCCGGACTTTGCAGCTGGATACGGCGTCAGGTAATTTTCTGTGTACTCTTTGATCACGCGGGCGCGTTCCGCCTCAGGATCATCGGCCTGGCTGATCGTGCGGCGGTAGAGGATTTTCGCGGCGCCATCCGCGCCCATGACAGCAATCTCCGCGGTAGGCCAGGCAAATGTAACATCGGTCCCGAGGTATTTGCTGCTCATGACGATATAGGCACCCCCAAAGGCTTTGCGGGTTACGACACTGATCTTTGGCACGCTGGCTTCCGCATAGGCAAAGATCACTTTGGCTCCATGGCGGATGATGCCGCCGTGTTCCTGCTTGATGCCCGGTAAAAATCCGGGTGAATCAACGAAGGTAACCAGGGGAATGTTAAACGCGTCGCAAAAGCGCACGAAGCGGCAGATTTTATCGGAAGCATCGATATCCAGAACGCCTGCCAACTGGGACGGCTCCTGCGCAACCAGGCCTATTACTGATCCGTTCATGTGGGCGAAACCTGTGATCGCGTTGGGAGCAAAGGCAGGATGGATTTCCATAAAGGAGCCAGTATCCACAATTCGTAAAATGACATCATGCATGCTATAGATGTGGGTGGTGTCTTGCGGGATGATTTCATCCAGCGATTTATCCATGCGGGCTAGGTCATCCTGCGCCTCGCCGCTGGGCGGGTTTTCCATGTTATTCAAGGGCATGTAGCTGATAAGTTTTCGGCACATGGCTAAGCAGGCATGTTCATCCGGAGCAGTCAGAGAAGCGACCCCGCTGGCTGTGGCATGAACAGCCGCGCCCCCCAGGCCTTCGAAGTCAATTTCCTCGCCTGTGACCGCTTTGATGACCTCCGGTCCGGTGATGAACATATAGGCGGATTTTTCTACCATGAAAATAAAATCGGTCAGGGCGGGGGAATAAGCAGCGCCGCCGGCTGAGGGGCCCATAATCAGTGAAATCTGGGGAATGACCCCAGAATAAAGGGCATTTCTGCGGAAAATTTCCGAATACCCTTCCAGGCTGCGCACACCTTCCTGGATCCGGGCACCTCCAGAATCCATCAAGCCGATGATCGGGGAACCGTTTTGGGCAGCAAGGTCCATCACACGGCATATCTTTTTGCTATGACCTTCACCGAGCGAACCGCCCATAACGGTAAAATCCTGGGCGAAAAGATAGACGGTTCGGCCGTCAATTTTGCCATACCCGGTAATGACACCATCTCCTAAAATACGAGAGGCATCTGTTCCAGGAAGGTCTTTGCGCTGCTGGATGAAGGAGTTTATTTCCTGAAAACTGAACGGATCGAGGAGTTCGCTGATGCGTTCACGGGCGGTCATTTTGCCTTTTTCATGCTGTCGGGCGATACGGTCCTGGCCACCGCCCTTTTTTGCACGCTTGCGATTTTCAATCAATCTTTCGTTA
>Ga0180432_10006492_pt1 | contig 15146 bp, 8 predicted proteins | sample SS_ome_10_FD_132414 | JGI IMG/M metagenome (GOLD analysis project Ga0180432, IMG submission 132414) | Hypersaline lake sediment archaeal communities from the Salton Sea, California, USA - SS_1_MS_2 metaG | ecosystem: Environmental > Aquatic > Non-marine Saline and Alkaline > Hypersaline >... | reverse complement strand
GTTCCGGGCCAGACACTGGCTGAACGAGTAATGAAGGGACCGCTTAAGCTAGAAGAGGTATTAACGATAGCTTTGCAGATATCTGAGGCAGTGGCGACAGCTCATGAGTATGATGTTATCCACCGCGACCTTAAGCCCGGCAACATCAAGATCACACCTGATGGCAGAGTCAAGGTGCTGGATTTCGGCTTAGCCAAGGCGGTCGGCGATGAACCCTCAGAGAAGCCGATCACCGTCACCCAGCCTGGCCGGGTAATGGGCACGCCAGCTTACATGAGTCCGGAACAGGCCTGTGGTAAGCCGACCGATAAGCGCAGCGACATCTGGTCGTTCGGCTGTGTGCTATACGAGATGCTGACTGGCCACCCTCCATTTGAGAGTGAGACCGCCACAGAAATACTGGCACGCATCATTGAACGCGAACCTGATTGGGAGATGCTACCACAAGAAATCCCGACGAATATCCGAACTCTACTACGTCGCTGCCTGGAGAAAAACCAGCAACGGCGGCTCCGGGACATTGGAGACGCAGCCATTGAAATCAGCGAAACGCTGAGCAAACCTGCGACTGCACCGCCAATAAGCACCTCCCCGCTGGCTGTCTCGCAGCCTACCGGGCTGCGGAGATTGATGGTGTGGGGAGCAGCTTGCCTGTTGGTCGGAACTATGATTGCCAGCATTGTTCTAAGGCTTTTCGCGCCTCCAACTTTTCCCGAACGAGATCAGAGACCTACCCAGCGACTGGTCATTAAGCTCCCTGAGAATCAAACGCTGGCGCTTTCCCGGTCAACCCCGCTGGGTATCGCCCAGCCTGCAGTTGCCCTCTCACCCGATGGATCGCGTCTTGTTTATGTTGCTGACATTGACGGTACGACCCAACTGTTCGAGCGTCTTATGAATCAGTTTGAGGTAAGGCCGATTCCTGCCACGGAAGGCGCTTTTGCGCCGTTCTTTTCACGTGACGGCCAGTCGGTAGGTTTCTTCACCAAAGACAAGTTGAAGAAAGTTTCGCTTCTAGGCGGTGAACCTGTAACTATCTGCGATGCCAGAAATCCAAGAGGTGCAAGTTGGGGGGCTGATGGTATGATATACTTTGCGGAGACTGAGGGTAGTAGGCTCTCACGAGTCCCAGCCACCGGTGGTACCAAGGAGCATTTGACGGCCAGAGGCGAACCTTCTGGAGAAGGCATGTTCAGCTATGGATATCCGGTACTTCTGCCAGGCGGCAAGCAGATGCTTGTGTCTTCACCGACCAGCATCATGCTTTTCTCTCTGGAAACGAGGGACAAAAAGATTCTCGTCGAAGACGGTCAGCACGCGCGTTACATTCCCACAGGACATCTTGTCTACGCTCGGGCAGGAGCGATCGAGGCAGCCCCCTTTAGTCTTAGGACCCTACAGGTATCCGGTCCTTCTATCCCCATCCTTGAGAGGATCATGTTGGATTCAAGGCATGGCACCGCACAGTTCATTTTCTCGAGTGGTGGTTTGCTTGTTTATGTTCCAGGGGGTGACACCGTAAAAAGTATCCCGGCCTGGGTTGATCGCCAGGGTAATGTCGAGCCACTTCCTATGCCTGCCCAGAAGTACGGAACGTTTCACCTCTCACCGGATGGGAAACAATTGGCAATCCAAGTCTATTCAAGGCCGCAATCCAACGTCTATATCTATGATGTCGTGAGCGGAAGGGGAACCAGGCTGACCCTGGAAGGAAGCAACGTCGAGCCTATCTGGACACCCGATGGCAAGCGGGTAACGTTCTTTTCGGGTAGGCAAGGGCTGGGAAAACATAATCTGCTCTGGAAGCCTGTGGACGGCAGCGGTAAAACCGAATTGCTTCATTCCAGCGACTATGGGTTTTCGGCCTCATCCTGGTCGTCCGATGGCAAACTGTTGGCGTTTTATCAGATTCATCCCACCAGAGGATACGACATCTGGATTCTGTCACTCGAAGGAGACCGTGAACCTGAGCTTATCGTCGGGACAGAGTTCTCAGAAATATTCCCAGCTTTCTCGCCAGATGGCCATTGGATTGCCTACGTCTCAGATAAGGAGGGTAAGTTTCAGGTCTATGTGCAGCCATATCCCGCTATGGATAGAGTATGGCCGATTTCAGATGATTTCGGGGAAGAACCAATCTGGTCGTCAGATGGTAATGAACTGTTCTACCGTAACGGCGATAAATGGATGGTTGTGTCTATCTCAACCGAACCTGAGTTCAAGGCGGGGACACCTCAACTGCTGTTTGAGGGGCTGTATAACAACGTTCCCGGTATGTCTTACGACGTTGTGCCCGATGGGCAGCGCTTCCTAGTGCTTCAGCCTGAATACGATGACTCACAAGTAAGGGAATTCCATGTCGTCACCAACTGGTTTGAGGAACTCAAGCGGCTTGTACCAACAGAAAGAGAGTGATGAAACCGAACTCAATTTTAAACAAGGCCGCCGCCTCATACTCGGTGATACTCATCCACATACAAAAGAGTCACTTAACAGCCCGATCGACCTTTACGAAGCCTGGAACAAACCAGAAAAAGCCAACGAGTGGCGAGCAAAACTGCCCGCATCACTGACTATTGAATATTGACAATTGACTGTAAATGCTTACGAATCTTCTCGGTATCTTCTTCAGAGGCGATTGAGATCTCGCTCGCGAGTTCAGCGTTACTCAAATAGATAGATCCAAACCGGCTGGGCCTCCTTGTCAGACCACGAGCCAATGCCGCCGTAAGTAATGGACAAATGCAGCATGATGACCAGTGTGATCAGCGAGATCCTCAGGTTATCAATGAAGAACTGGCGAGTTTTTCCCTACCGTATGTCGGTCCAGGATAACGTGGCTTGATGTCACGCCTTGGGCTTTTTGATCGGCCACGGCAGCACACCGCAGCGCTGCGCCCAGCTCTGGTACAGCCCCTTGAGCTGCTCGACCTTCTCAGGATGCTCCCCGGCCAGGTCATTCAGTTCCGTACGGTCCGCCTCCAGATCGTAAAGCTCCCACGGCTCGCCGTGCAAAGCGACGAGCTTCCATTTGCCCTGCCGGACGGCTCGGTTACCTTCGTGCTCCCAGTAGATGGCCTCGTGAGGTTTGCGGCGCCCGCCCTCGAAGATCGGCAGAAGGCTCTTGCCCTCCAGCGGGATCAATTCCTTGTCCCTGTAGGCCGGCGGGTATCGAAGTCCCGCGGCTTCCAGGCAGGTGGCCATGATGTCGATAATGTGGCCGGGCTGGCGGGTCAGCGTACCGGCGTTTTTGATGACCGCGGGCCAGCAGGCGATCAGCGGCGTTGCGATGCCGCCCTCATGCACCCAGTGTTTGTAACGCCTGAACGGCGTGTTGCTCGCGTTGGCCCACGAGAGGCCGTAGCTCATGTAAGAGTCCACATTGCCCGGCGGCAATCCGTTCTTGCGATTGTCGAAACCGACCGGCCCGCCTTCGGCGCAGCCGCCGTTGTCGGCAAGGAACAGGATTAATGTATTGTCACGAGCGCCGATTTCTTCGATCTTATCGAGCACTCGACCGATCCCATGATCCATCCGCTCGATCTGCGCGGCATAGACCGCCATCTTCAGATCCAGCAGCTCCTTGTTCTTCTCGTCGGCCCAGTGCCACGTCGTCGTATCCCGCGGCGAGAGCGGCCACTCGTTGCTAATCAGCCCCATCCCGATCATCCGCTCGCGGCGCTCCTGTCGCAGCGTATCCCAGCCCTTGAGGTATGTGCCTTTGTATTTGGCGATATCCTCGGGCCGGGCATGTAACGGCCAGTGCGGGGCCGTGTACGGTAAATAGAGAAAGAACGGCTCGGGGCCCCGGCCGTACTGGGTGATGAAATTTACGGCATTGTCGCTGAAGGCATCGGTGAGATAAAAGCCTTCTTTGGCGGGTGTGTACGGCTTGTCATCTATCGCCATTTGGCGTGTGACGCCTTTGGCCTTGGTCTTTGTGATATCGAAATAATTGGCTCCGCCGCTGATCAGGCCGAAGTATTTGTCGAATCCGCGGTCGGTCGGCCAATGCGGCCGTTTTTCGCCGACGTGCCATTTGCCGGACATCAGCGTTCGGTACCCGCCAAGCTTGAGGGCCTCGGCTATAGTGACACAGCGATTGTTCAGATAGCCCTGGTAAGCGGGGTAGCCTTTATCGCCGACCATGTGTCCGATTCCCGCCTGGTGAGGGTACAATCCGGTCAGCAACGACGCTCGCGTCGGGCAACATCGGGCGGCGTTATAAAATTGCGTAAAGCGCACGCCCCCGGCGGCAAGCCGATCCAGATTCGGCGTGTGGATTTCCCCGCCATAACAGCCGATATCGGAAAAACCCATATCGTCGGCCATGATCAGAACGATGTTGGGTTTGGCCTTGGACGCTCTACCTGCAGACTGCCCTGCGCCGACTAAAGGTCCGCGCAGTGACAGCGCGGCGACACCTACTCCCGCGGCTTTCAGAAAGTCACGACGAGTGAACCTGGTTGCACTCATATTTGATTTAATCCCGAAAGTATTACTTGTACATCCCGTCGAAATAGCCCTGAGCGGCAACGACGGCGGCTCGCATCATATCCTCCGCTTTGGCGGTCTCACGGTTGGCCAAGACGGCCATGAGAGCTTTCGTGTCCAGCTCTCGAGCGGCCTTCTCGCAGGCTTCCCAGCTCAGCACGCTTCGCACGACGCGGTCGATGCCCTGCTCTGCATTATCGTAGGCCCGGGTTTGCATGTCGTGACCTTTCCAGCGGTTGTAGCCCGCCTGCTGGATCAGTCCGGCGATGGCGACGTTCATCCCGTTGATGCGGGTGCCGTGATCGATGTCGTACTTGCCGGGGCCGCCGAAGATGATGCCGTCGTTGTAGCCCTGGCTGTTGAGGTGCATGTGCACGCACATGTCGTTGTCCAATTCCTCGACGGTATCGGCGACGTGGTCGAGGCCGATCATTTCGGAGTGGCCGAACTCTTTATTGACGCCCTTCTTATCGAGGGAGACGCCGAACTCCTTTTCGACCTTGTACCAGAACAGCAGCGCGCTGGCGACGGTCGGAATGAGCATGGCGGGGTGTCCTTCGTTGGGCTTGGGCTCGAAACCGATATAAAGGCCGCCGCCCTTTTTCTGCTCGTACTCGCAGAGGCCCGCGACGCTTTCCTTGAGGTTCTGGTACATCTGCTTGATGCCAACAGTAGCGATATCGTAGCCGAACGAACCGTTCCAGATGATCAAAGCCGGAGCCGTATCCGGATGCCAGGCCTTTTTCAGCGTGGAGTAGGCCAGATCGACCGTCTTGGTCCCAAGCTCTTCGGCGGCCTTGCGTTCGTTCGGATCGAGCGAGGCGATGCCTCCATAGCCGAAATGGCTGTGCGCGCCGGGCGTAATCATAGCCAGATAGAGCTTGTTACTCACCAAAGCGTCGGCCACCGCGGCGGCGTTGTCGTCATCGACCTCGGCGTCGTAGTGCATTTCGATTCCGAGCAAAACACTGTCGGGAATACGGGGCCGGACCTTATCGGCCACCAACTGAATCATCTCGGGCGTCCCGAAAGAACCACCCCATTCCGGCCGCATATCACCCGGCACAAACCCGCCCTTACCCGGATTGAACGTCCATCGACATATACTATGTAATGATTTGTCCGCCATGTTCAATTACTCCTTTCCGACTGTCTCATGTTTCGTTTCATAAGACAAAATTCATATCTATAATTGTTGTTTTAAAACATCTTGCCATTTTTGATAAGCTTGTTGGTAGCTGGACGTTAGTTTCTTATTCGGTTCAATCGCTTTAACCGGTTCCAGACCGATGAAGGCTTCGTCGGGACCGCTGTAAATGCCGGCGCCGATGCCCGCGCCGCGTGCGGCGCCTTGGGAGCCGTCGGTGTTGTAAAGTTCGACGGATGCTCCGGTGACCGTCGCAAACGCTTCGGCAAATAACGGGCTGAGGAACATGTTGGCGTTGCCCGCCTTGACGGTAGTCAGCTTGATACCCATATCCCGCATGATGCCGAGGCCGTAGTTCAACGCAAAGACGATGCCTTCCTGAGCAGCACGGAGGACATGGGCCTTCTTGTGCACGTTGAAGTTCCATCCATGGACTGAAGCGCCGATGTTCCTGTTTTCCAGCGTTCTCTCGGCTCCGTTACCGTAAGGAAGAATGGCCAGTCCATCGGAACCGACGGGCGCCTGGGCCGCCAGTTCGTTCATCTGCTCGTAGTCCAGTCCCTCGCCGGCGACGAAATTGTGTTTGAGCCAACTGTTCAAAATCCCCGTCCCGTTGAGACACAGCAATACGCCGTACCGTGGATCGTTCGCCGAGTGATTGACGTGCACGAACACATTGACCCGCGAGCGCGAGTCGTATTTTTTCTGGTCGCTAACGCCATAGACGACACCGGACGTTCCCGCCGTGACGGCGATCTCGCCCGGCTGCAAGACGCTCAGAGATAACGCATTGTTCGGCTGATCGCCCGCCCGGTAGCTGATCTTCGTCCCGGCGGCGATTCCAAGCTCGTTCGCCGCTGTTTTGGTCAGCTCGCCCTGGACGGAAAACGTCGGGACCGTCTCAGCAATTAACTCACCGGAGATGCCGTAATTGTCCAGCACGAAGTCCGCCAATCCGTCGGCTTCAAAATCCCACATGATCCCTTCGGACAATCCCGAAGGCGTCGTTTTGATCTCGCCCGTCATTTTCATGGCGATGTAGTCGCCGGGCAGCATGATCTTATGAATCCTCGAGTAAACATCCGGCTCGTTGTCTTTAAGCCACTTGAGTTTTGAGGCCGTGAAATTGCCCGGTAAGTTGAATAGCTTGGTGAGGCACTTTTCGAGCCCAATATCCCTTGCTGCCTGTTCCCCAATTGTGACAGCCCTGCTGTCACACCAGATGACTGAGGGATACAACACTTTCTGATGTTTGTCAACAACCACGAGCCCGTGCATCTGGTAGGAAATGCCGATACCTTCAAGTGTCAAGACATCGACTTTCATCTGCTTCCTAATCTTTGCCGTTGCTCTCTTGACATGTTCCCACCAGACATCGGGATGCTGTTCGGCCCACCCGATTTTGGGTGCGTTGATTTCGAGTTCCCGCTCAGGGGATATTGCCGACGTGAGTGTCCTCCCTGTTTCTGCCTCTACCAACGACGCTTTGATTGAAGAACTGCCTACGTCAAGTCCGAACAAGAGTGCCATCTGCCTGTATCCTCAATAGCTACATAATGTGATTAGATAGAAACGAAGACCAGACAGGCGTGAATTATCTCACTCCAAATCGCGTCTTCCAAACAACCTTTCATTAGGCCCGATTATAGTAAACTTGTGCGGACCTACAAGACTTTTTCCATCCCCTGACAGCAGTTTGCGATAGAATCCAGGATGTAAAGGCGTACAATTTTGGTAGTGAAATCCCACAAGGAGCGGGATTATCTGCATGAGATTGATGAACCAGTCGTCATATTGTGCGACATTGTGTTTCGTAGGCAGATAAGGATTGTAATGTCAGGAATCAGAACTTTCAGAAGATCCCATATGCTCATTCTCTGCCTTTGTGAGAGCGTCTGCCGCCTCAATGATATAGGCAAGAGGATGGGAATCCTTCACTTTCGCAAGGCTATGCTTCTTGTCTGCAATCGTCAAGAGAACCTTCCCTATCTCAATAGTCGAGCCTATAGTGGCAGTGATGCACCCAGTCGATGGTCCACCAAACAGAAAGGCGACGAAAGTGATGATCCCTGTTGTCAATAGTGTCTTTGAATCCAGAATTGTTGATAGTACACCTGTCTTGAATTCAAAACCATGTTCGATGCAACAACTCTTATAATCCTCAATATCGCGTTGTATTGCATCCTGAATGTACTCACTGCTCTTGCCCGAGTAATTATCATATAGAAAAAGTCGAAGTCGGCGTAACTTTGCGACCGAGAGGGGATTTTTTCTGAACTCAAGAATCTGTTTCCAAGATGCTTTTGACATGTTAATGAGCGGCATTCGCGCCAGAGTAATGGTCACGTCGCTGAGAACCTTGTTCGTGCAAAGTAGTGCACTATTAGGTACAAGCAGAGGGACTTGTTCGAGACCTATAGCAGCAAGCCCGCGCGATATCTGCTCTCTCGCGCCTGCGGCATTATGCAAGTATGCATCTGCGATGTGCGGATCACCCCGCATGGGATCGACGGATACTGGTCTGTGATGCGGAAAGAGCTTGCGGATACGCGCATCGAACTGCTGTTCAAACTGATTCAATTCCGGGTGACGGTTGATCATCGTTTCGCCACCGGTTCTTTTCACTATATCGAGCATCCCGGTGCGGAAAGCCACATATGAGGATCGGTTTTGGCCCGGGTGGAATTCCGGAGGGAGTATGTCAGGAGGGTAATCCAGGAACGAGATGGGAATCACGTGATCAAAGAACAATGATGCGCTTTGACTCTTTCCTGATCACCGAGAACGACAATTCTATCAGGTCTGGCATATGGAGTCACGTCCGCCATTTATCCACCTCGTTCTTTGTTTCCTACAACGCATTAAGATTACCTTCGCTTGTTCTTATTATAGACGCCAACTGGGTGAATGTCAAGGTTCGAATGATATTAGTGATATTATCGGAGGATTACTCGTAATCCCATTTGACGATCCAGGGATCTTTCGTTCGTTTTTGAAAGGCCTTGAGTTTGGCTCTGAGTTCTTCAAGCACCTTGGCGTATTGGGGATCGTCGGCGAGGTTGTTGACTTCGTGGGGATCGTTTTCAAGATCGTAAAGCTCGAACTTCGGCCGGTGTAAATAAGCCTCGACGGCACGTTTGCCGTAGTCTTTGCGTTTATCGCGGAGCGTCGCCTGCCAGGTCGCCGACGCCCACAGGTCGCTGGCGAACGGATAGTCCAAGCCATGCGCGATGTTCCAGATCAGCTTGTACTTCCTCTGACGAACGACGCGCATCGGGTAATACATCGTGATCTCGTGGAACGTATGCGAGGCGTAAGTGACATCCCAGCCATCGGGATGCTCCCGTTCGAGCACCGATTTGAACGAGCGCCCCTGGAAGCCGTTGTCGCCGGACAGCGCACCGGCAAAGTCGCAGATCGTCGGCGCCAGGTCGGCAAAGTTAATCAACGCGTCGCACGTGATACCCTTGTTCTTCTGTCCCGGCCGACGCACGATGCACGGAAGATTCATTCCCGGCTCGTACAACGTCGTCTTGGCCCCCGGGAAGGCCACGCCGTTATCGGAGATATAAATGATGAGTGTATTGTCATACTGGCCGGCCTCTTTGAGAACACTGAATAGCCGGCCCACGCCCTGGTCCACGCGGGAGATCGCTTGATAGTACTGGGCCAGTTCCGCGCGGCACTCCGGGATGTCCGGAAGGAACGGCGGAACGACAACATCTTTAGGATCGTAGGTGACTTCTTTGACGCCGGGATAGTTGCCTTGGGCCCGGTTGCCGAACCGGTCGGGCTTGCCGGGCAACTCCTGAGCGACACCGCCGCCGCGGTGAGGATCGCTCATACAGAAGTAGAGGAAAAACGGCTGGTTGCCGCCTTGGCGGACAAAATCCCGGCAGTTCTCCGCCATCTGGACGGGACTTCGGCTGTTGCCGGGCAACGCCTCGTCGAATTTATACACGTCCTCCGGCGCCACGTGGTACTTGCCGATCCGTCCCGTTCGATAGCCGGCTTCGGTGAGTCGGACCGGGAGCGTCCGGACCTTATCGAACGAAATGAAATGATGATAGCTGTGCTGGTGGCCGTACTGGCCGTTGGCGTGATTGTACATACCGGACAATATCACCGACCGGCTGGCGCTGCAACTGGCCGACGTACAAAAGGCGTTCGTGAAGCGCACCCCTTCGGCGGCGAGGCCGTCCAGGTTCGGCGTCTTGATGACCGGATTGCCGTAACAACCCAGCGTTTCGAGGCCGTGATCGTCGCTCACGATCAAGACGACATTCGGCCTCTTGCCTTCGCGAGCGGCTGCTCGCTGCGAAATCAACGTCGAACCAACCAAGGCTCCACAACCCTTCATAAAATCACGCCGACTCATCGATTTGCAGTTCATATTGTTTCCTCCAATATCTTCCTATGTCATCGAGTTGATTTTAACCCGGCCCGAAGCTGTTCTTACGTTCTTTTTTCAACGCCGGCCGAGACGTCCCTCTCCCAAGCTGAAAGCTCGTCCTCAAGCATTTTAAGCCTCTCCGGCCTTATTTGGGCAAGGTCCTTTTTTTCGCCGAGATCCTCGGCAAGATTATAAAGCTCTACTTTTTTACCCTGGACGCGCAGTTTCCACGGCCCCTGTCGAACGGCCTTTTGGTTTCCATGCCGCCAGAACACAGTGCGCTTGGGAAGTGTCGCATCGTCCACGAGCATCGGTCGTAAATCGACGCCGTCGAGCGCAAGCCCAGCCGGTAGCTTCGCCCCGGCAACGGACGCCATCGTCGCAAACAGATCCATCCCCAGCGCCGTTTGGTGGGTCACCGTTCCCGGCTTGATGCGCCCGGGCCAACAGGCGATCGCGGGAACGCGATGACCTCCCTCCCACAGACTGCCTTTGTAGCCGGACAGCGCGCCGTTGGAGCCGTTTTTATTCGCCCCGTTGTCGGAGCAGAAAAAGATAAACGTTTGGCGCTCGAGGCCCAGGCGTTTAATCGTCTCGACAATCCGCCCGACGCCTTCGTCCATGACTTCGACCATTTCTTTGTACGCCCGAGCGATTTCTTTCCCTTTGGCTTTCTTTCCTTTCTTGCCGCCGGGCAGGCGCTCCGGCGGGTCGCCCCGGCCCTGGTAAGGATAATGCGGCGCCTCGTGAGGCAGATATAAACAGAAAGGCTTGTCCTTGTGCCGCTCGATGAAGGCGACCCCGTGTCGAGTGATCAGGTCGGTGCTATAGCCTTCTTCAGGCGTTTTGCCGGAATCTTTCCACCAGTCGTCGTAGCCCGCCTGGTCGATGTGGGAGTGATAATCCACGTTGCCGCTGACATAGCCGACGAACGCATCGAAGCCCTGCCTGACGGGATTGAAGTCCACGTTATAGCCCAGGTGCCATTTGCCGAAAATCCCGGTTACATAGCCATGATTTTTCAACACCTCGGCGAATGTCACCTCATTGAGCGCCATCCCCGTATGGCGATGTCTCGCGGCCGTCACGACGCCTCCGATCCCGCAACGCTGCTGGTAGCGCCCCGTCAGCAGCGCCGCCCGCGTCGGGCTGCATACCGCCCCGTTGGAATGATAATCCGTAAACCTCGCACCGCTTCGGGCGAGGGCATCGATGTGCGGCGTTTCGACCCCCTTATTCCCGTAGCAACCGAGGTCCCCATACCCCAGATCATCCGCCATAATCAAGATGATATTCGGCTTCTCATGGTTTCCCAGCCTCCCACCATTCGCCGTCGTCGAACGCATAAGGCCCGGCAGCGCCGCTACGCCAATTCCACCCACAATTACCTTGCCAAACTCTCGTCGATTCATTCTGTACGATCTCCGAAAAGTGAACATCTTCTTCGTGTCCCTGAAATACCCTCAAACCTAATGAGCTCTATGAAACCATCGAGCCGTGATGAGAGGACACCGAAACTCTTCGCTCATTTTTCTATCGCTCGATCACGTTCACCAGACCGGCGTCGATGTATTGGCCGCCGGTGGTTTGCCGGCAGTGAATGGCCAGGCAATTCGTGCCGGGCTTGAGGGCTCTGCGAGCGTTGCCGTTTAAGGCGCCATGAACGTAACCCGTCGTATAGCCGTCCAGCTTGGCGACACGCTGTCCGTTGATATAGACCTCCACGTCTTCATCATGATGGATAGTAAGCTGCGGTTGGATAGATTTCATGTTCCTCAGTTCAAACGTGCGTCGAAGCCAGATGTTATTCGTTTTCCACTCGGTGCGCACGACCGCGCCGGGCGTGCCTTCGGCGCCGAAGCCGCCCTGGCCCTCTTTCCACGTCGAATCGTCGAAATCCGGTTTCTGCCAACCGTCGGCCGGTTCGTCCACGGTATAACGCCAGCTTTGCGGCGACTCCTTAGAGGTGGGAACGACCGTCTCGATCATGGGCGGCGGCAAATACAAACGCTGGTTAGACGCGGCGACCTTTTTAGCGTCCATTTTGATCATCGCTCGGTCGTACGTCATCAGCCCGTTGACCTCGATCTCTACGTCGGTCGTCTGCGTATAGACCGCGGCGCACAGGCCGTCGCCGATCAGCAAGCGCAGGTTATCGATCAGCGCCAGGTACGCCTTCGTTAGCTCCTCCCGCGTCTTATAGCTGCGATAGCCCCAGTTCTTCTCCTCCTGCCACGTATGGCCCTTCACCGGCAGGCCGAGCCCGCCGAATTCGCCGAGCACCGCGGCACGATCCAACTCGGTCGGCGGCGCCGCGGGGCCGGGGTACCTGTGAATATCGTGCACGTCGCCGACGCCCCGGTCGGTCCAGCCGCTGGCCGAGTTGACCAGGCGCGTCCCATCGAGCCCTTTGACATAACTGACGATTCGGGCGGTATCGTATTGCCCCCAGCCCTCGTTGAAAGGCACCCACATGACGATACACGGATGATTGTAAAACGCCTCGATGACGTGCTTCAATTCCAGCTCGAATTGCGTAGCGGATTCTTGACCGCGCTGGAGGTCGGGATCGCTGCCGCGGATGTGCCTGTCGCCGTTGGGCATGTCCTGCCATACCATCAGCCCCAATGTATCGCACCAGTAGTACAGCCGGTCGGGTTCCACTTTGACGTGCTTGCGGAGCATATTGCAGCCGAGCTTTTTGAGAACCTCGAGGTCATACTTGAGCGCCTTATCGCTCGGTGCGGCGTACAATCCATCCGGCCACCAGCCCTGGTCCAGCGGGCCGTAATGGAACAGCGCTTGATTGTTCAAAAAAAGTCGATTGATCCCTTCATCGTCTTTCTTCACCTCGATCTTCCGCATCCCGAAATAGCTGCTAACGGCATCGACCGTTTTACCCTTCTCATCTTTGAGCGCTACCTTCAGATCGTACAAAAACGGCGAGTCAGGTGACCATAGCTTCGGCTTTTTAATGTCCAAAACGAGTCTGTCGCCGGGTTTGCCTTCAGCCCTGGCTTTTGTGAACCATCCATCCTTGGCCTCGACCCGGACATCATAACTCATCGTAGCCATCGGACATACGACGACGACCCGCAGGCATTCGTTGTCGATATCCGGGGTCAGCCGGATCGATTCGATATACGTCTTGGGCACCGGCTCCAGCCAGGCCGTTTGCCAGATGCCCGTCACGGCCGTGTACCAGATACCGCGGGGATTCCTGACCTGCTTGCCTCGCGGCTGCGTCCCCGCGTTCGTCGGGTCCCAGACACTGACGACAATCTCCTGCCATTCGGCTTTTTTCAGTGCGTCGGTAATGTCGAAGGTAAACGGATCGTACCCTCCGCGGTGGGTTCCAACCCGCCGGCCGTTGACCCAGACGGTAGCGTCCCAATCCACCGCACCGAAGTGCAGCAAGACCCGCTGGCTCGTCCATTTCTTGGGTATCTTCACAATGGTGCGATACCATAAAAGATTCTCCTCGCCAACCGCCTTCATCACACCCGATAAAGCCGACTCGACGGGAAACGGCACAAGTATCTGCCCGTCGAACTGGTTTGGCTGCTCCTGGTCCCTGGGGCCAATCGCATATTCCCACAGCCCATTCAGGCTCATCCAGTTTTTGCGAACCATTTGGGGCCGCGGATATTCACCGTGCACGTTTTTAGGTGAGACCTTCTTTGCCCATCGGGTCATCAGCGGACCCTGAGCCGGCTGCCAGGCCGCGTGCATGAGCGAGCACAAACACAAACTCGCACCCAGCGCAAGGATGCATAATCTTTTGCCTTGAAAGATCCCTCTTTCGACGTGACTTCGTTCCATCTTGATAGATCTCCTTACAGTAATTAACGCATAGCGTGGGAAACGCAGAACCGGACCCACCCTACGCATTAGGTTAGCGATGCAGAGCTGTTTTTGCAATGAAATTTGGCAACGCGGCATTGAAGATATCTAAATGCCGGGCGGTTTTAGGTTGGAGCCCAACCTTAATCGACCACTTCAATCCGTGAGAGCCCCTCAACGAGCATGTTATAGACCTGGATAACCTCGCCGTTATACATCCGGATGCATCCTCGTGATCCCGCCTTACCGATTTGTTCCGGCTCTTTGGTGCCGTGGATGCCAAAACCGTCGCGGCCCTTAGCCTCGCCGCTCAGGCCGTCCAGCGCGATCCATCGCGAGCCCAGCGGATAATCCGGGTCCTCCGGCTGATAGACGATACCCGAATCCGGATCCCGCCATGAGGTGGCGTAGGCCTTTCCGCCCGGCCGGACGCGCCATAGCCCCGTCGGGGTATCGTAGCCCGGTTTACCCAGGCCCACGGAATAAGAGCGAACGTACGTGGTCTGCAAGTAAACATCCATCGTGAAGGTCGAGCGATGTACCTTCGCGTGAAAGGGGCCTTTGACGACTTTGATGGTCGCCCCCGCCTGCAAGCTCCGCGGATCAGAAATGTGATTGATTTCCATCAGAATTTCATAAGGTACTTTATACTTATCGCCGATAACCGCAAGACGATCGCCAGATCGGACCATGTAACTCTCACAGATCGGATCATTCGGCAAAACGGTCCTTCCGTACAGCCATTGCTCGGAAAGCTTCGAAAGCCGAGTTATGACATCCGACCGTTGTTGCGGGCTCATCGGCATCCGCAGCGCCTCATTGAGCTTCTCTCGCGCGGCGAGGATCCCGCCGGAACCTTGATTCATCAACGTCTCCGCCGAGGCGATCATCGCCGCCGCCTCGTCGCCCGGCTGAACGACGGGCACCGAGACCGGGATCGGCGCCGGTTCCGGTAGATTCGGCTCCGGCAACGGGATCGTCGGTTCCGCCTCACCGGACACGGCGAGATTGGGTTCCGGCGTGACCTCTTCCGGGGGCGTCAGCGTGATTATATCGTTGACTTCCGGCTCGACGGCGGCAACATCATTCGCATCCGATTCCAAAGAGGTCTCCGAAACATCAATCGGCTCGGCTTCATTCTTGCCAAAGGGACCGTAGTAAAACGCAATCAGCGCCCCAACAATGAGAACAACCACTACGATTGTATAGGTTCGATTTCGGGCTTTTTGCCCGGCTCGTGCGCCATTAGGATGACGAGCCATCTTCTTC
>Ga0180432_10006490_pt1 | contig 15148 bp, 14 predicted proteins | sample SS_ome_10_FD_132414 | JGI IMG/M metagenome (GOLD analysis project Ga0180432, IMG submission 132414) | Hypersaline lake sediment archaeal communities from the Salton Sea, California, USA - SS_1_MS_2 metaG | ecosystem: Environmental > Aquatic > Non-marine Saline and Alkaline > Hypersaline >... | reverse complement strand
CCGATCTTTTTCGTGGTGAACGCCACTCAAAAACAAGACCTTGCCCCAGTCTTTACCCTTTTTGGTGACAATTAAGCCACTGAAGATGTTGCACATCGTCTATCAGTCCTCCGGCTCTGTGGCCTGTTTATTATTTTTCGTCCCACCTGTTTTGTATTGGCAACTTGGACACGTTACCATCGCACCGCGCGCCACCGTAACCCAAGTATATCCGCACTTGTGGCATGTGATCTCTCGCGTTGGTACTTCTGGTGTTAATTCAGCAATGTCATTTTTGGTTTTGAGTGCCATATTTTTGGTAAAGGTGGTGGTGGTATATATTTATATGGTAACTGTAACGTGTGTCATACAATATATATGTCTAATCAACCCATTCTATCATGTCCTGCCAACGTCTTGCGTGCTCATTGTATTTTGTCCTTTTTGTCTGTTCTGCAACGCAGACATAGGCCGCGTTTTCAATGTCTTTTTTGTCCAAATGGTGTGTTGGAATCCTCATTTTTTTGCCTCCGAAACAACCCCCTTAGAGGTTCGTTTCTTTCGATTCTGTATAGAATCGAAAAGGTATATATATAGACTTCGGCACGCCAACCATTATATAGGAAGATATATATAGTCATGTGTATACTGTTTAGTAATCTTATGACATGGGCAGACTTTGTTGTACACTACGATCCGAAAAAGGATACTAGGGAGGATATTAGTAAACGGATACTATATGCTATTATAGTAAAACGTAGGCTAAAGGCAAATAAGCCAGTGGTGTGGTTTATTGGTGGAGACTCGGGAGAAGGCAAAAGCCTGGCAGCAATCAAAATACAGCAAGTGCTCATGGAGATGCAGGACCAGGACATATTTGAGTTCTTTAAAGCAATGAATGTCTTTACACCTATCGAGTACCCAAACAAGCTTGACGCATTATTGCATGATAAGAAACTGAAGAAAGCAAACATGATCTGTATGCATGAAGCAAGGGATATAGTAAAAGCAAAGCTGTGGCACACATTCCTTAACCAATCTATTGCAGACATAAACGCCATGTCGCGTTCAGTTAAAAGATTGTGTATCATGGTGATCAGCCAGTTTATCAGAGATATATCATCTGACATAAGGTACACTATAACATTCTACACAACAGTAAGAAGGCCGGCAAACAAGAGGGCAAGGATACACATAAATGTAGTATGGAAAGATGATATGGACATAGAGAAACCAAGGCTAAGGAAACGTAGGCTATCAGGATATTTGATATACCCGAATGGTAGGTATAGGCGGTATCGGCCGTCATATATTGAGCTTACGTTGCCAGACAAAAGGCTAGTCAAAATGTTCGAAGACGCGGACAAGGAAGCAAAGGCAAGGATCATAAGACAGAAGATAGAAAAGCTGATTGACGAAATGAAAAAGGATCTGGGCACACAAAACCAGAGAGTAAATGACATGGTTGACTGGTACTCAAAAGATATGGAACGATTACAGGCAATAGGGCACAGTGGGCGCAAGGGTTGGATACTTAAGCCAGAAATAGTTAGCATGCATGGACTAACAAACGAAGAACAAAAACGGTTTAGCGAACTGTTGAACCAAAGGTTAAAAGAAAAGGGGATAATCGAGGATCAATCAAGTAAATCTGGCAATAAGGCACCAAAACCAATATCAGATAAAAACGTGGATAAGGAACTAGACTCGGTTTTGGCAGAAGAAAACAAGGATGCTGAAGGAGAACACGAGGAAGGAGAGAACGAAGAGATTGATAGTATGGAGATTCGCGGAGCATGAGGTAATATGGCAAAAAACTATAATTCGAAAAAGTATAAATCAAAGTACCTGGTTGATGATAATCAGGGCAGTTCCCACGACTATGACGCAGAGGATATAGACGTATCAGAGATTAGGATTAACCCTGAGTTCTATATACATAAGGGAATTTTGAAGGCCCAGGAATGTTTGGCTGAAAGCAATTTGCAAGAAGGAATGGTGAAATTTCGGCTACTTATAGAGAATGTTGTTATTTTAAGCAAAGCGTCCAGGATGATTGATAACGAATTTGACGAAGAATTGGAGCAATACAAGAAAACCGTGGAATACAAGAACGAAGAAAATGATCTAATCAAACACGTAAAACTTGCAAACAAAAAGCTAGAGTTGGTTATGAAGAACGTATTTGAGTCAAAAACCATAACAGAACCAGGAAAACTCTAATACGGTGGCTTATGAAAATATCAATATGAACTGAGTCAGATGTTGATTCTTTAAATTGGCGTTTAATGCTAAAATATATATAAAAACTCGGTGGGTGTGCTTAGCATGGCTGTGAAACGTACGCCCTTCGAGAGACGTTATTATGAGAGCACAGGGCGTGACTTATCAAGTGTTAAGAAACGTAATAAAGGGTCAGGTGGCCGTGCATCAGGTGGCGGCGGTTCTGGGTCTTCCCCTAGACCGACACCGGCAGAAGAAGCGGCGCAGCAGTCATTGATTAACCGTGGCCAGGGGCCATCACCAAAACCGACGCCGGCAGAACAGGCCGCGCAGCAGTCACTTATGGATAGGGGCTCTGGGTCTTCCCCTAGACCGACACCGGCAGAAGAAGCGGCGCAGCAGTCATTAATTAACCGTTCTGAAAGCATCTCACAACAAAGAGATATTGTAAGGTCAACCACACAGCAAGAAAAAGAATATAGCCCAACACGCGGTGGAGAGATACGTGCAGCATACCCAACTACAAGTAGCCGCGTTAAATCTGTTGTGTCTTCCTTTTTTGGTGGTTATACACAAGACCCACAATCTGTACAAGATGTACAGTACGGTTCTGGATCGCCGACGATTCAAGGCAAGATCGAGCGTGCGGCGGCTGGCACTGGGGTTGTGGTGGGTATAGCATCGTCTAAATTTGTGCCAGATAAACTACTTGCCTCAAGGGCCGCGGCTGGAAAAAGGTTTGCACAAACTGGCATTGGCCGTACCATAGCCAGTAGCAAATGGCTAACTGCAGGAGCAAAGGCGACAGAAGGCGCTATTCTATTTCCTTTTGTGTATGAGGGTACGCGCGCCGGTGTACGCAGAACGTATGGAGATCCTGGGTCCCAAGCAGAACTGCGTCAGCTTGAAGCAGCCGGCGCCATTGACCGCGAAAATTTGGTGAGAGTTGCGAGAACCGCTGAAAAAAAGGCAGTCACGCAACTATCTGGCCAAGGAATACCCGGCACAGGTATGACTCTTGAACAAGGCAAACAATTACTACAAGACAAACAGAGAGAACTTCGTGCCCAAGGATTAGAGGGCGCAGATCTTCAACGCGCTCTTGACGCAGAATCAGCTAAAATACGATATCAGGCACAAATTAATCCTTACGCGATCTTGTACGAGTTGCCCGGACAAATCGCGCCCCGCCGTGCCAAAGATTTTGCTCAATCTGAAGTAGAGGCGCGACTGGTACAGCAGGGTGTCTCAGCATCTCGTGCAAAGCAATTAGCTACAGAAATTATGAAAGAACGAACCGGTGAACGATCCGGCGAGGTTGTGGGAACGTTACTGGCGGTAGAACGAATAGGAGAATCTTCTGGAAGAAAAATAGCGTCGCGCGCTTTCAGTGATGCGGCCCGCAGTGGGGCAAAGGTTGCGGCAAAGGATGCACCAAGAGTGGCTGGGCGGTTAGCTGGCAAATCTGCAGGGGCCGCGGGCTTTTTTGAGGGTCCGCTGAATCTTTTGACACAAAGAAAGGTCAGAGAAGAAGAGCTGGCGCCAAATGTTGAAGTGTTCGGCAAAAAATTGCCGCGCGGTGTCGACTATGCTGGGGCGGGCGTTCTTGGTTACGGAACTTCGCGTTTTTTTAGCGGAACGATCACACGATTAAGCGTGGCCAAGCGTCCATCAGCCGCTAAAGCAGTTAGCGGCGTTGCCAACATTATGGACCCGCTAGAATATTTTGGTGATATTTCCCAGGACACAGCAGAGTCAATAGTAAGACAGACCGGCGGACGCGTTCCTGGGGCGCCCTTTGTTCGTGTATCTTCTCCTGCGCTAAGTTCTGCAACTTTTGGCGTTTCTGCTCAATCTAACTTAGCAGAGACCACTGGAACGTCCACAACAGCAACGACATCATCAAAGAAAAAGTCGGCGACCACGACAAAGCCCAGCCAACAAAGTTATCTGGACTCACTTATTGCAGACGAAACGCGCGCAGATATTATGCCTCGGCGAAAAAACATTGTTCCGTCAGAAAATGTGCCGGTGCAACCAATTACAAAGATAGATGTGCCCTCTATAGCAGACGTCCCCACAGATACGCCGGTTGCAGTAGAACAGCGCCAAAAAACAGAGACGGTCACAAATGTGCCATCAATAACATCTGTCCCGGTTCCCACACTCACGCCCCTGCTGCGAATACCGCCACCTATGCCATTACCGGGCCTTGGCTCAGGTGGCGGTATTACAGGGGGGCGCGGCGGCAGAAGTCGCGTATTTAATGAACTACAGGCTGGTCTGTCTCTGTTAGTCGCGCCGGCTTCACTATATCCCGCGCAAGCTAGGGCCGGTGGATCTTCCACAAAGAAACCAGGCGCCAAAAAACAGAATAGAACCAAGAAAAAGCAAAAATCAGCTCCGAGACGTTCCCAACTGATAGTGCCTAATATTGGCGTCCCGCTTTTCAGTTTTGACCCATTTAAACTACCACGCCGATGAGAAACGCTAAACAGTCCAACAAACGCGGACAAGTAACTTTTATGATAGTTTTTTTTATTGCTGGCACCCTTATGCTAATAATTGCGGCTTTTGCTGTGCCTACAGGAATTAGGTTAACATCAGAACTTTATGCTGCAGGAGACGATCTCATACAACAAAGCAATGTGACAATCGCTAACATAAGCGACACCAGCGTTCGGGATAGCATCCAGGGCGCCTTTGGGGAAGCTACATCAGCAACCACTTCAAACATAGAGGTTTACACAGCCATATACAAATATGGTTGGATCCTTGCGATAATTGCCGTTTGCTTAATCATCTTTATGTCTGTTCGCCGTTTGGTTGAATTTGGTGGCGGTGGTTTTGTATAATTTTATAGTATACTGTATTCTCTTATAGGATATAGTATATTGGTATGTGTACTTTTTGTGCTTTGTTTTCTGATGTATAGTAATACATTACACAAATTCTTATAAGCCACCTCATTGGTGGTATTGCCCAAAAATGGCGCACACCGAACAACAACAAGAACAATCAACGCAAAAAGAACAACAAAAGGGTCAGGCATGGATAAAGATCCCGGATTGGTTTGCTATAGACAACTACCTTGAAAATGTAAAGATTTGGTACAAAGTCCAACCCTTCATGTACGACAAAACAGGTTTATATTGGTTGTGGGACCATGATACATACATCTGGCGCCAATGTGATGAGACAGATGTTATGATTGCCTTAGATCGTGGGCTTCAGATGCACGGAGCGACCGTCAATAAATCGATCAAAGCTAATTATCTTGAAGCAGTGCGTCGTATCGGTAGAATGTATAAGCCACACGACCCACGACCTACCTGGGTTCAGTTTAATGATACAGTGTACGATATTAAAGAGGGCTACAGTTTTAAAGGTCACCCAAACATCTTTATCACAAACCGAATACCTTGGAACGCTGTAAAGGGCAGCACTGAACGGATCGAACAAATCTTTCGGCAATGGGTAGCGCCGGATAAGGTTGAACTGTTGTTTGATATCATAGCATATTCTTGTTTGTGTGACATGCCGATTGCTTCAATCTTTTGCCTGAAGGGTGGTGGAAGCAACGGAAAAAGCGAGTATCAGCGTCTTATCGGCCGTTTTCTTGGTGAAGAAAACATATGTGAGAGCGAGCTGAGTTTATTAAGTACCAGCAGGTTTGAGTCAAGCCATTTGTATCGTAAGCTTGTTTGTTTCATGGGCGAGATCAACTGCGGTACAATCAATGAAACGGCCTTACTAAAGAAGCTTAGCGCCGGAGATTTTGTGGGGGTAGAGTTTAAGCACCGTGGCAAATTCGTGTCCCGAAACTATGCTAAACTCATTGTTGGTGCAAACAGTTTGCCTCGAACCATTGACAACACACATGGTTGGCACCGGCGCTGGTATATCATAGACTTCCCAAACCAATTTGATCAACAACGCAGCCCAATCCTTGATCTACAAGAATCTGACTATGAGGCCCTGGCTTATAAATGTTTACAGAATCTCAAACCCATTGTCACCACCTGTTCTTTCACCAACACCCAGTCTATTGAACAAAGACAGAGACACTATGAGGTAGCCAGCAATCCACTAAAAGAGTTCTTGGATATGGAGTTTTGTAAAGTTATGTTAGATAGTGACTATTACAGTATATATGGTGAAGTATATACTTGTTTCACGCGTTGGTTGGTGGCCCACAATAAACGCAAAGTCAAATACGCCGAATTTCGCGACGCTTTGACTGAAGAAGGATTATACATCGAGAAAACCCAAAAAGGGCAGGTAAACGGGCGTTTTATCATCGGTCTTCAGTTTTCCTTCCCCCTTTTTGAAAAATACATGCATGACAGACATGACAGAATGACTAATTCTCAACTTACTTTTCCATATAGGGAAAATAAATTAGAAACTCGTCATTCCGTCATGTCTGTCATGGATTCCGGAGCCGAAAAAAAACCGTTCGATGGTCAGAGTTTTGAATGGTCAGATGATTGGATTGTGCATCACCAGTGCGCATACCCTGGCTGCATCACAAGGGTATGCAACCTTGGGCAAGATGACCTGCCGTTTTGTAAAAAGCACCTGAAGTAAACGAGGGCACAATGTGATACCAGATTTTTTACTGTTTGGCGTCATACACAATTATTTATATAAACAATCGAGACAGGAGACCTTATGAGCCACAAGAATAAAACCGTTTTGATTCTATGGTGCTTTATTTTGCTCTGTGTGGCATTTTCTTTCCAGGCTACATCCATATCGTTTACAACAGAAAGTCTGTATGGTGGGCTTAAAACAGCCCTTCTGTTAGACCAAGTGATAGATACCAACATTACGCCAGAAAATGTTAGCTGGAATAACGGAACGCTGTTACAGTATGGGGGAGATATACCGCGTTTGACTGGGGAAGTCTTAGACCAAGCCTTGCCATCAACAAAAAACTGGACAGATAGCTATTCTGTTGTTGCATTTGAGGAAAATTGTTATGACGGGAACTATAGCACAGATTGCGATTTGTACCCGAAATCTGGTGGACCACCAGCATATTTTTATATGAACTATTCGTGGCCAACATTTGCAGATCCAATACAGGCTGACCTAGAAATTGATTTATACCATTATGAGCTAGCATCGTCATCGGTTATTTATCTTGATGTTTACAATTATAGTGACAGCACTTTTGATACAGTCTGGTCAAAAGTTTGTAGTAGCCCTCTTGCGCCAGGGTGTGGGCTGGGGGAAGGTAACGCAACAAAGCTAAACATATCAATCAATGACAGCGCTTTTTTTGTATCAGAACCACTTAGGATCAGGGTGCGCTTAACGGGTTCCGGTGATGGTACCAAATTAGGATACCGTATCCGAGATTTTGGGGAGTTGGCATGGCACCAAACTACAGGGATACCAGAGCTGGTGAACATAACAAACGGTAAGGGTCTAAGATTTAGTGGAGACAATTATGTTAACATAACTGATTCAGGCAGCCTCATAAACATATCAGAGGAAGGTTCAGCAGAGATATACTTTAATTCTTCTAGAATAACGCCACAATATCAATCTTTGTTTCAATGTTATTCTGCAACGATTGGGTCACGTTTTGGGTTACTACTGAATTATGATGATATTACTGTTCAGATCGGGAACTACTCAGAACCGAACAAGTACACCGGGCAGGAGATAGAAATAGGTGAATGGTACCATGTGATATTCACATGGGACGCAGGAGACTTAAATATGTATGTTAACGGAGTTAACTACATCAATAACACATACACCACAATGCCGCAAGCACTTACTCGGTGCCACATGGGGGCGAGCATAGCGACACCACCTGGCTATTTTTTTAATGGGACAATAGATTATTTAAAAATATTTAATCGCACGATGGAACCGTGGGAGATCAGGTACCGCAATTTGACAAGACAGGACTATACTATAAGCCTGTGTAATTTTACCGTCGTAGATGAAGCGACTGGGTTAGCGTTTAATCACAGTAACCTTACTACAAGTTATTTATTTATTGAAGGAACAGAAGACCCCATAAATTTGTCCGCCAGCCCAGATTATGAAGAAGTGTGCGACATTGACCAAGATTTTCGATACGAGTTTACGTACCCGAATGGCGACGTGATAAGCCGTTTTATTGATAGAAATTTTACTGGCGAAAGCCAGGCAAAGATCTGTGCAAATTATTACGGTGTCCCACATTATGAACAGATATTGTTAAGTGCAACCAACCGTCCTGCGATAATGCAAAACATATACAACGATTGTTACATTGCTGCAGATCAAACCAAGTATGCTTACCAAGGCAGCAAAATACTGCGGGCGTTTTCAATAGACAGCGCCTACTATTTGAGGACTGTAGATAATACTGGGAGTGAGGTGTTACTGGCGAGTGTTGACGGAGGAAAGGAAACATATATAGACTTAGATAACCTAGAGTTCAACCGCCAGGGTTACAATTTTAATATCCAAGACGCAGTATTGACCGCAGAGAAGACAGGCACAACAGAAATCACGATATACTATCGAGATTTCAGTAACAAAACCCAAGAACTGGACCTAAGCATTATTAACATGGACAACGATGTTGAAGTTTTTACATACAGTGCTTGGGCTGATCCCAATAACTGGACGCTTACTTTTGATTATTCTACACTTAGTAACGTCTCGAACACAACAATCTTTAAATTAACGGCAGACATAGTAGAGACCGACGGAGACCCAAAGACGGTTATAAAGTATGTCAACATAAACGCGAACCTTGGTGTATTATCAAACGGCATAGCCATTGCCATTACCTTGTTTATTGCATTGTTCGGCATCACGCTAGGAGCCACGCGGGAGGGGATGGGGTGGTTAGGGGTTTTCCTGATGATAGGCAACATCGGGATATTGTCCCTGGCTGCAGGTGGTTGGACAACCAACATGTTGATGGGAACATATGTTATATTGATGGTATTTTTTGGGATCATGTCCATAAAGAGGTATAGTCCTACTATTAGTGGGTGAAAAATAAAAAATGTCAAACATCATGGGTTTGTTTAAAACAATAATCCTTGTACAGCTTTTCTTCAGTTTTGCTATTAACGTATATGTCTACAGCATGCCTGACGGAGCGAAGCCATACGTCGGCAGTTTCAGTGAGTTAAGCGATCAAGTTGAATACTCTGATGTAACAACCCAAGTACAGGAAAGTCTGACTACCCAGACAAACATACCAATACTTGATATTGGGAGTCTGGTGTTTTATAGTGGCAACATCTTGTTAGACCTACTGGTAAACTTTGCTTTTGCCATACCAGAAATGGTTACACTCTTAATATCTGGCGTAGCCAGGATATTTAATATCGAGGGCGAGTACATGCTATTAGTGCAAGGTTTTACTACAAGCGTTATATTTGCAATGTACTTTGTCAGTTTAATACAGGTCGTTACTGGCATACGTAGCGGGAGGATCACGTAAAGATGGTATGGGACGTTATCACCACACTATCCGATAACTTGTATATGAGCTTTGAGAACATCGTGACCTTGATCGTTTTTATGGGCTTTTTGATACCGTACGCAAAGGACTACTTGCTAGGCGTTGTCCTACACTTCCTGGCCTTTACTTCTTTGTTCATGGCCTTCTATTATCACGAAATGAACTACACAAACCCAGCTATACTTTCCCTGATCTTCCTAGTGCTGATGTGTATAAGCCTATACGCTCAACACGTGAGCCAAACAAGTCCAATAACTGGGGTGACCTGAATATGGCAGACGTTTTGGGAACAATGTTTTTTCTGCAATTTATTGTTGCAATCGGGATAATCCTGGTCACGACTTATAATGTTATGACCCTTGGGAGTTTGTACAAGGTTGCCATATCATTTTTGTTGTGGGTTCTTTACCTGATTTGTATTGGCGTCGGTTTTGTCGTTTTCATGAGCGAACCCGAGACCATGTTGTTTAGTATGCTCTGGAAGTTTGAGGCATGGTTTATAACACTACAGACCATATATCTTTTTATACAAGTCTTTTATCATTTGCGCGAAAAGGCGATATTCCCAGATCAGATGTATAAACCTGAACGCGCCCTTGGCGAGAAATCTGAAAAATGACATACTCCCAACGACCTAAAGGTCGGGGTTTCTCACGCAGAAGTCCCAACTTAAAGCTTTCCCTCCTACGAGGTCGGCTCACGCCTAAAACTTTAAGAGGACTTCCACTCAACGAGAACCCCTCAAGAAAATACAGTTACATCACAAAAATTGGTGATGTAAATAGGTGATTTCTCATGACTAAGAAATATATTAGATTATGTGACCAATGTGGAAAAGAAATTCCAAATATGTATGAATATGGTGTTACAACATTGTTTAGAGATATAAGGGTTGGTAGAGGAGGACATTTTCATGATTATGATAAACCAAATATAAGAAATCAGATGAATGTTGAAACCCCTGATGATTTTGACGTATATGGGAGAGGATGGAGTAATGATGAGTTTAAAGAATTTAATTTTTGTTGTCCTGATTGCTTATACAATTTTTTAGGTAAAATCTACAAAGATGTTTATTCTCATACTGTTACTATGTTAAAAGAAAGAGATATTGAACATGCTAAAGCAATTTTGGATGATATTGAAAAAAGAAAGAAAATGCATCCCATAAAAAAGTTTTTTGACAGAAGTAAAGTAGATATTTGGGTAGATTCCGCTATTCAAGAATTGAAAGCATTACAAGAAGATATTAATGAAAAACTAAAAAAAATACAATCTTTGAAGAAAGGTGATTCTTAATGTCGTACAAACAAAAGGTTAATCAAATCTTACGAGGTGAAGTGGCAATTCCTCGCAGAGTTAAAACTCTGCGGATCCTTGCCACGTTTTTATGAAAAGCGGCCGCCTGCAATGGTATTTGATAATTGGGGCGCTCTGTTTAAGCCTTATAGGCGTTGCTACAAGCGTAAGCGATGTAACTGATGTCAGCCTTCAGGCAGTGTATTGGCTCATTGATTTTAGTAACGGCAACGCTGAAGGAGATCTTAACATGGGCGGACACGACATAACAAATATATCCACTCTCAGTGTCGGAAGCGCGACAATAGAAGACCTTGAAGTTATTGGAGAATACACCAACATATCTGTGACAAACTACAACGTCACCGGCACGATGGACGCAGAAAATATCACAGCAGATTATATTAACACCACTGGGCTAGAGGTTAACGGAGATACCATGCGTTTTGGTACACAGGCCGGAGTTCCTGACGTCTGGTTTTATGTGGGTGACAAGACCGCCGCTGGTCAACAGATAGTTCATGACTATGATGTTGACAGTCATACCATCGGTTTTGTGTTGGACGATTTTACAAATTATGTAAACCTATGGAGTAGTGATATTGTATTATACGCCAACAAAGACGACGGCATTTTTGACCCGGTCAATATCATGACTGCTGTTAGCAGCCCGAGAGATTTAAGGATAACAACAAATTATGCCGGTGCCGGCAAAAAGGTCTTTATTGATAATACGCTTAATGTATCCGGCGACACAATATTTGAAGCAGATGTGGAAGTTCAGGGAGACATAAATCTTGACGGCACAGGCACCGCCATTGTTGACTGGTGCATTGATGGCGACACCTGCCTATCAGATTGCCTGACATCCTACAGCGAGTCTGACCCATATTGGACAGCGAACGCAAGCTTGGTTGGCTATCTTGCGAATGACCAGGTGTGGTCAGGCAAACAAAACATCTCTGCTAACAGTACTGAAGCGTTTGCTGTATATGTCCCAGGCAACAGCGACCCAACCTTTGTGGTTAACTCACGCTCTGGCATAGGTGGGTTTATGAGTGACCCAGTATCAAACATTTTGTTTTCTTATAACCTGAATGGGAAAGGAAAAGGTGTTTCTATTGGCGGAAACGGTGTAGTCTCTACGAGTGGCGGTTCAATTGATACACCGCTAGGTCAAGGTTTAACATTGTCTCCAACATTTACAGTGAGTCCATCTGTCCCAGGATCACCTACAAGCGTTGGCGGCATCCAAGGCGTTGTTACCGTTACTGGTGGAGACAATGGTGCGCCGACCTTCGCGGTTGGTACAGGTTTTTTCAGTAACCTATTAAATTTGGGGTACACATGGTCAGCCAATTACACTCATCAACTTGTCGGAGCGTATATGGGAACAGGTGTAAACAATTATTTTGGTTCGATTAATTCAAACCTTACCCGCATTGGTGCATGGTTCAGAAACAAAAACCCTATCGGTTCAATTAGCGGCACCGTCACAAGTGTTGGCGCAGTGTTCAGCGACGACATTTTGCTAGAAAACAACCGCAAGTTTATTATGTCTGGCTCTTATGATGGGTCAAGGCTGAACAAGACCGACACGTACCAGATATATAATGTATCTACTGGCCAGATGGAGCAATGGATAGACGGCACGCGCGTACTGTATACCCGCAAAAAGACTGTCGGAGACAATGTAACTCTCTGGGTCAATGGTTCAATCTCTGCCGAGGGCATAAACTTCAGAACCCAAGTCAACACCGAACCTGACGCATTTGACAGTATCATTGACGGTTCACAAAAACTTAATCCAGACGGTTCAGTGAACCACAGCGCAGGCTCGTGTATGGTACAAAGAGAGGTACCAGACACATCCCGCCCAGAAACGTATTATGTTCAGGAGCAAGAGGAGGTGTGGGTACTGATTAACACCACCCTGGCGAGTTTGATTAAAATATCAAGCAATCCTCAAGAAATTGACATGTACCTTGATGACACAAATGGTGCGCGGTATGCTTACGTCTACGCGCGCGATGAGTGGGTTAATATAACCCAGGTAGATGTACTCAAAGAAAGGGTCAGGTATCCGTACACCACAACAATCGTTGAGACCGATGGCGAATGTATGCTTGCTCTACATGACCAAGCTTTTGCTAACTTAAACGAAAACATTGACCTAGGTGTAGACGACACCACAATATTTGAAACAGACGTGCTTGCCAGCCGGTATCTGACGAACACCACCCGCGATCCTGCCACGTTACAAAAGGTTGAATCTTTTTATGAAAACCTCGCAGAGATGTCATACACGGAAGCGAAGGGGTTGGTACTTACGCCAGACGGCAAACTGAGCGATGACATACTGTTTGATTACGAGATGTCAGACATCGGCAGCTATGATGTTGCCGCAATGGCTCACACATCTCGTGCGATACAGGTTCTTGCCTTATGGAAGATCGCGCAGCTTGAAAAGCGCCAGCAGCAACAAGACGCCTGCTGGGACTTGGGCACACAACAAGAAATCGTTGCATGCATGAGGTCGATATAAACTGGTTGGAAACCATAGAACCCGGCACCCGTGGCTACTGACTGCGTTTCTTGTTTCTATGATCGTCTCTACCGCCTCAATCGGACTAAGCGCATCTTATGTTATTTTATATAACCACATTGGCGAAGAAGGATTAAAAACACAGGAAACTTTAGCCGCCGCTGTTTTGGGTGCGGCGGTTTATGGTCAAAGTATTGATTCATATTCTGAAGAAGATCTTGAACTGATCGAAGCCTATAAACGGCTTCCGGTATATTTTCAACAAAACGACACAGTTAAAGAAATCTTACGCCGCCGCGGCGTGTACTGGGCTGGTGAAGACTATTATTGTGTTTCCGTTCGTGATATGGATCCACAAGAGGTAAAATTTTTTGATTATCATGAGATGTGCCACCATTTTGTTTACCAAGATTATGAACATTTCTGTAACAAAGGGCCACAAAGTTACTTCTATTTGGGCTGATTCCATTATGTGGCGTTTATGGCGTCGGTGGTGCCTTGTGCTTTTATTTATATAGTGGTCTGTTGTAGCGTATGCATTAGGTGATACCACATGGAGCAAAAAGCCGAAACTATGGAACTGTACGAAAGGAAAGGTCAGGCATCTGCTGCAGTGAGTGCACTTGTAACATTGATAGTTGGTATCGGCATTGCCGTACTGATACTTATCTTTGTCGGCGCACTTTCAGGGCAGACCTACCAGTTGGTTGAAGCAGATCTGACAGCGATTACGAACGATACGATCGAGAACCACGTGAAGGAAGCCATCATAAGCGGCTTTGAGGGTCTCGAACAGACCGGCAAGTACATCCCGATAATTGTTCTTGCTGTCGTGATTTCGTTGGTCATCGGCCTCGTTCTGTCGTTCAGCATCTTTACACAGGGCGGCGGCATGGGCGGTCGCGGTTCAGCGCTGTAAGGGTTGTTGAAAACGATGGCATACAAACGCAAACGTCGTACTACCAAGCGCAGAAAGACCACGCGCCGACGCACAACGCGTAGGCGACGACGGTAAACTTCCCGTTTCTGACACGGGATTTTTTTATTTTTTTATTACGTTAATCATTGTCCTCATGGTGGCGTGCAATGAACAAAAGAATAATAGAAGACTACTGTTCACCCCCTGCACTCTTGCCGCCATTTCTCTGCCGTAACCTATGCTGCATATCTGGGCATCTCTTTTATGGGGTGTCCAGATGAGGTTACGGATCCCTGGTTTTGCCAAACGCGCTGCAGAAAATGCGCTGTCCAACCGCGAGAATTTGCCTAAGTCTCAGCGTTTTGGCATGAGCAAGCTTGAAGCTAAAGCAGAAGGCATTACCAGCGGCGTCTCCCGCGCTGAGCAACTGGTTAGTTCCAAAGCTGTAAGCCTTGAAGACGCCTGCTCCATTGGCTCATTTTATACACGTTTTAAGAACTGTAAGACCACAAAATGCGAAGGCGCCATTGATTTGTGGGGCGGCCGTCGTTTCGGTCAGATGGCTGCTGCCCACTGTAAAAAACATCGGAGGCAGTCTCCATAATGGGCTGCACTTATTGTCCTCGCTGCGGTGAACGCTGCGTTGGCCCTATCTGCGAACATTGCGGCTGGGGGTGCGGGGAATGAGAAAGAT
>Ga0180432_10006489_pt1 | contig 15152 bp, 11 predicted proteins | sample SS_ome_10_FD_132414 | JGI IMG/M metagenome (GOLD analysis project Ga0180432, IMG submission 132414) | Hypersaline lake sediment archaeal communities from the Salton Sea, California, USA - SS_1_MS_2 metaG | ecosystem: Environmental > Aquatic > Non-marine Saline and Alkaline > Hypersaline >... | reverse complement strand
GTGCGCTCATCGACGAGATGATCAAGCGCTACCTCAGCATCGACGTGCGCGCTCTTTCTTTCCAGACCCACGCCACCCTTTCGGCCCTACGCGGCGTCCTGCAGCATTATGCCGCCACCAGCGACCAAGCGCTTCTTCAGGCGGCTGTGGATCGCTATGCCACATACCGCGCCTATGGCATGACCGAGAACTATGCCAACGAGAACTGGTTCAACCGCCCTACCTGGACAGAGCCCTGCGCCGTAGTGGACTCATTCCTCGTAGCCATGGACCTCTGGCGACACACGGGCGACCTGGCGTACCTCGAGGATGCCCATCACATCTACTGGAACGCCCTCGGGCACGGCCAGCGGCCCAATGGCGGCTTTGGCTGCGATACATGTGTCTCCGCAGAGAGCGCCGACGGGGCCTTTCTCTCGGTCCATTCTGCGGGCGTCTACGAGGCCACTTGGTGCTGCACTATGCGGGGCGGTGCCGGCTTGGCTGAGGCGATTCGTCTGAGCGCCTGGCGCGAAGGGGATGCCGTCATCCTGCCGTTCTACCATCCAGGGCAATACCGAGCCGAGCTCAACACCGGCACCTTCGCATGGGACGTCGACTCCGCCTACCCGTACGAGGGTCGCCTGCGGCTGGATGTCCGCCAGGCTCCGGGAGCTCCGGTACCTCTAACGCTGTATGTGCCGTCCTGGGCGCCGCCCGCGTCCCTTTCGCTCACTGTCAACGGCGAGGCGATAGCGCCCAGGCGCCAGCGCGGCATGGTGGTCGTGGAGCAACGGTGGAACCCAGGGGATTCGCTCATCCTGGCCTATCGCGTCGGCCTTTGGCGGGAGCAGCCCATTCGAGACACGGAGCGATACCCCAACGTCTACACGCTCCGTCATGGACCTCTCATTCTTGGCGTGGAGAATTCTGGCGGACCGGTGGAGCTCCCTGAAACACCCCCACGTCCTATCGGGAATGGCCGCTACACGATTCCTGCCTGCGGCCATACGCTGGAACCCATCAACAGGCTCATCGATCTGTCGGACAAAGAGGCGCTTGCCAGTCGCATGCAGGTGCTGTTCCGCCAGCGTCGAACCTTGTAAGGATCTGCCGTGTCACAAGGATGCTATGGGCGCCGTCGGTGGCTGGCGCTGGGGCTTGCAGTCTGCGTTACGCTCGCTGCCACAGCCAACGATCTCGATCAACAGATCTCTGTCATCGCGGCGCCCTACCGCTTTCGTGCTGCCCGCTGGATGGCAAGACAGCTCTTCCTACCGCGGCAGGCTGAGCCCTTGCCAGCCAACGAAACGCCGTCCTACTACGTACAGCGCTACCTCGGCATCAACGCCGAGATTGAGGCCATCGAGCGCCAACGCAATCTCGCAGTCGCCGGCGACTCCCAAGAGAGCCAGGGGCAAGAGACCGTAGCCGAGCTGACGCGAGCCATGGAGGACCTACGTCGTGTCCAAGAGGCCATGCAACCCAACGTGGAGCGCATCCTAGGCAACCAGATCCTGGACGCTCTAGACGAGCTGGGCATCCGCAACCCCGCCGATTCCTGGATCAGGCTGCCCTTGCGCTTCCCGCCCATCGCCTTTCGCCTGGAGAGCCCACCCCAGCTCCTAGTTGTGTCCCCTCGAGAGCGGATCGAGAGCATCGAGGAGATCATGCTGAGACAGGATCTCGCCCTCAGCACAGCCCTGAGCCTGGAAAAGCAGGTTGAGGCGCTTGATGTCTCTGCGCTAGTCACCGACATCGGGGGGTTCGGCGGGACGTATCCCACCTTTGTCGCAGAGGCAACCTCGCTTCGCTGGACCATCGAAACCGCCACCGAGGAGTGGCTGCACCAGTACCTGGCCTTGACACCGCTCGGCGCACGGTACGTCCTCGATCTGCTCGGGCTGCGGCCCGATTATGAGATCGCGCGCATCAACGAGACGGTGGCGGGCATGGTCAGCCAAGAAGTCGCCGACCTGGTGATCAGGCGGCACTACCACGGTGGAGATGGGGCGCCTGTGCTGCCCGCTACAGACCAGGGCTTTGACTATACTGGGTTCATGCGCGAGACGCGCGTCGAGGTGGATCGCCTACTCCAAGCCGGTCGCGTGGAAGAGGCAGAGGCGTACATGGAGGCTCGTCGCCGCGAACTTGTGCGCCAGGGATATCCCATCCGCAAGCTGAACCAGGCCTACTTTGCCTTCCACGGCACCTACACTTACGGGCCCGCGGCCGTGGACCCCATCTATGAGGAGATCAAGCTGCTTCGCGCTCAGAGTTCCGACCTGCGAGCCTTTCTCACGACGGCAGCCAAGCTCAGAAGCCGTGCCGACCTACGGGCGCTCCTAGGGCTGCCGCCGCCGGAGCAAGCGCTCCGAGAGGAGTCATCATGGCGATCTTTACTCAGCGACCTCGCACGAGCCCCGAAGCGGTCCTGAATCTGGCGCGCGTCTACTTTGGGCGGTTGGGCCTCGGGATGGCGCAGGCTCAACCTGACCAGCTTTGCTTCCAGGATCGCCACGGGTATGTCCATGTCAGCGCCAAGCTTCGGGGCCGCCGCATACGCCTCACCGTAGATAGCTGCGGCTGGGAGTACTGGGCCCGCTGCTTCCTGAATCACACCGACTGATGCCACACCCTGCGAGCGACGTCCTCGGCTTCCCTGCGGGGCAGAAACACCCGTATCTGTTGACCCGTTTTCGCGTCTCACCTAGTGAGAGTCAGTACAGATAGGGGCTAGCGACCCCCGAGCGAGGAGGTTCGCGTGCGCAACAAGCTTACTTCTCTATGCATCGTCGCGCTGTTTCTACTGGCGCAGGTTGTCGTGTTGGCGGAGAAACCTGCCGACGTGGCAGCCAAGAAGGCAGGCACCTGTGCGGGCAACTCCCATGTATGCTGGGATGAATACGGGATCAAGTTCAAGGATCCTGAGCTCTTCCCAGGCAACGGCGCTCCCGAAGCCGTCCAGGGCCCTCCAGCCAAGGGCGAGCGAGGCATCATCGGCCGCGCCGGCAACTCGAACAATGCCTTTGTCGAGCTGTGGCGAAAGAACCCCGACACCTGGGAAGTCCTCATCGACCAGGCTTGGGCCAAGCTCCGTTACAACGTCGAGGGCCCCGAGTTTGCGTATCACTTTACGGGGCACATGCTTGAGCCAGGCATCGAGTACGCTCTGATCGTCTATGTCGATCCATGGCCAGGGACTGGGGGCGCCCTCCTAGCTAGCGGGACAGCTGACGAGGACGGAGATCTCATGCTCAAGGGATCCATGGATCTGAACGGGGACTTGGAGGAAGCCAAGATCTGGCTGGTCTATGCCGACGACTATGACGGCGAGAAGATGACATCCTGGAACCCCGACGGCTACTTGTTCGAGTACGATCTCATTTCATACACCGACACCGATTCGTAGTATTCTAGGCGAGTCAACCAGGGGCGGACTGGACAAACTCCCCCGGGCCGTCTCTGTTGACCGGGCCGCAGTGGCTAACGCCACTGCGGCCCTTTTTCCGGCCACCAGACACGGCGCTCAGCTCACCGCCGCTCGAACAAGAGCGCGAAATCATCGTTGGTGCGTCCTAGGCCCAGCGTGGCCTGGCCGCCGCATCGCGCATACGTGCGCCCGCCCGTATCGAGATTCCAGATCTCCACGTCGTATGGGCCCTCGGGCAGCGCCACCTTCAGCTGCGCCTCGCGGAGCTTGTTCTTGCGCCGTCCCGAGTTCACCCCCACCCGGTAGTACTGATAGTTGCGCAAGTAGACCACATGCATCCCCCTATCAGCCGAAGAGAGATACTTGAGCTGGTATCCTTCCGGCGGCACGAACGGCTGCGGCAAGCGCTTGAGGGCCTGGGGGCCGATCTCGGTCGGATCCCACACGAGCCGTGACCCCGCGTCGGTCTCGGGGTCACGAGAGAATGCATAGCGCAAGCCATGGGTCAGTGCGAAATACCCCCAACTCCAGAGCTCACGCATGGCCTGGCTCACGAACTTCTGGCAGTAGATGTGCCGCTCGTCCTCGGGACGATGGGGGCACCAATAGTCGCCCGGCAGTCCACACTCGGGACCGGCCTCGGCCTCGATCCTTGCGAGCTCGGCCACCTGCGAGCGGATATCGACAACGATCTCGGGCGGAGCCAAGTCTATCGTTGCGAAGCCGATCCGCTCCATCATCTCGCGCGCCGGCGTGAACTCGTTCCAGCCGCGCGACGTCCACATGCCAAAGCCCGGGCACCCGTCGAGGGCCGCAAACCAGGCCATGTCGCGGATCATCAGGTGCTCGGTGCCCATCCCCCGCCGGAAATCGCTGGGATCGAACTCGCCCATCATCGTCGGGATCTCGGCCTGCTGGTAGAGCATGACGACATCAGCCACGCCGCCATAGTCGAGCTGCATGGGCATGCCCGCCAGAGCTTGGTAAAGATGCGGACTGTAGAAATCCATGTCCACGTGATCGATCCACGTGAATGGATCCTGCGCCGTAAAGCCTAGTCCCGCGAACGAGACGCACACGGGTACGCCCGGCATCTCCCGGTGAATCTTGTCCACGATGCGGGCCGTCCAGGCCATCTCCTCGTCGTGAACCTCCCAGAGAAAGCACCGCCCCTTCCCGAACTGGTCGTTATCCCACTGCTGCTCGTTGTACACTTCGGCGCAGAGCAAGGCGGGATGATCGCGCACGTCCTGCGCCATCTGCTCGATGAGCTGGAGCTGACACTGCATGACACCCTCATCGGCAAAGTAGCGATCATATCCCACTCGTGGCTCGTCTGGGTCCAGCAAAGCACGGTGGCCCGGCGGCAACTCGGCGATCTCCTCCTCCGTCCAGTACTGAAGGGCAAACTCGGCCAGAGCTCCCTCTTTGAAATAGACGGTGGTCCGCGGTTCAGGGCACATCACCAGATGAAAGTACACGCCCTCTTCGGCCGCCAGATCCATATAGTGCAAGAGCTGCGGCCAGCGCACCGGGTTCAGCTTGCCGCCAACGTCCAGCGGCTCCTCGCGGAGGCGACGCGCGCTCAGGCAAAAGTAACGCACATAGTTCATGCCCTCAGCGCGCAGGTACCGCAACCACTGGCGCAACTCGTCGTCGGTGCACTCCCAATGCCAGAGCCAGCTGCGGCCGTCATCCTCGTCACGGTGGAGCTTCTCGTCTGGCCTGATGATCCCGCAGCGCTCTGGGAAGACGATCTCTGCAAAGACCCCTCCGCTGGCCCAGCACGTTGACCCGTCCCGTCGCGCGAACCGACCGTTCTCCCACACAATCTCCCGCATGCGCTCCCCTCCTTGTTGGGCGACACACCTGTCGGGGCCATGATAGACCAGAGGCAGCGATCGTCAATCCCCATACCGATCTGGCCGGCTTGCAGCATTCGGAGTTCCGTGGCAAACTGCATTTGAATGCAATAGGAGGAGTTTCAACCCTATATGAGTACCGCCTTGGGCGAATGGCTGCTGATCCTGATCCTGATCGTCCTCAACGGCTTTCTCGCCATGTCGGAAATCGCCATTGTCGCCGCCCGCAAGGCTCGTCTGGAGGAGCGCGCAAAGAACGGTGACCGCAAGTCGGCCGCAGCTCTGGACCTAGCTCGCAGCCCAAGCCGGTTCCTCTCGGCCGTCCAGGTAGGTATCACTCTCATCGGCGTGGCCCTGGGTGCCGTGGGCAGCGGGACGACGGTTACTGCGTTGAGCAGCCTTCTTCAGCAGTTGGGGCTCGGTGCCCTTCTCTCGCAGTCCATCGCCCTCACCTTCATCCTCGTTACGATCACGTTGCTCACCGTCGTGCTGGGCGAGCTCGTCCCCAAGCGTCTTGCACTGGCCAACCCCGAGAGGGTGGCTGCCGTCACGGCCATTCCCATGCGCACCTTTGCGGCTATTACCAAGCCAGCCGTATCGCTGCTCAGCGCCAGCACCAAGCTGGTGGTGCGGGTGTTCGGCGTAGAGCCCTCCGGAGAGCCCCCCGTAACCGATGAAGAGATCCGCATCCTCCTGACAGAAGGCACCGAGGCGGGCGTCTTTGAGGAAGTGGAACAGAACATGGTCCAGCGGGTGCTCATGCTCGACGACCGCCGTGTCAGCGCCGCCATGACGCCACGCCCAGACATTGCCTGGCTGAATACCGAGGACCCGCCCGAGGTGCTCCAACAGCAGATCATGGAGAGTACCTACTCCAGGCTTCCCGTCGCTCGTGGGAGTCTGGACGATATACTCGGCGAGATTCGGGCCAGGGACGTGCTCGTCGCGCTGCGCTGCGGCGGGGAACTCGATCTGACCAGCTATCTGCGGGAGCCGCTGTACGTGCCCGAGATCATGCCGGTGCTCAAGGTGCTCGAATCGCTCAAGGTGGCGGGCACCGAGATGGCACTCGTCCTGAACGAATACGGCAGCATCGAGGGATTGATCACGCTGCGGGACATTCTCGAGGCGATTGTGGGAGACATTCCTTCAGCGGAAGAGGATCGAGAGCCCGAGGCCGTCCTGCGCGAGGATGGCTCCTGGTTGATCGATGGCCTCCTCCCCACCGACGAGCTCAAGGAGCTTATCGAGGTCGATGATCTGCCGGGCGAGGCGAACGGCCTGTATCAGACCATCGCTGGGTTTATGATCGCCAGGCTCGGACGTTTCCCCCACGCGTCCGAGCACTTTGCGTGCCGCGGGTGGCGATTCGAGGTGGTGGACATGGACGGACATCGCGTGGACAAGGTGCTCGTCTCGCGCCAACCCCAGCCCGCCGAACCCGAAGAAGAGTTGCCCGACGATCAAGAGTGCGAAGCGTAGCCCCGAAAAGTCACAGCAGAACGGCAACGACGCGCAAGGCTCCGGCAAGCAGGGCAGCCAGACCCACCCACTGACCCCATTCGGGCTGCTCCTCATAGGTGACGGGCAAAAGCTCCCCGCGAGAGCGCGCCTCCTGCAACGACTCCAAGTAGCACCGCAGGTCGTATGCTAGGTCCTCTTGGCCACGGAACGGGCGATAGCCCTCGAGCGCGCGCAGCGCCTGCTTCACGTTGGCGATCTGCTCCTCGGGGGTGTGGATCGTCTTCACCTTCGTCCTCCCATGGGTGGCGTGATGCTGTCTCTAGCCAGTCTCTTGTATGTCATAACACCACACCCTTGGCCCCGTTTCGGACACCCCCGTGCCCGACAGCACGTCGAGAGGATCACTCTGCCTTGACGAAGCCCCTGACTCCTCGCTATAGTCCTGTCGCGAGCTCACACCGGTGAGCGCGCACTACCAGCAAGGAGGAGACGGCCCATGCGATGTCCCCATTGTGGCGCCCAGTTGCCCGAGGGCGCCAGATTCTGCGCACGCTGCGGGCAGTCCTTACCTGCCAAGGCGCCCGAACGCACCTGCCCGCACTGTGGTCAGCCCGTCGGTGCCGACGAAGCGTACTGCCCGCACTGTGGCCAGCCCGTGACATCGTCAGAACCAACGTGGGAGCCTCCAGCGGCTCCGGAGTCCGCTCTCCCCACCAAACGTCCCAGAAGCGGCCCGGCCGTCTTGGCGTGGGTACTGATGGCAGCCGCGGTGCTCGTCATCGTCACCAGCGGTCTGGTGATCGCCTATGTCGCTTCGCCTAGGGTGCAGCAGCTTGTGGCCGGGCTCCTTAGCCCACAGCCGACGGCCACCGTGCCTAGGGATGTATCGGCCAAGGCGGCTGAAGGGACGGCGACCGTCGCACAGCCCAGCCCAACGGGAACCCTCCCGCCGACGCAAGCCGTCACGTTGACACCAACGATGACGCTATCCCCCTCTCCCAGTCCTACGGCATCGCCCACGCCTGCGCAGACGGGTCTAGCGAGCGACTTTGTGGCCGACGTCACCGTCCCCGACGGCACAGAGCTCGATCCCGGCAGCACCTTTGTCAAGACGTGGCGCGTCCGCAACGATGGCGATGTGACCTGGCCAACCCAAGCGCACTTGCTCCACGTGGACGATGAGAGCTTTGGCGCGGATCGCGGTGGGGCAATAGGCGCGGTCCAGCCCGGTCAAGAGGTAGAGATCTCCCTGACGCTGACCGCGCCCGAGGAGCCGGGCAGCCACGTGGGAGTGTGGCAGATTCACGATGACTCGGGCCAGCCTTTTGGCACGCGGTTAACCGTGCTCATCACGGTGCCTGGCATCCAGGAGACAGAGGCCCCCTCCATCACGCCAGAGGGCACTCCAAGCCCATCGCCCACGCCCAGCCCAGCAGCTCTTGTCACCGTGATCTATGAGTATGGTTGGGCCGGGGGCTGGATAGGCATCACGAACCAGGGCAAGTGGCTGACAGCGAGCAATGGCCGAGCCTACAGCGCCCAGATAGGCCTGCTCGATACGCTCGCGATGCGCGACGATCTCGCCCGCATGGTGCCCAACGGTTGGAGGCTCAAGATCATGGTGCGTCCTGCGTTGACCTACGAAGGCTGGACCATGGGTTGCGCGAGCCCTATCTGCCAAGCCCACACCAGCGATGCGGGCCAGCAGCTCATCATCAACCATGTCTATATGGACGACGCGACGTGGAAGTCTTTTGCGGACGACTGGCTGGCCGGAGGATCGCAGCGCGTCGTCCAAAATGAGCAGTATGAGGCGCTGCAAGAGGCCGTCTTTGCCCCGCTGAACGAGACGCCGACGACCTCTTGCATAGGGTTCAAGTTCGTAGCCGCGGACTAGTCGCTCATCCCCACTGCCCCATGGCCACATGCCGCTGGGCAGGATTGTCGTGTAACTGCAACCGCGCTACGGCTGCGCGCGGCTCGCCCGCGGATAGTGTGGTGGCGGCACCACGCGCCATCCCCACCGCATCGCCACACAGATCAGGGCTAGCCAAGCGACGCCGACGACCGGATATACGACGCCGTACGAGAGGCGCCCCAGCCACCAACCCAGAAGGGGCGCCAGCCCCATCTGGGCTCCGCTGTTGGCAAGGTTCGTCACGACGATGCCAAAGGCCTGCTCTTCTGTCGCCGCCGAAGCGCCAGCCAGCACATTGGCCGCGGGGGGCATGAACGCAGTCCCCACGCCCGCCACCACCGCGATGGCAGCCAGACACCAACCCGAGCGCGCCACCGGCGTAAAAGCCAAGGCAATGGCTGCCAGCATGGCTCCGAACCCCAGTAGCGTCACGGGCCCAACGCGCCGAGAGGCATGGCCGTAGCTCAAGCGCGCCAACCCGCTGACAGCCTCGCGCCCCGCGATGAGTCCCGCCGCCGCGAGACTCGACCACCCGAGCTCTTCTGCGTAAACCAGAAAGAAGGATCCGCCCATGACGAATAGGAGGAACGCGTGGAGCCCCACAAAGACGGCACCCACACGCACGCGCTCCCTGCGCATGATCACGTGCCACACTCGCGTGTATGAGCCGACGACAGCCCGGCCTAGCCCCGCGATCGCCTCTAGCGCCGGCCGCCGTGTCAGCCGTGACGCAGCCAGACCGCCGACCACAGCACACGCCATGCCGCTCCAGAAAGCCGCGGGGAAGCTGCGCAGGCTAAGGTATCCCCCTAGTAGCGGACCCCCAAAGAAACCGATGCCTTGCGCCGCCGTCACCCAGGCCTGAATGGCATCGTGACGCGTTCCCTCACCGAGGTCAAAGCTCGCAGCCAGTCCGTTGGTCCAGAATGCGCTCGTCGCCAGGCCGATGGCCATCTGCGGCACGACCAGGGACACCGCCGAGGTCGCCTGGCTCATCAACCAGCAAGCGAAGGCACTCACGGCGAACACAACGATCAGCGTCTCGCGCCGGTGAGCTCCCGTTGCCAGACGAGCCATCGGCGGGCCCAGCAGAATGCCTACGACCGCGGGAGTAGCCTGGATCAGACCCACCGTAGTCTTGTCAAAGCGCAGCCTACCCATCAGCAGCGGCACCATCGTCTGCGACATGGTGAGCACCGCCGGGAACATGGCCATCATCACCAGAATGGCCCATAGATCACGGCGACGGCTCGAGGGCAGATACCTGTCCTCTGACCCAACCTGTAGTGACAAGATGCCTCCCGAGTCCATGCACGGGCGCATCTAGCCTTGCGCCCATGGAACATCGCACCTGCACCTCATGTGGGCTGCGCCCACAAAGCATCAGTCTATGGCAGAGCCCCCCTGATGCAAAACACTCGCTGCCGCGGGAGGACTAGGTCGGCTTGCTCGGCGGGACGTTCCACACTAGAATAGAGATGCATCCCACCGAGCCAGGCCTATGCCAGACGGTGGGGCATTTCTTTGGCGATGCATTGGGGGGAAATTGCAGCTATGACCGATCTCCGACATACCTACACACGCGTTCTCGACTATGTAGGCGAAAGCTTGCCCGAGGATCCTATCCACAACTGGGTCCTGGACGAGACCGATCGACGGGGCCTACCCGCCATTCAGATCACGCCCGAGCAAGGCCGGCTGCTCAACCTGCTGGCACGTCTCCTTGGTGCCAAGCGCATCGTTGAGGTGGGCACGCTCACCGGCTATAGCGGGATCTGGTTGGCGCGGGCACTACCACCCGATGGTCTTCTCATCACGCTCGAACGCAATCCCGAGCACGCCAGCCTTGCCCGTGAAGCATTCGAGAAAGCAGGGGTCGCGGACCGCGTACGTCTCCTTGAGGGAACAGCCGCCGAGACGCTAGCGACTCTGACGCTGGACGAGCCGCTGGATATGCTGTTTGTGGACGCGGACAAGGCAAACAACCGAACCTACTTTGACTGGGGATGGCAACACGTGCGTCCGGGGGGCCTCATCGTGGTTGACAACGTCCTGGCGAATGGCCGCGTCGCCGAGCCCCATAACGGCGACACGTACGCGAGAACCATCGCCGCATTCAACCAGTACGTGTCGGAAACATACGGCGATCTCGCAACCATCCTCCCGGGATACAAGCGAGATGAGGACAATCTGGATGGCACCCTCATCGTTCGCGTGCCGCTAGAGGAGAGCTAACTAGTCATGAAAACCTTGCGTTTTGTTGCAGCATACGCCAAGAGCTATACAAAGGCTCTGGGACTGACCATCATCGCCATGGTCGCCCTCGTTGGGGTCGATCTGGCCGGGCCGTGGGTGGTCCGTGAGCTGGTTGCCCTGGTAAGCGCCACCCCGCCGGATCCGCAGAGGTTAAACGATATCACGCGGCTAGCCCTCATGCTGCTCGGGCTCTACCTGGCACAGGGCGGGCTCCGATTCCTTCGTAGCTACATGGCCCACATCGCCGGTTGGGGCGTGGTCGCCGACGCGCGTCGCGACATCTATCAGCACCTGCAGCGGCTCTCTCTACGCTTCTACGAGGATCAGCAGACAGGCCAGCTCATGTCTCGCATGGTGAACGACTCGGACTATTTCGAGCGTCTCATCGCCCACGCCATTCCCGACACCGCTGTCAACGTCCTGATGCTCGCGGGCGTCGAGATTGTCTTGGGAAGCTTGAACTGGCGACTTCTGCTGCTGACACTGATCCCTATTCCGTTCATCGTGCTGGGCATGCAAGGCTTTGCCAAGTATGTACGACCCGCCTTTCGCCAGCGTCAGAAAGAGCTGGCAGAGCTGAACGCCATCATCAACGACAACCTTTCGGGCATCCGCGAAATCAAGGCATTCACGCGTGAGGAGATCGAGTCCTGCCGCGTGGGCTCGCGCATCGAGGCGTACAAGAACTCGCTGCTGCGAGCCCTGCGCCTGATGGCCACCTTTGGCCCGTTTGTGGGATTCTGGTCGTCCCTGGGCACCGTCATTGTGGCCTACTTTGGTGGACGCCTGGCATTCGGTGGCGCGCTCGCCGTCGAGGACTTGGTAGCGTTCTTCCTGTACCTCAACCTGTTCTACCAGCCTGTCCGTGCCCTCACGGGGGCGTGGGAGGCTATCCAGGAAGCCATGGCCGGTGCCGAACGCGTCGCCGAGCTCCTGGAAGAGACGCCTGACGTGCAGGATCGTCCCGATGCCAAGGCACTTACCGGCCGTGCCGATGGCCACATTCACTTCCACAACGTCGGCTTCCAATACGAGCGAGGCGAAAAGGTTCTGGAGAACATCAACCTCGACATCCCCGCCAACTCGGTGACCGCCCTCGTAGGCCCCACGGGCGTTGGCAAGTCCACCCTCGCCAGCCTGATCCCGCGGTTCTACGACGTGACCGAGGGAACCATCACGCTGGACGGCCATGATCTCCGCGAGCTTGATACGCAAAGCCTACGCGAGCAGGTGGCCATAGTGCTGCAGGACGTGTTCCTGTTCCACGGCACCGTCCGCGAGAACATCTTGTTCGGACGCGCCGACGCCAGCGAAGACGCGGTAATCGATGCGGCCAAGATCGCTAACGCGCACGATTTCATCACCGATCTCTCTGACGGCTATGACACGCTCATCGGCGAGCGGGGCGTCAAGCTCTCGGGCGGCCAGAAGCAGCGACTCTCGATCGCTCGCGCGATCCTGAAGGATGCCCCCATCCTCGTCCTGGACGAGGCCACCTCATCGGTCGATACCGAGACCGAGCTCCTCATCCAGCAAGCGCTAGAGCGTCTGATGGAGGGGCGCACGACCATCATCATCGCCCACCGCCTCTCCACCATCCGCAACGCCGACATGATCGTCGTGCTGAAAGGCAAAGGCATCGTGGAGGTGGGCACCCATGAGGAACTCATGGCCGAGGATGGCCTCTACCGCCACCTGAACCAGATTCAGTCGGTGCCGGCCATCGCCGTAGCAGGCCGCAGATAGGAAACAAGCGGATGGCGCCTAACAGCCATCGAATCCGTACAGCAACGGTGGGGGATCTGGACGCCATGTGCGCGCTCTTTGCCCAAGGCGATGCGCTGCACAGGGCCCAGATCCCCCACATCTTTCGCGAGCATCCCGGGCCGGCGCGCTCGCCGGCCTATCTGCAGAGCCTACTCCAACGGGGTGACGTCGCCGTCTGGGTGGCAGAACGTAACGGCGAGGTCGTGGGAATGTTGGTGGCCATGGAGCGTCGTGTACCCGATTTGCCCTTCCTGGTCCCGCACCACTATGTCGAAATCGACGCCATCGTCGTCGACGAGGATTACCGGAGCCAAGGCATCGGTAGAAGCCTTCTTGCCAGCGCCGAGTCCTGGGCCATCTTGCTGGGCTGCGATGGGATCCAGCTGGGCGTCTGGGAGTTCAATCGGCGAGCACGTGCCTTCTACGAAGCGCAAGGCTATGCCACGGCCATGCGCCGAATGTGGAAGGATCTTGGGTCAAGCCCCTCACCCTCAGACGAGGACGCGTAACCACGCGCCACGAACCCTTGACGAGCACCCACTTGGGGCCTATCCTGGCCTCACAGTCGTCCTAGGAGGTAAGCATGCGCGTTCCGTGCGAACAGAACCCTTTCCCGACACTCAACATGCCCGGAGTGAACGAGTCAGCCAGCTTCCCGGCCCGCTGGATATGGCATCCAGACGTCGGACCACAGGAGCCCACCGTGCTGGCCTTCCGACGCGCGTTCACGCTGGACGAGTCAGAGACCGTACGTATCCACGTGACCGCTGACCATCGCTACGAGCTTTTCCTCGATGGCGAACGCCTCGGCCGCGGGCCCGAGCGCGGCGATCCAGCGCACTGGTTCTTTGAAACATATCAGTTGGAGCTCTCTGCAGGCGATCATCTCCTGGCCGCGCGGGCATGGTGGTTCCCGGAAGACGGCTCGCCGATGGCACAGATGACTACGGTGCCAGGCTTCCTACTCTACGCTGAGAGGCCCCTTGCCGAGACGCTCTCAACGGGTTCTAGCGACTGGCAAGTCGCCAAGATCGCCGCGTACGCCCGCGAGCCCATGGAGATGCGCGCCTACTATGTGGTAGGCTGGTCCTTTGCCATTGATGGCAGCCGCTACCCCTGGGGCTGGGAGACCGATCCCGCCACAGAGGCCGACTGGGTCGCCCCCGCTACGCTGCGACCGCCCGCCGATGGCCTTGGCAGCCGCTACTACTCGTGGGAGACGCCCGAGCGGACGCTTGACCCGCACCTGATGCCCGCCATGCTGCCACCCATGATAGAAGAGCCTCGCAACATTGGCCGCGTAAGGCATGCCGTCTGGTCAGAGCCAGAGGGCTTTCTAGCGGTCAAATCCGAGGAGCATGACAGCCAACTGGCCGAGGCGGTCCAGGCCATGTTGGACGGCAACAGTCCGCTAGAGATTCCGCCGGGCAAGGGCTTCCGGGCCATTATCGACCTCGAGAACTACTACTGCGGGTTCCCCGAAGTCACCACGACCGGTGGCCTAGGAGCGCACATCACCGTCGGATGGGCCGAGGCGCTCTATGACATTCGCGAGGGACAGGGGCCATCCAAGGGGAACCGGGATCTGATCGACGGCAAGGTGTTCTACGCGCCTCACGATCGTTTCATCCTTGATGGAGGCGACGCCCGCGCCTATGACACCCTCTGGTGGCGCGCTGGACGCTACCTAGAGTTGACCGTCCGAACAAGCAACACAAACGCGACGCTTGACGCTCTGCGCGTACGCGAGACCCGCTATCCTCTAGAGCGCGAGGGGAGCTTTGTCTCTAGCGATCCACGCATGGAGGCCGTCGCACCCATCATGCTGCGCGCGCTGCAGATGTGCTCCCACGAGACGTACATGGACTGCCCCTACTATGAGCAGCTCATGTACGTGGGCGATACGCGGCTAGAGGTATTAGCCACCCATGTCACGACCTCGGACCCGCGCCTGCCCATCAAGGCTTGCCAGCTCTTTGACTGGTCGCGCAGCCCCGATGGTCTCACCAAGAGCCGCTACCCATCCGAGATACCGCAAGTCATCGCGCCCTTTAGCCTATGGTGGGTGTCAATGATCCATGACTTGCACATGTGGCGCCAGGCCGAGGATGTTGTTCATGCGCTTCTCCCCGGCATCGACGCTGTACTGACAGCCTTTGCCGGCTATCGCGACGACGATGGCCTGGTGGCTGCCGTGCCGGGCTGGAACTATTGCGATTGGGTGCCAGAATGGACCGCCGGCTGGCCTCCCGACAGCCGCGAGGGCGCCAACGCACTGATCAACCTGATCTACCTCTATGCGCTGGAGCGAGGCGTTCAGCTCCACGAGCACGCGAACCAACCGCACCTCGCCGCGCACTGGCGACAGGTGGCCGATGCGCTTCGAGCCGCCATCGTCAAGGCGTTCTGGGACGAGGGTCGTGGCATGCTGGCTGATGACCGCGCGCACACCAGCTACTCGGAGCATGTCCAG